>Ga0123335_1004416_pt1 | contig 18275 bp, 9 predicted proteins | sample BiotimSIPDNA_2_FD_89707 | JGI IMG/M metagenome (GOLD analysis project Ga0123335, IMG submission 89707) | Anaerobic biogas reactor microbial communites from Washington, USA - Biogas_R2 time_0 SIP DNA | ecosystem: Engineered > Bioreactor > Anaerobic > Unclassified | place: Washington, USA...
CATCCCTACGGCTTCCCACGCGCGATTCGATGCGTTTAATCAAGAAAGCCTGGAGGGTGCAATTCTCAGAACGAGATTTCCATCACGCTGTTCTCTTTTATTTCGGCTTGCACTGTCAGCTCTTCCGGCGACGGGAGTTCGACTCCGTCCAGAATGATTTTCTTTGGTACGGAAGCAAAAGTGAGGACGGCTTTTGCGGCATAATCGAAGAAGAATTTCAGGACATGTCCCTTTTTCTGGCTTCGGAGAACCCTGATATCCGCATCAAGCAGCTGCGCTGGATCGAATTCACTGACAGCCAGCAGGCGGCTTCCGTGCGCTGCCACGGGACAGCTGAACGCGCCTTTCAATGCAAGTGTTTTTCCGCTCCAGACATCAGTCAGGGTATATGCTTTGGAATCATCAAGTCCCAGTTCAGAGGCTTTGAATGAAAGAGTTTGCTCTTCGTCCTCAAGATTGAACATGCCTATCGTTCTGAGCGGCAGTCCTGGCTGGTCTTCCGCTGGGCAGAAATGCGCCGTCTTGAAATAGAGCACGGCGGGGTATTTCTGTTTCGAATCGAGGTAATCCCACTTGGTGAAGAAGACATCCTGTCCGTTGTTGGGGTTGCACACCGCTTTTTTGAGAGGGGCAAGCCGGGGCGAATCCGGATTCTGGCTGAGACGTCCTGCGATCTCGACCATTGAGTGGGTGACCAGGCAATAATTGAGGCAGAACATCGCTTCTGTGTCATTGAGTCCCGGGAACAGACCGACAGAATCGCTGTTCGGCACAAAGAGATCGCCTGTATGCGTTGCAAAGCAGGCCATTCCCCACTGATAGTTGGTTCTGACATAATCCCAGTTGCCTCCGCCGATATCAATTCCATAGCGGTAATTAGTAAAAAATTCACCGAGGAAGGGGTTGCCCATCACGATATCGCATCCGGTCTGCAAGTAGCCGTCGCTGTCAATCCTCTTGCGCACTTCCTTGAGCCACCAGTCTCGCCATTCATAGCCGGATGCATCATGATTGCGGTAAAGGTCATGGCTGTCTTCAAAGGCGTAGCTCCAGAAATCATGCTTGACCGATTCAAAGCCGTATTCTGTGATCAGCTTATCCAGGGCAAAGGTCATGTAGCTGCGTGCCTCGGGGAGACTCACATCCAGAGGTGAGGAACTACTCACACGATAGCTGTAGTCAATGAACCATTCCGGATGCTCCTGGTAAATTTTTGTATCCTTCGGGCAGAATCCTCCAATCCAGATTGCAGGTCGCAACCCGATGGCACGTACCTTATCCGTAAACGCGCGGAGTCCTTCCGGGAATTTATGGTAGGCGACTCCTGCTTCCCCTTCGTAGGGGACACCTAGGCCGTGGGCGGATTTGTTCAGGTCGCGGTTGGCATATCCGTCATCCACCTGAATCCATCGAACCGTTGGAAAATGTTTTTTGAGGTAACGCGCCTCTTCCAGGATCAACTCTTCGCTGATCTTCCGGTACAGTCCGTCATTCCAGGACCCCCAGACCATATTGTCGCGATTGATCGCGGTCGCTCCATACAGGGGCGGAAGTTTTTTCCGCAGCACTTTGCTGTAGTTGTCAAATATATGTTCAATGCGGTCTGCCTGCTCTGTGGCGCCCAGATACCATTCATCCGCAAGGATACGTTTCGGCGCGACCTCCAGCCAGGCATTATCCTTGAATCCCGAAAAAATCTCCATGGTCACGGTATCGTCATCATGGCTGAGAAGATAGTTGTGGAAGAAGACCCTCTGGCTCAGCGTGCCGTGAACAAGGCCATGGGACGATTTGTAATTCCCCAGCAAAATCGCGGGGAAAGGCTGATAGGGACTGCGCCCGATACGCTCGCACACCACGCCCGGGTCTGCCCAGCGGTTTCCAGCCTGGAGATCAAAGGAGGAGTCCTTGGCATCCTCGCCGGTGCGCTGGTAGTCAACGGGAAATGCCATGACCTCGTAAATCCGCGGGTTCTCGTTATGGTAGAAGAAGTCCTCCCGGGGGATGCCGCCGAAAGTGATTCCAGCAAAGGTAATCCCAAGTTCGTTGAGCTTCATGACTTCGCCGGAGAGATTCTGAAACTTGCGGCGGCAGACGATCTGATCCTTCTCGAAAGTAAAGTAAAAATCATCCCGGAAGAGAGCCTTTTTTTCCAGAATCAGATGCGCATTTCCACGCTCCGGATTGTATTGAAAGGTGCTTTGGACACCCTCGACTTTTTGATTGTCAATGACGGCGTATGGCTTGAACTCAATGTTTCCACACTGCAATGCAGCAAGAAATGGAATCTGCATTTGGACATCTCCTCCTAAGGACATTTACTATTTCAAGTTCTGCTGAAATGGAAGAACAAAATCATTCTCCGTAAAACCCCATTCTGCAAGCCACTGTTCTGCACGTTCAAACAGTTCTTTCGAAAAATGGGCATTGTGCAGGTCGTCACCAATAGTGAATCTCACTCCCTTCTGTTTCCAACCTGCGAAGAGTTTCAACAGATATTCCCGAATTTCCGGGATAGCCCCCCCGATAACGGCGAGATTCACCTCGGCGGCTTTTCCCTCTTCAAGCAAGGCCTGCGCAAGGGCATCGTTGTATTCTTCTGGAATAAAGCGGAATGCAGTGAGGTCAATATGCTCCTTATCGCGGTATCTGTACCAGTTGCCCACGGCATGAGCCAATGAATCCCAGGGATGGGCCAGTACCTTCACGGATGGATGCCTGACAAGAAAAAGTTGCTGCTCAAAATAATTTCGAATGAGCGCATCGCGGTCTTCCGACACCGTAAGTGGCCAATGAACCCCGCCAACCACATATTCAATGCCAAGTTCCCGTATCTCGTCCGGCGTAATGCCAATCGCCATTTGTCCGGTATAGTCGGTCATATCCCGGAATCCGTAGACTGGCTCGTCTCCCCAGGCAGTATAATCGCCTGCCGCCACGCGGTCACATTCACGCTGATCCACACAGCTCACCTCGACCCCAAAATGGAAATTTACCGGTGGGCGCGAGGCAAGATAATCTCTTCTGGCGCTGACAATATCCGGCAGATTGTAGGCTGTATGGATATGATCCGTCAAACCGTATTCTTCTATCCCGAACTCCTCCATTTCCGCGATGATATCGAGAATCTTCGCGCAGGCGCTGTCACAAGAGCGTTGAGAATGAATGTGAAAATTTTGCTTGATCTTCATCCGCTAAGGGTTCCTTTGGACGCCATACCTCAGGTTTCACAGTGCTTCGCCTAGCCCCACCTGGGAATAATTTCACTTAACTATATATGGCGCAATGAGTTGAGCAAAACCATACCCTACCCTATTTAACATAATTTCCAAAGGCGTTTCAGCAAATCATCATTTCGAACTTCTTTCCCGGCTGATTCGGCAACAGGTCTGCGAGTCGGTGTTATATTAACTAAAGACACGGGATGTTCTTTTCATGGGGTTGTTGCTATGGAAGCAGTATTTTCTGCCTTGCCGCAGTTGAACTCATTTGGCATTTGCCTGTTTGATGTGGTATGGCGCAATCATTTTCACCAGAATCCGGCCTGCGAATTCCATTACATCCGGCGCGGCAACTTAGAGCTGCACTATGAGAAATCGCGCTACCAGGCCGGCCCTGGCGATGTTATCCTGATTCCGGCTCGGACGCTGCATTGCGACGTGTTCGACATCAATCACGACTACGAAGTCTACATGGCGTCATTCAGCTGGCCAGAAGCCGAAGAAGCCTTGTTCCAAGCCGTCGACACCCCTGTGGTGACGTCGCTGACCGAAAGCCAGCGCGCGGAAATCCGCCAACATCTCGACTTGCTGTACAACTGCGACAGCAGCGACTCCGGCTACGAGCAAATTTTAAGCCAGTCGCATTTCCATACGATTCTGCTGTTGCTGCTGCACTTCGTCGCCTTCAACAAGGTGACGGCGAAAGGACGGCAAAGCAGCCGGCAACGACGGCAGCGGCGCAATCAATGGCTGATCAAGGAAGCCAAGCAGTACATCAACAAGCATTTTGCCCAACAGCTGTCGCTGGAAGACCTGGCCGAGGTGCTTGACGTCAGCCCGTACCATCTGTCGCGCGTCTTTAACGGCGAAAACGGCTTTTCACTGCCATCCTACCTCACCATGGTACGCATGAACCAGGCCCGCAACTTGCTCCTGGCCGGCGGCATGAACGTCTCGGAAGTCGCTGATGCGGTCGGCTATCCTGACAGCAGCTATTTCTCCAAAGTATTCCGCAGGCACTTCGGGCAATCGCCCAGCGGCATGGCCTTGGCGCGTCCAGCCCGGCGGACGTAACCAGGCGGAGACAAGGCCAGCGATTTGTCAGGACGCGGGCCTGACGTTATATTTCCCGTATCCAGTCCCTGCGTTTCAGGGCGACGCCGGCCAGGCGAAGCTGGCAAAACGGGATCAGCAGAGAGGATCCGTGTCTCATGGTTCAACAAACACGTCAATTGAATATGAGTTTTGAGGGCGACTGTCGCCTGGCCTCGGCTATGCGTTCCGGTCAATTCTGTCTTCTGCTGGAAATGAACAGCCCGCCCAGCAACCAGCCGCTCGACTCATACATGGCCGCAGCGACGCCAGTCTTCAAGCAGGTCGGAATGCTGCCAGGAGTACACGGCATCGCGGTGACGGACCGCTGGCCGACCGTCCAACGCCAGGACCCGGTTGACTTTGCGGCGCAGGCCATGAAAGGCTCTGGCAAGCCAGTACTGATGACGCTCTCCGGTCGCGGCACTGATCTGGCGCGCGCCAAGACGCTGCTGGCCGAGGCGCGCGCCAAGGGCATTCGCTGCTTCCTGGCGGTCACCGGCGACTGGCTTGGAAAAAACGGCGCCGAAGACGTGCCGACAACCTACCTGGACAGCGTCACGACGACCGTCACTGCCTGCCAATTCGGCTCAGACGCCTGGGTCGGCGCTGCCGTCAACCCCTACAAATACACCTGCGAAGGCGTTTTCCTGCAATACGCGAAGCTGCAACGCAAAATCACCCATGGCGCCGACTTCCTGGTGGCCCAGGTCGGCTGGGACATGAAAAAAGCGCAGGAGCTGCAATGGTTCCTGCAAATGCGGGAACTGTATCGGCCGACGCTGGCTCGAGTGGTGCTGATGAACCAGGACGACGCCTTGAAGCTGGGGGAAGGATTCTGGCCCGGCGTGCCAATGCCAATCCCCCTAGGTGCCCTCATCATGCGGGAAGCTGCCGGAACCGCAGACCAATTTCTGGAAGCGCAGCTGTCACGGACAGCCTTGCAGATTGTCGGATTCCGCCTGCTCGGCTACAGCGGCGTCCAGGTCAGCGGCGTCCGCACGCCGAATCTCTTGGCGCAACTCGTCGACCGCGTGCATGACTGCACTGCAGAATGTCCTGACTACGACGCCTGGCTGGAAGCCTGGCGCCAGCGGCACGGCGATATTTCGTTCGGCCCTGGCGCGTCCGACCTCTGCCCAGACCCGCCGTACTATCTGTTTGCCGACTTGCAGCAGCCTGGCCGGCGCGACTTTGATCCCGAACTCGCCCAAGTCAGCTTCAATACAATTGCGCCGCCGACCCTGGGCGACCGCTGGACACGCTGGCTGCATCGACCCACCCGGCCGCGACTAATCCGTGAAGCTGTGCGGCGCCTCACCTTCCGCAGCGAAGTCGATGAGGCCGCAGCCGACTTGTGCCAAGGCCTGTTGAACCGCTCCTGCCCCAAAGGCCTAGTCTATGGCGCCTGCGGCGGCGCTAGCACCGATGGACGCTGCGAGGACGGCAACCTGGAGTGTTTCTTCCACCGAGTCATCCGCCTGGCCAGCGCCGCCAATGACTTGGAAGCCTTGGAAAACGGCGAGGTCGCCCCATGAGAACCGAAGACGACTTCTTTGCAGACCTGTTCCGCCGCCTGCCAGGCTTCCCGGCCGAAGTCGTCATCCCCCCGGGCGATGACTGCGCCGCCATCGCCTGGGGCGAAAACCGGCTGCTGCTTCTGGCCGTCGACCAAGTAGTCGGCGACCGCCACTATATCAGCCGCGGAGAACAGGCCACGCCGCCGCAGCTGGCCGGCCGCAAGCTGCTGGCCCGCAACCTAAGTGATATCGCCGCCATGGGCGGAAAGCCGACGCTATGCCTGCTGGCAGGGGCTTTTGCCAAAGACCGAGACGAGGGCTGGCTGCAGGAGTTCTACGACGGCATCATCGCCCTTGCTGCCGAGTATAGCGTCAGCCTGATCGGCGGCGACTATGCAGCCACCCCGCATGACGACGTTGCCAGCTTGACTATCCTCGGCGAAGTGGCCGCTGACCAGGTCATCAGCCGTTCCGGCGCACGCCCCGGCGACCAGCTGTTTGCGACCGGATGCTTCGGCGATTCGTTTGCCACCCAGCATCACCTGCTGTTCACGCCGCGCTGCGCCGAAGGCCAGTGGCTGGCGCAGCAACGCCTGGCACGAGCCATGATGGATGTCAGCGATGGCCTCCTGTGCGATTCCGCCAGAATCTGCGCTGCCTCCCACGTCGGCCTGACCCTCGACCTGGAAGCCGTGCCGCGCCGAGGCAACGCGACCATAGAGCAAGCCTGCGGCGACGGCGAGGACTTCGAGCTGATCTTTGCCGTGCCGCCGGAATGCGTACCGGTATTGACGGCGAACTGGCCATTCGCAGACACGCCGCTGACACGGTTAGGCGAGTTCACGACCACCCCCGGCATGAGGGATAGCGCCGGCAGAAAGCTCGCCGCAACTGGGTGGGACCACTTTGTCTTCTGAACGCCAATTCGCAAAGCTACGCGGAATTTTGGTGCCAGCGCGATGATAGCGTGTCTGCACCATCAATTTTTCCGGCATTGGTGCTTGACCATGTCGATGATTTCCTGGCGATGAGTGGCGCCGCCGCGCATAAGATTCATGGTAAAGCCAAAGCTGAGCTGCCCGGGCGTCCAAGCCGCGCCGTTGGAGCCGCCATAGCCGCTGTGACCGAACTGGCGGCCGATGCTCTGCTCATCCGGGGCAGCGACGATATAGCCCAGTCCGTGCGTGCTCCATGCCGCCGGCGAGGCTGGTTTCGGGTCATTCGGCGCCAGGCTCATAGTCCTGGCGGCGCGGAGCGTCTTCTGCTTGAGAACATGCGTTCCCTTCCAGCTGCCCAGCAATGCTGCATAGTGTTTAGCCAAATCAATGGCATTGGTAATGCAGTTGAAGCCAGGCAGACAGGCCTGCTGAATGACGCGGTTATTCATGATCTCTTCCAGGGAATAATCCCAACAGGGCGGATTCTCCGGTATGGCCGGCTGTTCAGCTCCGCGGATTGCCGGCGCCACCCGGTCCAGCGCCTGGTCTGGAACGCCAAAGAAGAGATTCTGGAGGCCCATCGGCTTCAGCACCTCATCCTCAATGACTTGCTGAAATGGCTTGCCCGTCACCCGTTGGGCCAATTCCCCCAGCAGCCAGGTGTAGTTGATGGTCTGATAGCGCGTGGTCGAGCCAGGAGGGAAAACAGGCTTTACCGCCGCCACCCTCCGACTCATCACGTCCCAATCGGCAATTTGCTCGATAAAGTCGTATGGCGTCCGTATGCTGACGCCTGAGCGGTGCTGCAAGATATGGCGCACCGTGGTTTCCTCCTTGCCATTGCAGGCGAATTCCGGCCAAATCTCGCCGACCTTCTGGTCCAAGGTCATGAGGCCGCGCTCAACCAAGCAGAGGAAGGCCGTGGTCGCAATGCCTTTGCCAGTCGAGAAAACCGGAAACAGCGACTGCTCGTCCACCAGCCGAGTGCGCTCAGCGTCAAGCCAGCCTGCGCAGACGTTCACTGCTAATTCTCCGTCGATGTAAACCGCGAATTGACAGCCGATTTCATCGCCGACGGCAACGGCGGCATCCAGCCGATCCTGGATGGAAGCCTGCAAGGCCATGATGTCTTCTTTGAGCATAGACGTTCTCGTTCTTGGGGTGAATTTGGCAATCGTGGAAACCAATCGAGCCGATGCTACTCGAGGAGGCGAACCTCGTCCAATAACTTTACCTCGCCCGGAATCGTTTGCAAGCTGCTATCGCAGAAGTAGTCAGGCAAGCTGAAGCTGAACTGCGTACGGCACGTACGGCAAGCTAACCCAACTTCCCCAAAAGCCACATTTTTGTCAGGCAGGGACAGCTTTGGATTTTTTTGAAGGCAGGCAGGTCAAAACGACATCCAAAATTACCCGTTTTAGGAGCATGCCAGCTTGAAAGACGGGCAACTGGCATCCTATCGAACAGGCCAGCTCATTCGCGCAAACTCCTTTCAATTTTTTGCTTGACGGGAGGTAGTTTTGTGTTGTCTCCTACTGTCAACCGCCACTACAAACCGCTAAAATTACGCCATTTTTCTCCGTTGCCAACATTTAACCACTGAACACCCGGAATACACGGAAAGTTTTGCAATGAGCGCTTGTACTACAGAATCCAGGCTGACGTATGTCGTACTGGCGGCCCAAAGGGCAAGCAACATAGAAGCCCAGGGTGAGATGGAATATAATTTTGCCCCCGGGAGGGGTCACACATAAACGTTGACTTGAAGAAAATCTTTCCCCAAAAACAAGAAGTTGGCGGATAGTAGCATAAGGTGAAAGCAAAAGTGGTTTTTTGAAGCCTATGGGCTGACTGTGGAATTAATTCCAGTCGAACTCGAACAGATCCATATTGGAAAACTGATTGCCTGGGGCAAGGGTGTAGTAGGACTGATTTCCGCTGCTCGATACAGTTCGGCAAAGATTAAAGCCACTTTTGTCCGCTCCAGCGCCAAGTACAGCTAGGGGAATTTTCATTTCCAGCAGCCATTTTCCATTGCTTTCCACGGCTTTGAATTGCGGTGCGGGAAGAGTTTTACCCGTTGCGCCGGGTTCTTTTGACGTCTTGTGCATGCTGTGCGTGCTACCATTGGTTGCGATAATGTACTGCGCAAAAGCCTCCTTGGCATCCCTCGATTGCAAGTAGACTTCGATACTGTCGCAACGCCATGGACGAAGATTTTCATCCTTTTGAAAGCCGCTGTCGCTTGTTGCCGTCAATTCTGCCGCAAGATATAGATTGTCGTTATCGCGCTGCAACAAAAAACGAGTAGGCGGCCCTTCAATGCCTGGGCTGGACAATTGCGTCAGTTCCTTGAATTCAACGGCATTTTTCCATTCTGCCTCGTCCAGGTTTCCATCCAAAGTGATTTCCTTTGCAATAAACGGGAGCTTCACCGTTGTTTTGCTGATTGAGATTTTACCTCCTTTAAGCGGAAAGATTTTGTTGGCTTGCGCTCCTTCGGGCAGTTTATCGCTTGTTTCCAGTATCGTCAATGCCAACACCCGGTTTGGAGAGCCGTCCTGGTACATGGCGCCCAGCCAGAGTTTCCCATTCCAGTTGTCGGGAGCGCCGACGGCATCGAGGTCGAGCCAGAATTCCTCTTCGTCTTTTTCAGTGACTGCAAAGCTGGAAACTACATTGATGATATCTGCCAGTTTTTTTGTTCCCCAGGCAGATGGTTCCGGCGATGTTCGTGTTGGCCAGGCCAGGCCGATTCCGCCCAGGGTGCGGCTGACATAGGCATTTTCGGTTTCGGAATTTGCTCCGAAATCGAAGGTCAGTCCGAGGAAGCAGTTGGGCCTATCATAATTGGTTCCCAGGCCTTTTACGCCCGTGATCATTTCTTCCCGGTTGTATTTCCCGAAGGAGCCGGCAAGTTTCAGCTTCAGGAAGCGTTTTGCTTCCAGTTCGTAAGCTCCGCCAACCATGTACCAGCGGGAATCCGGCGCTTTGTCAATGGTCAGGGTTAATGTTGCCTGATCCGGATTGAAATGCATTGTTCCGGCGCCGATGCTGTACGTCTCGGCTGTTCCCAGCAGTTTGAAGCCACGTTCTTTGAAGTCGATATCAAGGGGTTTTGCTTCAGAATGCTGCTGCAAGGGCAGGGCAGCCTGGAAACGGTCGTGTTTTGGTTTCCCGGAAGCCAGATGGAAGGTGGCCGAAGCCCGCTTTTTTCCGGTTCCATCGTGGATAGTCGCCTGATACTCTCCACCCGTTACGCCAGTCGGAAGTCTGATGGCGACTTCTCCGGCGCGGACTTCACTGCTCCAGGCCAGGTCATGGTTTGATGTAATCGCTGCCAGGAGTCTGGCGTCTGCCGGCGCCGAAATTTTCATGGTGAGGAGATTTCCCGAGGTTCCGGCGGTGGTCTGCAGGGTGACATCTCCGTTGAGCGGCGGCGTTGGAGTTAACTGGATTTTCACTCTGCTTTGCCCCTTTGGCACTGAAACAAGCGCCAAAGGAGTATCGTCGAGCGCCAGACAATCCGAATGCGTTGCCGGGGCGCCATTGACGCTTATTGAGCCGGGCAGGAAACCGGCAGGAAGCAGAGCCGCGATTTCAGCTTCTTTCCGTTCAGACTGAACGAGGAGGTCAATCGATTGCTTGCTGACCGTGCCTTCCACTCTCACGCCGAGGGTGTCAGGCAGCCAGAGCTGGTTGCGCAAGCCGTCCACACTATAGACCAGGGCGGGGCTCTGCGTGACCATCCACAGCTTGAGCTCATCGGGGGCAAACGCAAATGTGCGGTTCATGCGAACGGGCAACTTTTCTGCGCCAAGGAATCGCGGGATGACCACGAAGTCATTTTGCCATCGCGATGTGCGGTAATCGGCCTCTCGTTCGGACTCGGTCAGCAGTCCCTTATGGATAGCATGCGGCTTGACGGTCATGCACCAGTGGTAGAGAGGCAGCTCTGGATTGCGCATGCCCAGTTTGGCAGGGTCGGCCGACACGGATTTTTCGACGTGCTTCTCGCCGTGCTCCTTCATGAACAGCCAGGCTGCATTTCCCAGTGTCAGCGGCATCACTTCCAGCGTTTCTTTGGGATTGTAACGCCAGTTGGGTTGTATTGCTGCATTGGCCAGCCTGGCCATCCGGCTTTGCTGTTGAGCCGACATATAGGAAACATCCCCACGCAAATCGGTGGTATATGTGGTCATTCCCAGTCCGGTTCCGATGATATAATGCCGCATGGCCTGATCAACGCCTGGAAGCCAGTAAATATAGAGCGGTGAAAAGAGTGGGTCCGGTCTTTGCCAGAGTTTGAATTTATACATCCAGGTGGCGCCATCGCGCCAGTTGGTGGTCAGGATGCCGCCAAAGCTTTCAAGATACCCCATATCTCCGATGGGGTTTTCAGGATTGTTGAAGAAAACCGCCCGTTCCGGGGCTTTTTGCTGGATGGTCTGTCGCACTTCCAGCAGGGTGTTGTCCCATGCATCCGGTTCATCGATTCGCATCGTTGCCCAATCAATGCTCGAAGGCGACCCGCCGCCGTCAAGATACCATACATCGGAAAGATACGTATCCATCACTGCATTCATTGAGCGGACAATTTCAGCGCGGGATTCCGGTATTCCGACCAGACGGTAGAAATTCTGCGAGTATCCGGGGAAGAAGCTGGTTTCATTGCCTTGGGCATTATAGCGTATGAACCAGTCCGGGTGCTCCTGGTAGATTTTACTGTTCCAGGATGCACTCCACAGCCAGGTGTACTGCGAAATTTTTACCGGGTGTTTTTTTATTTGCCGCAACTTCTGCCGTAATTCATTGACTTGAATTTTACCTCCGCGCAGAGTGTTCAATTCGCCGGAAGTGGGAAAGTCGCCCCAAGGGAATTGAACCATGGCCGTACTCAGGTTGACCCATCCCTCACGGATCATGGCGCTGGCATTTTCAGCTGCTCTTTGCATGTTGTCGCCGAAGGGGCCGTCCCATCCTGGTCCCGTTGAGTAGTAGCGCAGGTCTTTCAGCCATGAAGCGCGTTTGATTTGGGAGCGGAATTGCTTGACTTCCGGCAAAGCGAGGTATTGATCAAAGGCGTCTGTCAGGTCCCCCGTTTGCAGGGTCAGGCGTGATTCAACTTTCCCGCTTGCCCCGTCGCTGGTCAAGGCAAACAGGCCGTCCCCAAGAATCCATCCTGTGGCTGTGAAAATGGTGCGCTTGTCACCGAATCCGGAAACCGTGACCACCCCTGAGCCGATTTGCACGTAGCGGCCGTTGTATTTAAAGCGATAATGCAGCAAAGTCAGGGGGAGTTCCGGCGCCTCAAAAATGGTCACTGGCCCGCTGTCGGCGGGGAAATCGAAGGTGATTTCATGAGCAAATTTATGTTGCACGTCATGTCCGGCGCCCCAGGTTTCATACAGTCCTCCATTGCGGAGTTCCTGGGGGAGCACCACCTCGGTTGCAGTAAACAGAATCTTACGGTCTGTGCGGTTGCTGACAAAGCCCAATTCGACGCTCAGACCTTCGGCAACCCAACGATAGCGATGCTCAAAGGTGATTCCCGGAAGAGCCGGGTTGCTCGTGGTGACAAGAAAAACCCCGGGGCTTTCCAGCTTTCCGGAAAGCACGTGATCACTGTAGGCATCTGCTTTCACCGGATTTTTTCCGTCAGAGAGTTCATAGCGTGAAAACAGGCGTTCTGCCAGCAGCCTTCCCTGGTTTTCGTAGCGGACAAGAATCCCGTTCTGGCGATGAATCCAGACCGTGCCGTCCGGGCAGGAAAATTTCCAGTAATTGGCTTCGTCGGGGGCTGGCAATTCTGGGCCAAGGTCATATTGTTGTGCTGTGGCCATCGCCATTTCCGCGTCAGTCGGCAGTTTTCCCGAGAAGGTGATTTCGGCGAATCGCAATGGGAAGTCGGTGCGGTTGCGCCCGGCATGAACGCGAATATATCTTGCGAGCAGATTGAGCTGATCGGCTGCGATGCTGTATTGTTTTTCTTCTGTTCCAGCATCAAGGTTGGGTATATGCTGGGCCATTTTCCAGTCTTTTCCATCAAAACTGGTGTAAAGCAGGATTTCCGAGATATTCTGGCTGGGGATGGCAATGGCCTCCAGCTCAAATTTTCGAATCAAATAGAGGGCGCCCAAGTCAAACGTGATATCCGGTTCATCACTGTATTCCCGGAAAAAGACCTGCCGTTCGCGGTCTACTTTGCCGTCAGTCAGCCAGGTGCAGGAATTATCTCCTCTAGTTGGAGTGGCGTTGTAACGGTATCCGGCGACAGTCACAGGCCCCTCCTCGATGACAGGCGGGTGGAATTTGAGGTTGGCAATGGACAAATGCTGGCCAGGGGTTTTCAATGCTGAAAACAGGGAGAAACGGATTTCTTTGATTTCACCAAGAGCAGGTGAGCTTTGCGAACCCAGTGACTTCAGAGTTCGCACATCCATGGGAATGTGCACATGCCTCCAGCCAGAGGCGTTGAATTCGGGGGTGGCAAGCAGCCCGGAGCCGGTAGGAAAGATCAGCATGACTGCTGCCTGCCCATTTCCCTTATAGGCAGTCTGCTCAATGTCAAAGGAGATCGCCCCGGTTTTCCGAAGATCGATTTTTTCAGGCAGATGCAGGTTCAAACCCTGGTAATCTCCCGGTGATTCGACGCTGGCGCGAATCGCCTTGCCGACGGGGCTGTCAACCAGGGAAATGCTGGGTGCAATGCGGGCGTTGCCGCCGGTAGCCCCGCTCCAATACTCCGTTTTCATATATTTGAGTTGCGTTTCCGTTTGCATATTTGTTTCCGCAACAGCCGTCGAGAATGAAAGAAACAGCGCCAAACTTCCGAGACTTGCAACAATGTGCTTAGGCATTATGATTTTTTCTTTCCTGATGTCAATGAAGAGTCAATCGCTATGAATGAATAAAGAAGGAGCGCCGGCCTAACAGTGAAAGCGATGATTTTAGAGGCAGCTTCGCCTTTCTGAACAGTCCAATGGATATTTACGGACTAGTCCGCATGCACCCACGTCGCCTGCTCTCAATTAATCCATGTCGTAACTGATTGGATAGCAGTTGGCTACAGGCTTTATTCCATAGGCAGGGTAATATCTTTCCTTCACAATTTCTGTATTGGCATCTGCCGGCGAAACATGACCGTCAGCCCACAAAAAATTTGCTTTGAGAGCGTGCCGCATGTGCAGAGCTGTATTCTGGGTGCTGGTGTAATTTTTGCGAACAAAAGCATACTGGACTTTTCCCTCGCTGTATCCGCCATTCTTCACCCAAGCCGGCGGATTAAGATGGATGGAATCCCCGAAGACTTCCGTGTTTGCGACGCTATATAGTCTTGTCGTTCGGAAACTGTTTATTTCATGGTTTTGGGCAGTATTGGTTACGTTATCCGGGTCATAGATACACAGTTGCCCATACGTCAGATAATGGAAGAAGTCTTGGTTGGCAGCTCGAACTGACGGCGGAAAAGCGGGGCAGATGGTTATTCCATAATCGACATAATGCAGACCCTTCGGCCCGAGTACGTATGCCCAGTATTGTTTGCTGGATGCCCGCACAGGAAAATACCCTTCAGAATCATCCGCATACATCTGCGCGCCGATGCCGGTCTGGCGCAGGTTGCTTGTGCAAGATATCGTCATCGCTTTGGTGCGCGCCTTGCTCAAGGCCGGCAGCAGCATCGCGGCGAGGATCGCAATGATGGCGATCACGACCAGCAATTCAATCAAGGTAAAGTAGTTATGACACATGGAAGAACTCAGAAAGCCGCCGCTGCGGACAACGCTTTTATACCTGAACAAAGACGATTGAGCGACAGATTGTGACCGCGGCCTGTAATTTTTTGCGGTTGCCATGTTTGCCTCCTTGCCTGAGACTGCCGAGGTTAAACGAATACGACAATAAGCTACCGTTGTTGTCACTTTTTCTAAATATTGCCTGAACACGTTACACTTGCTATTATTACCCTCTTGCTTTTAAGAGTGAAAAAATCACAAGCAGCAAAGGCTGTCAGATAAAAAATTACCAGATTTGAGAAGATAGACCAGGAAAAAGAAAATCCTTTGCCAGACAATCCCTATCATCCGGAAAATAACGCAAGCGTATATCCCAACAGCCAAAGAGTTCCCCAAAAAACACTTGTTTAATCGTTTAAACACTTAATGTATTAGCAAATAAAATATTTGCAAGTCCGGGGAAAAATTATTTTGCCGAATATTTTTTCACGCTTTTCCGTTCGATTAGGTACGGCATAAGCAACTTTGTTTTCGGTTTCTTTTTAGTTTGTATCCACTGCATGAGCAGTTGAGCGGCGCAAGCTCCCTGTTCGCTTCGCGGTTGTGCAATGGTGGTCAATGCTGGTGTTGTGTATTTTCCGTAATCCAGGCCATCGTTTCCAAGCAGGGAGAATTGCTGCGGGATTTTTATTTTTCGCTCCTGTGCCCGCAGCAGGATATCTACTGCCGACCGGTCGTTTGAAAGCAGTACTGTTGCCTGGTTGTGCAAAGTGGTCATCGCATCCAGTATTTCATCCGGGTCTTGGCTGGAAATGAGCAATGGGGCAGGTTTTCCGATGGAGGTTAGGAGGTTCGCCAGGCCATCGCGTCTGGATTTTGGGATGCTGTCATCGATTGCTAGGCAATGGTGGCCTTTTGCAAGTAAGTATTCAACGGTGAGCTTGACGATTTTTTCCAGGCTTACTAAGGCGGCGGGGTGTTCGGCCGTTGGCGGACGCGCCACCCGGACGCATGGCAGATTCAAGGGAATGATGGAGTGGCTCTGGTTTATGGCATCAAAAAGGCCGCTTCGAATAATGAAGCCATCCATGGAATGGGAAAGCAGGCGATTTACCTTGTGCTGAACCTCTTCAAGGGAATTTAAATGACAAAGAACCATATTGTAATCATTTTGGTTTAATACCTCCTCCGCACCAGCAATAATTTCCGGTACAAAGCTTTCGTCAAACTTATCGAGAAGCACGGCGACAAAGCCGCTCTGACCAGCCTTCAGGCTACGGGCAAGAAAATTCGGGAGATAATTCAACTCTTCCGCTTTCTTCCGGATAATGTCCTGCGTTTGCTGGTTGATTCGCTGGAGCAGTTTTCCGGAGAGTACGTAACTCACGGTGGCAGTACTAAAGCCGGTAGCTTCCGCAATGTCCTTAATAGTGGCTCTTTTCTGTGACATGAGCTGTTTCTCTATGCTTTCTTAAATAGTTAATGTGCAAAGAGTTGTGATGAATGCTTGCAGTATTGGGCACCGAGAAAGCGGTGCCTTGCAAAGGCACTGCAGAAGCCTGACCCATTACGCTTGAACTACATACTGCAAGCTGAAGCTGAACTACATAGAAGGTGCCCAAAAAGGTTTTTAACCACGAAAGGCTTAGGGTGGACTATAGCGTCTACAACCTAAAATTTATGTGTCACCCTTACAGGACTCCAAATATATGCCATCTCACCCAGGGCTGCGCCGGGCCTGGCGGTCCGGCTTACCCTGGGCTTCTAGGTGTCGCCCTCCGGGCTTTTGCCGCTTTGCGGCTGCGAACGTTATGGACGCTGGTTGTCATAAAGTCTGGCGGCTCAAAGGGCCAGCAACATAAAAACCCAGGGTGAGCGTAGCGAAGCCCTGGGTGAGGCGTATAATAATTTTGAGCCCCGCCAGGGGTGACACATAAACGCCGTTTTGAAGAAAATCCTTTTTGGATGGGGTCTACGTACGGCAAGCTCAAGCACGGCTCACCAGGGATACTTGCCTTCCGGCAGGAATTCATACGTATTGGTGATGCTCGGCCCGGACGTCTCACTGGCGTCAACCGTGCGGCTCCACTGTTCCGGGTTGCAGCGATTCAGGGACTTATTCCAGTTGGCGTAGCAGATGCTCACTTCGTTGACATCGAACGTGTTGACCAGGGCGCGTTTCAGCACCGAGTCCACAATCGCCCACTGTCCTGCCGGCATTTCATCGCCACGCAGCCAGAGCTCGGTCGTGCCGTCATCCGGTATTTTGTATTCTTTCCATCTATTGTCTGGCCGCCGCAAACGCAGGGAGACCCGGGTGACCTCCGGCGTGTAAAAGGTCGGATGCGTGCGGAAAATCGCTTGCTTGCTGGGAGTTCCCGACAGCGTTGAGGTGATACGGAACGCATAGCGTTGCGGCAGCAGTTCAATGCGGCGGGTGAAGGTAAGCCCACTGCGCAACTTGGCGGCCATGGTGATGGCAGTAGCGCTCTGCTCCTTCACAGTATACTCCTCGTTCCAGCCAAGGCCGCGATAATCGTTGCTGCCGTATTCCTCGTAGCCGGCCTCAAACGCCTCGTAGCCCTCTTCTTCCGAACCATACACCGAGAAAATCGGGTTGCCGGTCAGCTTCTCCGTCCCCCGCCAGATGCGACCGCCCATGGCCGGCACCACGTCCAGGCTCAGAAAATCATTCTCCAGGGTGATGACCGGAATGGCTTTGGCCGAAGGCGCCGGAAGGCTCTTCAAGAAGTTCTCGACCAGTCCGCGTTCACCGTTGGCGACTTTGTTGACCTTGGCGCCACGGACTGCGGCGACGAAGCGTTCGAGCAGCGCAGGGTCAACGCCATGCTTCTGCGACAGCTTCCCAGAGTCGTAGGCATACTGTTTTTTGCCGCCGCTGATGATTTGCACATACATCAGGCCCATGCGGGCATTTTCGACGCGACGACTGAGCGTTTCGTCACCGGCCACGGCTGCTTCGGCCTGGTCAAACAGCTTCAGGCTGTCGCGAATCAGCTCCGGCTCGTAGAGGTAACGACTAGGCGCGGCAAAACAGCCGATATGGATATCGCGTTTATGGCAGATAACGCGATGCAGGAGGTCGATGTAGTCGCGGATAAATGGCGCAGCCGCGCCGTAATACGCATCTGTGAATTCGCGAATCAGCGCTTGCGGGTCCTGGCGCCGGTCCCACAGGCATTTGGCCATCACATACGTCCGCAGGTGCTCCAAATGATTGCCGGTAGCCGAAGTCGACTCCTCGAAGATGCCGACCACGCCGTGGCGGATGAAAAAGTCGATGTTCGGCTGCAAGACTTCAAAATTCGGGAATGGCAGCAGGATGTTGGTGTAATTGACGGTGTAATCCCAGATGTGCAGGCGCTTGCAAATAGCGCTCCAGCCCTTGATGTCCTCGGCAAATGACTCGTTTCTCGGACAAGTCTCCAGAGGATGCAAAAAGCAGCATTCGATAGAGCAGAGCCGGATGATGACATTGGGGGCTGGCCGCACATGCTTCGGCGGCTTGCGAGTGTATTGATAGGCAAGCGTGTCAACGCTGATGTCCGGAAATTCATCAGCAATCGCGTTGGCGACGGCATTGACAAAGTGGAGCAGCGGCCCAATCTGGCCGCCTTCATGTTCAGCCAAAGCCATGCATTTCTCACAACGGCAATAGCGCTGATTGTCATTCTGGGACACGCTGACAATGCGCACATCAGGACGGCGGCGCAGGCGTTCGCGAACCGACTCAATGGCAATGCGGAG
>Ga0123335_1004422_pt1 | contig 18257 bp, 15 predicted proteins | sample BiotimSIPDNA_2_FD_89707 | JGI IMG/M metagenome (GOLD analysis project Ga0123335, IMG submission 89707) | Anaerobic biogas reactor microbial communites from Washington, USA - Biogas_R2 time_0 SIP DNA | ecosystem: Engineered > Bioreactor > Anaerobic > Unclassified | place: Washington, USA...
GAGTCTCTGAAACCTGGAAAAGATGCCATGGTCAGGGCAATTTCCTTGCCATTTTCATCAATCACAGGTGGAAACTTAACGTCTTCTTCAATAGCGGCGTGAATCGAGTAAGGGGCTGCCGCCAGATCGCCGGTCAACGCCAGGATTCGTTCTTGGTCAGGCGAAAGGATATGTGCGCGGCGGCGGATCAAGTCTTCCAAGGTGTGAGCATAAGGCTCCAAGCCAGGTTCAGCCTTGATGTAAGAGCGTAAAACATCCGGTTCAATCGCCAAAAGTTCAGGTTGAATGAACGATGAAGCCTCGCTGAATCTTGTAAACAGGGCTTGCACCCTATCTGATCGGACCTTTGCCGCGGAAAGGGTTCGATCAGTCGAGTAGTCGGCGTCTGCAAACACCGCCAGTCTTAAGAGTTCTTGCTTCAAACCAAAGCTCAGATCAAGGCACTTTTTAATCTGCTGAGCGCCTTGAGCCAAGGTCCCACGGCAAGGCTCAAGCTCAGGAAGCTGGCCTTCCAACTGGGTAAACAACTGCTCCCATTCTTCATAAGAGCCAAACAAATGCTCAAGGCTCCAGCGGTACTCTTTTGGAACATCTTCCCGCTTTGCATCACCACTAGGAGTATATTTTGTCCAAGCCAAGGCTCCTGCAGGGGCCATAAGACCAGTAGCCAAAGCACATGCAAGCAACGGTTTACATCGCAGACCATCAAAAGACGCCATCTTGTCCTCCATAAAAAGAAGCGGTGGCTATTGTATATCAAATCTGTGCACGGGGACAGGAGCATTGGCGCCACAAAAGCTCTCACCTATCTCCTTCCAAGCGGCGCGATTTTGCGACGATTCGGTCGAAGTCGCTCGTCGTCCATTGCGAAGCCCTTGATCGTGAACTCCTGAATGACCCGCGTGGCCCACTTGCGAAACTGAACGGCCCTTTCGGAGTTAACCTTGTAACCAACGGCAATGATGGCTGAAAGGTTGTAGTGTTTGGTATCGTAGGTCTTACCATCAGCGGCAGTTATTAGAAAATTTCTAATAACTGCGTTCTCCTCTAACTCGCTGTCCGCAAACACCTTTTTCAGATGGTAATTGATGGTCGGCACCTCGACATCGTAAAGCTGCGCCATCATCTTTTGGCTAAGCCACACGTTTTCGTCGGCGTAGACTGCCTCTACACCACCTGCGCCGCTGGCCGCCACAAAGGTCAGGTACTCGGCCGCCGAGGACCTAACCAGAGAGCCGCCATTGGAATTCTTTTTACTGCTCATGCAACCTCCGCCTCTAGGACGCCGGCGACCAACCTCTGCACCCCTTGGAAGTGACCCGCGTCGTTTGGCTCGTCCAGTCGGCGTACAACGCTCGGCGTGCCTCAAGTGCCGCTCCAGATACGAATAATAACCCAGAGTTAAGTTTTGCGCAGGCCTGCGATCCTCCTGATAATACTCCAACCAAGGACCTAGCCCAGTAATACCCGCCATTCTTTGGTAACCATCCCAATCTTGACCGTAATTTGGTTTAGGTGCATTAAGCACCTGCGAGCTGTTCGCCAATCAGGAGTTTGCCATGCCTTCCAGGATTTTTCCGCCGCTGTTGCTGTTGTTTTCAAACGTGTTCATGACCTACGCTTGGTACGGACATCTGAAGGATCTGCGGGCCAAGCCGCTGATAGTGGCCATTCTGGTAAGCTGGGGAGTCGCCTTTTTTGAATATTGTCTGCAGGTTCCGGCGAACCGCATCGGCTTCCAAATGTATTCGCTAGGGCAGTTAAAGGTAATGCAGGAAGTCATCACCATGGTCGTGTTCTTCCTGTTCGCCACGCTCTACATGAAGGAAAAACTAAGCCTGGACTACCTCTGGGCCGGCCTCTGTCTAGTCGGAGCGGCTTATTTTATGTTCAGAAAACACGGCTGAGTGGGGTGCTGCCGCTGGAGTAGGTCACCGTTACCTTCCGAAAAGCTTCATGATGGTGAACTGGTTAACTGCGTCTATCGCAGCTTCGAACTCCTGCCGCGTGAGCCTTACTGGCCAAGAAGCCATCTTGGAACGTATTTCAGAGCCGACCGCCTCACGAAGGTCATCCCACTCCTGGTCGGAAAAGACCGAGAACACTGCTTCGCCATCCCTGACAACTACACCGACGTCCATTCCTGGCCAGTACAGGATACGGCCGTTTATTGGGGATGTGACCGGCAGATCCGACATTCCGGAGGGATACTCCACCCCCTGGAATCGGAGCATCGTCATGTCGGCGATTGTCGAACCGGCTCTAATTTGAGAGCCGTGATCGGCTACCTTGCGCGCAATTCGCTGCTCCGTTCCTGCTGGTACCTTCCATGTTTTTGACATTGCATCTCCTCCTGTGTTCAACCAAGTATCGAACCGAAAACCAGCGTGCCATCCTTGCAATCGACGTTTCAGGTGTGAACCGCCCAAAATCAGACTTGAGCTTGAAGTAGACCCTGAGCGCGTCTCCTCCTTGTCTTCAAGAATCAGGCATCGTTTGTTATTGGGCCAGATCGCTTGGATTTAGTCAACAATAATCGTGGCGTTCAAGATCAGGCGGTGATTTTGGGCTTGGATGTTTATCTTGTGTTAGATCTCACAATGTTCTATGATCACAGGGCCATTAACTGAGGTGTCGTATGAAACGCTGCAGTGCGCTTAACCCATTGGTCGGCCTAGCAGTCTTCGCGATGGCTGTCGCCGTGGCGGGGTGTGGTTTTTCCGAGGCAGGAGATGACACAGGTGTCCAGCATGACGTGAACGGCGGTGTGGCCCATCGATCTGATTCAGGTACTGAGGATTTCATGCCTGGGGAACTTGATGAGCTGCCAGTGGTTGATTCTGAAGATGACGTTGACCCCATTGACGATGTGGTTTCTCATTCGCTAAGAGTTCTTCCGGAGCGCTTATCTTTTGGGCAGGTCACAGAAGGGTGTTTTTCACAGCTACTTCAAGCGTGCGTGATCAATATCGGACGCGATACAGTTGAGTGGATGGGTTTTCCATCTCCTGAAAACTCGGCCTTCCGCGTGAGAAATCCCAGAGATTTGCCCGTATTGCTGGCGTATGGTGAGATCTCTTGCAGTGATTTCCGGTTCTCGCCAGATGAGGCCAAACTGATTGAGTCCGAGGTGACAATTGAAAGTGAAGGCCTTGGTGGTTCGCTCACATCGGTTGCCCTTTTGGGTACTGGCCGACCTGCTCCGACTCAACGTGACATTTATCGAAGGGGTGAACAAGGCATGAGCATATATTACCTATCGAAAATCGCTAGGCCCGAAACAATAAAGGTGTTTGTGGAGGGTACCGAGTGTCTTGCTGATGGGAATTGGCGATTCGATGAGTCCTCAAACGCTGTATTCTTTGACCGGGAGGGGACTTGTTATCCTGCTCCAGGAGCCAGCATTGAGGTCAAGTACCATCCCGCCTGTCTTATCTCCAGTATCGTCGAGTGAAAACTTCAGCATTGATCTTCCGCCATGATTAAGTGGTGACTTTGGGGCTGGGCGTTTCGCTTTGCGCTAAGTTGTAATGGCTGTACAATGTTGTGGGTTTTTGTGTGGGGTTCCGGATGTTTGGCATCGGTACTCAAGAACTTTTGTTGATTTTGCTGGTTGTGCTGTTGCTTTTTGGGGCTCGGCGCATTCCTTCGGCGCTTGGTGGTCTTGGTAAGGGCATCAGGGAGTTTAAAAAGGGGCTTAAGGGTGACGAGGACGAGGCCGCTTCGCCAGAGATTGTGGCGCAATTGAAGACAGGCTTGGGTAAACAGATTCGCTTGCTCCCTGATGGGACCCTGGAAGTGGGGGTCGAGCAGGGGGCGACCTTGGTCCAAGTTGACCAGGTTTGGGCGACCATTCAGGATGAAAATTCCACGGGTAAGATCCCTCTTGTTTCGGTGAAACGCATCGTTTTTCGTGCATGATTTAGCTAAGTTGGGGGCAATATGGTCCGCTTTGGTCTCGTGGGTTGTGGCCGAATTTCTGGTTATCACCTTGAGGCCCTTGGTTACCATGACGACGCCCAAGTTGTCGCTGTTTGTGATGTGATCCCTGAGCGTGCAAAATTCGCTGCCTCCAAGATTCGGGCCGCCACAGAAGTCGCGTGGTTTTCCGACTACGACCAGATGCTTAAAAGCGGTGGGTTCGATGTTGTAAGTATTTGTACCCCCTCAGGTCTGCATCCATATCAAGGGCTTGCTGCTGCCAACGCTGGTTTTCATGTGGTGACGGAAAAACCCATGGGGATCGCCCTTGAGCCTGTTGACGCGATGATTAAGGCCTGCAGGGAAAACAACGTGCAGTTGTTTACGGTGCTTCAAAATCGTCTAAATCCCACCGTGACTTTGTTAAAACAAGCGATAGATAAAGGTCGTTTTGGCAAGCTCCACTTTGTTCAAGTTAACGTTTTTTGGTCAAGGCCTCAGGAGTATTACGACCAAGCCTCCTGGCGCGGGACCTTGGAATTAGACGGCGGCGCGTTCATGAATCAGGCCTCTCACTACGTCGACTTGGTGCAGTGGCTGGCTGGTGACGTGGCCGAGGTTCAAGCCTTAACTGGAACGCTGGCTCGCAATATTGAGGCCGAGGATACTGGCGCCGCGATTCTGCGCTTCCAAAATGGAGCTATCGGAACCATCAACGTGACGATGCTGGTTCATCCAAAAAACCTTGAAGGTTCCATCACCATTCTTGGCGAGCGTGGGACCGTCAAGATCGGCGGGGTGGCCTTGAACCGGATTGAACGCTGGGACTTTGAAGGCTATGAGGACGAAGACAAGCTAGTGGCTGAATCTGGTTATTATCCAACATCTGTTTATGGCCATGGTCATACTGGCTTTTATCGTAATGTAATCGATGTTCTCGAAGGTAAAGTCACTGATTTTATTAATGGAGCCGCTGGGCGAAAGTCGCTTGAGCTGATCTTGGCTATCTATCAGTCGGCCTTTACAAGAAAGCCAGTGGGGGTGTCTGACGGTGCTTGATAAGACGAAAACTGTTGGGGTTTTGGGGCTTGGGTACGTGGGGCTGCCACTAGCTAGGGCCTTTGTTGACAGCGGCTTTAAGGTTATAGGCCTTGATACCGACGCTGAAAAGGTAGCGCTGCTTGAGTGCGGCCGCTCATATATCGCCCACATACCTAACGAAGTGATTTCACAGATGCTGGCCAGTGGCTTCACGGTTACCACTGATTTTGCCTGGGTTTCCGAGTGTGATGCCTTGCTGATCTGCGTGCCCACACCTTTGACTATCAACCGCGAACCTGACATGACCTTTGTGCAGCAGTCCTGCGAGGACATCGTTCCGTTTTTGCGACTTGGGCAGTTGATAGTGCTTGAATCAACCACATATCCAGGCACGACTGACGAGGTGATGAGGCCCATCCTGGAATCTGGCGGGTTAGTTGCCAATCGCGATTTTTGGTTGGCGTATTCACCAGAACGAGAGGACCCGAATAATCCCAATTTTCGTACGCGCACCATCCCAAAGGTGGTTGGTGCCGACGACGCCAGGGCCTTGGAGATGGCCTCCAAGTTGTACAGCGCCGCGGTGGATGTTGTGGTGCCTGTGGCTGGCACTAGGGTGGCAGAGGCCGCCAAGATCCTGGAAAACACCTTCAGGGCGGTAAATATCGCCTTGGTTAATGAGCTCAAGATTGTTTTTACCAAGATGGGCATAGATGTTTGGGATGTCATTGACGCGGCATCGACCAAACCATTTGGATTCATGAAGTTTGTTCCAGGACCTGGCCTGGGTGGTCACTGCATCCCAATCGACCCCTTTTACCTGGCCTGGAAGGCCCGCGAATACGACGTTGTATCGCGGTTTATCGAAACGGCCGGCGAGGTCAACCGTTCGATGCCACACTGGGTAGTCGAACGGACGATGCAGGCGTTTTCCCGCCGTGGGATGGGGCTGGCTGGGTCGCGCATCTTGGTTGTGGGGCTTGCCTACAAAAAGAACGTGGACGACGCCCGAGAGTCCACCACGTACAAGCTGATGGAGCTTTTAGAGGCTGAAGGGGTCAGGGTCAGTTATCACGATCCGTTCATTCCAGTTGTCCCAAAATCCCGTGAATTCAGCCACTTTACAGGGCGTGTCAGCGTTCCTTTGGAACAGGCCGGTGACTTTGATGCGGTCTTGATAGCCACCGATCACGACGTCATCGATTGGGATGATTTGCTTAAAAAGGCAAAACTGATCGTTGATACCAGGGGCGTTTATCGCAAGGCCCACGAAAAAGTGGTCAAGGCATGATGGGGTAAGGATGGGGACAGTTGTCATAACTGGAGCTGCTGGCTTTGTTGGGTTTCACACCTGCGTGCGTTTGATGGCCTTGGGTCACAAGGTCGTTGGGGTTGATAACCTAGGGCCTCTTTTTTTCCCTTCGTTAAAACACGCTAGGTTGGAAGCCCTGCAAAAAAGTGCCGATTTTGTGTTTCACAAGCTTGACTTGGCTGACCATGGCGTCTTTGAAGACTTGGTCGCGCAGGTGCGTCCTGATGTGATTATTCATTTGGCGGCCCAAACTGGAGTTCGTTACTCGGCTGAAAATCCTGGAATTTATGTCAAAAACAACGTTGAGGCCTTTACAAACGTTTTGCAGGCGGCTCGGTTAAACAGTGTGCCGCGGTTACTGTACGCATCATCTTCCAGTGTCTATGGGGAAGGTGATGGGCAGCGTTCTGAGGCTGAGCGTGCTGACCAGCCTGTCAGTTTTTATGCGGCAACTAAAAGGGCCAATGAATTGATGGCTTATTCATACGCCTGCCAGTTTGGTTTGCCATCTGTCGGTATGCGCTTTTTTACGGTGTATGGCCCTTATGGTCGGCCTGATATGGCGGTATGGACTTTTACAGGTCAGATGCTGCGTGGTGAGCCTGTCTCTTTGTACAACAACGGCCAAATGCAGCGCGATTTCACATATGTTGACGATGTGGTTCAGGGGATCGTTCGTTTGATGGAAGTGCCTTTGACAGGCGCTTTGGTAGTCAATGTGGGCTCTGGACGCAGTGAGCCGCTGGCCCGATTAATTGAGGTGTTATCAAAGGTTACAGGTAGCCAGCCGATCTTGAATCCCATGCCGATGCAGGCTGGTGATGTGTCTTCGACTTGGTCGTCTTGTGACCGCCTCTTTGAGCTGACTGGACATCGGACTGGCATCTCTTTGGATGTTGGAATTCCCAAGTTTGTTGACTGGTTTTCCAAACACCCAAGCATCGTTGACGCTGTTGAGGCAGAAAGGGTAGTCCAATGATTAAGCGCCCCTATATGGCCCATGAAAGTGCTGTAATTGATGGGGAAAATGACCTTAATGGTCACATAGACCCGCAAATTGGGGCCGGCACCAAGATCTGGCACTTTTGCCATGTGTCAGCTGGGGCCAAGATCGGGAGCAACTGTGTTTTGGGGCAAAACGTTTTTGTTGCCTCAACGGCCGTTATTGGAAATGGGTGCAAAATCCAAAACAACGTCAGTGTTTATGATGGGGTAGAGCTTGAAGACCACGTTTTTTGTGGGCCTTTTATGGTTTTTACCAATCTGTCAAATCCGCTTCCGCGGGCGGCCATTTCACGACGCCAGTTGTTCGCGAAAACTATCGTCAGAAGGCACGCCTCGATTGGAGCTGGGGCCGTTATCATTTGTGGCCATGAACTTGGAGAGTCGTGTTTTGTGGCAGCAGGCTCGGTCGTGACCAAAGATGTGCCTGCATACGCTCTAGTTGCCGGCAATCCAGCACGATTGATGGGCTGGGTGTGCCAGTGTGGGGCCAGACTCTCGTTTCAGTCCAACACCGCAAAATGTAAGGACTGTGGGGCAAAATACCAGCAGGTCTCAAGCGAAAAGATAATACAGGTGTAAGAAAGCAGGTGTAAGAAAGCCAATGAAGGAACAGCAGCCAATTCCATTTATTGACCTAGGTGCTCAATATGAAACGGTAGAACAGCCTCTTGAGGCGGCTGTGTTGTCAGTTTTGCGCTCCCAACAGTTTATCCTTGGGCCCACTGTAAAAAACTTTGAATCCGCATGTGAAGCCTATTGTAACGTGCCGTTTGCAATGGGAGTTTCTTCTGGGACAGATGCCTTGCTGATTGCCTTGATGGCCCTTGGAATTGGCCCAGGCGATGAGGTGATAGTTCCTGACTTTAGCTTTTTTGCGACCGTTGGCTCGGTAGTTAGAGTTGGGGCAACTCCGGTGTTCGTCGATATTGATCCTGCGACCTTTAACATGGACCCAGCTGCCGTTTCGGCCGCCATAACAAGCGCGACCAAGGCGGTTATTCCAGTTCATCTGTTTGGCCAGTGTGCTGACATGACTTCCATAGTCGCGATTGCACGCAAACACGGCATATTTGTGATTGAAGATGCAGCTCAAGCCATAGGTGCGTCTTGCGAGGCTGGAAACGCTGGTGCCATTGGTGATATTGGCTGTTTTTCCTTTTTCCCGACCAAGAACCTAGGCGGCATTGGGGATGGCGGTTTGGTCACCTGTCAGGACCCCAATCTGTATAATCGCTTGATCCAATTGCGAAATCACGGTTCTAGCCCCAAATACAACCACGTGCTTGTGGGTGGAAATTTTCGCCTGGACGCCATTCAGGCCGCGGCCTTGTCAGTAAAGCTTAACTATTTGGATTCTTGGACAAAGGCACGAAGGGAACATGCAAGCTATTATAGCGCCAGTTTGCAAGGCATTGATGGGATAGAGCTGCCAACAGAAGTGGCTGGAAACAAACATGTTTATCATCAGTACGTGATCAAAGTACCAGGCAGGCGTGATGAGCTTCGAAAGCGTCTATCGGATGCTGGTATTGGAACTGAAATCTACTATCCAAAACCACTACACAAGCAGCCATGCTTTCAAAATGCCCCGGACGACCACTGTCCTCAAGCACAGCACGCAAGCGAGTCAGTGTTGGCCCTGCCAATCTTTCCAGAGCTGACAAAGGAACAATTGGACAGAATCTGCAATGCGATTTCGGAGCTTTTTTAAGCTGGACGCAATAGAGAGGCCAGCATCTTGAGTGCTGGAGTTCGCCCACTAGTCTACTTGGTCATCTATGCACTGATCAAAGGCGTAGCCTTTCGCACGACACTTTAAGGGGTCCTCCTCGGTCTCAAGCGACTCGTACAGGTCGTCGCATGAAACTGTCTCAAGGCAAACCAGATACTCCTCAAATTCGGTGCCACAGCCAGAATCGTCTGCTTCCTCAAGTAACTCGTCAAAAGTCCGGGTGCACTCGGACACGTCGATGTCTTCTCCGTCTTGTGCTGCACACGACTTAACCTTGTTGCAGAATTTACCGACGGCATCCTGACCGCACCCAAACAGCATCCCCATCGCCATGCAGGCTACGAAAACCATCAAGAATCGCAACATGAATTCCTCCATTCAAGTTAACAGACGCGGCAACGATGCCACACGCCAAAGCGGCCTGTCAAGTTCAGTTTTTCCGGAAGTTTTAAAGGATCAGCTGAACGGGAACAGCGAGACAATTTCGGAGCTTTTTTGAGCAGGATGTTGCCTTGGCCTTGATGCCCCCGTCAGGGGTGCAAAAAACCACCGGCAATACTATTGCCTACACTCGTCATAGGCATTGGCTAATGCACGGCACTCCAGGGGGACCTCGTCGTTCTCAATAGATTCAAGCAGTTCTTTACATGAAGAGACACCCTCATAGCAGGCTAAAGCGTCCTCAAACTCGCTTCCACAGCCATGAACGTCAGCATCTTCAATGATCTCGTCAAAGGTCCGTGTACATTTGGCCACATTGTAGACCTCTCCAGCCTTTTCGTAACACTCGCCGACCCTTTTGCAGAAGTCACCTGCATAGTCCTTCCCGCAGCCAAACAACATCCCCATCGCCATGCAAGCAACGAAAACCATCGAGAATCGCAACATGAATTCCTCCATTCAAGTCAACCGACGCAGCAACGATGCCACACGCCAAAGCGGCATGTCAAGTTCAATTTTCCAGGAACTATCAGGACAGTGGTCAGAAAGAATCAGTTAATAATTCACGAGCTTGCAAAGTAAGACACTGTGTTGATGCTTGCATCAGGGGTGGCTAGGACTCAATCTCAACCTCAACCTCGACATTGGAGTCGAAGCATTGATCGATGAGTTGGTCCTTTTCAGCGCACTGCACGGGGACCTCTTCGTCCTCCCAATATTCCAGCAAGTCCTCGCATGAAGCGTCCTCAAGGCAGGCAGAATAGGCCTCAACGAAATCGCCACAGCCAAAGGCGTGAGCAAAATCAATCGCGGCGTTAGTCTTCTTTGTGCATTCAGACACATCTATGGGTTCCCCAACCTGACTAGTACAGGTGTTGAGCTTTTTGCAGTAGTCCCCGCCGTAGTCCTTCGCACAACCAACCAACATCCCCATCGTCGCGCAAGTCACCATAACTAAAGAGAATTTAAACATGGATTCCTCCACTCTGGTTAAATGATGGGCCGACTTTGACACACCTCAAAGCTACGTGTCAAGTTTTGATTTCACCAAAAATCAGATTGTTTGCCCCGATTTTTTGGGCCTGTTATAGTGGGCAATCAAGCAACGATTTTGGATTTTTCGGCCTGTTGCTTTACATCGGATCCGTAAATTCTTATACTTGCCCGTACTCGATTTTAAGCGGGCTATTATCGCGAGAACAGGTCGAATGTGTGTTGAAGGTATGTTCAATTTCAGGAGGTTTTTATGAAACGCTTGCTCAGTGGAGTGCTCGGCGTTTTGATGGTGGCTGCCGTTATGGCTCCATCACCTGCCGCGGCGGAATTCCCAAGTCCTGCAGTTTATGTGGGCGTGTATGGTGGAGCCTACATCAGGACTAATGACTGGGACATTGGCCACAAGGAAAATGGTCTGCCCACAACTCGTTTCAACGGCGACGTTGGTTTTAGGGTGGGTGGCCACATCTTGCCCCAGTTGGCAATCGAAGCTGGATTCGCCTATGTGCCAATCAAGAGCGCTACGGCAACCAACCACGCGATGTCATACGACATTCAGGTGCTTTATCACTTCCTCAAGAGCAATTGGTCGCCCTTTGTTTCTGCTGGGTTTGGTGGCTACACCAACTTTAGCGCAGATCTGGGCAAGGACACGGACCCCAGGGGCTTGATCGGAATTGGTGTTCGCGGGCTGGTTACCCCTTGGATGGCCCTGCGCTTGGATATTCGTGACGCCATTACTGACGGTTTGACCAAGGGTGGTGCTCACATCATTGAAATACTTCTTGGTCTTGACTTCTTTGTGTGGGGAGTCGAGAAGCCTGAGCCTAAGCCTGCTGACCGTGATGGCGATGGCGTGCCAGACGAAGAAGATGCATGTCCTGATGAGCCAGGTACTATCGAGACCAAGGGCTGCCCTGATAGGGATGGCGATGGAATCATCGATTCTGAGGACGAATGTCCGGACGAAAAGGGTCCTCGTGCAACTAAGGGGTGCCCCGACCGTGATGGCGACGGTATTCCGGACAAGGACGACCGCTGCCCAGACGCCGCTGGTCTCCCAGCCCTCAAGGGTTGTCCTGACAGTGATGGCGATGGTGTGCCAGATATCGATGACCGCTGCCCAGACGTTGCTGGTCCGAAGTCCCTCAAGGGCTGCCCTGACAGCGATGGCGATGGTGTGCCAGACATCGACGATAAATGCCCCGAGATTCGTGGTCTGAAATCCCACGACGGTTGTCTGCCTGAAAAGGCCAAGAAATTTACCGGTGCGATTAAGGGCATCAAGTTCGCCACTGGCAGCGCCAAGATCCACGCATCTTCCAACAAGGTGCTGGACGAAGCGGTGAAAGTCCTGATGGAGTTCACGGACCTGCGTCTGCGCATTGAAGGCCATACTGACAGTACCGGTAAGTATGAAAAGAACAAAACACTGTCCCAGGCTCGCGCTGAGTCAGTTCGCGACTACCTGATCAGCAAGGGCGTCGCGGCGGATCGTCTGGAGGCTGTTGGATACGGCCCAGACAGGCCTGTTGCTGACAACCGCACCTCTAAGGGACGTGCTGAAAACCGCCGTACTGAGTTCAACGTTCTGGCGGTTGAAGAATAGTCTTTCCTGGTGGGGTCGCTTATGACCCCACCGCTTTCATTCATCTCCCTGACACCCTCTGTCCTGATTTTACGCAAATAGTTTGTCTAAAAGTGCTAATACCGTATACAATAATCCGGTGTTAAGAGAAGGGGGATTTCATGACCATTTTACAGTGTCAGCAATTTTTGCCTACTCACGTTGCCGTCCCTTTGCGCCTTGCGATCGAGTCAGCTGAGCCTATCGAGGCTGGAGCAGCTTTGTTGTTGGCCGTTCATCGATGGATGCGGTTGCTATTTACCTTTTATGCTGGCCATGAAATCGAGGTGATGCCTGGTCGTTTTTCACAATTAAAAGCGGCCTTGGAAAGCACAGGGATAGAGATTGATGCCTTGGATAATTTGCTCGTCCTGGCTGAAGAATTTTTGGATCCAGATGAGATTTGCACTCGCCCTGATACAAAGACTGCAGAGCTAACAGATAAGATGCTTCATGGCTTTGTCTCTGCTGTAGAAGCCACTGAAAAGATTTCATTGTTTGCCACCTCGCCATCATTGCAGGGCAGGATTTATGAATGGAGAGGGACTGGTGGATATAGCATTGATTTCGGCGAGCTTGCCGATGAGGAGCCTTCCACATGGATGGCTGTTGGCGATGATGCTCCAAAGCGAGTGGCTCATTCCGTGATGGTTAACGGCATCCCCCATCCATTGATTCAATGCCCAAGTTCTTTTGATGATGCAGAAAAGGATTTAGCTTTAGTGTGTTTTGAGTGTCCCTATGGGGGCCTTTTTAACAAGGACATGGAGCGCATTGCTCCCGCATTTAAGCTAAACGGTGCAAGGGCTTTGGGGCGTTTGCTGAACCGAGCTCAGCTGTCTTTACAAGATGCTGGTAACTTGGCTACTACCTTACGAGATGCTGGCTTGAACGAAGTGGCGTTGGAATTGCTCTTAATCTCGTCCATTTCGCATGCTCCCAAGTTTCAGCCTGACGCTGTGGCCGAGTTTCGTCAGCTGGCAGCCACCACCGATGATGCTGCAGTTATAGACTCGTGGCTGGTTGAGCAGCTGGAAATTAGCGCAAACAAGCTTAAACAGGCTGGCGATTTTAGGGCATTTGCAGATGTGCTGCTTGCTAAACAACAGCTTGAAAGCGGCCAGGCCAGGGCCAAAACCCTGCTTGATATTGCGGACCTGTACCTGAATGACTTGAAGGAACCTGGAAGTGCCGTGCTGTGTCTGCTGTCTTATCTCGAAGATTATCCAAGCGATACGACGGCAATGGATCGGATCGCTCAACTGGCGTTCGAAACTGCTAATCCGGCTGAAAGCGCCGCGGGTCTTACAGCCTTAGCGTCTGGTAATAGGGGTACAATTAGGGCAGATCTGGCCTCGACAGCTGCAACTATTTGGCATCGCCTGGAAAAACCGGAAGAGGAATTTAAGGCTTTGTTGCTATTGATAGGGGTTGAACCAGACTCGAATGGGGCCGTTAAGGATGCATTTGCGATTAGTAGTGGTAATCCTGAGGCGTTGATTAAGCTTTGGAAAACGTTAAAGGAATCTTCAAAGGATGGTAGTGAAAAGGTTAAGGCAGCTGTCGAGCTGTCGTTTTTGCTGGCGCAACAGGGCGACCAAGAACAGGCCATAAATGAGTGGCAGTGGATACTTAAGCAAGATCCAGGACAGACGGCGGTATATGACGCCTTGGTGGATAGCTTTTTGGAAAAGGGTGAAAAGGACAAGGCGGTTGAGCTGTCCCAAAATCTGCTGCTTAGGCTGATTATTCCTGAAACAAGGGTTCACGTTTTGCAGCGTTTTGCCAGGATTTTGGTGGACCTTGAAGAAAGTTCTGCTAGGACAGAGATGGTGTTTGCTGAGGCGCTGTCTCTATCCCAAAACAATCAGGAGATCGCTGAACGGTTAGCCAAGATATATGCCGACCGAGGTGAATGGAAGGCCTATCTGGCAGTACTGGGGCGGATTGCGGCGTCGTCACCCTTGGAACAAGCTGCTCAAACTTTGATGCAAATGGCGGATGTGGCGCTGGAAAAGCTGGATGATCCTTTGGCGGCGTTGGGCTTTTTGACTGCAGCTGCGGAAAAAGAGCCTGGTAATCAAGAACCAAGGCTGCGCATCGAAAGCTTGCATGAGCGTTTGGGGCTTTGGGCGGAGGTGGCCAGAGATTTAGAGGCTAGGTCCAAGGGAGAAGACCGTGTTGATGTGCTGATTCGCTTGGCCGAGGTTTATGAAGAGCGATTATCGCTGATTGAGCGGACCAAAGAGGCGCTGTGGCTTGCTTTGGCTGATGCGCCCCCGGAAAGAATTAACGAGATAGCGGCAAAGTTAATAAGCCTGCATCGCGCCGACGGTGAAAGGGACAAGGAGCTTAAAGCCTTTGAACATCAGATTAAAGCCGCCAGCGACGAAAATGAGGCTGCCGAGCTTTTGATCTTGATGGCCAAGCGTGCCTTGGAGCCTCCACGAGATTCAAAGTTGGCTTTGAAATTCTTGGAAGAGGCCTTGGAGCACAATCCGCTTCACGGCGCAGCAGTAGAGTTAGCCAGCGAGTTGTGGCTTGAAAACTGGCAGGCAGAGCGGGTAATTGCCGCTGCTGAATTTTTGTTTTCGCATCTGGCGCAAGAGCCTGAGCGTGAAGCGAATATTCGACGCATGGTGGGCGAGGCTGCAGCCAGGTGTGACCAACCTGAGGAGGCTGTTGCCCAGCTTTCCAGGGTAGTCAAGTTGGACCCATCCGACATGATGACCCGTGCAAGGTTGGGAAGACAGCTATCCCAACTTGGGCGTCATGAAGAGGCTATTGATGCCTTGAAGGACTGCTATTACTGGTCTGGTCCTGAAGGTGAGGCGTTGCTTTTGGCAGCCGTGAACAGCGCCCTTGAAGTGGGTAGGGGAGACTTGGCGCTCCGCTGTCTTGAAAACTTTGAAGGTGAACGCACCCTTCAGATTGAGCGCCTTTTCGTCAAGGCCGCCACTTTGGCCAAAGATGTAAAAAAGCAGGTGAGCCATCTGAAGGCGCTTGTGGAGCTTGAGCCGCAGGGGCCGACACGCTACACCGCGTTGATAAGACTTGGGGATTTACTTAAGGACTCCCTTCACGACCCCATACAGGCGATACAGTACTATCGTCAAGCTGCCACTCAAGGAACTGGTGCTAAAGCGGCTTATCACAAGGCCCTTGATGCAGCGGTTTCTGCAAATGAAAAGAACGCAGCTGTGGGAATCCTGCATTCCATGATGGAAATTGAGCCTGACGGTCATGTTTTGGCTAGTTTGTACCACGCCACCGCGCTTTTACTTAGGGAACTTGGTGAAAAAAACCGTGCTAGGCAGTATTTTGCCGAGGCAGTCGAGCTAAATCCCGATCTTCACGATGCCGTCGTTGAACTTGAAGCCGCATTGGCTAAGGAACCTGGCGAGCTTGCGACTCTTTATGGCAGTTTATCCAAACATTACCAGCTGTCAGGTCAGATTGAACGATTAATCACGACTCTAAGGAGGCTTGGTAAGCTTTATATTTCATTAAACAATCCTGAAAAAGCAATTGGGGTGCTGCGCCAGATTCTGGACAAGCTGCCAAATGATGAGGAAGCCTTGGCTTTGTTGGCTGAGACTATTGAAAAGACCTCTGGAAGGGAAGATGAGGCGCTGGAGGCCCACCGCGGGGTGCTTACGGTTGACCCGGCGCATATCGACAGTTACAGGGCGATTAGGGAGCTAAGCCTCATCCTTGATGATGATGACTTGGCATGGTGTGCTTCTGGGGCTTTGACGGTCTTGGGGCAGGCGACAGATGAGGAGCGTTTGGCGTTTGAACAAAAGCGTCAGCCGACTTTGCGGTTGCGTCGGGATTCATTGCCGGAAGATGGTTTTGTCCAGTGGATCCTGGATGATGACGCTTTAGGCGGTGTGGCAAACATTATGGCTTTGCTGCATCAACCGTTGTCAAATGTGCTGCCAATGAAACGACTGTCTGACCTTGGGCTATCAAATGAAAACCGCATTGACCTGCAGTCAAGGACCTTGTTTTCTAATATGGCTAATGCCGTTTCTCGCATTTTGGGTTTGCAATTGCCGCCGATTTATCACGCCCCTGGAAAGGCGGGCATTGCGAAATTGCCCACCAGTACCCCTGCTTTGGCCGTTGGAGATGACGTCCTGAATCAGTGGCGTGGTAGGGAGCTCAGGTTTGCCCTAGGGCGTGCTGCAGTTGCGTGTGCGCCTGGAAATGAGCTGCTTGGCATCTCTGATGCGAAGGGGATCCGGCTGTTTATTATGGCTGCTTTGAAGATGGTGTTTCCTGACTATCAAGTGCCGGATGATGTAAAGGGAATTGAAGAGATGGGCAAAGGTCTGGCCAAACACATGTCCGCGGCTGCAATGCAGGATTTAAAGGATGTGTTGACCAGATTCAGGCAAAGCAATCGACCTGTTGATGTGCAAGCATTTGTGATGGCCGTTGACAGGGCTGCCACCAGAACTGGCCTGTTTTTGGCAAATGACATCCAGATCGCGGCAGGTGTTTTACAAAGCGATACGCTGTTTTTAAGTGAAATGGAGTATGGCGATCACTTGGTTGAAATGTGTGCTTGGTCTGTTTCTGCCAGATATGCCAATTTGCGTAAAATTATGCTGCAGCCTGAGTAACCTTATGTTTTTGGGGCTGGGAGCGGGTCTTAATAGTTGATGCTGGTGCCTAGGTCGTAGTCAACGCTGACTGGAAACAGTTGTTTGTACAAGGCCTTTCTTTCGACTGGTTTTAAGTGCATATAAGCATACCTGGTCAGGTGTTCAGCCACCTTTCTGGCATAGTTTCGCCCTTCGTTGTAGGGGATGGATTCAACCATTTCATCGAATGGCAAGCCCTTGTTTTCATGCATGAATCGCTTGATTGCAGGTGCCCCGGAGTTATAGGCCGCCGAGGCAAAAAGAATCTGTCCTTTGAAATCTTTTAGTAATTCCGACAGATAGTACATGCAAAACAAGACGTTTGGCCCAGTATCAAAGAATGTTTCCACGTGAAAAGGCACGTCTAAAGCCTTGGATACAATCTTGGCTGTGGCTGGGATCATCTGCATTATCCCCAAGGCTGCCGTATGAGACACCTGTCTGGCGTCGTACCTGGACTCCTGTCTCATGATCGCGTATGTCCACAGTTCTGGCATGTTAAAACGCTTGGCCAAGACTTGGGCCAACGGTCTTTCTGCTTTGGGATACCTTGCCATCCAGTACAGCGAGTTTGATTGCGTTGGAATTGGACCAAAGCGGCTACCAAAATCCTTTCGAGCCTTTTTAAAAAGACCGTTGTAATCGCCTGTCGCGTCGGCAACTGTTAACAAAAATCGCGCCTTGTCTTTGGTGCTTAAAGCACGTTCCACTTGGTTGGAAATGGCCTGATATTTTGCCCTTGCTGTCCTAGTTTGGCCAAGGTCGCCAAGATCTTTAACCTCTTGTAATTTTGCGCGAAGCCCAGGTTTTAATCGTTCAAAGGGCCACCAAGGCTTTGGGGCAGGCATTGCAGGCCCAGTCATCCAAATGGGCAACTTGGTGTTGTTCCACTCATTAAGCCGCATGGCTGCCAAAACCGCGTAGTATGACAGGGGATATTTGTCGACCGCTAGTTGCATCCATCGTAAGGCTTCGGCATTGTTGTTTAATTCCTTATGGGCCTTGCCAGCCCAGTACATGGCCTTTCCAGCAACCAGATTGTTTCCAAGGGGGACCATCCTTTCAAAGGTGGCGATGGCCTCTTCGTAGCGTTTTAGCTGGTAAAGTGACCAACCTTTAAACCACAGGATATAGCTGCGTTGTTTGTCTTTTGGGTAGGCTGCCAAAAAGCGGTCAAATTCCGGGATTGCCCTTTCATATTCACCATGGTCATAAGGCAGCCAACCAAGGTAGTACATGGCCCTTACTCGGCTTGCGGTTGCCCCGGTGTTTAAATAAGCTCGGTACTCGGCCTCGGCCTTTTCGTAGTCCTCAACTTTGGCATATGCACGGGCCATCAGAATGTGCGATTCAGGCCCGCTCAAGGCCCCTTCGCTTCTGGCTTGCTCAAGGTAGGCTAAAGCCTTTGGACCATCGTCTCTTAGGTGAATCAGGTGCAGGCGGCCAAGAGTCAAGGCCCTTTTACCAGTTTTATCTCCGCCGTTATATATGGCGGTGTGTATGCGCATCGCCTCTTCATAATCCTTTGCA
>Ga0123335_1004425_pt1 | contig 18226 bp, 10 predicted proteins | sample BiotimSIPDNA_2_FD_89707 | JGI IMG/M metagenome (GOLD analysis project Ga0123335, IMG submission 89707) | Anaerobic biogas reactor microbial communites from Washington, USA - Biogas_R2 time_0 SIP DNA | ecosystem: Engineered > Bioreactor > Anaerobic > Unclassified | place: Washington, USA...
CGCAAAATGCATGCACAACTGCCTGTTAAGCAGCTCACTATGATAGCGGCAATATATGATTGCTTAGGCTATATTTTGACAGTACACGCAGGAGTCATAGTCATCCGATGAGACCAATTCCATATTACGGCAGTCTGAAGGTCTGCAAGCATTTATCACAAAACTTCGCACATTAGCCAAGGTTTTCGCAAAACAAATTTTTTCGTGGATTGCATTTTGCCGACGACTTTGGTATATTGTAAGAAATCGCGTCTACGGATGTTTATGTGTTGTGTTCACGCGGTTGCATTTTGCCAACCCATCCCGGAGGCGACGCCTGCCAAAGCGCCGTTTTAGAAGGCGAGTTTTTGGATAGATTGAGAAAGAGACTTATACAGCTAAATATTTGTCAAGGAGGTTTGCCGTGCTTTCAAGTTCTAATGCCACAGGTGTTGCGTCGGGGACGACGAGGCATTCCACTTTCACCAGCAGCATGCCACCCTTGCCGTCTCATCGGCCGGTCTTGGCTAAGTTGTGTTTTTTCACCTTGATTGAGCTTTTGGTGGTGATTGCGATCATCGCGATTCTGGCGGCCATGCTGCTGCCCGCCTTGAGCAAGGCGCGGGATCGCGGGCGTGCGATCTCGTGCGTCAACAACTTTAAGCAGATCGGCTTGGCTCAGGCTCTTTACAGCGATGATCACGATGAATGGATCGTGCCGGCCAGGACTACTTCCACCTCCCGTTTCTGGGCGGCCCAGCTCGCCGGCTACAACGGCTATACATCCGGCTACGGGGTGGTTTACGAAGGCGCGTTCAAAACCGTCGGCACTTTCGTCTGTCCCGCCGAGCCAGTCGAATTCGGTCACTACGCGGAGCCGCACCTGAAATTTTTCTACACCCACTATGGCATCAATACGTTGCTGACCGGGACGTATGAAAAGGACGGCAACACTGCCATTACCAACTGCTGGCGGCGGCTCGCCTGCCTGACCGCAGCCTCGGAAGCTCTGCTGGCAGTCGACCATTCCCGCCTAAACAGCTTTGCCACGGATTGGACGTCATACATCTCCTACCGCCATCTGAACAAGGCGAATTTCCTGATGATGGACGGCCACGTCACCAGCATGTACAAGCCGGAGTTCAACAATCGGCCCGGAACTCACCCCCACACTTCGCGACGGCCCCTTTTTGTGGGGTTTGACTGGAATAATTTTGTTTATTCGACCCGCTGAACAGGCAAGGGAAAGGGCGGTTTTTAATTAGGGCAGAAGGGCTGACGAGGAATTGTAGCGTCATCAAACGACATAGAAGAGAATATCCAACCGACGGTATTTGGGATGCAAATACATACGGAATCCGGCCTAGTCCGGAAAGGAGGTCAATGATGCCATTGTTTCACTCTCAGCAAGAAAACAGCGCCGATCAAAGCAGCGGAGTTGGCCAGGGCAGCCTGAACTCCGCTTGTCGTTTCGTTCTCCAGCCTGTTTTTTTCACCTTGATTGAACTTTTGGTGGTGATTGCGATCATCGCTATCCTGGCGGCGATGCTGCTGCCAGCCTTGAGCAAGGCGCGGGCAAAGGCGCATGCAATCAGCTGTGTCAGCAACCTCAAGCAGATCGGCTTGGCTCAAGCCCTCTACAGCGATGATAACGATGAATGGATTGTGCCGTCAAAGGTTTATGGCAGTCCGATTGTCTATACGTTCTGGGCTGGGCTGCTGTCAGGATACGGCGGCCTGACTTCTGGGTATGGCGTAGTCTATGAAGGCTCCTTCAAGACGGTCGGCAACTTCGTCTGCCCGGCTGAGCCGGACGGCTTTGGCAACTGGCAGGCCACGCCGCCACTGTTCAGCTACACCCATATTGGCATCAATTCGCTGTTGACCGGCATCTATACCACCGGCACGCCAGACGTCACCAACCGCTGGCGGCGCTTGTCAGCGCTGACCAGTCCGACGGAAGCCATGCTGGGAACCGATTCCGACGTCAAAAACACGTATGCCATCACTTGGACGCCGTATATATCCTATCGCCACTTGGGCAAGGCGAATTTCCTGATGATGGACGGCCATGTCGACACGATGTTCAAGCCCGAGTTCAATGCCCGTGGCACGGTCGGCGGGGGGCGCAAGGCGTTCTACGTCGGCTTTGACTACACCAGCAACTATACGCCTGCGACTCCAGGCGGGATATGACGCGCTCCCCAGCTGTGGACGGTGGCTGCGGCTGCCGCACGTAGTTCCCCTTGCCCTAACGAATGATGAATGATGAATGATGAATTATGAATGATGAAATGCGCCTCAGCATTCAACATTCAACATTCTGCATTCAGCCCCTCGCCCCTAATGAATTATGAATTATGAATTATGAATTATGAAATGCGCCTCAGCATTCAACATTCAGCATTCAGCATTCAGCCCCTCGCCCCTAATGAATTATGAATTATGAATTATGAAATGCGCCTCAGCATTCAGCATTCAGCATTCAGCATTCAGCATTCAGCATTCAGCATTCAGACCCTCGCCCCTAATCTTATTCCCACCGTATCACGTCATGGGCTGATATTGGCTTGGACCAGTCCAGGACGAGCTGGCGGGTGGCGGCCGGAATGACGATTTGGCGGCCAGCCAGGAAGTCGTCAGCTCCCTCCAGGCGGGCATTGCGCAGCAGGTCGTCGGCCAGCTCAATGGTGGCGTCTTTGCGGTTGGTGATTGGCTCCAGGCCATGTCCGCCGCCTTCGTAGTATTTAGTGATAAGGGGCACGCACCCGGCCTTGCGCAGGGCGTCTTCCAGGGCACGGCTGTGGCTGTCGGGGACGACAGTGTCAGCCGTGCCGTGCATCAGCACGACTGGGCAGCGGATGTGCGGCGCGAGGCGGACGGTGTCGCGGATGGCCAGCTCGTCGTCAGAGAAGTCGTGGCCGGCCCAATCGATGCGTACTTGGTCTATCCAGGCGATGCCGGAGCCGGAGATGGCGGCGGCGAAGGTCTGCGGTGCGAAGATGGCCATCAGCACGGTGATGTGGCCGCCCTGGCTGCCGCCGAATGCGAGCAGGCGCTGGCGATTCAGACCCGGGAATAGGCGCAGTGTTTCGCGCACGGCGTTGAGGCAGTCTATGACTTGGATATGGCTGGCGTCGTAGGGAATGCAGCTGCCGAGGCCGGTCACCGGGTCGCAGTCATAACCGCTCTGGCGGAATTCGGTGGCAACGCAGACCAGATTGTAGCGGTTAGCAAAGTCGCGCATCAGGTCGGTGTATTGAAAGCGGTTGCCGCTCCAGCCGTGGCAGCAGTGGAGCAGGCCCGTGTCTGGCGTGAGTTGGTCGGGCGCTATGACCCAGGCCGTCACCCGCTTGCGGTAGTGGACAGTGTTGGTGCTGAGAAAGGTCAAGTCAAATTCAAGCATGGGTAGTTTCTTTCGTTTTTGAGGCGGAGATGGGGCAAAACAGTAGCGCATCTTAATACCATATCGAACCAAGTCGCTGTTTCAATTCCCCTCCCCTGGAGAAAGGCCAGAAAAAGCCCTAGGCTAACTTTGCAGCATTCCTGGTTAGCTCTATAGTATGACCAGAGAGCCATGTCTTTCAGCGAACGCGGCGGCGATGCGCCTCCGGCTGCTGTTGGCGGTCGAATTCAAGTTCCACATGCATTCTCATCCGTGTGGTTATGGTCATTTATCAAAGGAGCAAAAGTCGGTTATGTTAAACAGGTGCGTAGGCATGATGTTGGGGGCGGCCATGCTGCTGGCGTCGTCGATGACGCCGTCGGCTCTGGCTGCCGAGTCGGCCCAGTTGCAGGAATTGCGGGGAAAGCTGGCGACCAGCACGGGCCTGCCGCGACGGCAGGCGGCGCGGCAGATTCTCGCCTTGGGAGCAGAGGCCAACGACGTCGTCTTGAGTTTGCTGGCTGACCAGGATTTAGTGGTGCGGCGCAATGCGCACCGCAATTTGCGGGCGCGGTTCGGCGACCAGGCCTTAGCCTACTATGAAAAGGGGCTGCAAGACGCTGAGGCGATGGTGCGGATAGTCGTGGTTGAGGACCTGATTGCTTGGCAGCCGCGTACGGAGCAGGTCGTCGCGCTGTTGCAGAAGGCCACCAAGGACAGCGACAATGAGGTGCGCAAACTGGCCGCCGACGCCTTCTGGGACTTCCATCGCGACTATCTGACGTTGCGGAAACGACCGCAATGGGACCATAATATCGAGGTCAAGCAGCAGCAGGAGCTGCCCACGACCGGCTGGCGCTTTATGACTGACCCCGGTCGCAACGGCCATGTGGAAAAATGGTTTGCGCCGGATTTTGACGACAGCGCCTGGCACGCAGCCACTATCGGCAAGTGGTGGCACGAGGCCTTGCCCGATACGGTCGGCCATTACGAAGGCGTAGCCTGGTATCGCTTTGACTTCACAGCACCCCCCGCGCCGGATTATGAGTACAACGAAGCGGTGTTGCATTTCCATGCGGTTGATGAATCGACCTGGGTCTGGGTCAATGGCCAATATGCCGGCGAACTCGATATCGGCACGGCCGGCTGGAATGTGCCTTTTGACATCGAAATAGGCAGCTTCCTCAACTGGGGCGGCAAGAACAAAATCGCCGTTCGCGTGTTGAATGCGGCTGGCGCCGGCGGCATCTACAAGCCGGTGGAATTCCAGGTGCTGAAGTGATTTTGACTACCATCATCAGCGTTCAGAAGGAGAGCAAGATGTTTGCAAATAGGAAGAAGTCAAGACTGTCGTCGCGTCGTTTGTCCTGGTTGGCCCCCTTATGTTTCCTGGCTGGCCTTTGGTCTATCCTGGCTTTCGGCTTTGAAATACGGCCCTTTCAAGGCGATGAGGTTACCGGCAACAATGTGCTGGCACTCTGGCAGTTCCAGCCTGGCGCGGAATTGGTTGACAGCAAGGGCGAGGCCACGCTGGAACTCTGCGGCCGCAGCCTGGTGACGACGGACAGTACGTTCGGCGGCGCCCTCGAATGCTTTGAGTTCATCCCCGGCGTTGATAAGCCCAATGGCGCCCGCGCCGACCGTAAGACAGCGCCGGTCATAGACGGCGCTTTCAGCATCGAAGCCTGGGTGAAATTGAAGGAGACGCCGGATAATCCGGACTGGAACGTCGGCTACATCGTTGACAAGATGTACGTGCCCAATACGCACGAGCGGGGATATCTCAACAAGGACTATCATTTCAGCCTGCGCCACCATAAGGGCGCCAAGAAGGTTTCGCTCCGGGCCGGCATCGGCCTGGGTGCGGAGGTCATCAACTTCACCTCAGAGCAGGTGGAATACGCCCCTGGCGTCTGGCGCTTGATGGCGTTCTACTACAACGGCGCTGGCACGGGGATGTTCTTTGTCGACGGTCGCTTAGTCGGCAAGCAGACGCATGAGGGCAAGGGTGCGGCCGCTGCCGGCATTCAACCGCTTATGCTTGGCGAACGCTGTGGCAGCATTCACTCTGGCCTGCCTGGGTATCTTGCCCAGGTCAGAATAGTCAAGGGCCTCCCCAGCCAAATCAAGCTGATTAACCTCGATTTGCAGCATCCATTCCAGCGCAACGTGTTTGAGCGCTTGGAAGAGGGCCACACCTTGCAGCTCCGTGTGAGCAACTTGGCAGAACAGAAGATAACGAACCTGGCGCTGACGATTCATGATGGGCTGACTAGCCGTGAAGAGCGGATAGGCGATCTGCCGCCTAATAGCGAGCCGGTGCTCCTGTCGCTGCCGCTGCGTTGCGATGGCAAGGTCGGCGACTACACTTGTCGCGTTGACGCCCGCGGCGTCAATGCCGATGGCCAGGCGGTTACTGGCGGCGCTGTTTTCGACTACAAGCTCTGTCGGCGGCTGCCGGAGTTCATGCCGGTGGTGATGTGGGGCGGTGGCAGCATTGACCAGTTGCTCTCAACCGGCTTTACGCATGGCCTGCATTGGCTGGACCATCTCGACTATGCGGCCTGGGAGGCAGGCGAGCCGCTGGGATACCGCGAGCGTTACCATGAGACCCGCCAAAGCCTCAACCAGGTGATGGCAGCCGGCTTGCGCGCACTGGGCAAAATGTCTCCCGGAGCGTATTTCAAGAGTCAGCCGGAATACGCCAAGGTGCGCGAAGACTACCTCTGCCATGACCGCCAGGGCAAGCCGACCAGGATGGTCAACTTCTCCCTGCCGCGGGTGCAGCAGTTCGCTTTTGACGCAGCTCGAACTATGGCTAACAGCCTCAAGATGTACCCAGTCATCGACATCGTGCTGACTGACTCGGAATTCCGGGACGGCAGCCGGCTGTCGTTCCGCGCTGAGGACATCGCGGCTTTGCGCACGGCCACCGGCCTGACCGAGGTACCCGCTGCCATCGAAGGCAAGGGCGGCGTCAAATACGCCCGGTTGCCGGATTTCCCGGCCAGCCGCATCATCCCGGAAGACCATCCGATTCTCGTCTACTACCGCTGGCTCTGGGGCGGCGGCGACGGCTATCCCGGATTCCTGACCCAGGCCTGGAAGGGACTGAATGCGAAAGGCACAGCGCCGTGGAAAGTCGTCTGGGATCCGGTCGTGCGTTGCCCGAGCAAGTGGGGCAGCGGCGGCGCTGTCGATTTAATCGGCCATTGGACATACGTGTACCCCGACCCGCTGGTGATGGGATTGGCTGCCGACGAGGTGCTGGCGATGTGCAAGGGCGGGCCGTCCTACCAGGAGCCGACCAAGATGACCCAGATTATCTGGTATCGCTCAGGCACGACCGGACCTCTGCCCGAAGACAAGAGCACATGGAACGAATGGGAAAAGCGCCTGCCAGACGCCAAGTTCATCACCATCCCCCCCGACATGCTGGAAATCGCGCTGTGGCAGAAGCTGTCGCGCGCCGTGAAGGCGGTCATGTACCACGGCTCTGGGTCGCTGTGGGACAAGGGCAAGCCGGGCGGCTATGACTTCACCCATCCAGGAACCCAGCCGCGCCTGGCTGAACTCACCCGCAAGGTGATCAAGCCCTTCGGCCCAATGCTGCTGAAAGTCCCGGAACGGAAAGCTAACATCGCGATGCTGGAAAGCTTTGCGTCGCAGATGTTCTACGGCGGCACCACGCATGGCACGATGGCAAACCCGGTTGGACGCATGCACGCAGCCCTGGCGCGAGCGCACTTGCAACCAGAAATTATCTATGATGAGACGATTCTGCGCGACGGCTTGGACCAGTTCACGGTTCTGGTCATGCCGATGTGCGCCGTCCTCAGCGCCGATGTCGCCGTGCGTATCCAGGCTTGGCAGGCCAAGGGCGGCGTTATCGTCGCGGACGAGATGCTGGCGCCCGGCATCACGCCGGATGTGCTCCTGCCGCAGTTGCAGGACAATGACAAGGATAAAATCATCGCCTGCTCGAAAAAGTTGCGCCAGGAGTTGGACGGCGTCTGCCAGCCGTTGGCTGAGGCCGACACTGCCGACGCTGTGCTTCGCGTCCGCAGCTTTGGCACCAGCGACTACCTGTTCGCTTTCAATGACAAGCGCACCTACGGCGATTACGTGGGTCAGTACCGAAAAGTGATGGAGAAGGGTCTGCCGCTCAGTGCGCAAATCCGCATTAACCGCCCGCAGGGAACAGTGTATGACTTGCTGGCTGGCAAGGCAGTGGCGACCAAGGCGGCTGACGGGAGCCTGGCGTTCGCCGCTGATTTTGGCCCGGGCGAAGGCCGGATTTACCTGGTCACCGAACAGCCCTTGGCGCGGGTGCAGGTCACTGCGCCGGCTGAGGTTGCGCGTGGCAAGCGCGGAGTGATTGAAATCAAGGTGCTTGATGCCGCAGGGCAGCCGGTTGACGCTGTGGTGCCGTTGCAAATCCAGGGCAGCGACCCGGAAGGTCAGCCCCTGGAAATCGTCGGCTGGTATGCGGCTGTTGCCGGGAAATTGTCCGTGCCGATTGACATCGCGCCCAACGACGCTGTTGGCGCCTGGAAAGTCCAGGTGCGGGAATTGGCGTCCGGCCTGGGGGCCGCCGATGGTTTCAACGTTCGATAAAACTAGTGAGCATCGGCTTGCAAACCCCGAACCAGGAGACCAGGATTATGCTGTCACGTGTTTGCTTTCAGGCGCGTCTGCCGAATCCGTCCGCCGGGAATGGCGGTCGCCCGCGCTTTTCGCGTTCGTTCATGAGGCTGACCTTGGCCTTGAGTTTGGTTTTGTGCATGGGGGGAGGAGTCATGGTTCGTTCCCAGTCGGCTGTCATCAGCAACAGCGTCCTCTGGCAGTGCGACTTCGGCTCATTTGACCAGGCTGAGTGGAAGTGGATTCGCTGTAACCCCAAAGTCGTCGGCGATGCTTTGCGCTTGCAAGTCGAACCGAATGCGTCCGGCAACTATGCCTCTTTCCACACCTACGTGCCAGCCGCGCCCGCCGAGGCGTTTCTGCAAGTCCAGATGGGCGAGCTGGAAAACGCCAGCGCCAAGCCTTGGGTGCGCAACGCCAGCACCAACGGTGCTCATTTTGGGCATCTGTTCGTCGGCTGGAATACGTTCTCCATGCATCGCAGCGCTGGCCGGAGTTTTGCGTTGGCTTTTGCTCAGTTGGGGAGTGGCCAGGAGATCGGCCCCTGGGTTGACTACCGGCAGGTCCGCATCGTGCGCCGGCCGACCAACGGCCTGGTGGTCACGGTTGAAGGCAAGAGCAACGACGACGCTATCCAGGTGGGTGACCAGCTGCTTTTCCAGTATTTTGCTGCGACAGACCTGGGCGACGCTACCTTGACAGTCGATTGTTTCCTGTATCCGCAAATGATCGAATACCGTTGCCAGACTGACACGCCCATCGTGCTGAAGCCGAGCGACGCTGACCCGCTGGTCTATTCAGCCCGGGTTAAGGTTGACGACCAGGCCTTGAGCGTCAGCGCGGCAGAGAAGGCCGTGTTGATGGCGGCGATCAAGGTGCTCGGCGGCTATTCCTATTATGCTTTACCGCATCAGCTTGACATCAAGACAGCGCAGGCAATCCCCAAAGCCGTGATTGAGGCCGGCAACTTGCAGACGCGCAAAGACCGCCAGCTCTGGTTTGACCTGACCACAGGCAACAACCTGGCTCTGGGCAAGAGGCTCCAGCTGGTGCCGCCGCCGGACTATCACCTGACCAAGGACGAGAATGACTGCATGGATTTGACTGACGGCAAGCTGACCAGCCGCAGCGATGACAAGGTCTGGTTTGACCGCAAGGCCGTGGGCTGGTACTCCGGCAATGCCGAGGCATTCTTGAAGCTTGACCTGGGAAAACCAGAAAAACTCGACCGGGTGGTGATTCGTTGCTTAGGCGGCACCGTCGGCAATTTCAAGTTTCCAAGCAGCTTTGCGGCGTACGTCTCACGAGACGGCCAGACCTATCACCTGGCCAGGAGCATGCAGAAGCTGATGCCCGGCGAAAGCGACCAGAGCGACTTTGTCAACAGCTATTACATTGAGGAGCAGGGCAGCGTGTATTCGACCAGGATGTATCCCTTTGCGCTCAGCATCCAAGCCGAAGCCCGCTATCTGATCCTGAAGATCATCGGCGCCAGCGGCAGCATCTTCTCGGATGAAATGGCTGTCCTGGAAGCACAGACGATTGGCCCTGACTTCAATGCGGCGTACCAGTCCCCGGGCGAGGAAATTCCCTTGGAAGGACTATTGGTTCGGACTCGGCTTGGAACTCTTGACATTATCCGCGATGTGCCGGCACCGCAGAACTTTTCGCTTCTCGACCTGCGGGTCGGGCAAGCCGTTGGCCAGGAGGCGTCGCTGGTTCTTGACTTGCCGCCCGGGGTGTCAGTCCGCAGCCCGGAGCCGGAGGCCGAGAACGTCGTTATCGACGGCCATAACTACCAGCGCTATGTGCTGCCGATTACCCTGAAGAACAAGAAATTGTCAGCGCCCACCGTGTTTTTGGCAGTGTCGCCGGATTGCCGCGGTGATTTGCCTGCTTTCAGCATGGGTAGGAGCGGCGGCGAGGATCAGCATCGGAGCCGGTTGCCATTGCAGATTGCCAGCTTGCCGCCGATTCCGCGGTTTAAGCGGCTGCATGTCAGCTTGTCCTGGATGTCGGTCGGCAATGCCATGGCCTGGCCAGACTTTCTGGAGCAGTGGGATAAGCTCGGCTTTAACACAGTGTCGGCCTTCCCGCGTTTCTGGAATGTCAACAAATACCAGGAGCAGCGCGCATTTGTCGACGCTGCACGCCAGCGCGGCTATAAGATCATCATGAACGACTCCGCTTTCCATGAGATGATGCGCGGGCACAAGGAAGGCAGCGAACTGTTTTGCGACATCCCTGGCAAAAGCCACCGCATGCTCTGCCCAAGCTACCGCGGGCAATTCTATGAAAAGGAAATGGAACGGGTGGCGCGCTGCGTTAAAATGGGCGTTCCTGACTATGTCTTCTATGACATCGAATGCTGGGGTCAGATGCAACAGTCTGCCGCGCAATGCCGGCGCTGCCAGGAGGCTCTCCAAAAAAGCGGCAAGCCCCTGGAGGAATTCCTCCTGGATTGCCGCGTTGAGCAGATGCGCGACCTTGATGCAGCCGTGCGCCGCGGCGCCGCCGAAATCGGCTTGCCAGTGCCAACCCAGGGCGACTATAACCGCGACGCCGTACGCAGCGGGGAATTCTTCCAGCGCATTTATCCGCAATACATCAACATGGCCATGCCGAGCCTGTATGTGGCTGGCCGCGCCGTTGACGTCCACCAGCGCATCCGGGGCAATTACCAGAAAATGAAGTCGCGGCGGCAGATTCCCTGGCTGAGCACAGGGACGTATGGCGAGTTTGAACCCTACAAGGTCGAGATGATGGTGCTGGAAGCCTTGCTCAATGGCGCAGATGGCATCACCTATTACTGCTATGGGGACTTCACCGACACCCCGCATGACTTTTATTATCACGCCCGAGCCCTGGCCATGCTGCGGCCATACGAAGACCTGATTATGGACGGCGAGGTCTTAGAGCCAACTGGCAGCAATGACCAAATGTTCTATTCCGGAATCAGGCAGGATAAGCAGATGCTCCTGCTGGTCGGGAACTACTACAAGGCCGAGGAAAGCACTACCTTTGCCTTCCCCTGGGCGAGCCTGGAGACCGTGCTTGACTTGCAGACCGGCGCAGCGGTTCCGGCGCAGACCCAGTTCAGCTTCAAGGTGCCCAAAGGCGGCTTCCGGCTGTTCTATGCCCGCGGCAAGTGAAGCGCTTAAACAAATGCCCTGGGATAGACGCCACCGAGCTTGAGGCATCTGTTCCAGGCCGCGAACTTTTCGGGTGGTTTCAGGCTTGCCAGAAGTCGCTGTCGAGCCGGTTCATTTTGCTGTTCAGGGCAGCCATGGCCTCGTGGTCGACGTCGCCGGCGATGATGGCGTTAAACATCAGCGCACCTTGCTCCCGGCAGATGTCGTCATGAGCGGGGAAGTACTCCCGGCGCAGGTAGTATGCAAAAGCGACTAGGCGCCGGTCGCCATACGCGGCAGGGAATTCGCCGGGGACACGCTCGACGGCGACGGAGCGGTTGCTTCTGACCGCCGCGATGATGCCCTCCAGGGTGTTGGCGGCGGCAAAGACGATGGAGCAGTTCAGGCCTATAGCCTCGCAGCCGTGGGCGTCTGTGTTGCCGACGACGGGCACGGGCCGGCCAGCCCGGACGCAGATGTCGTGCCAGAAGCTTATCGAGAGCTGATTCATTTCGCGATGAATCTCCGCCGTGTTGCCTAAGCCCAGCAGCTCCAAGGCATCGAAATTGAGCTTGCGGCCCATGTATTCCAAGACGGGCGTAGGCAGGAAAAAACGCTCATGCGGCTTCCAATAGGGGTGACAAAGCACGGACAGCCCGCCGACCTCGTTGATTTTGTGGAGCAGGTAGTCGCAGGATACGCACAATTGCCGTATTCGCTCGTCGCTGCCATCGTCTGGTAAGTCTCGGTAAAAGGGCGCGATTTCAGCGGCAAACTGCTCAGGGTTCTGCTTGAGGAAAGTGGAAACGCACTCCCGGCCGCCGAAATTGAGGAAATGGAGATTGTGGAGGTCGTGGAGGTGGACTTCTTCTCCAGGGTAGGCGCGCAGGCGTCCGCCGCATTTCTCCGCAAAGGCCATGGCCAGACGCGCTGGCGCTAGCTGCTTGTGGTCGCTGATGCTGATGAAGTCCAGGCCCTTGGCGCAGCTGGCAGCTGCAAAGTATTCCGGAGAGGCGTGGTCGTGGTTGCAGCCGGAAAAATGGCTGTGCAGGTGCATGTCCCCGCGAAAAGGACGAAGCCCCAGGAGGTCCTCGTTGAGAGAGTAGACATGAAAGATGGCGACAGGCTTGCCCTCGCTCAGTACGCGAATGGAATGTTCGCCTTCGCCGCGGAAAAACAGCTTCACGCGGAGCGTTCCAGTGGCGGCGTCAAGGTCGCCCTCCAGGGGGGTGAAGTTCGGCCGTTGCAGGTCATAGCCGTTGCCCATGGTGATGCCGGGAAGGCGACCGTCCAAAAGCAGACCGTCGGCGGCAACGGCGTCAAGGGCGAGAGTGCCTTTCAGGCGGCGGAAATCGGTGTGAGGGAACAACCCGCGGATGGTGATGACGCTGGTCTGATTGGCCGGAACAACGCGAGGCGAGAGATGATAGAGCGGAGGCATGGCTGATCCTTCTTGTTGACAATGGACAGAACGCCGACTGCAGCAGTCGGAAAACAGCGCCGGTAAGGATGAATTCTAATGTGCGACCTCGACGACGAATTGCAATAGCAAACAGCAGTTTTTTCTTAAAAACGTCACCGGTCACCGGAGGGGCGAGGGGCGAGGATAAAGTCCGCTTAAGTCCATTAATGTCCACGTCCACTCTCCACTAAAGTCCACTGCTGTCCACAGCATCGTCTACTAACGTCCATCAAAGTCCCCTAACGTCCATTGTCCACTGTCCATTAAAGTGTCTTGCCCGGGGCGCCGAGTTCCACAGCTTGCCGGAATTCCGAAGTATCAATCGGTGACCGCTTGCCACTAGTTGTTGTTGGACGGCTTGCGTTGCTGTTGACTGTGATTATGTTTTTATTGCTGTAGTCGTTGCCTGGGCATTTGCGCTGGCCAGCTCATTCGCCAAAGGCTGCAAGAACGTCAACGGGCAGTAGCATCTTAAGAGGCATAAACAAAGGAGTCTGTCGCTATTTCAAGTGGGCGATACGAGCAAGTAACGATGGTGACAACAGCGGAAGTAATCATTATTGGGGCTGGCGCGGCCGGACTGATGGCTGGCGTGACGGCTGGGGAGGCCGGCTTGCCCTGCCTGCTTGTCGAGCGACGGCACCGGCCTGGCCTGAAGCTGCTTCTGTGCGGCAACAACCGCTGCAATATCAGCCATGCTGGAGACGCTCGCGACATGATCGCCGCCTACGGCGAGCCGGTCGGTACGTTTCTGAAAACGGCCTTGACCGCGTTCCCGCCAGCACGGCTGCGCCGCTGGTTTGAGGCTGCTGGCGTGCCGACCTGCCTTAATCGCGACCGCATTTATCCAACCTCGGAAAAGGCCGACGATGTCCTGCATTGCTTCACGGATCGGCTGCGCGAACTCAGCGTGCCGCTGCTCCTGAATTGTCCGGTCAGCGCGGTGACGCGGTTGCCCGGGGGCGTCTACCAGGTGTCGTGTGGCGCAGTCGTATTTACGGCGCCGCGAGTGCTGTTGGCCACCGGCGGGGTGTCGTATCCAAAGACCGGCAGCGTCGGCGACGGCCAGCGTTTTGCTGGCGAACTCGGCCATACGGTGCTGCCGTTGCAAGCAGGATTGGCCGGCATGGACAGCGCAGCAGGTTGGTTGCCGCGACCGGCAGCCAGCGCATCGCTGCCAACGACTAGGTTGACCATCACCCAACGCGGAGCCGCCGTAGGGACGACCGAGGGCAATGTCCTAGCCGAAGGCAATGTCCTGCGCGGAACCGCGATTTTTGACGCCAGCCGGATGATTGCCCGGCGCGGCTGGACTGATTTCGAGCTGGAGTTAGATGTGCTGCCAGACATGTCCCTGGCCGCTGTCGCCGCTCGCTTGCAGCAGACAGCAGGACGCGCTCGCGGCCTGAGTCGGCTTTTGACTGCCCAGGGCCTGGATTTGGCCGTCGCTGACAGCCTGGCCGCATGGCTGGAACAGCGCGGCGGCGATGCCTCGGCCTGGGCCAGATTGCTGAAGGCGCTGCCGCTGCCGATCACCGGAATCCGGCCAGTGAAGGAGGCTATTGTCACGGTCGGCGGCGTTGATTTATCGGAAATTAACCCAGACACCATGGAGTCGCGGCGAAGCCCAGGGCTTTACTTTGCCGGCGAAGTCATGGATATCGACGGCCCGACTGGCGGCTATAATCTGCATGCGGCCTTTGCGACTGCGCGCCTGGCTATTCAGGCCATGATCGGCACGGTCGCGCGCGTCGAGCAGTCGGCCGCCACTGCGGCAAACCGGCCGCCAACCAAGGCAGGTCGGCGCGGCAGGGGCAAAGCGCGTGACGCAACGCCGACAAGCGGTCGCAACGCGCCTGGACGTTCGGTACCGGAAGAAGGCCGTCCGACAGAGGTGTCGTCCAGCGAGCGTCGGCGTTCGTTGCCGCGCTGGAAAACGCCGCCGCCGACTGGGGGCGATGAATCATGGCGGCAACGCCAGCGCGGCTCAAAGGGAAAATGATTGACAGGCGTCGAGTGTGAGCTGCAACGTACGGCCTGCTAATCTGCGCAATTTGTGACTGTTGCGGATAAAGATATGTCGCTCTCATCTGCACAATCTGCCACTATAGGCGTTTTGTCGTGTATATTAGTCGTTGTTTCTGGCTTTGATAACTCCGCGGCGTTTCCTCACGCCCATTGAGATTTCCAAACATTCCAGCACCGGAAGACGACACGCCATGACTAGCATCCATTTTGTCCATCGTAGCATCTGTCACGCCTGCACGACCGCTTTGCTCCTTGGCGTTGCCTTGGTCGCTGGCGTTGAGCCATTACCCATGAATGAAACCCCGCCGCAAGCCAATGAGTGGGGTTTCCGGCCATTTGACGGCCAGCGCAGCGAAGTCAACCCGCCGGCGTTCTCGTGGCGACCGCAAGGCAAGGATCTCAGCTACATCCTTGAGGTCTCAGCCGTACCGGATTTCAGCAGCAGCCAATACCGCATAGAGGAGCTCCGCTACAATGTCCACTGTCCACCGCAAAGTTTTCCCAACGGCACCTGGTATTGGCGTTTTGCCTACCGAGCGGCCGACGGCCAGCAGTCGGCTTGGAGCAGCACGCGCTCATTCAGCGTTGACAGCGACTCCGCAATACTGCCCTTGCCCACGCGCGCTGAACTCATGGGCCGCGTACCCACCACGCATCCGCGCATATTCATCCGCCCCGAGCAGCTCAGCGAATGGCGACAGCGCGCGCAGACCGACCTCAAGTCTATTTTTGATAGTCTTTGCCGGCAATGCGACGCCATGCTGGCCAAGCCGCCACCTACTGACGAACCGCCGAAATACCCGCGGGGAATGGTGAGAAACAGCGACGAGTGGCGAAAAGTCTGGTGGGGCAACCGCGATTACACCATAAAAGCCCTTGACGGCGCTGCCACCCTTGCTTTCACCCGTCTCATCGGCGGCAAGGATGAGTACGGCCAACTCGCCAAGCGCATCCTCATGGACTGCGCCCAGTGGGACCCCAAAGGCGCTACCGGCTACCGCTATAACGACGAAGCCGGCATGCCCTACAATTCCCGCTTTGCCCGCGCCTACAGCTACGTCTATGACCTCCTCAGTGAAGATGAGCGCGCCCAATGTCGGGAGCTCATGCGCATCCGCGGCGAGGAAATGTACCGTCATCTCTTTCCCCGGCATCTCTGGTCGCCATACGCGAGCCATAGCAATCGCGCCTGGCATTTTCTTGGCGAAGTCGCCCTGGCCTTTCTCGGCGAAATCCCCGAGACCGAAGAGTGGCTGTGGTTCGCCATGAATGTCTACGCCTGCGTGTATCCGGTCTGGTCGGATGCGGACGGCGGCTGGCATGAGGGCATGGCCTATTGGCGCAGCTATCTGACTCGCTTCACCTGGTGGGCGGACATCATGAAGAGCGCCATGGGCGTCGACGCCTTTGCCAAGCCCTACTTCAGCAGCATCGGCTATTACCCCATGTATCTGCAACCGCCGGGAACTAAGGATGGCGGCTTCGGCGACCAGGTCGAAAATCTCATATCGGCCGGAAATGCCGCACTCGTCAGCATCTTTGCCGCCCAGGCGCAAAACCCATATTGGCAGTGGTACGTCGAGGCTGTCGGTGGCGCCAAGGTCGATAACTCCTACGTCGGTTTCGTGCGCGGCGTCATGCCTGCCGTGGCGGCAAAGCCCCCGACCGACCTGCCGTCGTCACGATGTTTCCGCGGCACTGGCCAGGCCATGCTCAACAGCAATCTGCTCGGCGGCGAGGACAATGTCCAGCTCGTCTTCAAATCCAGCCCTTTTGGCACCCAGAGTCACGGCTATGAGTCCAACAACGCCTTCACCTTCAATGCTTACGGCGAACGCCTGCTCATCCGCACCGGACGCCGGGACAGCTACGGCACCGAACATCACAAAAATTGGATGTGGGAGACTAAATCCGTCAATTCGATTTCCGTCAATGGCGAGAGCCAGCTCAAGCACTCCGCCAACAGCCAGGGCGAAATCACCGATTTCGCCTGCACGCCTTTCTTCGACTACGTCGCTGGCGAGGCTGCCAAGTCCTACGAGGGGCGCCTGAACAGCTTTAAACGCCGCATTCTCTTCTACAAGCCCGACGCTGTAGTTATCTTCGATACTCTTGACGCTGTTGAAGCGGCGACCTTCGATTTCCATTTGCACGCCATCAATGCCATGGATATCCGCTCTCAGAAGGACATCCGTGTGCAGAACAAAGGCGCGGCTTGCCAGGTCGCCATGCTGTGGCCCAACGACCTGGCCATCACCCAGAGCGACAAGTTTGACCCACCGCCAAGACCACGCATCAAGGTCGTGGAATATCACGTCAACGCCCAGACTAGGCAGCCGCAGCGCCAGGTCGAATTCGTCACGGTTATCAGACCATACCGCGCTGACCAGGAATTAACCGGCAACCCCAGCCTGGAAAAAACGCCTGACGGCTTTGCCCTGGCCATCCCGGTCAAGGCCGCAGCCGGCAGCGCTACCCTCAAGGTGACCTTCAATCCGGCCGCAGACGCTGTCCAGGCGCGCCTCCTGGACAGCGGCGAGCGCGTCATCGGCAGCTTTGTAAAATGAATGCTGAATGCTGAATGCTGAATGCTGAATGCTGAATGCTGAATGCTGAATGCTGAATTATGAGTGATATTCATGACTCATTCCGGGTTTGAGCAGACTTGACGATGCTGGTCAGGATTCGGACCAACTCATCAGCTTCCTGTAATAGTTCGCTAAGTCTTGCCTCGGCAACGATCTCTGAAGCTATCAAAAGTTTGAGCCAGTAATGGGTTTCCCTGGCTTCTTTGTGTGCAATCGACATTTTAGCGGCAAAGTCTGCCTTGCTTTGACCAGCTTGAGCTTCTTCGATATTGGCGCCTATCGAAGTTCCCGAACGAAGGAGTTGAAATGCCAGAGTTCTAGAAACCCGATCCTGCTTTTCCAGAAATTGACAAAGGCGTACGATCCGCACTGCGAATTGAAAGCTACGCTCCGTAATTTTTCTTTCAAATTTTTTAATTCCCCCTTCCACCTTCAGTACTCTCATTTCCTCCTTTCACCTCATTCCTCATTCAGTCTTCAGCCTTCTTCGCGCTTCGTGCTTCCTCCTTCGTTGCACTGTGTGCAACTACGGGGACAGAACCTTTTTCTTTCTGAATTTCGTAATGGGTCAGCCAATGGCTCGCACTACGTGCGCGACAAAGCTAGGGAAGGTGGCTCCCCTTGGGTGGGTGTGGTCTGATTTCTGGAATCGATGAAAAAATAGGCTGTTGTACGCCCTTTTTCAAGCGGTTTTCAGCAGAATCATAGTCACTTTGTGCTTGAGCATGATTCTGCCTGGTACGCTGGCATCATGCTTTCCACCTCCAGGAATGGTGCCCGGATGCGACCCGGCTGGGGGGGACCTAAATGAGATAAGGCGAGAGAGGTGGCACCCAGCGGCTTAATGTTCAATGGGTGACAGATTACCTGAATTCACAATTCAGCATTCACAATTCATAATTCATAATTCATAATTCATAATTCATAATTCATAATTCATAATTCATAATTCATAATTCATAATTCATAATTCATAATTCATAATTCATAATTCATAATTCAGCATTCA
>Ga0123335_1004440_pt1 | contig 18185 bp, 12 predicted proteins | sample BiotimSIPDNA_2_FD_89707 | JGI IMG/M metagenome (GOLD analysis project Ga0123335, IMG submission 89707) | Anaerobic biogas reactor microbial communites from Washington, USA - Biogas_R2 time_0 SIP DNA | ecosystem: Engineered > Bioreactor > Anaerobic > Unclassified | place: Washington, USA...
CGGTTGTGCCGATTGATGAATCATATTCCTGAATCTGCAGATATCAGCAACTTAAAAACCTATGATGTACTGCATAACTTCAAGGAGGAAAATAAATGGAGTCTGTTTCTGAAATCCTTGCGTGCAAATGAAAATTCACTGAAGTTTATCTGTAACCACCACTATCCCGATTACGACGTAATCAGTACTGAATGTTCGGCCTTTATCATTCGGAACGATTACGGGGAAGATATCATCTGGAACCTTGGACGTGACATCTCGGAACATGTGCGCTATGAGAACAAGCTAAGGGAGGCGAAAGAGAAAGCAGAGGAGTCGGACCGCCTGAAATCAGCTTTTCTCTCCAACATGAGCCACGAGATCAGGACTCCACTCAATGCGATCGTTGGTTTTTCAGCCCTTATGGCAGATGTTGAGAAACGGGAGGAGCGACTCAAGTTTCACAAGATCATAGAGTCGAACAACAAACGCCTGCTGTTGCTGATCAACGAGGTGCTTGATCTCTCGCGCATCGAATCGGGAACGCTTGTCTTCAACTTCTCTGCGGTAAGCATGCACGATCTCTGTAAGGAGATATTCGCCACCTATCAGCTCTATGGCGGTAATGCCACGCTCCTCCTGGAGATGCCTGAAGAGGATATCTCTATCCGTACCGATAGAAATAGGCTCACACAGGTGCTTTCGAATCTGATCGACAATGCGCTGAAGTTCACCACAAAAGGGAACATCACCATCGGATACCGTTTGTTGCCTGACTGGGTGGAGCTATTTGTGAATGATACCGGTATCGGCATCCCCGAAGATAAACTGGAAAAGGTGTTTGAACGATTTGTGAAAGTGGACAGCTTTGCACAGGGTACCGGACTCGGTCTTTCCATCTGCAGGACCATCCTGGAACGACTGGGCGGTGACATCTCGGTCACCTCCCAATTGGGGGTCGGCACGCAGTTTACCTGCCGGATACCGTTGTTGCCTGTAGACTCTGATGAGGATGCTTTTGAGCGGATTGCCCAGAGAAGTTCATTGTCGGGAAATCGCATTATGGAGAAAAGCACCATTCTCGTGGCGGAAGATAACCAGGATAACTTTGAATTGATACAGGCAATGATTGGCAATGATTACGAACTGATTCATGCAAAGGATGGCGACCATGCAATACGATTGTTCCAGACGAGAAAGCCGGAATTGATCCTGATGGATATCAAGATGCCTGTCATGAGCGGTCTGGAGGCTATTCGTGCCATTCGTACAGAATCGCCTTTTTACCCGCCCATCATCGCGGTGAGCGCATATGCCTTTGATACGGATAAAAATGAGTTGATGGAGAACGGTTGCAAGGATTTTCTGACCAAGCCACTGGACAGGGACCTGCTGCTGGCTACCATTCAGAAATATTTTTGAGTAAGAGCATCACCGTGAGTGGAGTGGGTGATGGGAAACCAACTCTCTCTCCCTGCTGTTACTTTTCTGGTGAGATTGGAAGTGCGAACCCAAAAGTAGAACCCTCGTTCTGTTTTGAATGGAAAAAGAGACGACCGTTGTTGAGTTTCACAAAATTGTGCACCAGAAGCAATCCCAGACCGGATCCCGATTCATGTTCCGTGCCAAAGGTGGTGTGCTGGGTGCCAACATCCAGCAGTTTGCATTGATCCTCCTCGCTGATGCCACAGCCATGGTCGGTCACTTTGTAAATTACCTCCCCGTTTTCTGTTTCCAGGACAACGTCGATGACACTATCGCGATAGCTGTACTTGATGGCATTGCTGATCAGGTTCCGCATCACGGTTTTGATCATGTCGATGTCCACCTCAACCTCGCTATTTGCTCCTAAATTTGATTGGTATCTAATGCTGATGTTCTTGTTTGCTGCAAGAATCGACGCCGTTTCAACCTCGGCCTCGGTCAACTCGGCCAGGTTAAATGGTTGTTTGATGGCTTTCAGTTTGCCTAGTTGGGCTTTGGTCCACTTCAGCAAATTGTCGAGCAACCTGAAGAGCTGCTCTGACACCTCGTTTGCATTCTGTATTGATTCGAGGATCTCGGGTCGGATATTCTGCTCCTCCTTCATCTGGATGGAGAGAACATTGAGGATCATCTTGATGGTTGACATCGGCATGCGCAGGTCGTGCGCGATCACTGAATAGAGGGCATCCCTTCCGGCGATGGTCTGCTCCAGCTCATCTTTCTGCTGCTCAATGGTACGCTTGGCTTCCAGCAATGTCAACTGGTGACGCACCCTCACCAGTAGTTCTTCCTTATTGAACGGTTTGGTGATGTAGTCATCGGCCCCCAGCTGGAATCCTTTCACGATATCATTGGTTGAATTCAGTGCGGTTAAAAATATGATTGGAATATCAGCATATTCAGGACGCTCTTTCAACTGTTTTGCCAAGGTGAAGCCATCGGTCCCGGGCATCAGTACATCCAACAAAATCAAATCTGTTTTTTCGCTTTCTAAATGCGTAACAGCTTCTTCAGCGCTCTGGGCTTTTGAAACCATTAAGCCTGACTGCTCCAGCATCATTTGCAACAACAACGTATTGGTAGGGATATCGTCGACAGCCAGGATTTTATATTTTGAAAAATCAACAATCATATCGTATTGATCAGATTTTAGTTGATGACCAATTAATCTATTTATTTAAATATTCCTTAAGGTATGGGGATTGTACAATCACCCCCAAAGTTAAACATTTTAACCATCTCATTTGTTTTTTACATTCTCTTCTTTTCAGCAGGAGCTTTGTTTTTTGTTTTTTTATGAAATTTATCGATGCGAATAGGCGGTCTGGCGGGCCATAACAGCTGTTCATGGGTAGTTCTGTCTTGCGGATTGCCAATATTTTTGTTTATATTTGTGGAAAGAAGCTGTTTTAATCATCACCTTAACGAATAAATGGGGAAACTCGTTCTCTTTAAGTTTCTGGAGTTTGTATTGGGACTCTTGAGCCTGATTCCTGCCCTGATGGCAGTGGTGGGTAGTTATGTCTCGCATTTTCATCCAACGCGCTATCCGGCCATCCATTGGCTGGGGATATTGTTGCCGCTGGTTTTGCTGCTCAATGCCCTGATCATGCTTTTTTGGATTTGGAAGAGGAGTCCCTGGATGATAGTTCCCATTGCGGCACTGCTCATCAGTATCCCCTATATCAGCTCTGTTTTCAACTGGCCTCTGCGTAAACAGGCGCTGCCGAAAAATGCAGTGACTGTTGCAACTTACAACATTCACAACCAGATTGGTGAGAATGTTTACATGGATACCCAACAATTTGCAGCCTTTCTGGAAAATGAAAAGGTGGATATTATCTGTCTGCAGGAGTTTCCGGTTGCTGGTGCGGGAAAGGATGGGCTGATCCTGGATCTCACAAAATCGATGCCCTATTATCGGATATTGTCACGGCGTCACGGAGCCCTTAACGTTGCCATATTCAGTCGCTATCCCATCCTTGAAACACAGCCGGTGGCTTTTGAGGATGAGACCGACAACTTCTCCATGTGGGTTGACCTGGATATGGAGGGAGTGAGGGTGCGCCTTTTTAACAACCATCTACAAACCACCAACATAAACCAATATAGGGCGCCTCTTACACCGAATATTGGGCACACGATCGCACAATTGAAGAAACTGAAACAGGTGGTCGAGGAAAATGGCAGCATTCGGACACGACAGGCTGATGTCATCAGAAAACTGCTGGATGAAAGCCCCTATCCGTTGATTGTCTGTGGTGATTTCAATGCAACCCCTTCCTCTTATACCTACAGAACCATTAAGGGCCGATTGAGAGACAGTTTTCGGGATGCGGGCAAAGGTTATGGCTACAGCTATCGCTACCTGAAGAAGTTGTACCGGATCGATTTTATTTTTTACTCTCCTGAAAACTTCAGGGCAACACGTTATTACTCACCAGAACTAGAGTACAGTGACCACAAACCGGTGGTGGTGACGTTCGATTTTTCGCCGAAAGATTAAGAAAGTGAATTCACATTTGCCTCGATGGTCTCTTTCTTCAGCTTTTTTCTGAAGAAACTGATCATCCTAGTCAGTCCCTCATCGAGCCGTATCGCCGGCTCCCAGTCGAGCATCTCCCGGGCAAGTGTGATGTCGGGACGCCGCTGTTTCGGGTCATCAACCGGCAGGGGCATGTATACCAGTTTTGAGGATGCTCCGGACAAAGTGATGATTCGTTCTGCCAGCTCCCGGATGGTGAACTCTCTGGGATTACCGATGTTGACCGGTCCCGTAAAACCCTCGTCTGTCTGCATCATCTTTAGAAGCCCCTCTATCAGATCGTCGATGTACTGAAAGCTGCGGGTCTGGCTGCCATCACCGTAGATGGTGATGTCCTGGTCCTGCAGCGCCTGCAGGATGAAGTTGGAGATCACTCGCCCGTCGTCGGGCAACATCCCGGGGCCATAGGTGTTGAAGATGCGTACAATCTTGATGCGCACCTTCTCCTGACGGTGGTAATCCATGAAAAGGGTCTCGGCACACCGCTTCCCTTCATCGTAGCAGGAGCGAGGACCCACAGTGTTCACATTTCCCCAGTACTGTTCCGGTTGTGGATGCACCAACGGATCGCCATAGATCTCGCTGGTGGAGGCAAGCAGGATCCTGGAACCATGCCTCTTGGCCATGCCCAATACATTGTAGGAGCCCATCACCGAGATTTTCATCGTTTTGATCGGATCATGCTGGTAGTGAACCGGGGAGGCCGGACAGGCAAGATGGTAAATCTCATCCACAGGTTCAATGTGGTAGGGGTATATGATGTCATGCTCTATCAGGTCAAATAACTTGTGCTCCATTAAATGGGAAATATTCTCTTTTCGTCCCGTGAGAAAATTATCCAGACAGATTACACTGTTTCCTTCCCTCAGGAGTCTTTCGCACAAATGTGAGCCAATAAATCCGGCTCCGCCGGTTACCAAAATCCGTTTCATCCTTTCATCGTTTCAGGGTGTTTTGCAAATATAAACAATAATTTAAATATATTTAATAACATCTTGGATTATTCCCAAAAACAAGCAAATTTAGTATAATAAAGGGACAATCTTGCTTGCTTAAGCTCTTATTTACGACACTATAACAATATTTGACACTCATGGTTTCCCTGCAATTGAATTGTTTCTCGTCAAATCCAAATTGTACACATAATTTCAGGTTGTATCAAAAGTGATGTCTCATGCCTCTTAAAGATGACAAGATGAGATTATAGATGGATGTTTATGATCAAAAAGATGCTCAAAATAAAATAAAAACAATAAAAAGTAAATAAAAATGTTTGTAATAAATCAAAATGATTATATTTGCAGCGTGAATTATACATTATGTCTAACTAAATTGTTTTTAGGTTATGAAAATGAGAATCATTATTGCGATCACGTTGCTTTGTGCAACTTGGAGCCTCCCGGCGCAGGAGGCTGAATCGAGATGGACTGCCGGAACTGATCTGGTCAGTTCGTATGTATGGAGGGGGCTCTACCTGTCGAATGCGGCAGTACAACCCTCACTTGTTTTTGAATCGGGTGGTTTTTCTGCCGGTGCCTGGGGCTCCGCCTCCTTCGATGGGGTGCTGGAGGCTGATCTGTTTCTCGGTTATACCTTCGACTTCGGGTTATCACTGGGAGTAACCGACTACTATTTCCCCTCCATAGAAGGTGGGAATGATTATTTCGATGTCACCAAGGCTACCGGAGCCCATATCTTCGAGCTGAATGGTGGATATGAGGTGGGCGGACTGAGCCTCTCCGCCAATTATGTGCTGAATGAGGCGGGTGGTGCCGCATCGGCTGGAGGCGATAAGTATTTCGAAGCGGCGTATGCCTTTGGGAATGTTTCCCTTTTCGTGGGCGGTGGCGACGGATTGCAGTCGCTCAGCGGTGACTTCGCCCTCACCAATGTCGGTATCAGCGCAACAAAAGAGTTGCAGATCACCCCCTCATTCACGCTTCCGATCACCTGCAGTGCCATCCTCAATCCCGACAGGGAGAAATTCTACCTGGTTGCTGCAGTCAGCTTCTGAGGTGGTTCAATTGTCAGACGAATTCGTAATAAAATGCTTGTAAAATCCTCCCACCAACGGGGCATGTAATTCTATATTGCTATCAACAAGATCAAACATGCATAAGAAACAGCATTTCCAGTAAGAATTGAATCATTTTCGAGTTCAATTCAACCAAATGAAAAATTAAAATATATGAAAATGAAAAAAATTGAAGCGATCATCCGTAAGTCGCAGCTCGATGAAGTGATTGAAGCACTTCACGAGATAGGCATCGATTTCATGACCTACTGGAAGGTTACAGGAGTAGGAAATGAGCTTGCCAGTTCGATTTATCGTTCCACGGTCTATGAAACACGTCTCATCGAACGGATACACATCTCCTTCGTATGCCGCGAAATCTATGTCGACTCTTCCTGCCAGGCTATCATTAATGCTGCCAGGACTGGCGAGATGGGCGACGGCAAGATCTTTATCTCCCCTGTGGAGGAGTCAATTAGGATCAGAACGGGAGAGACAGGTCCCGAATCATTGTACATCAAAGAATAATAAAAACGAACCACTATGGATACAATCACAACAACATATGCACTCAACACTTTTTGGGTATTGTTTGCTGCAGTACTGGTCTTCTTCATGCAGACCGGCTTCGCGCTCGTGGAGGCGGGCTTCTCCCGTACAAAGAACACCACCAACATACTGTTCAAGAATCTGATGGACTTCTGCATGGGATCCATCGCCTTCTGGCTCATTGGCTACGGCATCATGTATGGTGCAGGCAACGGTTTCTTCGGAGAGCTGGAGATCTTTTCGAAGGTGAACCACGCATTGGAACTGGGGATCCCCAACAATGCTTTTTTCATCTTCCAACTGGTCTTTGCCGCCACCGCCGCCACCATTGTCTCAGGTGCCATGGCTGAACGTACCAAGTTTAAAGCCTACCTGCTTTACAGTGTGGCCATCTCAGCCCTCATCTATCCCATCTCCGGGCACTGGGTCTGGGGGGGTGGATGGCTGTCGCAACTGGAGATTCCCTTTCATGATTTTGCCGGATCCACAGTGGTCCACTCCATGGGAGGCTGGCTCGCTTTCATTGGTGCAGCTTTTCTGGGGCCTCGAATAGGCAAATACAAGAAGGGAAAGGTGCACGCCATCCCGGGTCACAGCCTTACCCTGGCAGCGTTGGGTGTTTTCATCCTCTGGTTGGGATGGTTTGGGTTCAACCCCGGTTCTACGCTTGGATTGAGTGATCCCGACCTGGTGGCGCACATCTTCATGACTACCAACGGAGCTGCCGCCGCAGGGGGTATCGCCACCCTTATCACCACCTGGATCCGCTACGGAAAACCCACCTTCAGCATGACCCTCAATGGTGTGCTGGCGGGACTGGTCGCCATCACCGCCGGTTGTGACGTGGTCACCCCCGGCGGGGCGGTCCTCATCGGACTGATGGCCGGGGTGCTGGTGGTCTTCTCCGTAGAGTTCATAGACCGGAAACTGAAGGTGGATGATCCCGTGGGTGCCGTCTCGGTGCATGGCGTATGTGGTGCCTTCGGGACCCTGATGGTTGGACTCTTTTCTGCCGATGCGGCCTTGCCAGGACTCTTCTATGGTGGTGGTACCGGTGTGTTGGCAAGCCAGGCCATTGGTGTGCTGGCCATCGCAGCCTGGGCCGCCATCGCAGGTTGCGCCCTCTTTGCAATCCTGAAATACACGGTAGGAATTCGTGTCAGCAGCAGGGAAGAGGAGATCGGGCTCGACTATTTCGAGCATGGTGAGAAAGCCTATAACTAATCTATTATTTTTTCAATGAACCGCCTAGGGGGTGATGCAATGTGCATCATCCCCTTTGTAGTTCATTTTCAATAGTTTCATTTATATTTGGTTGTTGTTGGTCAATTTTCACTAATTTTGCCATTGTGAATCACAACTGTTGAATTAATTAAAACATCAAAATTATGAAACAGAAACTGGGCCTGTTTTTCGCCCTAATTACAACAACGATGATGGTTAATGCACAAAACATTGATGGAGACTGGAAAGGTCTCTTGTCGGTACAGGGAGTGGATCAGGAGCTGCCGGGTAATCCGGCATTGGTCTCTCCCGATGAGGAGCTGCAGGCGCTCATTGCCCTCGACAAGGGTAATTACAGTTACAGCGTAAGCGATTATTTTGCACGTCCCAACGCTTCCTCTTTCCGGCTCTCTCCCGACGGCAAGTACCTCTCCTACATGGAGAAGGAGGGACTGAAGAACCATGTCTACATCAGGGAGATCGCCACCGGGAAAGTTACACGTGTCATCGAGGAGAAAGAGGAACCGATAAAAGGCTATGGCTGGATCAATGATGAGCGTCTCTTTTACATGATGGACAGAGGTGGCAACGAGAACTACCATATCTATGCTGCCAATTTGGACGGTAGCAATGCCCTTGACCTGACTCCTTTTGAGAATGTGAGGGCAATGATTCTCTCTCTCCTCAAGGATCAGAAAGATTACATCATCATCTCCATGAACAGGGAAAACCCCCAGGTCTTTGAACCTTACAAACTGAATGTGGTGACCGGCGACCTGGAGAAGCTTTATGAGAACAGCGATTCCGCCAACCCCATTCAGGGATACGATTTCGACAAGGAGGGTGACCTGCGTGGCTATACCCGCATGGTGAACGGTGTGGAGATGGAGTTTTACTACAAGAACAGTGAAACAGGAATCTTTGAACTGAAGAAAAAGATGAACTGGGACGACAGCTTCGGCATCATCTCTTTCAACTACAACACTACCGACCCGGATGATGCCTATGTGATCAGCAACCTCGAAAGCGATAAGACAGCCGTCCTGCTCTATGACTTGAAGGAGGACAAGGTGATCAAAGAGATCTTCGCACATCCGGAATATGATCTCTCCGACATGGGCTTGTCGCGCAAACGGAATTATGAGATCGATTATTTCGGCTACCAGGGAGAGAAAACGGAGATCGTTCCGGTGAGTGAGCTCTACAAGAAGATCGATGCCGGTGTCAGAGAACAGTTTCCCGGTAAGATCTACGGCGTGGCCGATCATGATGATGATGAGAACACCTTCCTGATCGTGGTACAGAGCGACAGGCTCTATGGCACCTATTATGAGTACAACGTCAACAGCGGTGAGTTCAAACTGCTCTACGACCTGATGCCGCAACTGAAGGAAGAGGATATGGCAGAGATGCGGCCCATTACCTTTCAGAGCCGCGATGGCCTGACCCTTCATGGTTACATTACCCTTCCCAAAGAGGCATTGGAGGGAAAGAAGGTGCCTCTGATCGTGAATCCGCACGGGGGACCCCAGGGCATCCGTGATTCATGGGGTTTCAACCCTGAGACGCAGCTGTTCGCCAGCCGTGGATATGCTACCCTGCAGGTCAACTTCCGCATCTCGGGCGGATATGGCAAGGAGTTCCTCCAGGCAGGCTTCAAGCAGGTAGGTAGAAAGGTGATGGATGATGTGGAGGATGGTGTGCGCTATGTGATTGACCAGGGATGGGTGGACGAAGAGAAGATTGCCATCTACGGCGGCAGTCATGGCGGATATGCTACCCTGATGGGACTTGTGAAGACCCCCGATCTCTACATCTGTGGTGTGGATTATGTAGGCATCTCAAGCATCGAAACCTTCTTCGCCTCTTTCCCCGAATACTGGAAACCGCTCACTGAGATGGTGAAGGAGATATGGTATGACCTGGATGACCCGGAAGAGCTGGCAATCGCACGTGAGGTTTCTCCCATCTACCAGATCGACAAAATTGTCAAGCCGGTCTATGTGGTGCAAGGTGCCAACGACCCACGGGTGAACATCAACGAATCGGATCAGATTGTGACGGCACTACGGGCAAAGGGTCTCTATGTGCCTTACATGGTGAAATACAATGAGGGACACGGTTTTTATCGTGAAGAGAACCGGATGGACTTCTACAGTTCCATGCTGGGATTCTTGGCCAAGTACCTGAAATAATAAAAACAGTGGTTTCGTGCAAAGCGCGCGAAGCCACTGTAATCTTATGATTGAACCTGTTTGATTCCGGATAAACGGGACCAGGATCACATTCTTTCCGGCACGTCGATGCCGAAGAGCGACATCCCCTTGCGGATGGTGAGTGCTATGTTTTTGGAAAGCACCAGACGGAAGTCACGCAGTGCGCTGTTCTCCTCTTTCAGGATGGTGTAGTCGTGGTAGAACTGGTTGTATTCCTTCACCAGCTCGTATACATAGTTCCCGATCAGCGATACATTGTACTCCGTACCGGCCTGCTGTACCACCGCTGCAAACTCGGAAAGCAGCTGCACCAGTCCCTCCTCCTTTTCGGAAAGGGGAAGCGAGAATTCCATCGCCTCCGGGAGAGTGATCCCCTGGTCGGCTGCCTTACGCAGCACCGACTGGATGCGGGCATGGGTGTACTGGATGAAAGGGCCTGTGTTGCCATTGAAGTCGATCGACTCCTTCGGATTGAAGGTCATGTTCTTTTTCGGATCCACCTTCAGGATGAAGTACTTGAGCGCACCCATCCCCACCATGCGGGAGATCGCTTCCGCCTCCTCCTCCGAGACACCCTCCAGCTTGCCCAGCTCCTGTGAGGTCTCACGGGCGGTGGTGATCATCTCTGCCATCAGATCATCGGCGTCGACAACCGTTCCCTCGCGCGATTTCATCTTGCCCTCGGGCAGCTCCACCATGCCGTAGGAGAAGTGCACAAGTCCCTTTCCGAAAGAGTAGCCCAGCATGTCTAGCAGCAGCGATAGCACTTGGAAGTGGTAGTTCTGCTCGTTGCCCACCACGTAGATCATCTTGTCGATGGGGTAGTCGTCAAATCGCATCCGGGCGGTGCCGATATCCTGGGTCATGTAGACCGAGGTGCCATCGGCGCGCAGCAGCAACTTGTGGTCCAGTCCGTAGGGTGTCAGGTCGGCCCATACCGATCCATCCTCCTTGCGATAGAAACAGCCCTCCTCAAGTCCACGCAGTACCTCCTCCTTGCCGGTGAGGTAGGTCTGCGACTCGTAGTAGATTTTGTCGAAGGTGACGCCCATCTGACTGTAGGTCTCGTCGAAGCCGGCATAGACCCAGCCGTTCATCAACTTCCAGAGATTCACCGTCTCGGCATCGTTCGCCTCCCACTTGCGGAGCATCTCGCGTGCCTCCTGCATCAGTGTCGACTGCTCCTCGGCCTCCTCTTTTGTGAGGCCTTTCTCCTGTAGGGCTGCCAGCTCCTCCTTATATTGCCTGTCGAACAGCACATAGTAGTCGCCGATCAGGTGGTCTCCCTTCTTGCCGGACGTCTCGGGTGTCTCCCCTTCGCCCCACTTCTGCCAGGCGAGCATCGACTTGCAGATGTGGATGCCCCGGTCGTTTACGATGTTGGTCTTCACCACCCGCTTGCCGTTGGCACGCAGCACTTCGCAGAGGGCATGCCCCAGCAGGTTGTTGCGCACATGTCCCAAGTGCAGGGGTTTGTTGGTGTTGGGTGAGGAGTACTCTACCATGAAGAGCGGTGCATCCTCTGTCACCGGTGTGAAGCCGAAATCTTGTGTCGCGTCGATGCGCTGCAGCAGCTCCACCCAGACGGCGGGGGCGATTGTGAGGTTGAGGAACCCCTTGATCACGTTAAAGTCTGACACCACGGGCGACTGCTCCAGCAGCCACTTGCCAATCTCTTCAGCTGTCTGCTCGGGATTCTTGCGTGAGATCTTCAGCAAGGGGAAGGTGACCAGGGTATAGTGTCCCTTGAATTCTTTCTTGGTCTTCTGGAGTGTGATCTGCAGTGTACCGGCATCCGCTCCGTATAATTCTTTGATGGCGCCGCTCACGGCATCCAGTAATATCTGTTCGATTTGCATAGTTGAAGTTGCTGATTGAAAGCACAAAGGTAAGAAAAAAGTGGCAGATGTGATATGCTATTGTGTCGGAAGATCTGATTTCAATGCTTTGTTGCAGATGTCTTGAACAACCAGTCCCGAGAGGGTGAAGCCAAAGACGGCGGTCACCTGGACCATTGTCCCGTTTGTCTGTGCTTTACGGAAGCTCCCCCGTTCGTCGGCTTGAGGCAATGCCTCATTGCCCCTGTTCTCCAACAGCTCCTCACTGTAAACACAGAGGAAAGGCTTGTGCGGCATCTCCCCTCCCTTACGCATTCGCTGGCGCAATGCCGCTGCCAGCTTGCAACCACGCACTTTTCGAAACTCCGTCACCCTGATCTGTTGCGGGTCCATCTTCAGTGCTGCTCCCATCGAGGAAAAAAGGGTGGCTCCGGTGCGGGAGGCGGTAAGGAGCAGGTGTACCTTGTGGCTGAGCGAGTCGATGGCATCGATGATATAGTCGTACTGATCAAGGTGAAAGGAGGCTGCGCTCTCTGCACTGTAGATCTCCGGGATGGCTGTAATCTCTGCCTGCGGGTTGATCTCCTCCAGTCGCCGTTTCAAGACCTCCACCTTCAATTCTCCTACAGTTTTTGTGGTAGCCGGCAGCTGACGGTTGATATTCGCCACCGCCACCCGGTCGGAGTCCACCAGCGTGAGTTGCATGATGCCGCTGCGGATCAGTCCTTCGGCACACCAGCTTCCCACACCCCCCACACCGAAGAGGATCACCCGTTTTGAAGCAATCGCTTTCATCGCATCCCTGCCGATTAAAAGTTCGGTGCGGGCAAACAGTTCGTTCTGTTCCATTGTTTTTTCTTTTCTGGTTGCAGTTTGATCGGTTCATCCGGAACCATATCAACTTTTATTGCTGGTGCAAAAGTACTATATTTTGGGAAGCTATTCTTTTATTCTAACCTTATTGCATCTATATACCAACCTTAATAATTTTGGGAGTGGGTATAAGGAGGGTATAAGGAGGATATAAGGGTGCAATAAGGCTAGAGCGACCGAGACAGCCCTGACTACCGATCGTTGGTGGGCAAAAAAAAGGCGTACCCCCTAAGGGATACGCCCGATGAATGCAATGTAAGTATGTTTTACAGTGCGTTGTTCATTGGTTCAAAATAAGCCTGGGGGTGCAGGCAGGTGGGGCAGTTCTTCGGTGGTTTCTTGCCGGTGAAGACATAGCCGCAGTGACGGCAAATCCAATCGATTGCCTCTTCGCGGGCGAAAACGGTGCCGCTCTCCACGCGGGCCAACAGCTTCAGGTAGCGTTCCTCGTGCACAGCCTCTGCCTTGGCGATCATGCGGTACATGGTGGCGATCTCCTTGAAGCCTTCTGCTTCGGCTACCTCCGCAAAATGGGGGTAGAGGTCGGTCCACTCCTCATTCTCCCCCTCGGCGGCTGCTTTCAGGTTCTCGGCAGTGGTGGCGATTACACCGGCAGGGTAGGAAGCGGTGATCTCTACCATGCCCCCCTCCAGGTATTTGAACATACGCTTGGCATGTGTCATCTCCTGATCGGCGGTTTCCTGGAAGATGGCTGCAATTTGCTCGTAACCCTCTTTCTTTGCCTGCTTGGCATAGAAGGTGTAGCGCATTCGGGCCTGTGATTCACCTGCGAAGGACTTCAGCAGGTTCAGTTCGGTCTGTGTTCCTTTGATACTTGTCATAATGGGTTGTTTGATGATTTTGGTTGCTTTTTCAATATGCAAAAGTAATCATTTCCCCACTCGAAGTGAAAAACAAAGGTTTCATTGATAGATATTTATAATCCTTCTAAATTGTCTTCTCGCTAAGCTCCAGCCAGCGCATCGTCTTCTCGTCAATCAGCTCCATGATTGCTGAGAGCCGTATGGAGCGTTCCATCAATTCTTCGTTTGTGAGGGTGCCCGATGAGAGTTCATCGGTGATGCGGATCTTCTCCGCTTCCAATTGTTCGATCTCCTCTTCCAGTCCCTCGTATTCCCTTTTCTCCTTGAAGGTGAGCTTGTTCTTTTCCTCCGGCCTGGTGCGGCGGGGTTCTGTTTCAACACGTGTTGTTTTTACCTCTGCCGCCTCTTTTTTGTCTTCCAATTGCTTCCATTCACGATACTGCGTGTAATTGCCGGGGAAGTCCTGGATGCGGGCGTTACCGTGGAATACCAACAGGTGGTCCGTCACCTTGTCCATGAAAAAGCGGTCGTGCGAGACCACGATCAGGCAGCCGCTAAATCCCTGCAGGTACTCCTCCAGGATGTTGAGGGTGAGGATGTCCAGGTCGTTGGTAGGCTCATCCAGCACCAGAAAGTTGGGATTGGTGATCAGCACCGTGCAGAGGTAGAGGCGTCGCCGCTCACCGCCACTAAGCTTGTAGACGTAGTTGTGTTGCTTCTCCGGCGGGAAGAGGAAGTGCTGCAGGAACTGCGAAGCTGTGAGCCGCTGTCCGTTACCCAGGTCGATCACCTCGGCGATAGCCTGCACCACATCCAGCACCTTCATCTGTTCGTCGAACCGGAGACCGTCCTGGCTGTAGTAGCCAAAGCGTACCGTTTCACCAATTTCGAAGCTGCCGCTGTCGGGCTGCACCTTGTCGAGCAGCATCTTCACGAAGGTGGATTTGCCGGTGCCATTGTTGCCCACGATGCCCATCTTCTCATATCGGGAGAAGACATAGTTGAAATCATCGGTGATACGCACATCACCAAAACGCTTGCTCACATGCTTCGCCTCGAAGATCTTCTTACCGATGTAGCTTCCCCTCGCTGCCAGGCGGATTCCCTCCTCGCTGCGTCGTTGCTGCGCCTTCTCCTCGAGGGTATAGAAGGCATCGATGCGCGACTTGGCTTTGGTGGCCCGTGCTTGTGGCTGGCGGCGCATCCACTCCAGCTCCTTGCGCATCAGGTTGCGGGCACGCTCACCCTCGCTCTGCTGTGTCGCCAGGCGTTCTTCACGCTTCTCCAGATAGTAGGAGAAGTTGCCGCGGTAGCTGTAGAGCTGTTGCTGGTCTATCTCCAGGATCTGCGTGCAGATGCGGTCCAGGAAGTAACGGTCGTGCGTTACCATCAGCAGGCTCATGCGGCTGCGGTTGAGGTGCTCCTCCAGCCACTCGGTCATCTCCAGGTCGAGGTGGTTGGTGGGTTCATCCAGGATCAGCAGTTCAGGCTCGCTGATCAGTACGTTGGCCAGTGCCACCCGCTTCACCTGCCCCCCCGAGAGCTCTCCCATCTTCTGGTGGAAGTCGGTGATGCGGAGCTGTGAGAGGATCTGCTTGATACGCTGTTCATAGTCCCATGCCTTGAGCAGCTCCATCTGCAGCAGCAGCTCATCCAGTCCCTCCTGGCTGCCGGAGCTGATCATCTCCTCATAGCGGGCGATCAGTCGCACCGTCTCGTTGTCGGCACTGAAGCAGGCCTCCAGCACCGTCAGCTCCGGGTCGTAGGCGGGCGACTGGTCCAGGTATGCGAAGCGGATGTCGTTGCGGAACACCACCCTGCCTGCGTCATATCCCTCTTTGCCGGCGATGATGTTAAGCAGGGTGGTCTTACCCGATCCGTTGGGAGCCAGCAGGCCGATCTTGTCCCCCTCGGCGATGCCGAAGGAGATGTCGCGGAAGAGGAGCAGGTCTCCGAAACTTTTGGTGAGTGTGTCTATTTGTAGAAGAGGATGAGCCATTGTGGTTGGAATTTGGCTCAAAAGTACAAAAAAGGATCGACATTGGTCAGAACTTCCAGCGAAGATAACACCATAGGTCGGTACGACTGTTCCCGTTGATTTGCTCTGTGCCGCTGCCGATGGTGTCACGGTTACTGTAGCGGGTGTGGGCTGCCTTGAACGACAGTGTGAGTGCACGAGAGAAGCTGTACTTCCCGTTAAGGGCCACCCGGATCCCCTTGCCGTAAAAGAAGGGCATGTAGAAGGTGCTGAGCAGGTTGCGCTCGTAGGAGTAGAGGCGAGCCTCGTAGCTCTCGGCATCAAAGAAGGCGAAGAAGAGATCCCCCGTGAGTGGCTTTGAGCCACGGTAGCTTATCAGCTGCGAGAGCATGATCCCCTTCTCCGCAGGGTAGGGTTGCTCCTTGTAGATGGCCATATCAGCCGTGGTGCGAAATTCCCAGCCCTCAAGGAGTGATTGCAACCAGCGCAGGCGTATCTTCTGTGTGGTGTAAGGCAACAGTGACTTTGCATCTTCTTCCGGCAGGGAGATGTTCTTCTCTTTTCGTTTGTACTTGTATCTTAGATCGAGCGTGGAGTGGCTGCTGATGCGCCAGCTGCCGAGGAGGTATGCGTCGATCGTGTTCGATGGGCCATCTACGTTGTATCGCATCCAGGGGTGGTGTACCAGGTCGATGTAGCCGTTCAGGGTCACCCCTCTCAGTGGTATGAAGCTTCCTCCCAGGTAGAGGCCGCGTTCGTTGCGTGGAGCGCTCCCCTCAGAGAATGCCTGCCCGTATAAAGCATTGTAAGAGATTGGATAGTAGCGGTGCAGTAACGTGAAGGTGTTACCACCGGTGGAGCGGTACTGCACCATATTGAGGGTAGCCACCGCATTGTTGCGGGCAATGGCAGTCTCACCCGCGAAGATAAAACCCGGGAGCTGCCAGGAATAGTCGACAGATCCGTTCAGATGGGTGGAATCACGAAGGTAATAGAGATTATACTCCTGTCGGGTGGGGTTGTACTTCCTATTGTAGGTATGGTAGATGCCACTCACTCCCAGCTGCAATCGACCTCTGCGGTAGTTGACGTTCGCGCCGGTCACCTGCTCCCGGCTGTTTCCCTTCTTTTCCCGTTCGAGAGGCGTGCGGTGAAGGCCATCTGTTTTGAAAGAGGTGATCTCACCTGAATTGGAGAGGTTGGCATCCATCTTCCTGGAGGAGTAGAAAGCGGTGATGTCGAATTTTCCCACACTAAGCAGAGCTGCCGCACCGCGGAAGAAGCCACTCTCGGAGGTGGAGAAATGCCGCTTGGGCTGCTGTGTACGTCGTGCTACCTGATCACTGCCCCAGCTCTTGCTAATGCCGAAGTCATTGTTCAGAATCAGTCCCTGGCCGAAGGAGAGACGGTAGTCGCCCAGTGCCAATGTCTTTAGTAGACCAATTTCACGGAGCAGCAAATGGAACCCATAGTGGTCATAACCTTTGGGGTACCCGCTTTTCAAAAAGGGTTCACCGGCATCCTTTTCGGCGGTAACACCCGCTTGCAGCTTGTCGCGGTATCGAATGGAGTAGCGTAGTGAGGTGTAGAAATCCTCGCCCCTGTATTTGCGGTTGGGGTACCGTTCCAGCACCGAGTCGGAGTAGGAGGCATAGCCCGCACGAGGAGTGAGTGTCTTGTCGAACCGCAGTTGCAGCTCGTGCAGCCCTTCGCGAGCAATGATTCCAGGTGAGGAGGGCACGCCCTCATTTTTCACTTCACCTACCATGAAAAAGGGCAAGATACGTTCAACCGTTTGAAAATCGAGATAAGGAACGTTGCGCAGTTCGTAAACTGTGTAGAGGGGACGATTCTTCGATAGAAAGGTGAGAAGGGAACTGATCTCAACTGTTGACAACAGTGGGAACCGTTCCAGCTGTTCATATGAAACGGTGTTGAGATCCATGGGGTTGCTCTCCAGGTAAAGCAGCTCAGTGTAGATATTCTCCACGGTATGCTCATCCATCCCCTCCTCCTCGGCGAACACTTCCACGTAGCTCCGCCAGTCGGTTTCCTGTGCATCCAACCCATTGAATGAACCGAACAGGAGAAAGATGAATAGGGCAGTCAGATTTTTTTTCATGACTGTTCTGTTTCGGTTGGCATTGATTGCAGCAGCAAATATATGAACTTTTCAATTATTCACCAAGCAGATGATTATAAATTAGATAGAATCGATATGTCTCATTTTTTTCTATCTTTGTAACTATTATCGATAACCGGAACAGATGGTATGAAAAAAAGAGCCCTTTTCCTGCCCCTATTGCTACTCCTGCTCTCGGCTTGTTCCCTCTTCACGGATAAGGAGGAGCTGCCCCATGACCTGCCCTCCATCCTGGATAGTGATACCCTCCGTGTCCTGACACTCAACACCTCAACCTCCTATTTTATCTATAGAGACCAGCCGATGGGTTATCATTACGACATGATTCGTGCGTTCTGTAACTACCACGGACTGGTACCCGAGATCATTCTAGCACCCGGCATTGCTTCAATGGTGCAGATGCTGCAGGAGGGAGCCGGTGACGTGATTGCCTATCATGTGCCGGTGACGCGAGAGTATCGCGATTCAGTGACCTACTGCGGTTTGCAACAGATAAACCATCAGGTATTGGTGCAAC
>Ga0123335_1004441_pt1 | contig 18185 bp, 19 predicted proteins | sample BiotimSIPDNA_2_FD_89707 | JGI IMG/M metagenome (GOLD analysis project Ga0123335, IMG submission 89707) | Anaerobic biogas reactor microbial communites from Washington, USA - Biogas_R2 time_0 SIP DNA | ecosystem: Engineered > Bioreactor > Anaerobic > Unclassified | place: Washington, USA...
AGCCGGCGCACCGGCATTCCATCGCTGAAGGTCGCGTACAACAAGGTTTTTGGGTACTACATCGAGATCACGAACGCCCACCGCGAACGCGTTCCGCCCGACTATGTGCGCCGCCAGACTGTCAAAAACGCCGAGCGCTACATCACGGACGAGCTGAAACGCTATGAGGCCGAGGCGCTGTCGGCCGACGCTCGGGCCCGCGAGCTTGAATACGAGCTGTTCGTCGAGCTGCGCGAACAGGTCGCCCGCCACATCCCGATGTTGCAAAGAGCGGCCGGCGCCCTGGCGGAGATAGACGTGCTGGCCGGCTGGGCGGAGTTGGCGCACCAGCGCAAGTACGTGGCGCCGGAATTCGTGGCGGAGCCGGTGCTGGAAATCACGGCCGGGCGGCACCCGGTGGTCGAACAAGCGCTGGAAGCGGCGTTTGTGGCGAATGATACTTGGTTGGTGGCGCGGGAGGATTTGGGGACAGCGGGCAAGGGATCTAGGGATCTAGGGATCGAGGGATCAAGGGATCGAGGGATCGAGGGATCAAGAAAGGACGGAAGTGAGGGAGAACCGAGCGATCGCGCCTCTCCCAAATCTCTGGCCCTGATCACTGGCCCCAATATGGCGGGCAAGAGTACCTATATCCGCCAGGTGGCACTGCTGACGCTGCTCGCGCATTGCGGCTGTTGGGTGCCGGCGCGGCGCATGCGGCTGGGGCTGGTGGATCGCATATTCACGCGCGTCGGCGCGGCGGATGAACTGGCGCGCGGACAATCCACGTTCATGGTCGAGATGCTCGAGACCGCCAATATTCTGCACAACGCGACTCCGCGCAGCCTGGTTATTCTGGACGAGGTCGGCCGTGGCACGAGCACCTTCGACGGCGTTTCGCTGGCCTGGGCCATCACCGAGCACCTGGGCACGCGCATCGGCTGCCGCACGTTGTTCGCCACGCACTACCACGAGTTGACCGAACTGGGCGAGCTGCTCGAATCGGTGTTCAACCTGAATGTCGTCGTCCGCGAGTACGAGGACCAGGTCGTTTTTCTGCACCGCATCGCCCCAGGCGCGGCCGACCGCAGCTACGGCCTGCACGTGGCGAAGCTGGCGGGCGTGCCTCGGCCGGTGCTCGAACGCGCCAATGCCGTGCTCACCGAACTTGAAAAGACGTTTTCACGCGAATCGCAGAGGCCGGTGCTGGCGGCCGTACAGCGCCGGCGGCAGCGACAACTGCGGTTATATGAAGAGCCGGAGGACGCCGTGGTGCGCGAATTGCGCGAGTGCGACCTCAAACAGCTCGACACGGTGGGCGCCGTGGAGTTAATCCGCCGCTGGCGGGTGATTCTGGGAATGTCCGAATAAGCGATCGATCAGGAAATGCGCCGCCTGCAATTCCAATCGGCGTGAGGCGAGTTGAGCTACGCGATGAGCTGGTTGAAGCGCCCTGAGGTTTGGTTTCCGGCCGCGTTGATTCTGTTGATCGTTGCGGGTGCCGCGCTTCTCAACAATCCGACGTGCCAGTCGCTGGATGAGCGGGACTGGCGCTGGTATGCGTGTGCCAACGCCTGGCGTTCCACGTTCGACGCCGTCAGCGCTGCTTGCGGCGCCGGACTGCTCACGCATGACATCGATGAGGAATACACCACAATCGGTAAGTGCGTTCTGTCCGCGATCGGCCTGATCGGCGCGGGGCTCTGGCTCGCGGCAATCTTGTCGGTTTCGGGCCGCTTCTGGCGCGCGGTCGGCGCAGAGCATCCGCAGCCGACGGCACGCCGTGTAGTGGGCGCGTTTGCGGCCCTGGTGGGGGTCAGCACTGCCGCCACGGTGCTGTTGGAATGGTTGATTCAAGCCACGACTGAAGCTTCGCCGCCCGGTGGAGGTCTGAGCGGCTCGATTTGGCGCGCGATATCGGCCAGCGCCTCACTCGGCTGGCTTCCTGGCAGTCCGGGCCGGGCATACACATGGATTTACGCGGTCATTGGGCTGGTAGGGGGGCTGGGGTGGATGGTTTGGCTGCTGCCATTTGCCAAAGCGCGGCGTGAGTACTTGGGGGTATCGGCAGTGGCAAAGCTCGCGGGGGGCTACGTGCTTTATCTGCTCCTCGCCGCGGGAATCATGTTTCTGCTGGAGAGCCCGCGCGGGCTGCGCGCGACGAGCGTGCCGGAGAACCAGCTAACCGGGCAGCAGGCTCTTGTTCGCTATGGCCGCAGTCTGACCACGACGGTCTGCGCCGCCACCGCCGGGCTGCCGGTCGAAAGGCCCACAGAAGGCAACCTCACCGATGGCTCGAGATTTTTGCTGGGCTGCGAGGTCCTGCTAGGTTCGCTGGGCGGTTCGCCCGGCGGCGGGATTAAATGGACCTTGTTCGCCTGGTTCATCGGCGGCGGCCTGGCGGCGACCTGTATGCGGCGGCAATCGTGGACGCCGACGGCCGTGCGACGGTTTACCGCCGCTGCCGGATGCATTGGGCTGCTCGTGGGCGTGACCCTCGCGACGGCTTTCGGCTTATTGGTCATCGAAACCCGCACGGCCCGTAGCTACCAGGAGCAACCGAGCTTCGCTGCCGCCTTCCTGGACGCCAGCTCCGCAGTGGGGGGCGCAAACCTCTCCGCCGGGGTGGTGCGCGCAGTTACCGGTCAAAACCTCTCCAGAGGAATCGGCCAAGGTGTCGATTCTTATCAGTACGGCATGGTCCTGCTGATGGCGGCCATGTTCGTCGGACGCACGCTGCTCGTGATCGCACTAAGCTGGTTCGGAGGATTACGCCTGACCGAATCGGAGTCCACGCGAGCCGCGGCGGTCTTGTGATCGCGAAATAGTGGCGGATGGCGGACGGCCAACGAGCCGGCGGCTGCTATAGGAGTTGTAGCGGCCTGCGGCTCGCAGGCTGTTGGCTCCATTGGAGCTTTCGGGACTGATTTCAGGACTTGATTGTGGTTTGGGCCTGCATATGAAAGTGGTAGGGCTGATACCGGCACGTGCCGGTTCCAAACGACTCGCTCACAAGAACCTGGCCCTTTTGGACGGCAAGCCATTAATTGCATTCACCTGCGAGGCCGCTCTCTGCAGCGGCGTCCTCTCGGCCGTGTATGTGAACACCGACAGTCCGGCGATCGCGACGGTTGCGGAGCGTTTCAGCGTGCATTGCCCGGCCCTGCGGCCCGAGTCCCTGGCGCGGGATGATACGCCGACGCAGCAGTCGAATCGTTTTCTCCTGGATTTGCTTGCGGCGCGGGGCGAAGAATTTGAGGCGGTGATGGTGCTTCAGCCGACGTCGCCGCTTCGCACCGCTGAGGACATTCGCGAGGCCTGGGAATTGTTCGAAACGAATCAGCCGTGCGCCGTGGTGTCGGCTTCGCCGGTCGCGCCGGCATCCTGGCTGGGACGCGTCGGAAAAGACGGTCGGTTAGAGCCTTTGCCGGGCGAGGACGTGCTGTATGAACTTAATGGCGCCATTTACGTCTATACAAGTGGCGACTACCGCGCCGGCCGGTCCCCGGCGCGCACGCTCGTTTATCCGATGTCCCGCTCGCGCGGCGTGGATATCGACACCTTGGAAGACCTGAAGTATGCCGAATTTCTCCTGCGACAGACCGAGTCCGCCGCCTGCTCGGTCTGATCGTCGGCGCGCGAAGCGGAGCTTCGCAGTGTGGGAGAGCGGAGCTATGCAAGACCAGAGCGCCGCCCCTGGCGTGAATATTGGCCGCCGGGCCATCGGTGCGGGCTGCCCCACGTACGTGATCGCCGAGGCCGGAGTCAACCACAACGGCTCGGCCGAACAGGCGCTGCGGTTGGTCGATGCCGCCGTGGCCGCGGGCGTCGATGCGGTCAAGTTCCAGGTTTTTCGTGCTGACGAGCTAACGACGCAAACGGCGAAAGTGGCGGCGTATCAGAAGTCCACGGGGGCGCGCTCGCAGCGCGAGATGCTCAGGCGACTCGAGCTGTCCGACGCGGCTTTCGAACGTATTGCGGCACACTGCCGGCAGTGCTCGATCGAGTTTTTGGCCACACCCTTTAGCGTCGCCGATCTGGAACGCCTGCTGTTTTTCGGCGTGCGCGCCGTGAAGATCGCTTCGACGGATCTCAACAATGCGCCGCTGCTGCGGGCTGCCGCTGACAGTGGACTGCCGCTGCTATGCTCGACCGGCGCTGCTAGGGCGGCGGAAATACGTGGCGCGGTGCGGCGGCTGCGCGGTCGTGGTGCAGGCAGCCGGCTCGTCCTGCTGCACTGCATCAGCAGCTATCCTACGCCGCTTGAGGCCGCGAACCTGCGGGTTATCGCCGCGCTGCGAAACGAGTTTGGGGTCCCGGTTGGATTCAGCGACCACACGGTGCAACCGCAGACCGGCGCCTGGGCGGTGATCGCCGGCGCATGCGTACTGGAGAAGCACTTCACGCTCGATCGTGAGGCCCGGGGCCCGGATCACGCCATGTCGCTCAACCCGGCCGAGCTGGCCGAGTATGTGGCGCAGGTGCGCCGCGCCGAAGCAGCACTGGGAACCGGCACGATCGGCATGTCGCCCATCGAAGCCGAAGTGCGCGCCGTGGCACGCAAGAGTGTGGTTACGGCCCGCGCCCTGCGCGCCGGAACCGTTCTCACGCCGGACATGCTGACCATCAAGCGGCCCGCCGGCGGCATCGAGCCCGACCAGCTCGACACCCTCATCGGTCGCACAGTCACTACAAACATTGGCCGCGACGAGCTTCTCACGTGGGACGTGATTCAGTGAGCCGCAGGCCACGCACGCCACGTCGGCGCGTTGCCGTGATCACCGGTACGCGCTCAGAGTATGGCATCTTGCGTTCGGTCATGGCGGCCATTGCGGCCGAGGCTCGGCTGGAATTGCAGGTTGTAGTCACGGGGATGCATCTTCTGCCCGAGTTCGGGCGGACTGAGAGCGACATTGCGCGTGACGGTTGGCAGATCGCGGCCCGCGTGCCCATGCAACGGGGCGACGACGACGCGCTCGATCAGGCCCGGGGGCTGGCGCGCGGCGTGGCGGGCATCGCCGATTTCCTCGTCGCCGCCAACACCGACATCGTTGTAGTTCTCGGCGACCGCATCGAAGCGATGGCCGGGGCGCTGGCCGCGGTGACCACCGGCCGCGTGTTAGCTCACATTCACGGCGGCGACGTAGCGGCCGGCGATTTCGACGAAAGCTTGCGCCACGGGATTACCAAGCTCGCGCACCTGCATTTTGCGGCCACGCGGCGTTCTGCGCAGCGGATCATTCGCATGGGGGAGCGCCCGGAGCACGTGTTTCTCGTGGGCGCGCCGGGGCTGGACCGGCTGGGCGAGTTAATTGAGGAGAGGAGTCCGGAGCGTGCCGGGCAAACCCGGAAGGCCCGGGCGGGCGAGACGTTCGCCGAGCCGCGGCTCGCCGGGCAACTCGCGCGGACCGCCCTGGTGGTGTACCACGCCAGTGGGCGTGCGGCCGCTGTCGAAGAGCGCGGCATGCACGCTGTGCTGAGCGCGGTCAAAAAAGCCGGTTTGCGGCGTTTCATCGTGTACCCGAATACCGATCGGGGCCATAGGGGTGTGCTGCGAGCGATTCGACGCCACGCGGTCGAGGACGAAGGGAACGGCGCGGTCACGGTCGCGCGTTCGCTGGCTCGTGACGATTACCTGCGTGCTCTACTGGCCGCCGACGTTCTGGTGGGCAACTCGTCCAGTGGCATCATCGAGGCCCCGCTAGCCGGCACGCCTTCGGTTGACGTCGGCGACCGGCAAGCCGGCCGGCAGCCCGCGGGCCCTTCGGTGATTCACGCGGCTGAAAACGAGCGGGCGATCCGCGCGGCCATTAAAAAAGCTCTTGCGACGCGACCGCGGCGCGGCGGTTCGAACGTCTACGGCGACGGCCGGGCGGGCCAGCGCATCGCCGGCATTCTCGCGCAGGTCGCGCTCAGCGACGGGCTGCGCAGGAAACAGATCGCCTACTGACCCTAATGTGCCAAATAAGCGGGTGCCATGCCCAAGCTGTAAGCGCGGGCATGCCCATCGCTAACGGCGTCAGGTGCGTTCGCTCACGGAGCACGCGCGGGGTTGTGCGAGCGCTACTCAGGAGCGTCATTCGTCTGGGTCTCCGTCACCGCTGACGCCTGCGGATCGTAAAACGAAACGCGGTAGACGAAGTCAGCGAACTCGCGCTTGCGCTCATCAGGCACGACGATCCAACGATGCCACCGGTATGGGATGCACAGGTAGGCGCCCAGCACAGCCTTGGGGTTGGCCGTCATGAAGAAAAACCGCTCCTCTGGGGGCTTGTTCACTTCGGCCTGGTACAGCTCGCGGATGGCGTGCTGGTTGGGGGCGGGGCTGGCCGTCAGTCCGAGCACGTTGGTTTGAGAGGCGCTGAGCGTGGGCGCGAAGGTCTGATCGGAGATATCCACGACTACCTGATCCCTGCCGTACGGGGCATCGACGGTGTCGATAATCGTGAACTGCGCGCTGATGCTGCCGGTGACAGCGATTTGGCTGCCGAAGTTGCTGTACGCCATCTGCACGAAGAAGGCGCCTTCTTCGGCGCAGGCCAAATTCATCAGGGCGTGATGCTCATACAGTCGGCGGATGGCCTCGTCATAGCCCAGCCGGAACTGGGCCGTCACTTGCTGCGCATGGCAGCCGGTTAGCAGCAGGAGCGCTGCGCCGCAGGGCGCGAGCGAGTACAGCAGTGAGGATGCGCGTGGTCGAATCATAATCGCTTAATAGCGGAATACGCGGCGTGCTTCAACGCTGCCCGGCGGGTCAGTTTGCGGCGGTTTTCGTTGGCCCAGGACTTGCCGCTTTCCCACATTCGGGGCAGCGCGGCTCGGGCAGGCCCGTCAGCGGGTAACCGCATGACGTGCAGCAGCCGCGGCGGCGGCGGCGCTAGCGGCGGATGGGGCCGCGCACGAATGCCAGGGCCGGCCAAGCTAAAAGCAGCGGCACGAGCGCCCAGAACGGCCCGCCGACGCCGCTGGCGACGACCTTGCCGAGCGGCACACGCCGCGCGTAAAAGGGCCCGAGGGTCTGGTCGGTCTTTCTGCCTGACGTAAGGATGCCGGGCTCACTCGCAGCCGAGCCGTTCAACCGCGGCGTCGAGTACACGGCGTGTACGATGCCGGCGATCAGGGCCAGGCGTACGCGGGGCTGGTCGTCCTGAGTAGTGATCCACAGCGTGTTCCCGGGGATGCCATGTTTGTAGCTGACCAGTCCGAGGAACAGAAGCGCCAGACCGGCGATCGTCAGGGTGGCCAGTCAGAGGTTGCGGAGGAGTTTCATGGGGTGTGCATTCTCGCGTAAACACACCGGGGGACGCCGGTGCCACACTTTCCACCAGGGGGCATCAATGCCCAACCAGTAGCGGGTCACTTTCTGGTCAGCGTGTCTTCGAGCAATGATAGCACCGGGTAAGCCGAGTTGTAGTGTTTGTGCAGGAAGAGCGGGTCGTGCTTTTTGTAGAGGACCTCTCCGACGCGGTCGGCGATCGGCAGAAGCATCTGCTCGTAGCGGCACAACACCGGCGAAATGCCGTTGATCGAGCCGGTCGTCTGCCAGTTCAGGCAGCCGCAGGTATTGTGGCAGCGCTCCTTGATGGCGCACTCGCGGCAGAACTCCTTGCACCTGCTCACTCAGCCGGCGACCAAGATCAACGTGATTGCTTATCCAACCTGCGTTCACGGCCCCGAGGGCCTGATGCTGATCGTCTGTGCTAACGCCGCCCAGCGGGAAGTAATCATCTTTGGTCAGAAATTCGACGTACACCGCGTGCTTTTGGTTCGCCAGATCCGCGACCAGCGGCCCAGCGCATTCGATCGCTTGCCAGCTCCAGCAATTGTGAACCTAGTCATATGCCTTGCGGACGTCATGCCCGCGAATGACCACCCTGTCCAGCCGGACGTCGCGATTGGTCATTGAGAGGCCGGCCTGGGCCAACTCCTCTGCGATGATTCCCAGCGCCTCGTCGTGGCTTAGAAACGCCTCCTCGGTCACGTACGCCGGCCAGGCCGGAGTTCCGGCGAGTGGCGTGATCAAGGCTTGAGGATTCGCAAACTTTCCCTCCCCGTGTTCGAACACCGGCGCGACCAGAGGCGCCGTCCTGCCGCCGCCGCAGCCCGCCACATTGGCCGCCAGCAGCGCGCCGGCAACCGCAGCGAGCTCGCGATGCGACAGCCACTGTGGCGGCAGATGCTGCTTCAGAAGCTCAGCATCTGCAGCAGCTTGCAGTTTGGTCGGATAGCTCGGGCGCTTTTGGCGGTGAACGAGATGTGGCGGAAGGTTTTCCAAATCGGACGCCTCCGCGGTCGGTGCGCGACGCCGACGAGTTCTGGTGCATTATACCGTGCTGGCGCGCCGCGGTTGACGCCGAGATCGCTGCGCCGCGTTTGACTTCACCGGTTCAGAGTGGGCCACAGTTCGCGGTATTCGGCGAGTTCGGCATGCAGGACAAGCAGGGCCGACTCGATCAGGTGATGGGCGCCGGAGACCGAGAGGTTCAACGCGGCTGCGATCTCGCGCAGCTTCTCGTTGCGGTTGAAGCGGCGAAACACCGCCTCCCGCTGCTCGGGCGTAAGCGCGTTCTGGAGCCGTTCGTGCAGGGCCGCCCTTAACCTGGCCAGCAGTTCCTCTTTCTCCTTGTGCTCCAGCCGCTCGGCCGGTCCCGGATCGGGAGCAGGCGTCTCCTTGGCGAGCGGCTGGGCGTGAATGCGGCTCCTGCCGCGGAACGCTGCGAGTGCCAGAAGTTTTGCGATCTTGAAACCGACACGGCTAAGATCGGGTTCCCGAAGATGAGCGTACTTGCTGACAATCAGCTCGAGCGTAGCTTGCAGGACATCGTCGCGGTCCGAGGGTGGCAATGCGTTGATGTAGTTGGAACCGCGCAACGCCTCGAGCAGGATTTCGCACTCGTTACCGCGCATATTTTCGGACCGGGCACCTGGGCGGGGAATTTCGTGAAAAAAAAGCCCGCCACGACATTCTATTGTGAAGGAAAACGCCCGACTTGAACGCAACCTTCGCCGACGCAAGGAGTTGAGGTATGAGCGACGTTGTGCAAATTTCCTGGGGCAAGGACGTTGCAGAAAAGCTGGAACATCTCTGCGAACAGCAGAAATCTGCGGCAGTCACGTTGCCCAGCGGCCGTCGGTTGTTCGTGTGCCCGCTTGAAGATTTCGCGGCGCTGCACAGCGTATTTACTGACCCCGACTTCGTGGGCTCCCTCGAGCGGGCCGTAGCAGATTTCGCGGAGCACCGCGGATCCGTTCGGGGCGCAGGCGTTCGCCCGGGCGCCGAACGCGAGGCCTTAAGCGACCCGGGTTTCGTGCAGTCGCTGGAGCGAGCGGCTGAGGATTTGATGAACAAGCGCGGTTCCATTCGCGAAGCCGGCCAGCGGCCGGCGCCTTAATCAGTCGAAGTTGTTGGTGCGCAGCACGAGCCCCGGCGTGTATATCGTGTGATCCGCAGCTACACCCGGGGGCACTGCGGGCGAGTGCACAACTGCCGCCAGAACGTGCGGTTCACTGCGAACGGCGCTCCGCTGCACGCTCGCCAGGACAAGCCGCGCGTCGTCTATGACTCCGCGAAGGGCCTTCGCCGCGCGGCGTTCCCATTCGTCGCCCGAAAGCTCGATCAAGCGAATCTCCGATCCACGAGTGGGGTCATCCTCGATAAACCCCAGCAGGTCGTCGAACGCCCGCCGTGCCTCTCGATCTGAGTAGTGCTTGAGGTATTGCCGATCGGCTTCTTCCGTCCAAAAGAATCGCACCGCCAACCTCCTCGTGTGAGCGGCGAAGGGCACCGGAGCGCATTTTCGGGCAAGGAAGTGGAAGCCACAAGCGGGCGAAACTTTCCTGAAAGCGAAGAAGGCGACTGGATGCACGAAGCGCAGCGCTTGCTTCGCAGGTGCTGCGGCGTCAGATCATCGGAGGGGCGGTCGACGGCCGTGGCGACGTCCCCTCGATCGCTTGATCCATTACTCTCCGCGTTTGCCATCCGCGCGCATTCATGCTAAAAATCAGCCGCGTTAATGGGGCTGTCCTGCGGCGCCGCCGGGCGCCGCGCGCAAGCGATCCGAAAGCCAGAGTGCGATGCGTCACAAGGACTTAGGGAATACGTGCGTTCTGGGCCTGCAATGGGGCGACGAGGGCAAGGGCAAGGTGGTCGATCTGTTGGTCGAACACTTTGACGTGGTTGCCCGTTATGCCGGGGGAGCCAATGCCGGGCATACGGTCGTCATCGACAGCGACCGCTTCGCCCTGCACCAGGTGCCCAGCGGAGTGCTGCGCGAGGGGGTAATGAACATCATCGCCAGTGGGGCGGTCATTGATCCGGCCGCGTTGCTGGGAGAAATCGAATCGCTGCGACAGCGTGGCGTACGGCTCGACGGCGACAATCTGCGGATCAGCGACCGGGCCCACCTGGTGTTCCCCTGGCACCGGCGGGAAGACGTCATCGCCGAAGGCGCGGCCCGGGCGGGCGACAAGATCGGCACGACCGCCCGCGGCATCGGGCCGTGCTACGCAGACAAGGCTGGGCGGCGCTGGGGGATTCGCGTGTGCGAGCTATGTCGGCCGGCAGGGCTGCGGGAACGTATTCTGGCGACCTGCGCCTATAAGAACGCCCTGTTCAGGGCTGTTTACGAGTGTCGCGAGACGTTCGACGCGAACGCGATCACGGCTGAATACCTGGCTTTCGGCGAGCAGCTTCGGCCGTTCATGTGCGATGCGACGGCAGTGCTGAACGGGCTGATCCGGCAGGGCAAGCGCGTACTGTTCGAGGGCGCGCAGGGAGCGCTGCTGGACGTGGATCACGGTACGTACCCGTTCGTGACAAGTTCCAGCACGACCAACTTCGCCGCGGGGGCGGGCGTGCCAGCCAGCGCTGCCAACAGCATTCTGGGCGTGGCGAAGGCGTACACGACGCGTGTGGGGCGCGGCCCGTTTCCGACGGAGCAAGCCGGCGAAGTAGGCGACATCATTCGGGAGCGCGGCGGCGAGTACGGCACGACCACCGGCCGCCCGCGGCGCTGCGGCTGGTTCGACGCGGTGGCGACCGCTTATGCAGCCAGAGTATGCGGACCGACGCACCTGGCCATCATGCACTTGGATACCTTGTCCGGCATGCGCGAGCTGCGGGTCTGCGTCGGTTACCGTATCGGTAAGAAGATTGTGAACGACTTTCCGGCCGACGTGTATAGTCTCGAAGAAGCGGAGCCGGTCTACGAGACGCTGCCCGGCTGGAGCGGCGAAATCGGTGACTGCCGCGAGTTCTCCAAGCTGCCGGACGAGGTGCGGCGCTACGTGGAATTCATCAGCGCCCGGCTGGAGACTCCGGTGCGGATCATCAGTGTCGGTCCGGCTCGTGATCAGACGATCATTTTGGAAGACAACTGACGATCAAGGCCGAATGACAAACGTCACGGAAGGCAAGTAGCGATTATGCCCACCATGCCGCCCCTGGATCCGCGTGAAGTGCTGGGCTTGTCGCCTGAAGCTCTGCCGCGGCACGTCGCCATCATCATGGACGGCAACGGGCGCTGGGCGCGGCAGCGCGGACTGCCGCGGATTGAAGGTCATCGCCAGGGGGCCCAGGCCGTGCGGGCAATTGTCGAGTCTTGCGCGCGGCTCGGCGTGCAAGTGCTGACGCTTTACAGCTTCAGCCTGGAGAACTGGAAGCGGCCGCAGGACGAAGTAACGGCGCTCATGGCGCTCTACGCGGAGTACTTGGCCGCCAAGCGCCCCGAGCTGATGGATAACGAAATCCGCCTGTTTCAGGTCGGGCGGCGCAGCGGATTGCCGCCGGCCGTTCTGAGCGAACTCGAGCGTACGATGGAGCTGACGCGCGGCAACCAGCGGATGACGCTGTGCCTGGCGCTGAATTACGGCTCGCGGGCGGAGATTATCGACTGCGTGCGGTCGATCGCCGGACGAGTGCAGCGCGGCGAGCTGAAGCCTGAAGACATCACCGAGCAGACAATCTCGGACGGGCTCTACACGGCCGGGTTGCCGGATCCGGACCTGCTGATACGCACGGCGGGCGAGATGCGGATCAGCAACTTCCTGCTCTGGCAGATCAGCTACGCCGAGCTTTATGTTACGCCGGTGCTGTGGCCGGACTTCCGGCCGCCGGACTTGTACGAAGCGCTGCGTGCGTATGGGCAGCGTGAGCGGCGCTTTGGGGCGGTGTTGGATGCGGCGCCGGCTCGCCCGGCGGATCGCGGCGGGCAAGCGTGACAACGCGGGTTGGTCCAGAAAAGGCCCAGGCGCGAGGGGCCGTGCTCAAGCTGAGAATTACATTCGGCGTTCTGATGGCGGCTGCGTTCGTGGGGCTGCTGCTCGTTGATGGATGGCTGGCCGCGCGCACGCCGGAATCAACGCTGGGCCGGTGGGCGGGAAACGGGGCGATCTCGACGGCTCTGGTGGGGGTGTTGATCTGGCTGGCGGCGCGCGAGCTGACGACGTTCGCGGCAGCTTGCGGATATCGGCCGAGCCGGACGCTGGCTCAGGTGGGTAGCGTCGCGCTGGCGGTTCTGCCGTACTTCGCGTTTAACAGCGGAGCGGATCGCGGGGCCAATGGGGGGTGGGAGATGCTGGTGCTGGCGCTGGTGGTGGGGCTGGCCTTTCTTCACCAGGCGGTGCGGTATCGAACTGCGAAGGTATTTGGGAACTTAGGCGCCACGCTGTTGATCGTGCTTTACCTGGGCGGGCTGGCTCAATTCTTTACGCGGCTGCGGATGGAGGTGGGCGGCGAAAGCGGGGCGATTCTGCTGCTGTACTCCGTCTTCGTCGTGAAAGTGACGGACATCGGCGCGTATTTCACCGGGATGGCAACGGGCCGGCACAAGCTGATCGAATGGCTCAGCCCGAAGAAGACCTGGGAGGGTTTCGCCGGAGGAATCATCGTTGCGACCGCGTTCGCGATCGGCGTTGGCTATGGCCTATACGGCTCCGGCACGCTGCGCTTGCCGGGCGGGATAGCGGCGCTTTTCACGCTGCTGGTTTTTGGTCTGCTGATGGCCGGTCTGTCGGTGCTGGGCGACTTATGCGAGTCACTACTGAAACGTGACGCCGCGCTCAAAGATTCGGGTAACAGCATTCCCGGATTCGGCGGCGTGCTCGATGTGCTCGATTCGCCGCTGCTGGCCGCGCCGGTCATGTGGCTGTTCTGGACGAAGATCGCTGCGTTGGCGGCCAGCGGCGCGTAGCGGGCGGCCTGCTCGGGCAAGACCTGCGGGCGCTCCTGCGGCAGTCGCACGCGGAAGCCGCCGTTCATGTACAACCCGATTACGACGACGCCCAGCACGACGCGATACACGGCAAAGGGGGTAAAGCGGTAGCGTTTCACGTATTCCAGAAAGGCCGCCACGACCAGCAGGGCGACCACGAATGAGACGGCCGAGCCGAGCACAATCAGGCCGGCGTTGTTGCCGGTCAGTTCATCGCGGTGGTCGTGCAGGGTCTTGAGCGCCGCGCCCAACATCGTGGGAATCGCCAGGTAGAACGAGAACTCGGTCGCCACGCGCGGCGTCAGGCCGAGCGCCATGCCGCCCATGATGGTGGCGGCGGCCCGCGAGACGCCGGGAACCATGCTGACGCATTGAATCAGGCCGATGAAGAAGGCCTGCGAAAGCGTGACGTCTTCGAGGTTCTGCGAGCCCTCGCGGCGGTAGCGGCGGTCAATCAGCTCAATGAGTCCCGCACCGACGATCAGTGCGGCGGCGACGGCCAGCGGCATTTGTTCAAGCGGATCAAGGCGCTTCTTGAACAGCAGCGCCAGCACGACCGTCGGTACCATGGCGAAGAACAGCTTGACGAGTATGTGTTGGCGCCACGACCAGGGACGGGGGTTGAACGTGCGGGTCCAGAGGTCACGCCAGAAGTACAGGATAACGGCCAGAATAGCCGCGAATTGCGAAACCCACAGGAGCGTGTTCCAGGGTGGCCGGTCGGCTTGGACGCCCAGCAGCGGCATGGCGATCACCATGTGCCCGGTGCTGGAGACGGGCAGGAACTCAGTCAGGCCCTCAATGATGCCCAGGACGACCGTGTTCAACGCATCCATTTATTGCCCTTCGCAGTGGAGTTACGCGGTCGCGGTTTGCTGCGTTAACCAGGATGCAAGCGGCGTCGCCCGCCACAACAGTTGTCCGGCGACGTTGGCGTAAACGCCGGCCATGAGGTCGTCCAGCAATATGCCCCAGCCGGCCGGCAGCTTCTCGAGTTGGCGAGCCGGCGGCGGCTTTATGACGTCGGCAATGCGGAAAAAAAAGAACTGGCCAAACACGACTGCGGCCAGGGCGGCGGGCGTGGCGGCGAGTGCCAGCGGCACAGCGAGCAGGGCCACCCACTGGCCGGCGAATTCGTCGAGGACGAACTGGCGTGGGTCGGCGCGGCCGAAGCGCTGAATCGCCCATTCGCCCCAGATTACGGACATGACCGAGCTCACGAGCACGCCCGCTACGACGATCAGGTCTACTGTCCACTGTGGGCCCGCGGCCAGGCCGTTCAGCCACCAGATCACGACGAATGCCAACGCGCCCACGGCCGAGCCCCACGTGCCCGGCGGCCAGAGATAGCCGCTGCCGAGCACCGTGATGCACCCGGTCTTAATAAGTTCCGCAGTCTTAAGTCCTGCTGGCACTGTGGTCCTCAAACTGTGGCTCCGGGCGAGCGATTAGTGGAAGACGGCAACTCAGGCTTCGAAGGCGGGGTTTCAACTTGTGGCGCCGTCGCGCTCGTTGCGCCCAGCGCGGCGCTGGAGAGAAGGAAACTGTGTGCGCGGCGCAGATAGCTGATAATCGAGAGCACGGTGATGATGACCGTCAGCCAGACCAACGCGGTGCTCACGGGCCGCACACCTTTCAGATTCCAGCCTATCTCGGCCAAGATCACCAGTGCGGTCACCGATTGGACGAACATCTTCAGCTTGCCGGCCCAGAGCGCGGCGAACTTCTCGCCGCCGGCTTCGGCGTGGGCGCGGATGCCGGAAACGGCCAGCTCACGCGCAAGGATGACGACGGCCATCCAGGGTTTGACGTCGGTGATGTAATCGCCGGGGGCGCCGTCCACGCCAGGGGCGTAAAACTTGGGGCTGGCGAAGAAGACGAACGCGCCGCAGATCATGACTTTGTCGACGATGGGGTCGACGACGCGTCCGAAGGGGGTTTCCTGCTTCAGCGAGCGGGCCAAAAAGCCGTCGAGGACGTCGCTGATCGCGGCCACGACGAAGATCCAGAAGCTGACGACGATGAGCCAGCGCAGGTTGTCCGCGTCGGAGGCGTTAAAAAGCGAGAGCAGCACGAAAAAGATCGCGGCCAGGAGTAGCCGCCCGAGCGTAATTTGATTGGGGACGTTAATTCTCATGGCCGTCTTGCGTCGGTGGTCAGCGCTCGTCTGCATGGTCCGCGGCGACGCGCAAAACGGGAGTCTACCGAGGTATCAGACGGGGCGAAAGCACGCGAGGTCCGCCCGGGTGTGTTACGGGTTCTCGGGTTGGCTGGGTTGAGTGGCGGCGGGCGGCAGGTCGCGATTCATCAACCCGGCCAGGCGGAGAAAATACTGCTGCACCGCGCCGTGGTACTGGCGCGGGACCTCGTCGCGGTCAATGGCGTCCTGCGCGTCGCGCTGCGCGGCGTTGACGGCTTCGCGAGCCTCGGCGGTGGCCTGGCCGCGCATTTGCGGGCCGTCGACCAGCATCTGGCCGATGATCGTGCCGCCCTGCATGCGCGATTTCACCTTCGTGGGCTCGAGAGCATGCGCGGTGCGCTGCTTCCCAACGGTGTCACCGATGCCCAGACCGTAATTCGGGCTCTGTCTTCCAATGTCGCCGCCGGCGTTCGGCCCGCAGTTGGCTCCGCACCGGCCGTAGCTGCCGTTGCAGACCGACTGACGCATGCTGCGCAAGTCGGAAATCTGGGCTTCAAGCTCGTTAAGCAACTGTTGCGAGAGTTCCAGGTCGGAAAGCTGGCCGACGGCGTCGGCGAGAGCCGCGCTGGCGGCTTCGGCCCCACTGCCACCGCCGCCGCCAGACTGGGCGGCCTGCTGGACCGCCTGGGCGGCCTGCGCGAGGCATTGGCCCATGTTCTGGCAGGATTGCTGGGCTTGCTGCTTCTGTTGGAATTTCCTGACCAGTTCCTGAATTTGCTGTTGCGACATGCCCTTGTCGCCCAACTGCCGCTGAAGCTCCTTGGCGGCTTCCTTCGGGTCCATCTTTGAGAGCTGATCGAGCAGCTTTTGAGCGTCGGCCTCGGAGAGGCCTGCTTTCTTTTCCAGCTCTTTTCGCAGGTAGGTGGCATCGTCGAGTTTGGCGAGTTGGTCGGCGAGGCGTTCGAGCTGCTGCTGCATCTGCTTGAGCTGCTGCCGCGCGGCGGCGTCGCCGGTGCGGGCGGCGTCTTCGAGCTTCTTTTTCATTTGTTCGAGCGCTTTGCGGGCGCCCTCGAAGTCGCCCTGCGCCAGCGATTGCGAGAGCTGCGCGCCGGGGTCCTGACCGGCTTGCGGATCGAGGCGTGAGAGCAAGCGCTGTGTCTCGCGCAAGCTTTCGAGCTTGGGATCGTTTTGCCGGGCCGCAAGGCGGTCGGTTACGTTGTCGATCTTTTGGGCGGCCTCGCGGCGGACGTCCTCTGGCGTGGCGGTGGGCTGGTCGGGCATTTGAAGCGGCTCGAGGTCGGTCGCGAGGTCCTTCAGCGCCGGGTTGGCCTCGGCCATTTCTTTGAACTTGTTGAGGCGGACTTCAAAGTCCTGGCGGATGGCTTGCTTCTCGGCCATGGTCTGGCTGAGCTGCTCCTCGTTTTCCTTGTCTTTCGCGCCGGCCAGCAGGTTGAGCTCGGGCATCGTGAAGGCCAGGATGACGGCGGCGACGACGGCGGCCGTGGTCCAGGGCCAGAGTGCGGGGGCGCGGAGGCGCACGTGCGCGGGCACGTGGACGATGGCGGCCTTCTTCTCGGCATCGACGAGGGCCAGGCGGGCGAAGGGGTCGTTGCTGGCGGATGGGCCGAGTGCGACGGCGGTACTGAGGCGCTCCTTTAAGCCGGCGGCCTGGTCGACGACGGCGGCGGCCTGCAAGGGGCTGACGCGGCGGTAATACGTGGCGATAGCGGTTATCGGGGCGGCCAGGGTCAGGGCGAGCCAGGCGCTGGTCCAGATCGGAATGTGGAGGACGAAGGCGCGTTCGACCAGAAAGACGAGCACCCACAGGCCGGTGGCGATCAGGATGGCAAACGCGGCCCGGTCGAGGATTACGTTGGCCATCAGGCGCTGGCGTGCGCGGTTAACTTTCTGCTGGATTACAGACATAGCCCGTCTCCTGGGCATAGACAGCCCGTCCGCTGGGCGTAACGGGGGTTCCGCCATAGATGATTACGAAGAGCAGGCGGCGAGGCAACAAGGGCGGGAGGCGGGGGACGCGTGGCGATCAAGGCGGTGCGACAAGACCGGCGTTCCGGCGGGTTCATGGGGCAGGTGATCAAGCAGATGATCATGCGTCTGATAAAAACGTGGTGCGAGGGAGCGCCAGGGGCAGGTGCGCAGGTGCTCATGCATTGTGCACTCGATTCTGATAATGTGCCGATAATTTTGCGACGAGACAGCAGGGGCCGGAACGCCAGTTTGCCAGATTGCCAAGTGGTTTCCGTTTTGACCGATAAAAGCCGCGTTTGGGTTGCGCCAGGGGCAGGTTGCCATATTGCCAAGGTATGCGCGCTCGGTTTTGGCAAAGTGCCGATAACGCGCGGCGCGAGAGCAGGAGACAGGTGAACAGGAGACAGGTGATTAGCAGAAGATAGGGCGTGGAAGGCGGCAATTAAGAATGACAGATTCATGCAGGGCCTTTCTGCGCGCGGGCGCGGTTCTGCTAGAGATTCTATGAAGCTATCAGCCCTAAGGTATCAGCTTTGAGCCGGACTGCGCGGATTATGCGTGGCTGCGCGCCAATAGCGGGGGAGTGGGCAAAAGGCAGCAGCTATCCGCGAAGGCAACCGCATCGGCGCACAAACTAGCGCTAGTTTCCGCCGTGACCGGCGCGCTCACCGGCCAACTCCTTCCGCGGCCGGCCTTCGGCGCGCATTGTGTGCGGCAAGCCCAGCCGCGCGGCCGTGCGCTGCTGCCACGCCTCGTCACCGTAGGGCCGGTTACGCCTAACGCATAGTCGCAGCTTTTCGAGTTCCTTGCCGGGCAGCGGCGTGTTCACCGCGGGCACCCAGTTCCGCGGGCGCGCCAAAGGCCAT
>Ga0123335_1004447_pt1 | contig 18172 bp, 10 predicted proteins | sample BiotimSIPDNA_2_FD_89707 | JGI IMG/M metagenome (GOLD analysis project Ga0123335, IMG submission 89707) | Anaerobic biogas reactor microbial communites from Washington, USA - Biogas_R2 time_0 SIP DNA | ecosystem: Engineered > Bioreactor > Anaerobic > Unclassified | place: Washington, USA...
AACGTATATTCAATTCCAATTCAAATGAACGCAGTCACTGCGACCACCCGGGAGGTTCCTAATGTCAAATGATATGGATGGTGTCCATCAAAAGCCCGATTGCCTGACCGTCATCGATGGCGGTGTGACAGCCCCGTCAGGCTTCCGGGCAGCCGGTGTTGCCTGTGGTCTGAAAAAGAGTAAACGCGATCTCGCCCTGATCGTCAGTGAAAAAAAAGCATCTGCTGCCGGTGTCTTCACTCAGAATGTTGTAAAAGGGCATTCGCTCCAGCTCTGCAGGCGCTCCATCAGTGATCACAAGGCGCAGGCTGTAGTCATCAACAGCGGCAATGCCAACGCCTGTGTCGGTCCCGACGGTTTTGCCGATGCTGAGAAAATGGCCGCCTGCGCCGCCGAACACATCGGGTGCACACCGTCAGATGTTCTGACCGGTTCAACCGGCGTCATCGGCCAGCGGCTTAACATCGACGCTGTCACCTTTGGTATTGATCTGGCTTTCGGCCAGCTGTCTGATTCACGCGAAGCAGCTCGCGCAGCTGAGACGGCCATCCTGACGACGGATCTGAGACCCAAGTCCTGTGCCGTTACCTGCCAGGTTGGCGGCAGACAGATAACGATCGGCGGCATGGCTAAAGGATCTGGGATGATCCATCCCAATATGGCGACCATGATCGCAGTCCTGACCACTGATTGCCAGATCGAACCCATGCATCTCCAGGCACTTCTCAGTCAAGCTGTTAATCCGACGTTTAACCGGATTTCTGTCGACGGGGATACCAGTGTCTGCGATATGGTCGTTGTGCTGGCCAATGGCATGGCCGGCAACACAGTCATTGATCCAGGTTCTGAAGGCGAGCAGATATTGCTGCATGCACTTACCTATGTCTGCAGCCAGCTGGCACAGCAAATTGTCGCTGACGGTGAAGGTGCAACCAAGACGGTCGATATCCGTGTGAAGGGTGCCCGCGACGCCGCTGACGCCTACCGGATTGTTCAGTCCGTCGGACGGTCGCCGCTGGTCAAGACAGCTTTGTTCGGTGAAGATGCAAACTGGGGCCGGATTTTAACCGCAGCCGGCTACTCGGGTGCTGACTTTGATCCGGCTGGCTGTGATATTTATCTGGGAGATCTGCAGGTCTGTGCCGGTGGCCTGGCTGTGGCGTTTGATGAAATGAAAGCCAAACAGATTTTGCAGCAGAAAAGCATTCTCATTCAGATTAACCTTCAGGACGGGTCTGCCAGCGATCATCTCTGGACCTGCGATTTTTCTGACGGCTATATCAGAATCAACGGCAGCTATCGCAGCTGATCAAACGATCTACACCCTGTTAATCACACAAAAAAGCTGACGCTTTTTCCTGAAGAGAAAGCGTCAGTTTTTGATATCAGCGCATTGGATTACAGAAAATCAAAGGTAACCCGGTTATCTTGATAGTCAGCAGAAACCGCGATTTTGTCTTTGACGGATCCTGACAGAATCATGTCTGACAGCGGATCTTCAAGCAGCCGCTGTATGGTTTTCCGCAGCGGGCGAGCACCGTATTTGGGGTCATAGCCCTGTTCGGCAAGATGATCTTTCAATCCATCTGTAACGACAAAATCAAGGCCCTTCGCCTTCATCTGACCGATCACCTCAGCCAGCATCAGATCGACGATCTGGCGGATTTCCGAGCGACTCAACTCATGGAAGACGATGATCTCATCAATCCGGTTCAAAAACTCCGGGCGGAACATGTCTTTCAGTACGGACTGAACGCGGCTTTCAAGCGCAACATGTCCTTCTGCCCCGAAACCGATCGCGTTGGCTTTCAGCGTTGTACCGGCATTGGATGTCATCACCAGGATGCTGTTTTCAAAATTGACTAGTCTGCCGTGGCTGTCTGTGAGTCGTCCGTCATCAAGGATCTGAAGCAGGATGTTAAAAACATCTGCATGCGCCTTCTCAATCTCGTCCAGGAGGATGACGCTGTAAGGTTTTCGGCGGATTTTCTCTGTCAGCTGACCGCCATCATCATAGCCGACATATCCGGGCGGGGAGCCAATCAGTTTGCTGACGGTATGCGGTTCCATGAATTCTGACATATCCAGGCGAATCATCGCATCTTCGCTCTCAAACATCGCTTCCGCAACCGCTTTGACCAGTTCCGTCTTGCCGACGCCGGTCGGACCGACGAAGATAAACGAGGCTGGTTTGTGCTTTTTACCAAATCCGGCCCGGTGGCGTCTGATGGCGCGGGACAACGCGGACACGGCCTGTTCCTGACCAATAACGCGTTCATGCAGGCGCTCCTCGAGATGAAGCAGCTTTTCCGTCTCTGTTTCACTGATCCGCTGAACCGGGATACCCGTCCACATTTCAACGACACGTGCGATATCTTCCGATGAGATGGCAGTTGGCTGACTGGCATCTTCAAGACCGGTCAGTTCTTCTTCTGCCCGAATCAGACGGGACCGCACCTCAGCCTGTTTCTCATATAGCGCTACGTCTTCAGGGCTGGATGATATTCTGCCCTCAAGCTCGTTTTGTTCCTCTTTCAGTGTTTCAAGCATCTTGCGGGTGTGCTCGAGCTTGATCAATGTTGTATCAGCCAGATTGGCATTGGAACCGGCCTCATCCAGTAAATCGATCGCCTTGTCGGGTAAGAAACGGTCCGTGATATAACGGTCTGCCATGCGTACAGCGGTCTCCACAACACTATCGGCGTAGGTCACATGATGGTGTGCTTCATAGTAGTCGCGAACACCTTTGAGAATTTCAACGGCTTCAGCCGGAGAGGGTTCATCGACAATAACTTTCTGGAAACGACGCTCCAGCGCGCTGTCTTTTTCGATATAACGACGGTAGTCGTCCAGTGTGGTCGACCCGATCAGGCGGATCTCGCCTTTTGCCAGTGCCGGCTTGAGGATATTCGCGGCATTCATGGCGCCTTCGGCGTCACCGGCGCCCATGATGTTATGCAATTCATCGATCACAAGAATGACATTGCCGGACCGGCGGGCATCTTCAACAACACCCTTCATGCGGCTTTCAAACTGCCCTCTGAACTGTGTCCCGGCAACCATCGCGGTCATATCAAGCAGGTAGACTTCCTGGTTTAACAGCTTGGCCGGCACTTCACCTGAGGTGATCTTCACGGCCAGTCCCTCGGCGATCGCTGTTTTGCCGACACCGGGTTCACCAAGCAACACGGGGTTGTTCTTGGATCGGCGGTTGAGAATCTGAATAACGCGGCTTAACTCTTTCTGTCTGCCAATTATCCGATCCACTTTGCCTTCCCGGGCTTTTATCGTCAGGTTGCTGCCAAACTGGTCTAGAAATTTACGTTTTCGTTCCGGTTTACCCCGCTGGTTCTCACGCTCGTTCTGCCGTGTTGTCCCCGGAATTTCCTCTGAATCGCCACCGATCGAGGCAGGCAGCAGTTCACTGGTCTCACGCAATGCGGAACGATCTTCATCGTCAGCCGCTTCCTGCTCATCGAGCGCATCAAAATCAAGTCCACCGCTGATCAGGGTTTTAAACAGCATTTCCGGATTTTGTCCATCCATCTGCGACATGACGTGGTTCATCCGTTCAGTCAGTTCATCGATATTTCCATCGTTGATACCGGCTTTCGTGAACAGTTCATCCATGCCGCCCAATCCGGTGCGGTAGGCACATTTCAGGCAAAGGCCTTCGCTGATTCTCTGGCCGTTTTCAAAGCGGGTTGTAAAGACAACCGCAACATTCTTTTTACACATCACACATTTTGACATTCGATTCTCTGATTCCTTCCTCTATCCCCTTTACTGGCGGATCGCCTGTTAACGGGTCGCTGATAGTGAGCTGCTTCCGATCACCGGCTGATGGTATGGCTGCCGGAAGCGACTCCCAAAATTTCCTTCAGGTATTGACCGGTATAAGATGAATCAACTCCGGCAACTGCTTCCGGAGTGCCTTCCGCGATGACCGTGCCACCGGCATCACCGCCTTCAGGGCCAAGATCTATAATATAATCCGCTGTCTTGATGACATCGAGGTTGTGTTCAATCACCATGACTGTATTACCATTTTCAGTCAGTCTGCTTAAAATGTCAACCAGCTTGTGTACATCCGCGATGTGCAGACCGGTTGTCGGTTCATCCAGGATGTAGAACGTATGGCCGGTACTGCGCCGGGATAATTCGGTCGCCAGCTTGACCCGCTGCGCTTCACCACCGGACAGCTGTGTCGATGGCTGACCCAGCCGTATGTATCCCAAACCAACATCCTGAAGTGTCTGCAGCTTGCGTGCAATTTTCGGTATGTTGGTGAAAAAGACAAGTGCTTCATCGACTGACATGGCCAGGACGTCCGCAATGTTCTTGCCATGATACTGGACTTCGAGCGTTTCCCGATTATAACGACGTCCTTTACAGACATCGCAGGTCACATAGACATCGGGGAGAAAATGCATTTCGATCCGGTTGACACCATCACCACGGCAGGCTTCGCAGCGGCCTCCGTGTACGTTGAAGCTGAAGCGGCCTGGTTTATAACCGCGTGCGCGCGCATCAGTCGTGACCGAAAAGAGCGAACGGATCAGGTCAAAGACGCCGGTGTATGTCGCCGGATTGGAACGCGGTGTGCGGCCGATCGGCGACTGATCGATCGCGATGACTTTATCAAGGTAATTCAATCCTTCGACGGACTTGCAGGCAACCTTTTTAAACCGCCGGGCGTTGTTCAGTTCACTGGCCAGTTTTTTGTAGATGATACCGTTGACCAGCGAGCTTTTTCCGGATCCTGAGACGCCGGTTACACACGTCATCACCCCCAACGGTACATGTACATCAATATTTTTGAGATTGTTTTCACTGGCTCCGCGGACGACCAGCCATGCTTCTTCACTGGTGCGACGAACGGCCGGTATTTCGATTCGTTTGCGGCCGCTCAGGTACTGGCCGGTGATCGATTCAGGAATGGCCATGATTTCCTCAGCTGTTCCTGTCGCAACAACCTGCCCGCCCATTTCCCCGGCGCCCGGGCCCATGTCGATAATATAATCAGCATTGAGCATGGTTTCCGAATCATGCTCAACCACGAGAACCGTATTGCCCAGATCGCGCAGCCGTTTCAATGTTTGCAGCAAGCGGGCGTTGTCACGCTGATGCAAACCAATGCTCGGTTCGTCCAGAATATACAAAACGCCCATTAATCCGGAACCGATTTGGGTTGCCAGACGAATCCGCTGCGCCTCACCGCCGGACAAGGTGCCGGCCGCACGCGCCAGCGTCATGTAATCCAAGCCGACATCGATCAGAAACTGGAGTCGTGCGTTCAGCTCACGGAGAATCTGCACAGCAATGGTCGCATCCCGCTCAGACAACGGCAGATTCATTAAAAAATCGAGTTCTTTGCGAATCGGCCAGGTGGTTAATTCGTGAATGTCTGTCTGATTTAGTTTGACTGCAAGACTCTCCGGTTTTAAACGGGCGCCGTGGCAGACCGGACACGGTGTGATGGACATATACTGTTCGTAATAGGCCTTCATTTCCTCTGAGCTCGTTTCCCGGTAGCGCTTTTCCATACTGGGAACCACACCGATCCAGTCACTTCGATACGTTTCGCCGCGGTTGTACTTGCTGTTGGAAGTATCGACAGAAAGTTTTTCTCCCTGGTTGCCGTACAGGATGATCTGGCGGATCTTGTCCGGAAGATCTTTGAAGGGTGTATCGAGAGAGAATCGGTAGCGTTTTGATAAAGCTTTAGCAAATGCCCGGGCCCAGCTCGTACGATCCGAAAAATTCCAGCCGCCGGCTTGGATAGCACCATCATTGAGAGACAGGGTTTCATTGAATACGATCAGATCCGGATCAATATGAATCATCTGACCCAGCCCGGTACAATGCGGACAGGCTCCAAAGGGGTTATTAAACGAAAAAAGCCGGGGTGTAATCTCTTCAAGGCTGATATTACAGGTGTGACAGGCGAAGTTCTCTGAGAAAAAAACCTCTTCCGGATCGGAAAAGCCTTCGGGTTGCGGTTGCTGAACCTGCACTTGCAGCAATCCGTCCGCCAGATGCAAGGCGGACTCAACAGAGTCCGTCAGGCGCTGACTGATATCAGGGCGGATAACCAGACGGTCGATAACCACATCAATCGTATGCTTGTTGTTCTTCTCCAGCTGGATCGGCTCATCCAGCTCATACAAAACGTTGTCGACGCGGACTCGAACAAATCCCTGACGGCGAAGATCATCGAAATATTTGACAAATTCGCCTTTACGCCCGCGAACAACCGGAGCCATGACGATCAGCCGGCTGCCTTCCGGATATTGCTTCAGACTATCGATAATCTGATCCACAGACTGTCGTTCGATCACACGTCCGCATTGCGGGCAATGTGGTGTACCGACACGGGCATAAAGCAGCCGCAGATAATCATAGATTTCGGTCACCGTTCCGACCGTCGAGCGCGGGTTGCGGCTGGTTGTTTTCTGGTCGATCGAGATAGCCGGTGAGAGTCCTTCTATCAGGTCGACATCCGGTTTTTCCATCTGTCCGAGAAATTGCCTGGCATACGACGATAGTGATTCGACATACCGCCGCTGCCCTTCCGCATAAAGCGTATCAAATGCCAGCGTTGATTTACCCGATCCGGACAATCCTGTTAAAACAACCAGTTTGTCACGCGGAATAACACAGTCGATATTTTTTAAATTATGTTCACGAGCGCCCTTGATTTGAATTACGCCTTGCATGCTCGTTCTCCTTTGTTCGTCTATCATAATCCTCCGGCCGTTTTTCTGTCGACTTCTTATTATATCAGAGCATCATACCACTAGAGAAAAGACTTTTCCGTGTCAGATGCAACCGATGTGGCAACGGTAGGCGGGTCAATCGAATCCTTACGGCAAAACACCCGCACGACGGCTGATACAACCCGACGGAAGTCCCAGTGTCTGTTCAATCAATGTCGCATGAACGACCGGATCTGTGATGCCATTAAGATACAGATCTCCCAGTCCCCCGATCAGAATGCGCAGCATCTCCTCAGGATATCTGATTTGAATCGCTTCTGTTTCAATTCCGCGCTGCAGAACACGAAAGGCCTGACGGAACGCGATTTCGTTTAGTTCATCCCTGAACCGGGTCAGAAATGCAATGTCATGCGCGTGGTTTCGATTCTGCGGCGGCTGAGTTTCAATCATTTGAAAAAAATAATCAAAGATACGCTGCAGCTGCTCGTAAAAATGGCTGTGTGTGCTATTGATCGCCTGGTCAAGCTGCTGGTCAAGCTGCGAGCTGATCTGTTCGAACAAGGCTGTAATCAGATCTTCTTTTGACTGGAAGTAATAATAAATGAGACCTTTGGCTACGTTCAGCGTGTCAGCGATCTGAGCGACCGATGTCTCATGAATACCCTGCTGTTCGAAGAGTATCCTTGCCTGGTTGAGTATTTCCTGTTTCCGGATCACCGGATCTTTGCTGATGCGCATGTTAGCCTCCTATTCAACCGACTTGAGTGATTCAACCAGTTCAACACGGCGCAGCCGGAAATGCATCAGAATATTGACAAAGATTGAAAAGACAAAGGTCAGCAGCCCTGACAGCAAATAACTGAGCCAGTCAATCTGGCGGCCGAACATCAGTACGTCTGTTTCCATCGTACCCATAACAAACCGGTGCAGCGAAACGCCAAGCAGTAGTCCGACAGCCATACCGATGCCTGTCAGAATCAAATTCTCCTTGAATACGTAATCAGATACCTCTCGATCACGAAATCCCAGGACTTTGATGGTGGCGATTTCCCGGATACGTTCGGCAATATTGATGCTCGTCAGGTTATACATGACGACAAAGGCAAGCGCACCCGCTGAGAGAATCAGAAGAATGACCACATAATTCAGGCTTCGGATAGACCGGGCAAAATCGTCCGAGATGTTAAGCGTCATAAACGAGCCGAGAACTGAGTCTGATTCAAGGAGCGATTCCTGAAACCGCTGTGTATCCACAGATTGTTCTTCATCCAAATTAAAGACCAGCGCGTTATAAACCGGTTTGCGCAGTGTAAGCTGGTCAAAATAATCAGCAGACATATAAATGTAGTGACTGAGGTACTGCTCAGCGACACCCGTAATAAAGAGTGTATAGGTTCGATTCTCCGTGTCGCGAATCGTCAGGCTGTCTCCTGTTTTGACCTGCAGCAACTCAGCAAGTTTTTCGGTGATAACTGCCCCTTGTGGCTGGAGCGGGATCGATTGTCCGGTTTTGCGATCTCGAAGCTGATAGAACCGCCCCAGCATCTCGGGGGTTTCGGGGATGATCAGATTCGCATCATATCCTTTTTCTGCCTGCAATGATTCGACCGTTACCGCTTCAGTCGCCAATTTCATCGATGCGCTGATTTCCGTGTGCGCCTGGACAACATGATCAAGGGCTGTTTGGTTTGGGTCATCATCAGGGTCAATCATCACCTGACCATCAAAAACGAAGATCGATTCAAACTGGTTGCCGATAATCGCATTGACTGAATCCTTCAAACCAAACCCGGTCAGCAGGAGGGCTGTACAGCCGGCAATACCGATGACCGTCATAAAAAACCGCTGTTTGTATCGAAACAGGTTGCGAGCGGTCAATTTCTGCATAAACGACAGGCGCTGCCAGAAGGGCTTGATGTATTCAAGCAGAATGCGTTTACCGGGTTTGGGTGCACGCACCTGCATGAGATGTGCAGGTGTTTCCCGTAATTCACCGAGTACAGTCAAATAGGTGACAAGCAGCGTTGTCGCGACAGCGAGTAATGTGGCAATAATCGCATACGACCAATGAAAGGGGCTCACCCAGTTTGGTATATTGTAAAGCAGCCCGTAAGCGTTCATAATGCTGATCGGAAAAATCTGAAAGCCCAGCAGCACACCCATTACGGATCCCGTCAGACTGGCTGCCAGGGCATAAAGCAGGTATTTGGCAGCGATCTGCCGGCTTGAGTATCCAAGCGCTTTCAATGTTCCGATTTGCATGCGCTCTTCCTCAACCATGCGTGTCATGGTTGTCAGGCAGACCAGGGCGGCGATCAGAAAAAAGAATAGCGGAAAAATGGTTGCAACCGTTCCGATTCGTCTGGCATCATCACCGAAATCACTGTAACCAGGCTGGTCATTGCGCGTCAGAAGAATCCATTCATCGGGCAATTCGAGAATCTGACGCTCCGCCTCGCGAATCTGCGTTTGGGCCTCGTTGATTTTAGTCTGGGCTAATTCAGATTCCTCGTCGAGCTTCTGCTGGTTGTCCGCCAGTTCTTTTTTTCCTGCAGCGATTTCTGTCCGTCCGTCTGCGACCCGCTGCTCAAACGCTGTTCGACCTGCCGTTAAAGCACGCTCGCTGGCTTCCAGTTTGATCCGCGTGGCATCCAGTTTGGCTTTTGCATCGTCCAGTTCGGCTTTGCCCGCATCAATATCTGTCTTGGCTGCATCCAGTTCCGCAGCACCTTCTTCATAATCACGCAAACCAGTCTGCCAGGTTTCATCTTGACGCTGCCAGGCAGCGAGACCGGTCGTATATTCGCCAAGTCCCTTATCATAAGCAGCCTGACCGTCGTCAAGATTCTGCTGCAGGTTTGTGATGATGCTGTCCAGGGAAATCCTGAGCTGGCGGATGAGATCGGGATTGTCACGGTTAGACTCGAGGTACACGGCCAGCTCTTCTGAATACGATCGAATCACTGAAATGATGTTTTCCAAAGCTTCATCAGACAACACCGCTCCATCAGCCGGCAGGCTGCTGCGAACTTCAGTCAGCTGGTTGATCGCATCTTTGAGCAGCGTCAGCTGTGTGGCAGCTTGATCCAGATCTGCTTTAGCTGAATCCAGCTGCTGCTTTGCAGCATCCAGTTCGTTGCGGCCTTGATCCAGCTGCTGTTTAGATTCATTGAGCGCTGAACGTCCGTCCTGATATGTGTTATAGGCTTCAAGCCAGACTGTGTAACTGTCATAGTAGGTCATCAATCCGGCATTATAATCGTCTCGACCGTCGCGGAGTGCCTGCTCATTCTGATCCAGTTCTGTCCGATAGCGTTCTTCTTCTTCATTGAGCGATTGCTCTGCAGATTCCAATTCCAGTTTGGCCTCTTTGAGCCTGATCGACGCTTCTCTGATCTCTCGTTCAGCGTCATCTTTATTTCGCTGCCATTCATTCTTCTGCTCATTCAATTCCTGTCTGTACGTATCTGTCTCATCTTGTAAAGCTGATTGACCGAGTTCAATCAATCTTTCTTTGAATGGCTCCAGATGTTTGTCGTAGGTCTCCGTGTAGGCCTGCAGATTATTCGATGCTTCAGTCCTTAAATAGATTTCGGCATAGCGTTCCTGATTAAAATCCAGATCCAGAACATATCCATAAAAATCAATACTTCCGTCGCCAATCGCGGTCTGGCCGCGTTCAAAATTAATATATAATGGACTTGTCAAGTAGCCGACAACAGTAAAATCAGACCGTTTCAACGTATCCAACAACTGTTGGTCTCCCGGTGACGTGAACTGAACCAGACTTCCGATTTTAATATCCTCAGGAACATTGATTCCGCTTTCAAAGATGATCTCGCCCGACTGCTGCGGGATTCTGCCTTCATTAATCTGCGGTTTGTTCAAACCGGACTCCGATTCCCAGACATCCCGACCGACGCTCATCAGACGAACCGAGTAACGGTTGCCTGAATCTGAGTAAACAAATAAGTCCGCGCGATATCCCGGCTGGATGGACTCAATGCCATCGAGGGCCTTTAGCGCATCCAGATCTTTGTCTCTGAATCCAAGCGGGGAAATGATCTGGAAATCGGACAGTCTTGTTTCCTGATAATAGGCATCAGCCGATAATCGCATATCGGGTTCTGTTGCCTTGATCCCGGCAAAGAAACCGACACCCAGGGCTATGATGGCCAGTATCGACAAAAACCGCATTTTACTCTTGAAGATCGTCCGAATCAGATCCTGATGAAATGTGCGCGCTGTCATTACCACTCGACCTTCTCAACCTGCATGGGGTTCTGATTGACCCGGTAATCAGAAACCCTGCCGTTTTTCATTTTGATAATCTTATCTGCAATGCTGGTCAATGCACTGTTATGCGTGATGACTACAACGGTCATGCCGGTTTCACGACAGGTATCCTGAAGCAGTTTAAGAATCGATTTGCCCGTCTGATAGTCAAGCGCACCGGTCGGTTCATCGCATAGCAGCAGTTTGGGATTTTTGGCCAGCGCACGTGCGATTGCCACTCGCTGCTGCTCCCCGCCTGAAAGCTGAGACGGGAAATTGTTTTTCCGATCTGTTAATCCGACCTGGTCGAGTATTAGATCGACCGCTGATTTTTGCTGACTGATCTGGGCTGCCAGCTCGACGTTTTCACGGGCTGTCAGATTTTGCAGAAGATTGTAGAACTGAAATACAAAACCGATATCAAAGCGACGGTACTCGATCAGCTGTCGATCGGAAAATGAACTGATTTCCGACTGATCAACCAGAATTTTTCCGCTGCTCAGATGATCCATGCCGCCAAGAATATTCAATACCGTCGTCTTGCCTGCTCCTGAGGCGCCAGCGACCACAGCGAAATCACCCTTTTCGATCGAAAAGGAGACACCGTCCAAAGCCTGAATTGTGACTTCCCCCATCTGGTAGTGTTTTTTAACATCAACTAATTCAATAAAGGCCATATTTTCCCATCCAACATAAATTTTGACTGACCTGTGGTCAGTCAGTCCTATCATACACGTTTCTCTTCATTAAATCATGTCAAAAAAATGACTTTTCCATGAATGATCTGATGGTTCTCCCTGACGGCAGCGTCTTAAACCTTATCTCTGGCCTACCCGCTGTGATCACCCGTCCAATCCCCGCACGGGACTTGCGAACGGTCATCCTGCGTGATATAATAGCGCCTGCACATCGCGATGAGACGGCCCTATGGTCAAGCGGTCAAGACGCCGCCCTCTCACGGCGGAAACAGGAGTTCGATTCTCCTTAGGGTCACCAAAAAAGCTGCAGTCATCGGCTGCAGCTTTTTTCTTTCTTCAGTCTTTTCTGTTGCTCAGTTTTCTGCCCGGTCGCTCATCGGCACGTAGGAGCGGCGTTTTTGAACACTCTTGTAGGCGGGGCGGATAATCCGGTTGCCGCTGACTATCTCCTCAATACGGTGGGCACTCCAGCCGGCAATTCGCGACACAGCGAACATCGGCGTGAACAGTTCCGGAGGAATCCCCAGCATGCTGTAGACGAATCCCGCATAGAAGTCGACATTGGCACAGACTACTTTATCAGTCTGCTTGACTGTTCTAAACACTTCCGGTGCGATCCGCTCAGTCAGGAGATAGAGTTCGTAGAGCTCTTCCTCACCAGATTCATAGGCCAGTGCACGCGCATAATCACGCAGCAGTTTGGTGCGCGGATCTGATAATGTATAAACGGCATGTCCGATCCCGTAAATTAAACCGCTGCGATCGAAAGCCTCACCTTGAAGGATGCGCGTCAGATAGTCGGCAATCTCCATTTCATTGCGCCAGGTCTTGACATGCTTCGCCAGATCCTGCATCATCGCATACGCTTTGCCGCTGGCACCGCCGTGCTGCGGCCCTTTCAGAGAACCGATCGCTGCGGCGATGACGGAAAATGTGTCGGATCCTGTTGACGTGACCGCATGCGTGACGAAGGTCGAGTTGTTGCCGCCGCCGTGTTCAGCGTGAAGGACCAGCGCAAGATCCAGCACACGTGCTTCGAGTTCCGTGAACTGGCCGTCCGGTCTGATCATTCCCAGAATGCTCTGGGCCGTGTTGTACGATTCCTTCGGCGCATGCAGATACAGACTTTTCTTATCGACATTGTGCCGTTTGGCCATATAGCCATACGATACCAGCACCGGAAAACGCGCAATGAGCTGTGTGCACTGGCGTATGATGTTTTCGACCTCGATACTCTCCGGATCCGGATCATATGGATATAAGGCGAGCACCGTTCTGGCCAGCTTATTCATGATTTCCGGGCTCGGTGCTTTAAGGATCATGTCCTCTGTGAAATTCAGCGGCAGATCACGGTAGCTGACCAGCAGTTTTTCAAAGAGATGTAGCTGCTTTGGTGTCGGTAACTCTCCAAAGAGGAGCAAATAGGCGGTCTCTTCGAACCCAAAGCGTTTTTCATTATAGAACCCGTTTACCAGATCATTGATTTCAATACCCTGATAAAACAGCCGACCCTCCGACGGAACACGCTCTGCATCGTCCATGATATATCCGAAGACTTCGCCGACTTCCGTCAGGCCGACCAGAACACCGGTTCCATCATCATTGCGCAACCCGCGCTTGACATTGTATTTTTTGTATAAGGCCGGATCAATCCGATTGTTTGCCGCTGAATCAGCAGCCAGTTTCCTGATGAGTGCCGCTCTCTTTTTTTCATCCATTCTCTTCCCCTCCCTACAGGGTGATTTCAAATCGTTCCTAGTTGGTCAATCGACCTTCCGCGACAGATTGAGCAGACCGCCGGCCAGCAGCATCTCAGCTTGACGGCTGGATACGGGCAGATTGCAGTTAATCTGCTGATTCCTGGTCCTGTTGAACAGACGCACCGTGCGCTGCTCAGACAAATTTTCAACCTGCTGGTCTGCTGATTCGATTACCAGTTCATCCATCACGTCAATCGTGTCATAATCATCCGGATCGCTGAATACAAGCGGAAGAATTCCGTTATTGATCAAGTTTGCCATATGGATACGCGCAAATGATTTGGCAATCACAGCACGAATCCCCAGCTGGAGCGGTGCAAGTGCCGCGTGTTCTCGACTGGACCCCTGTCCGTAGTTGGATCCTGCAATGATGAAACCGCCGTTTTCCGCTTTAGCGCGTGCAGGAAACTCAGGATCACACGGTGTCAGACAGAAATCTGCCAAATACGGGACATTCGAGCGGAACGGCAGCAATTTTGCATTGGAAGGCATGATGTGATCGGTTGTGATGTTGTCCTCGACCTTGATCAGTGCCTTACCGGAGACATCTCCGCGGAGCGGCCTGTTCAGGGGAAACGGCTTGATATTCGGTCCGCGGACCACCGTCACCGTCTCACCTTCCGGAGCTGGTTCGATAATCAGATTATCGTTGATCATAAAGGCATCCGGCATGTCGACGACCGGTGCATCACCGGTCGGTCTCGGATCGGTCAGGACACCCGTCAGCGCACTGACTGCAGCAACCTCCGGACTGACTAGATAGACATCGGCTGATGCAGTACCCGAACGGCCAAAGAAATTTCGGTTATTGGTGCGCAGGGAAACAGCACCGGTTCGCGGAGCCTGTCCCATCCCGATACACGGCCCGCAGGCTGATTCAAGAATACGCGCACCAGCTGCTATCATATCGGACAAGGCACCGTTCTTGGCCAGCATGTTCAAGACCTGTCGGGAACCCGGCGCAATCACAAGAGAGACGTCAGGATGAATGGTCTGACCTCGAAGAATGGCTGCAGTTTTCATCATATCCATGTACGATGAATTGGTGCAGCTGCCGATTGCAACCTGATCGACATGAATCGGCCCGATCTCCTCAACCGGGGCCACACGGTCCGGACTGTGCGGCTGTGCCGCCAGAGGAACCAGTGAACTCAAATCGATCGTTAGTGTCTCATCATAAACGGCATCTTCATCTGCAGACAGAGGCTGGTAGACAGCTTCGCGGCCTTGTGCGGCAAGAAACAGGCGGGTATTCTCATCACTCGGAAAAATGGATGTGGTCGCACCCAGCTCTGCACCCATATTGGTGATGGTAGCGCGCTCGGGAACCGTGAGGCTCATGATGCCTTCACCACTGTATTCGATGATCCGGCCTACACCGCCCTTGACACTCATTCGACTCAAAATGGCCAAAATAACATCTTTTGCGCTGACCCATGGTTTTAAAGAACCTGTCAATTCAATCCGAGTCATTTTGGGCATCGTCAGCCAGTATGGAGAACCACCCATGGCAACAGCGACATCCAGGCCGCCGGCACCAATGGCCAGCATGCCAAGTCCGCCGCAGGTCGGTGTGTGGCTGTCAGATCCCAGCAGTGTTTTCCCCGGCACAGCGAAACGTTCAATGTGAACTTGATGACAAACACCGTTGCCTGGCTTGGAAAACCGAACGCCGTATTTACGGGCAACTGTCTGGATATACTGATGGTCATCCGCATTCTCGAACCCGGTCTGCAATGTGTTGTGGTCAATATATGCAACCGACAGTTCTGTCCGCACGCGCGGCAGGTCGAGCGCCTCAAACTGGAGATAAGCCATCGTGCCGGTTGAATCCTGAGTCAGCGTCTGATCGATGCGAATCGCGATTTCTTCTCCGGCCTGCATGCTTCCGGAAATCAGATGCTGTCTGATTATTTTCTGCGCCAAAGTCTGTCCCATGATTATATTCCTCCCGTGGGGTTCGGTTCACGTTTTGCAAGTCTGCCGGCTGCCAGTTTCCTTAATGGGACGTTTTTTCGTCTGTCAGTTGACGGAAACACAAGCATATCGACACGGGCAATGAGCGTAAGCTATTCTATCATAGATTCCCGATGATACTCAATCCTGCAAGTCATCCTTTTTCTCGTTTTGCATCTTTCGCTGGTTTAACTTGCATTTTTCACTTTGTGATTTGTCTATCCTACCAGTGTTCTTCCTTCAGGATGGAGCGGTTCCCGCTGCAGCGTTCGTTTCATTGCCAGGCTGATCGCAAAAGATGCCGGGCCGATTCGACCCAGATACATAACCGGAATCAGGATCGACCAGCTGATACGGCTCAGCTGCGGTGTACCGACTGTCGACAGGCCGACCGTTCCAAATGCGGATATCGTTTCGAAAAGGAGATCCAGAAAACTGAAATGACCTGCTTCAAGTCCTGCACGTTCGACAGCGCTCAGCAGCAGGCTGACCACAATGACGATGCCCATTGCAAGTCCCATAATCGCAAAGGCACGTGTGAAGGTCTCCCGGAGCAGCCGATGGCGGAAGAGAATGATGTTTTCGCGCTGTCGGATGTCAGAGATGATGGTCGCAACAATGACGGCGAAGGTCGTCACTTTAATACCGCCTGCAGTGGATCCCGGTGCTGCTCCGATAAACATCAGAATCGCAGTCATGAGTTTTGAACTATCTGTCAGGCTTGCCTGGTCAATTGAATTAAATCCAGCTGTTCTGGCTGTAATTGACTGAAAAAAAGCGTTAGCCGGACGCTGCCAGCCTGATAGTCCGCCCAGTGACTGCTGACCTCCAGTATTCTGATACTCGGCCAAAAAGAAGCCAATCGTACCTACCGTAAGCAGAATCGCAGTCAGAGATAAAACCACCTTGCTGTGAAAATTCAGTTTCCTTTTTCGGAAAAACTGCAATAAATCAGTCCAGACAACGAAGCCAAGACCGCCCACAATAATCAAAAATCCGATCACACCTAATATGACCGGGTCGCTGTTCATGCCCGTCAGGCTGCTGAACGGACCGGCAGGCATATCACCGGTCAGATCAAAACCGGCATTACAGAAAGCTGAAACTGCAAGAAAAAAGCCTTTTCCGAGTGCGCGCGGCCAGCTTAGCGTCTGCGCGAAACGCAGTGTCAGCAGAAAGCCGCCGATCAGCTCAACAACCAGGGTGATTAATACGATTTTCCGAACCAGATGCATCACATCTGCAAAGCCAAAATTAGCCGTTGACTCCTGCGTCGCGACCATCGCTTTAAGACTGGCTTTACGCCGCATAAAGGTATAAAAAAAGCTGGTGATCGTCACGAGTCCAAGGCCACCGATCTGAATAAGCAGCAGGATAACGGTCTTGCCGAAGACTGACCAGTACGTCGCTGTGTCAACTGTAACCAGTCCGGTCACGCAGGTGGCGGAGGTTGCCGTGAACAAAGCTTGAAGCAATCCGATGCTTTGACGGTTCTGAGAGGCTACAGGCAGGACAAGCAGAACGGTGCCGATCAGAATGACGCCCAGAAATGAAAGCGCGATGACGCGGCCGGGACGAGCGTTTATCCAATGCAGAACTTTATCGGTCTTGTTTTTTCTGACGATGGCCATTCAAAGACTCCCTCTTATTACCTGATTCAGCGAACCATCTTTTTCCAGATGGTCTCCTGTTCCGCTTGATCGCAGACCATCAGCATGATGTCCTGTCCATGCATCATGAGATCACCGCGCGGCATTTCAACCGTTCCATCTTCACGTGTTATAAGGACAACCTTGCTGTTACCGGGAAATTTATACTGCAGCAATGTTCTGCCGGCAGCGTCGGACTTTGGCGACAAGCGGAACTCGATCAACTCTTTCGTCGTCTTTTCAATCGAAAAAACGGTTCGCATCCCGCTGAACTCGATTTCCTGCTCAATAATAGACGCAAGAATCTGTGTTGATGAATAAACCCGGTCGACGCCCAGCAGATGAAACATCTCGATATTCTTGGGATTGTTCACACGTGCGATGGTTCGCTTAACATTAAAATGGCGTTTGGCAATCTGGCAGCCAACCAAATTGTTTTCATCCTTGCCGGTCACGGCGATATAAAAATCTGCCTGGCTGCAATTGATCGATTCGAGCAGACGGATACTGGTTCCGTCACCATCATACACGGAGACATCTTCAAAATCGCTGGCGATTCGCTCGCCGACATCCTTTTCCTGCTCCACAACAGTGATCTCATGCTGTCCGGCATGGAGTGTCTTGATCAGGTAATAGGCCAGCTTACCGCCGCCGATGATAAATATTCTCATAATCATTACCTCCCTGACTCAGCATTGGCCAAAATCAGTTCATCGCCCGGCTGAACTTTGATCCCCGGTTGTGCCAGCAGTAATTCACCATTACGTAAAATACCGATGATCAGCTTGCCGGAATCGCTGGCCAGATCTTCGATAGCTGTGCCATGGAGCGCTTCATCCAGCTTGGTCCGCGAATATTGAATGGTCTTTCCGAATACTGGCTGCTGTCCGGCAGGCTTCTCCCCGTCGAGTTGTGTCAAAAACGCATCGACGGTCAACTCAGTGGAGCAGACGGTATCCAGGCCCAGATTCTCGAAAACCGGACGGCTGTGGGGATTGAAAACACGTGTAATAATCCTGGGAACATGAAAGATCGTCTGTGCGATCTGAGCAACCATGATATTGATATTATCATTCTGGGTGACCGTACACAGCACATCTGCGTTTTCAATTCCT
>Ga0123335_1004451_pt1 | contig 18158 bp, 18 predicted proteins | sample BiotimSIPDNA_2_FD_89707 | JGI IMG/M metagenome (GOLD analysis project Ga0123335, IMG submission 89707) | Anaerobic biogas reactor microbial communites from Washington, USA - Biogas_R2 time_0 SIP DNA | ecosystem: Engineered > Bioreactor > Anaerobic > Unclassified | place: Washington, USA...
GGTTGGTCTTTATGAAATGGAAAATGAACCCTTTCACCTTTTTGGGCAGCCACCATTAGTAAAGTAAAACAGACCAGTAAAAATTTCGGGCAAATTGGTCGAGGCTCCGCCCATTGCCATATCTATCAAAATCGGAAGCGAGCAGATAATCATAATACATGTCGGCCATGATTCCCGAATAGCGTCCGAATGATGGCCGGAGTAGCTCCACCGTCTCCTTGAATGCAGGATGGTTGTCGGTAAAATGATCGATTTGCCTGTGCAACAGGATTCCTTTTCTGATACCCGAAGGATATGCCTTGTATCTCCGACCTTTGACAAAATCTCCGATGAAATTGCCGACGGCTACCTGACGACAGCTGTCCGAAAAATAAATATGGGCAAGGTAATTCAAATTATAATAAAAACAAGTGAACTAATTCAATACCTCTTCCAGAAACAACAGTGTATGATTCCATGCTCTCATTGCCATCACGTCGTTGTACTCTGGAGACTCGGGATTTGTGAAGGTATGGCCGGAGTGGGCATAGGTGATGATTTGCCAGTCGGCATTGCCTTCATTCAATTCTTTTACCAGATTGTCGAGATCCTCCCGCGATACGCTCTTATCTTCTGCCGGGTGCTCCACCAACACTTTCGTTTGTATGGGCTTGTTTGGCCGGCTTGCATCTTTACTCAATCCGCCGTGTATGGAAACCACTCCCTGCACGTTGAATCCTGCCCGTGCAGCTTCCAGAGCTCCTGTCCCGCCAAAGCAGTAACCGATCACCGCTATTTTATCTGCTTTCGCGCCTTGTGCTTTCAACTGCTCCAAAGCCAGTGATATCCTGTATTGATATGCATTGTAGTCATTCTTGTATGTGCCGGAAAGTTTTGCAGCTGCTTCATTATCCGAAGGTATGTTTCCTTCGCCATAGATATCGGCTATGAAAGCAATGTATCCTTCTTTCTCAAGATTCAACGCGGCCATGCGCGCTTCATTGTCCGCACCCTTCCAGGCGGGAAGAATAAGAACGCCTGGCAACTGCTTGCCGGCATTTGAGGTGACCAGTCCATTTAACTTCTGGGTTCCATCTTGATAAGAAACTGTTTTCAGTGATTGAGGCAGTATTGTTTGGAAAATACCCATAAGCAGGAGTAAAATGATGAATCCTTTCATTTTCTTGATTTCTACGTTGTTTCAACTATAAACAACACACAACGCATTTTTGTTGGTGACTACAGACGTGTTCATTCCTATAAACTAATGGAATGAGTTAAAAGGAAATATAAGGGTATCGAACAAGAAGATGGTTCTATATGAAATACTGTAATTGCAAGTTTAATTATATTTTCTGATACAATGAAATTATTTGTTGTTGATTTTCTCAACGGATTAAAATCTGAAATTAATAGGTTATGCAGCCTTGAGCAGGAACGGAGCAAAGGAAAAACCGGGGAGCGCAGCGACCTGTTTTTGCTTGCGGAGTGACCCGGCGCGAGCCGTTGCGAGTGGAGCGAATGTGGTGGCAGGAAGGAGCCCGAAGCATGAGGGCGCCTGACGCCTACTGCCCCAGCAGGGGTGGCGGATTTTTTGTGCTACGGAATCCGGTCCTGGCAATTGCGAAGTGGGTGAGGAAGGTAAGCGGCAGAGGTATCATGATTTGGCAACCTCAAATTTTACCTGACGAACGGAACGAAGCATTTGCCATTGAACAGCTGTGCTGTGTGAATTGAGCGAACGAAAGAGTTGTTGAGCGAAGCATGAGCGAGCATAACGACTGAGAGAGCGAGGAATGAACACAGAAAGGGTATCGGGAGTGAATGGAGCAAACCAGGTGATTGTTGAAACGAAGCATGAGTGAGACATACACCAGATTTGCGGAATGAACGCTAACAGAGCGATGCGGTGTTTGTGCAGAGAACGCAGGCGCTTGTCCGACCTGAAGCATGAAGGTCGGCAAGCGGTGGAGTGAACGGAACAGACACGGCAATAGCGGCGGTTGTAATCGCGGGGAGCGTTGCGGTGAGAGCGTAGCGAAAACCGGAGGCAGTCCGACCCGAAGCATGAGGGTCGGCTGCCGACAGAGAGAGAGAGAGAGAGCCGAAGCGAGCATGGCAGAAAAGCGGGAGGTGCACCATTGGGGTGAGCGAAGCGATGTGAATGGAACGAGAGGAGGAACCGGTCCGACCCGAAGCATGAGGGTCGGGCGGTGAGGGAGCGAGTGGAATGAACATGGCAAAGCGACGGGATTAGAAAGGGACAGCGGTGATGTGGCGGGACGATATATTTACAAAAAGTGTGACACCCCGATCAGCACGAGCGACCCGCAGGCGAGCAGAAACACGGAGTGGCGGTTGCCCCCTTTAACAAATACATGAGCGAAGCGAATACCTTATTGGGGTTTGAGGGGGCAAGAGTAGCCACGCGTGAGGATTGAGCGAGCGTTGTGCAACAAAACAAGCAGCCACGCAGCGATGAGCACCAAACGAAGCGAAGCGAGAGAGTGGGAGCGCAAGAGCTGAGTGTGGCTGCGGTGTGTGCAAGGGTGGCGAAAAAAATACTACCTTTTGAAAGAGAGGAGCCGCAGGCGGATCTCCAAAAGGTGGAGATTTTTTTCAAGCCACTTGCTTGCCCTTGTACACATGTTTTGTGAACCAAGCGAGCGATTGACGAACACCTTTGTCCCAATTTCGGTAAAGTGGCCCACCGAAAATATATTACGTTTTGACCGACATCGCTACAAAAATAAGAATAAAAAATAATAAACAGCAGATGTGTTTGATTTTGTTAGGGATAAGGGAGCGGAGGGGTGACCGGACCCCGGGTAATTGGTAACACTTTTTGGGGGTTTCCAGGGGGTTGGGAGGATGGCCGGGTGATATCTAAATGGGTTGGTTGGTTAGTCGATTATTAATATCTTATTGGTTCTTTGGCTGTTCTAATTATTTTGTGAAGGAAAGCAGTTTTAGCAGGGATTGGTAACATTGTTGGTACAGGTAGTTATACTCCTAAATGTTACCAATGGGGGAAAGGTGGGTTTTGAAGATCCAGGATTAACAGCATCGTTTCAGAAATGAAATCTACTGAAAGTGTGATTTGAATTGTGTTATTTATTGATGTTACAAACAAATTGTATGACCTGTGTATGACCCAAAGAAAAAGCACCTACCGGTTGATGCGGTAAGTGCTTGATGATGAACGAGCGGCAAACGAGACTCGAACTCGCGACCCTCAGCTTGGGAAGCTAATGCTCTACCGACTGAGCTATTGCCGCAGGATTACCCTGCAAATGTACCCAATTTTTTTATTCGTTATACGCATCACATTGTTTTTTATCTTAAATTTGAGCGAATACAGAAAAATTATTTACCTTTGCACCCACAAATCATCGGGATGTAGCACAGTTGGCTAGCGCGCCACGTTCGGGACGTGGAGGTCGGGTGTTCGAGTCACCTCATCCCGACAGATTAAAAAAGAAGAAAGCCGCCCTCGGGGCGGCTTTCTTCTTTTCATAGCGTATAAATAGTGGCATTGATCACTCGAACCAGCCGTCTATCATCGCCTTATTGGCTTCGTACCATGCTGCGGCACCCGCCTCTTCACCCTGCTCATCAATGGCTGCCATCAGACTGTAAAGATTGTCCTCGCTAAGATTGAACTTGCCGTAAAAGGCAGCCAATTCAGGCATATCCTCCTTAAATCCTCTCCTGGAAATGATGGCACACACATCAGTGGGATAAACCCCTTTGGGATCCTCAAGGTACTTAAGGTCGAAGTTCATCCACTTGAAGTGAGGTTTCCAGCCGGTGATCACGATCCAATCCTCATTCTTGACTGCCTTGTCGAGGCTGGCAACCATTGCGGGGCCACTGGAGGTGATCTGTTCAAAGTCGAGATCATATGCTTCTATCGCATTCAGTGTATTAGCATGTATTCCTGCTCCACTACCAATACCGATGATCTCACCGTCGAAACGGTCTCGGTTTGCATTCAGCTCCTCGATTGAGTTGATGGTGACATAGGAGGGAACCACCAGCCCTGTGGTACCGCCGCTAAATGCTTCACCCAGCTGCTCAAGCTTGTCGCCATAATCTTCCCAATATTCCTTGTGAGTGTGGGGTAACCATGCATCAAGAAAGATATCCCCCTTTGAGTTCTCTTTCGACAGCTCACCATAGATCAGTCCCGGTTCCAGGTTGATCATATCCACATCGTAACCCTTCTCTTCGAGCACCACCTTACTCAGGTAGGAGAGGGCAATTCCTTCGGCCCAATTGGGGTAGAGGATGGTCACCTCTTCACGGTCACTTTTCTGGCTGTTGCCACAGGCTGTCATCAACAGCAGTATCGATGCTGCCATAAGAATGGACAGCAGTTTGCTCATTTTTTTCATATTACTCTGTTTTAAAATTATCATTCTATTTCTTGTTGGCAATCGACTGGGTGATCCTATCGAGGATGATGGCCAGGATCACAATCCCGAGACCGGACTCAAACCCTTTCGCGATGTCGTTCTGCTGGATCCCCTGATAGACGATGCTACCCAGTCCGCGGGCCCCTACCATTGAGGCTATTACCACCATCGAGAGCGCCAGCAGGATCACCTGGTTCACACCGGTCAAAATGGTCGGCATGGCCAGCGGCAGCTGAATCTTGTATAGGATTTGGTTTTCGGTGGCACCGAAAGCATGTCCCGCCTCCACCACATCAGAGGGTACATTTCTGATTCCGAGACTGGTGAGACGCACAGCCGGGGGCAATGAGAAGATCACCGTGGCAATGATACCCGGCGTATTTCCCACGCTGAAAAAGAAGATAGCCGGAATAAGGTAGACAAAGGCCGGCATCGTTTGCATAAAATCAAGAATGGGGCGTATGATCATGTCAGCAGTCCTGTTTCTAGCTGAAAGAATTCCCAACGGAATTCCAAGGATCAGGGCAATAAAGGTAGCCACCAGTACCAGCGTGGTAGTGTGAATCGCATCCTCCCAGTAGCCCATCAGATAGATCAGCAGGAAGCCGACGACCACAAAGGAGGCCAATCCGAGCCCCATTTTCAGCCCCTCCTTCCTGAATAGCTTACTGCCTGTCTTGGCGTAGTAGGCCAGGAAAGTGATAAGCAGCAGGAAGAGGACAAAGGGGATGCCCAGCAACAAGTCGTTGAGATGATCTACCGTCCAGGAGATCCCATCATCGATGGCGCTCCACAGAAAAGAGAAGTTCTCTTCCAGGGCATTGATTCCCTGTTCAATATATTTACCTAAGTTGATTACTCTTTCCATATCAAATATCGTTTGCTTTTTCTATTAACTCTTTCACCTCTTCACGCTCGAAGCGGGTAGCCTCGATGATCAATGAGGTCTGGGTCACGATGCCCAGCAACCGCTTGCTCTCCTCGTCGACCACCGCCAGCGGGTAGTTGTGGTTCGAGATTAGTGGCAGCATCTCCTCCACCGTATAATGGCTGTAGACACTCGGCACCTCTGTTCTGATCACCGACTGTAGCGAGTTCTCCTTCTTATCGGCCAGCTTCAGCACATCTTTCAGCCATACATAACCCAGGAACACCCGTTTCTCATCTTCCACCGGCAGCACATCTACCGAGATGGTGCGCATCTTGCGAATCGCCTGCATGGGACCATCCTTCTTCAGATGCAACAGGGTGGGCTTGCGGAACATCAGCGTCTCAGCGGTGATGATGGTCTTGCGATCCACTTTCTCCGTGAATGCCTCTACATAGTCACTGGCCGGGTTGGTGAGAATCTCCTCGGCAGTGCCGATCTGTTCGATCACACCATCCTTCATGATCACGATGCGGTCACCCAGCTTGATTGCCTCATCCAGGTCGTGGGTGATGAAGACGATGGTCTTCTGCAGCTTCTCCTGAATTTGCAACAGTTCATCCTGCATGTCAGACTTGATCAGTGGGTCGAGGGCCGAGAACGCTTCGTCCATCAGCAGTACCTCGCTGTCGTTTGCCAGTGCCCTGGCCAGACCAACACGTTGCTGCATCCCGCCAGACATGGCGGCGGGCAGCTGCTCCTCATATCCCTTCAGACCTACCGTTTCGAGTGCCTGAAGTGCTTTTTTCTCCCTCTCTTCCTTAGGTTCTCCTCGCAGCTCAAGGCCGAAAGCGGCATTCTCCAGGATGGTCTTGTGGGGCAGCAGGCCGAATTTCTGAAACACCATGCTCATTTCGTAGCGGCGCGTCTTCATCAGCTCTTTGTTTCCCTCACGGGTGATGTCGTGATCCTTGAAAAAAACCTTCCCTGCGGTCGGCTCGTTCAACCTGTTCAGGCAGCGAATCAGTGTTGACTTACCACTACCGGAGAGGCCCATCACCACGAAGACCTCTCCTTCATACACCTCGAAGCTGGCCTTGTTGATCCCTACTGTGCACTTTGTCTTCTTCAGGATCTCCTCTTTCGATGCTCCTTTTTCAAGCATCGCCAGTGCCTCTTTCTTGCGCTTACCGAAGATCAGTGTAAGATCCTCGACTTTTATTTTTACCGTTCTATCGTTGTTTTCAGTCATAATAGTTGTTTAAAAGTAGTAACCTACATTGACATTGAGACGGCTGTTCCAGTCGGGATCTTCAACTCCCGAACCCAGTCCCTTTCCGAAGTCATCTGTCAGCCAGGGCTGATTCTTACCCATAGCGTAATCCACGTAGGTGTAAACAGGACCGGCGGTAACAAGGATACCGGGTACCAAGTGGTGGGTATTGTAAAACGTCTCCTCGACCTTGTCTACTACAGAATAGTCGATGTGTGCCTGTATGGAGGATACCGGTCCCCAGGAGACTGGCAACGTGTAGGCTAGACCGGCCACATAGACATTAGCCCTGGCCGCCACACCACCGCTGTAATTGTCACCTCCGGCATAATCATAACCATAGGCACCCATCTGTACCACATCGAGTTTATCACCCTCGTCTGACAGGGAGTTGTAATCGTAGCTGATCAACTCTGTTTTCAGGCTGAAACGACCGAAAGTACCGGTCAAGTGACCGGCAAATGCAGATGAAGTGGTAGTCTCATCCAGCTTGGGGTTGTAAAGACCGCCCGCCTGCGCGGAGAGACCTGCCACCCAGCCGGGGATAAACTCCCAGTTGAGGCGCGCATTGAACTGATCCACCTCATGCAGGGTTGCATAAGCACTCATTAATTCACCCTGCTGATTGAGGAAGGAGCCTGTACCGGGGAGGATGTCGTAGGAGTATCTCCCCTGACCCACATTGTTCGCTCCCGCCACCGGTCCCGCCGGCTCCGCCTGCCGGTAGTAGGCAAGCGAGAGATCCAAATTGTCGGCAGGCGCGATGTCGAATCGCACCCCCATGTCGTAGTCATCTTCCAGTCCCAGGTAATAGGGAATCTGGAACCACCAGGAATGAGAAGCAAAGTCGGCGATACCGAACGGTACCTGCGATACCCCCAGCATCATGTATATCTTATCTGTGAAGCCGTATCCCAGGTAACCGTGATGTATAAAGTGGGTTCCACTGGAGGGATAAAAGCGGTATTCGAAGCTCAGGTCGATGCCGGAGTGGGATCCCTCCACATTAAGGCGCCAGGTATCCCAGTCGGTCTTCGTTTTAAGTTTGTTGCCATTGCTCTCGTAGTTCGTCGACATCAGGTTGTAGCGAAGTGCTCCGCCCAAAGTGAATCCATCCTCCTTTTCTGGATGTTGTGGGTAGAGTGAGGAGGCAATAAAAAACAGTGAAATAATCAGTAAAATTTTTTGATAAACCATTCGAGTTTTATTTTGGTTTGAATGTTGAATAATCAACGATAAAGCAGATCAGATATCTCTTCTCTGTTCAGCAATATGGATTGTATCATCCGTGAAAAAGGGAAAGCATCGGCAGATAGCTTTTACGAAGGACTAAACCTAAAACCGGGAAGCCGGGAAATGTGTTAAAATTTAGCAGGGATGAGACATATAACCTTCTGAAATCCTGCTGATAAACCGGCTGTATTGCATTTAAAAAGGTAAGACATCCTTTTCAAAAGCTGTGCAAAGGTAAGTAAAAAAATGGAATTTAACTAATCACCCCTTCACAGGGTCGCACTGCTGCGTCCCTGTGAAGGGGTGTATGGCTGGATTCGGAAGAGGGATGTCAGTTACTCTCCTGCATGATCGGGATCTCGCGCTTTACGCTCTGGCTCAGCGAGATCATTGTCTCGGTGGCCACCACACCGGGAATCTCCTGGATACGGTTGTTGAGCAGTTCCATCAAATGCTCGTTGTCACGGGCATACAGTTTCACCAGCAAGGTGTAGGGTCCAGTTGTGAAATGGCACTCAGTCACCTCGGGTATCTTGTCAAACTCGGGGATCACGTTCTTGTACATAGATCCTTTCTCTAGCTTGACACCGATGTAGGCACTGGAAGCATAACCCAACACCTTCGGGTTCACATGATAGCCGGACCCCGTAATCACTTCATTTTCAATCATTCGCTGTACACGTTGGTGGATGGCGGCACGCGACACACCGCACTGCTCAGCTACATCGCGGAAAGGGATGCGGGCATTCTGTGAGATGATTTCCAGTATCTGTCTGTCTAACTTGTCAATTTTTTCCATGAGAAGTGAACTTTGTATTATTTCATCAAAAATAATAAAAATACATGATATAATGACAAAATGGAATGATTATTTTCACAAAACCTCACTTTTTGCCCTATTTAATAAAGAAAACGGAGTGTTACTATCATTTTGGCAGATGCCGAAGCAGTTGTTCAGCAATCAAAAAGTCAATCGGCGATGTGATTTTGATATTACTCTCCTCACCCTCTACCAGCAGGATCGGGAGCCCCTGCCTCTCTGCTACCGAAGCATCGTCGGTGAAGGCTGGATCATATGCTGTTTTATAGGCTTCTTTCAGAATTGCAGCTGGAAAGAGCTGCGGTGTCTGCACCAACCGCAACAGCTCTCGGTCAATCATTTGACTTCCCTCATCAGTAAGAAGCCGCACGCTGGCGCTTTCACGTACTACCGGAATCACACCGCATCGTTGGGTGTCACAGACCTTGAAGCATCGACCGATCAGTTCTCTCGTCACCAGGGGGCGTGCCGCATCATGTACCGCCACCAACCCTTCAGTAGGAACCTGCTCCAGTCCGTTACGGACAGAGTGAAAACGAGTTTCTCCACCGGTTACCGTGCGATGTGGCAGCGTGAAATGGTGTACCTTGACCATCTCCTCCCAGTGGGATTCGAAACCCTCCGGCAACACCACAATGATGATGATTTCGGGGTTGTAACGGTGAAAAGCAACCATGGTATGCATCAATACGGGAAGGCCTCCAATTAGTCGGAACTGTTTCGGCAACTCCCCACCGGCACGTAGCCCCTTACCTCCGGCAACGATGATCACGCTCTGTTGTTCTGTGGGTTTCATGTGATATCGTTTAGTATCTTCTGCAACTCTTCGTCGGTGTGTGTGAGCTTCGTCCGACAGAAGAGAATCAACTCGGTGGCCCGCTTCACCTTCTCGGTCAATGCATCCACATCTAGTTCGCCCGTTTCAATGGCGGTAACGATCTCGGTAAGTTCTTTCTTGGCTTCTGTATAGCTCATTTGTTCCATATTGGCATCCATTATGATTTATCTTTATGATGTCTCACTCAGTTTGTTTCCGGCTCACGACTACTATTCACGCCACGTACCTCAGAGGTTGCGATGCCATCACGGAAGTGGGTCTCGATCACATCTCCAGGAGCGATGGCGTGGAGGGAGGTGACGATGCTACCATTCTTGATGGTGAGGGTGTAACCCCTTTTCAGCACATTTGCTGGCGACACCATCCGAACATACTGTTCCATGCTCTCCACCTGATGACGTTGCTGCTGCAACTGTTGTTTTAGCAGATGTCGCATCGTCTCTGACAACTGTTGAGTCTGTGCCTCCTCCTTCTGCAAGAGAAGGGTCGAGAGGTGTAGAGTCTCCTTGGCAAGGAGTCGGATTTCTGACGATTCCTCCTGCAACACCGACCGGGTCTCACGGAGCAACCGCTCTTGGAGGTCCTCCAGCTCTGTTGCCGTTATGGACATATGATCGATCAAAAACTCGGCAACAGCGGTGGGTGTCTTGGCACGGGTGTGTGCCACGTGGTCAAGCACCGTCACATCACGCTCATGACCAATGCCACTGACCACCGGTAATGGAAACTGTGCCACGTTGACCGCCAACAAATAGCTGTCGAAGCAGTTTAGGTCGGAGGTGGCACCACCGCCACGAATGATGGCCACCGCATCGAAGTGATCACTGTAGTGGTACACCTGCTCCAGCGCGGCGATGATGGAACTCTCGCTGCGTTCCCCCTGCATAATGGCAGGGAACAGTTTAGTATAGAAGATGAACCCTTGGCTGTTGCGTGCCAGCTGGTCGCAGAAATCACCATAACCGGCCGCACTGGGGGAGGAGATCACCGCAATACGGTGGGTCAACTCCGGCATTTCCAGCTCCCTGTTGAGTGTTAACACCCCCTCCTCCTCAAGTTGCCGGAGTACCTGCTGCCGATTGCGGGCAATCTCACCCAGCGTGAAGGAGGGCTCGATATCGATCACGTTAAGGGAGAAACCATATAGTTCGTGAAAGTCGACCGATACGCGCACCAACACATTGAGCCCGGAAGTAAAAGTTTGTCCCGTCTCCGTTTCGAAGTAGACAGAAAGCATCTGGAAGACATTCGACCAGATCATACCGCGTGCTTTGGCCACTATATGCTGTTTCTCTGCATCCTTCTCCACAAACTCAAGGTAACAGTGACCGTTCTGATTGCGACGTACATCGCTCGTCTCAGCCCGCAACCAATATGTTTCCGGCAGGTGATCGCGGATGGCATCCTTCACCCGGCGGTTCAGTTCGGATAGTGAGAACGACTCTTCTGTCATGCTTTTGAATTGAAATAATAAGCAAATATAACATTTTTCGGGTGATTGAACCTTATCCACAGGACAATAAAAAACCGGACAAGCAGATGCTCATCCGGTGTCGATTGTTCGACTGACATGCTCCTTCACTTGTTGTTCTTCTGCAACCCATCGGTGATTTTCTTCGCGTCATCCAGTGAAAAGGCTCCCAGGAATTGCATGATCACACTCTCACCATCGCTGTCTTCCACAATCATGATCATCTCGTGAATATTTTCCGGTTTGCCTTTCATGAAGAAGTTAACCAGTTCGCCGTCATCCGACTTGACCCGCATCAGCAATTCATACTTATCGTCCCGTATCCGCTTGTTAGCAAGTGAAACCATCTCCTGTGCCACCGGCTTATTCTCAGAGGTAAGGATCAGGATGGATGAGAGCTTCTCCAGGAAATTTGACACATCCACTTCGCCAAATTGCATACCAGACTCTTTAGGCATTAGCGACAGCATGTTCTTTGAAATATAAACCGAAGTCACACCCTCCATGTCCGTGAATTTCTCAAACGGATTGTTCTGCGCGAACAGCCCGGTGGCTATGAGGGCTAGCGCAAATAGCATCATAATCTTTTTCATTTTACTCTTTCTTTATGGTTGTTATCTTTTTACTCATTTACCAGACCCTCCTCACTTTTCACTTCCTGTCCCACTGCTTCGCGTAGGATGCCGAATGCTTTGTCTACCTTCCGGTCAGCATGCTCCACTGTACGTGTTCCCTTTGAGAAGTTACTGGCGAAAAGCTGTAGTGCCTCTAAGGTTGCTGCCTCAGCCTGTGTCGGGTTCTCGAAGGTATCGGTGAGCAGTGACTCATTGTCGTTGCCACTGAAATAGGTCCAGAAACCGATTGTGGCGATGATCAGCAGCGAGGCCACCAATCCCGCAATCTGGAGTCTGAAATTTCTTCGGATAAGGGTACTCTTCGCAACTGTCTTCCCGCTTATTTCCGCCATCTCCATTTTGTCAATCAAATTACCCATCCGCTGCTCCAAGTCTTTTGGCATCTCCAGTGCGGCAGACGAAAGCGATTGAAACAGTTCCCTGTCAGCTTCGTATTGTGCCGGCAGTAACTGACGGTTGAAATAACCGGCAAGGAGTTGTTCCTCCCGGCGGTCGGTATCACCGCGGTAGAACTTTTCCAGCAAGGATTCAAACTCTTTCTCCATACTCATACTTCTTCATTTTTTCTTTCAAATTTCTTCTCGCTCTCGAGAGGAGTTGTCGCACATTCATCTCTGTAAGTTGCATCGCTTCCGCAATTTCCGGGAGCGGTTGATCGGCATAATGACGCAGTCGAATGGCTCTCTGTTGGTTTGAAGGAAGGGTGGAGAGTATCTGTTCCAACTGCTGCAGTTGTTCTTTTGCTTCCAGGCCGGTTAACGCCCCCCCGTTGTCTATCGCCTCAATAGTAGGGGTGAGGGCTGTGATCCGGTATCGCGATTGCTTCCTGAGATGATCGAGAGAGCAGTTACGTGTTACAGAGACCACATAGGCTTCATCGCTCTCAATCGCCGCCAGTGTCTCACGTATCTTCCAGAGCTTCTCATACACCTCCTGGACGATATCCTCAGCATCCGTTCTGTCACCCGTGATGGCAAAGGCATAGCGAAATATCAACCCGCTGAAGCCGAGAAACCGATTTTTAAATTCACCTCCCTCCATTGCTCATCGCATCGATATCGGATGGTCGGAACTTCCCTTTGAGGTGTACCAAAGCGGGATCGTCGCCCATGGTAATGATCACCATTTCACGAATCAGCTGATCTTTTATCTTCACGAAGATCCGTGCTTTCTCCTTGTCATCGTTGGCGTTGAGAAACAGCTCAAAATCATCATCCCGGAAGTACAGGGCTGTACGACTGAATTGCTCTTTCACTTCCTGCGAACAATCTCCTAGAGAGAGCACACGGATACTGCTCAACTTTCCACCTCCATGATCATCCATAAAAGGTTTGGCTAACATCAGCGCTATGCCGTTCAGGTTCACCTTCGTGACATTCTCGGCACGGGCAAATTCGCGGTACAATTCATTCAACTTTATTTGTGCCTGGAGACCGGCTGCAAGCAGTGCAAAAAGCATCAGCGCAAGAATCTTATTCTTCATCATACCAAAAATTTAATCTGTTTGTATAGGAAAGACGACGAATATGTAATTTTGTGACAACAGTAAATGTCTTTTTGAGAAACAAAATCATAAAAAAAACCGGCTTTCAGACAAAAACCTGAGCCGGTGAGTCATGTGGGGATTGTCATACTGGTGGAGTAACCCTTCACAGTCAATGTCCGTGCAAACTACTCTTCACCCTTGAAACGATTACGGATGTACTGTCTGCGCTTCAACAGAAAATGCAGGAGGAGCGCAAGCAACAGTGTAATGCCTATGATCGTGAAGTATTCACCCCAGTTGCCCGAGTTACGGTAACTGGGATAAGCCAGGATTCCCATGACAAGGGCGTAGAACACCAGCACAAGAGGTAACAGGGTATGTTTCTCAAACTTTCTCTTCATTGTTTGAGGTCATAATTTTAGCGAAACGCGTTATTTTTTCTTTATCAAGTTGAACCACCAGCTCCTCACTGAGGACAATTTGCCTAGTGATGAGATTCTCCCAGAAGTTCATCTTCTCCACATCCAGCTCTCCACCGAAATAATCACGTATCAGCGCATGTCGGGCAAGGCTTTCAGGAAAAGCCTTGTCGAGCTGTTGCTGTGCTTTCTCTCCGCTGTAGAGGCAGTTGACGAAAAGTCCCAGTCGTTTATTGGCTAGCAGTGCCTGATTGTTTTTACAGAAACCGGCAATTATTTTCTGGATCTTACCGTAATGGATGGATCCTCCTATAATAAAGGAATCGTAAACATTCAGATCAGGTATTGATTCACGACAATTCAAGTTGCACAAATCCACCTTGCCGTCCATAAGTCTGAATAGCTCCCGGGCACAACGTTCAACTGAACCATGGTTAGAAGCAAAAACAATCAGCGTATTGTGCATCACATCTATTTCAGTTGACTCAGAATGGACACAAGGTAGTCATAGGAACGTTCAACAGTATCAATCTTCACCGCCTCATCGGGTGAGTGAGCACCAGTGATGGTAGGTCCGAAAGAGACAATATCCAGTTTCTGCTCCACGTTCGACTGTATGATGCCACACTCAAGGCCAGCATGGATCACCATCACCTTGGGTCGCTGGTTAAATTTTTCGAGATAGATCCGTTCCATGGTGTTCAGCAGTTCGCTTTGGGCGTTGGGTTGCCATCCGGGGTAGTCTCCGTCGAATACAACACGGGCACCAGCCAGCATGAAAAGGCTCTCAACCGAGGAGCAGACCCAATCCTTACGGCTCTCAGATGAGCTGCGCACCAGCAACTTTACATCTATGCCATCTTCAGAGGATTCCACAAGTGCAAGGTTGAGCGAGCTCTCAACCACACCGGGAAAGTCGGCCAGGTAGCTGATCACCCCATTGGGGCATCCCTCTACAGCGTTGATCAGGTCATCCTGCACCTGCTCCGGTATCAGGCTCTTCGGCAATTCGGTCCGTTCAACCTTGAAGGAAATCCCCTCTTCAATACCGATAAAGTCGTTGCGGAATAGCTCTTCATATTCTGCAACTAGGTCCAGGAGGTCATCAGAGAGCTGCTCTGGAATGGTAAGTACCACGAACGACTCGCGGGGTATGGCGTTGCGCAGTGATCCTCCCTGTATGGAGGCAATGCGTGCTTCATAGTTGCTGACCACCTCTTTCAGGAAGCGGTTCATTAGCTTGTTGGCATTTGCCCGTCCCAGGTGAATCTGTACCCCGGAGTGACCCCCTTTGAGACCACGCAGGCTCACCTTGAAGGCAATATCCCCCTTTTCAATTTCAGTAACCGGCTTGTAGCGGAAAGATACATTTACATCTCTACCGCCGGCACATCCGATGCAGAGCTCACCATCATCCTCGGTGTCGAGGTTGAGCATCAGTGATCCTTGTAGGAATCCTTTCTCTAGACCATTGGCACCATCCATGCCCACCTCCTCATCGATGGTGAAGAGCGCTTCAATGGCAGGATGCTCCAGTGTCTCATCTTCAATGAAGGCCATCATCATGGCACAGCCAATGCCGTTGTCTGCACCCAGCGTAGTGGAACGAGCTTTCACCCACTCCCCGTCGACATAGGCCTGAATGGGATCTTGTGCAAAATCATGGGCTACATCGGCATTTTTCTGTGGCACCATATCGAGGTGCGATTGTAGGATGACCGTCTTGGCACTTTCATACCCCTTAGTAGCAGGCTTGCAAATCAACACGTTACCTGCCCTGTCCTGTCGTGTTTCCAAGTTCAGTGCTTTCCCGAAATCCATCACGAAGCGGGTCACCTCTTCCATCTGGCCGGTAGGCCGTGGTATGCGGGTGAGGGAATGAAAGTGTTTCCAAACGCTTTGTGGTCTGAGCTTATGCAATTCTGTTGTAGCCATGTTTACTTATCTTTAATTGGTTTTTTCATTGTTTTACTTCTATTTTCCTCTTCACATGCGGCATGGCAAAGACACCTACAAGGCCGTAGAGGATCTGCCAGACCGACTGAATGGTGAAGACAGCACCCGCGAAAGCAAGCGCCTCTTTCTCTGCTACTCCCAGGATCAGCAGGGAGGAAATCACCATGAAATGCCAGGGGCCTATGCCACCTTGTACAGGTACCGAGATGCCGATGTTTGTCATGGCGAAAACGATCAATCCAGCCATTGGGCCCAGGCCTTTAGTGAAATCAAATGCAAAGAAGCAGATGTAAAAATACAAATAAAAAGAGAACCAGAGGAGGATCGTATAGATTATTATCCTCTTTTTCTCCTTCATTCCGGAGATGAGACGCAGGTCGTAGCGAAGCGTGTTGACGAAACGCCTTAATTTAATCATCAACCAGGTGCGTCGGAAAAAGGTACGCATCACAATTACCGCCAGCACCATCGCAACCAGGATCAGGTAAATCCAGACAGATGAAAACATGTGTGAAAGAGCATCTCCAAACTGGGGGTTATCTCTGAAATAGGAGGAAAAAAAATCAATACTGAACAGCATGCTGAATAAAATCACTGATACACCGGCAATGATGTCGACAACCTTGTCAATCAGAAAAGTCTCCAGTGTTCTGGAGAAAGGAATTCGATCATACCTGCTCACTACACCACAACGCCAAACATCACCAGCGCGCGGCAGGACAAAGTTGACCGCATAGTTGCCCAGCGTGGCATATACCAGGCTGGCACGTGGAGGATGATAGCCGAGTGAATTGACAAACAACTCCCAGCGCAACCCCCTCAACAAGTTGCCCAACAACCCGAAGATCAAGGAGAAGGCTATGATTCCGAAATTTGCCGAGCGGGTGATTTCCCACAGCTCGCCCAGATCAGTGTCGCGATACATAGCCCAGATGATAAACAATCCGAGCAGCAGGGAGAGCACTGTCTTCAGGAAGCTCTTCAGGGATTCAGCTGTTATCTTCACCTGTTCACTGTTAATTTGTTCCACCAAGAGAGAGAATGGGGCACAAAAGCTTCCGAACATACGGTGTGAGCCTCTCTATCTTGTTTTTTTAGAATGGGTTTATCAGATTTCTGATAATAAAATGTTACCTTTGCGGCGGTAAAGATAAGGAATAATCGGCAGATTGCAATGTTTCAGGTAAGAGCAAAAAAAAGCCTAGGGCAGCACTTTCTCAAGGATGAGTCGATTGCACACCGCATCGCGGAGAGCCTTGAGAACTACCCCACTCTCCCAGTGCTGGAGGTGGGACCCGGCACCGGCATGCTCACCCGACAACTGCTGGAACTGGGCAGAGATCTTACAGTGGTGGAGATAGACCGTGAGTCGGTTGCTTACCTGAAAGAGCACTATCCTGCCCTCAAAGGCCGTATACTGGAGCAGGATTTCCTACAGATGGACCTCACAACACTTTATAACGGCAACTTCTGTCTGATTGGCAATTATCCTTACAACATCTCCTCACAGATTTTTTTCAAGTTGCTCGACTACAAGGAGTCTATCCCTTGTTGTGCGGGCATGATCCAGAAGGAGGTGGCGGAACGCATGACCGCTTCACCCGGAAACAAGAGTTACGGCATCCTCAGTGTGTTGCTGCAGGCCTGGTACGATATCGAGTACCTCTTCACGGTGAACGAGCAGGCGTTCATCCCTCCGCCTAAAGTTAAATCGGCAGTCGTACGGCTTACCCGCAACGGACGAAAGCAGCTCGGCTGTAATGAAAAATTGTTCAAGACGGTAGTGAAGACAAGCTTCAACCAGCGACGGAAGATGCTGCGCAACTCCATCAAGTCACTGCTGTCAGAAGAGAGTCCGATGCCTGAAGACCCGATGCTCACCAAGAGACCCGAACAGCTCTCCATTGAGCAGTTCGAGCAACTCACCAACCTGCTGGAACCGTTGATACGGCGGGCAGAAACCAAAGCATCGATGGACTGATTTATGTACGATTTAAAAGAGAGAGACCATGGCGGAAGTAAAATTGTTTTATCACAAGGATGGCATCGTAAGACTGAGCCGTAGCCTTGACTTCCTGAAATCAAACCCCATACAGAACTTTCTGTGGATTGACCTCAATGACGTGGATGAGGAGGTAGAAAATGAACTGGAGGATTTCCTGAAGATCTACATCCAGGAGGAGGAGGAGATGATTGAGATCGAGATGTCGTCACGGTACATCGAGACCAACGACACACTGGTGGTAAATTCCAACTTCCTGCTATCCAACTTCGAAACTGATCCGGTATCGTTTATACTCAAGAACAATATTCTGGTGACTGTTCGCGGTGAAGAACTGAGCTCCTTTCACGAGACGGTTAAGAAGATTTCAGCCAATCCGAAGAACTATCCCACCGGGGCACACGTGCTGGTGGCGCTACTGGAGACACGGGTTGAGTTCGATGCCGACATGATCGAGAACATGACTCAGAAGATCACCCAGCTCAGTAACTCGCTCACACTGCAGGAGGCAGACGAGGAGCTGCTCTCTGAAATCAAGAACCTTCAGGAAAAGACGATGCTCCTAAGGGAGAACATCATTGACAAACAGCGCACTGTCTCAGGAATGCTTCGCAGTGAGTTCATCCCCAATGAGCTGCAACCTAAGCTCACCATCATCATCAAGGACATCAACTCACTGGTGGAGCACATCAAGTTCAGCTTCGACCGTCTCGACTACCTACAGGATACCTTCCTGGGTTATGTGAACATCGAACAGAAC
>Ga0123335_1004452_pt1 | contig 18157 bp, 15 predicted proteins | sample BiotimSIPDNA_2_FD_89707 | JGI IMG/M metagenome (GOLD analysis project Ga0123335, IMG submission 89707) | Anaerobic biogas reactor microbial communites from Washington, USA - Biogas_R2 time_0 SIP DNA | ecosystem: Engineered > Bioreactor > Anaerobic > Unclassified | place: Washington, USA...
GCGCGCGCCCTTGAGCGCCTCGGCATCCTGTGTTACAATGTGGCCAAGCCTATGAAGGAATGCGGGTGCCAGGAAACGGTCTTTACTAACTCACTGGTTGGTACAAAGACTGGGGGCAGACCAGCCGATCTGAAGCAATCTTCCATGATCTGTTTACGATAGCCTCACGATATAGCAAACTCCACAGGATTGATAACCAAATTCTACGTTTTATGGTCTAATACAATTATAACGAAGTCGTGACCCGCCTCACATTATATCGCAAAACAAGCTGTACTTATTCTATCATAAATTGTAACCGGTTGTAAGACCAACTTGAACAGTATATATAGAAAATTTATAGGAGTTAACGGTCATAGACAAAGCGTTCCGGAACTGCCTGAGCCAGTGACACCGGATGATTGGTCTCCGGATGATGATGCGTGATCCGGACGATGAATGATTGAGCGTTTCCGTTAGATGAATGTATCAACATCTCTGTAAAAAACAGGCACTCCATGATCCGCATCATGGAGTGCCTGAGGGGGTAAGCAAACCTCAGCTTACTTTTTCACATACCCGCACTTGGGACATACGCCGTTCTCATTCAGTTCGACACCGCACAGGGGGCAGCGGTCCATCGCCTTGTGGGGCTCATATTCCTCCGTAGCGCCGTTGACGCCGCTGGTAAAGGTGAGCTTCACGATGTTCAGCTTGTCCTTCAGCAGATCGTAGACGATCTTGATCATGCCTTCCACAGTCATGGTTTCTTTGGTAACAACCAGGCGGCATTCCGGATAGGCGGTGGCAAGATCGGTCTTGAAGGCGGGGCCCTTCTGCTTGTTGGAAGGCGCACCGTTCTTGATGCCCTGGGCTTCGTAAACTCCCAGAATGGCGGGCAGCAGGGGATCATCTTCCCGGAGCACCAGCGCGTGGTCAAAGTTCTGCAGAACCTCCCAGGCGGTCTTCTTGATTTCATTGCACGGGAATACCATATTGACCCCTTCGTTGATGCTCTCTTCTACTTCAATGGTCAGGATGCCGGTATGTCCATGCAGATACTGGGCTTCGCCCCTGAATCCGTAGAACCGGTGGGCATATTGCAGGTCCAGTGTGGTGAAACTTCTCATGGCAATTCTCCTCACATTGTATATTTACGGAGGCATGATGCTCCCGTATGGCCAGGCTGGATGAAACAGAAACTGGAATATATTGAGTATAACCGATTTCTGTTCAATTTGCAACCGAGCCAGGACAGACGTTGGAGCAATGCTGTTTCAGGCTGCCATAAAACGTTATCCCATGGGGCCGCCCAGGCCGGCATTCTTCAGCCAGGCGCGAACCATTGGCACAGCGCTGCGGACATCGGCCTGCCGCTCCCTGTCTGACACTTCCCTCTCGATGATGGCGGCGCCATGGAAGCCATAGCCGGCCAGCTTTTCAAATAGTGCGGGGAAGGGAACCAGGCCCAGGCCCAATACGGTTTCCCTTCCCAGGGAGTCATCCGTGCCCTCCGGGTACAGGCCATCCTTGACATGCAGGCCCAGGATGAGATGCCGCAAAATGTCCACGGCATCCAGAGGATTGCCGCGGCCGTACATCAGCAGATTGGCGGGGTCAAGATTGACGCCTACCGATTTTTCTCCTGCGTCCCGGATCAGGCGGCGCAGGGTGACCGGCGTTTCCTGGCCTGTTTCCAGCAGAAAGCGAACGCCCAGCTCCCCATACCGCCTGCCGATGCGCGAAAGCATTTCCACATAGGTGGAATACTCCGCCTCCGACGGATTCTCCGGCACAAAGCCCAGGTGCGCCATGGCCATGGAAATGTGAAGCTGATTGCAAACCTCCGCTGCCTTCATCATGGACAACATCCGTTCCTCGCGGAGCGCAGCATTCCCCAGACCGATGGTGGACGGACCCTGGGTAAAATCCCATACCTGTGGGCCGCTGCAACCTGCCAGGGCGCTGGCGGCAGGGAAATCCCGCAATCGTGTTTTGGCCTGGGCAATCGTTTCTGGAGACAGCAGGGCGGCATCACCCAAGCGGAGCTGCAGCGTATCCAGGCCGCACTCCCGGCAAAAGGCGATACCCGGCTGAAGATCCTCAATACGGATAATGGTTCCCACGGGGCATTGGGTAGGCATGGGGACAACTCCTTTGACGGCAAATATGCCGGAAGGGCATCCGCCCTTCCGGCACAAAGCATGGTTGGATTATTCGGCCCAGTAATAGTTGCGGACAACCTCAAGATAGTGAGCCAGGCCCATGTTGTTCAGCTCGTTCTGGAAAGCGGTCCACTCAGCGTCACTTTGGATGTCGCGGGTGCCCAGGATGAACTTGGTGCAGTTGTTCAGGATGAAATCCCTGAACTGCACATCCAGCTCGGCCTTTTCAGTCACCAGGTCGCTGTCAGCGCACCAGGAGATCTGCGGGAACTCGGTCATTACAGCGTAGGGCATGTACGTCTGCTCCGCCAGGCTGCCGGCCAGTTCGTTGTCGGAATAGGTTCTGGACGCGGCTTTGGCATAGAACATGTCCTGGGTGATGTAGTAATCGGCAAACCAGGTGATGGTCCAGTATACGCTTTGGGGAGAGGTCCAGTCCACCAGACTCTTGACGGATTTGGCATCGCCGCCAAAGGAAGGTTCGTCCGCCCAGGCCCAATGCACGTTTTCCTGGCCCAGGAAGCTGCTCCACAGGCTGCCTTCCTTGCTGCACCAGTAATCCAGCCACTTGTAGGCCACATCAGGATTTTTGCAGGAGGTGGTGATGAAACAGCGCAGGTTGAGTTGGCTTTCGGCTCTGCGGGCGGTCAGGCGGACGCCTTCAGGCCCGGCCACCGGGGGAACGGCTACATAGTCGCCATAGCTGACCTTGCCTTCCTCACTGGATACATTCACCACGCGCATGGGATTCATGCCGGCCACCACACCGGCCACAGCGCTTTCCTTGTAAACGGAGGTGATCTGGCGCATTTGGGTCAGGTTCTGTACAAAGGTCTCCTCAGAGAGCAAACCCTGGGTGTAGAGTTTGTTCATGAACTTGAGGGACTCCCGGAACGCGTCCTGTGTGACGGCCATGGATACGTTATGATCCTTGTCGGCCACCAGGAAGTTGTTGGGGCAGTACAGGAAGGAGTTGATGAAGTAGAACATGGGGTCGGTGCCCTCGGAAACCAGCTGATTGTTGCCCATCAGCGGGATCTCGTCGCTGGGATCGCCGTTGCCGTTCATATCGTTGTCGCGGAAGTAGAGCAGCATTTTCTCAAACTCATCCAGGGTCTGGGGCATGGTGTCGGCGGGCAGGTTGATGGATGCATTGTAGGCGGCCAGCCAGTCGCGCAGCACCCATACCTTGTTGAACATGGAGTTTTGAACCAGGTAAACGGAAGACAGGAAGGAATAGATGTGGCCGTCAGGCGCGGTTACCGCGTCCCACATGTCCAGCTCGTCCAGCATCTTGGGGTAATAATAGCCATGCTCCTTGATCAGGTCATCCAGCGGCAGCACGATTCCGTCCTCAGCCAGGTTCATCAGTTCGCCGGAGTCAACGGCATACAGGAAGATGTCCGGCAGATTGTCACCGGCTACGGCCAGGTTGAACATGGTATCCATCTCATCCAGCGGAACGGAAATCCAATTGACCTTCACACCGGAAAACTCTTCGTACCAGATGGACTGGGCCATTTTATCCGGCTCATCCGTCTGAGGGGTGCGTACGACCCAGACGTTCAAGGTCACATCCTCATCGGTGATGGGATAAACACCGGGCTGGGAGACGCCGGCCAGAGCGATTGCGGGCAACATGCATAACACGATCAGGATTGCCAACAGCTTTTTCATCGGGACTCCTCCTTTTTGAATGATTGTGTGGGAAATTTGTGTGGGAAATTTGTGCGGGATTTGTGTGTGGGATATTTGTGTGGGAATTTGCTTGCGGGGAACGAAAAGTGGAAGGTCACCTCCTTGCCTTGGGATGGTTTGGTAAAGCCTCAGCCCTTGACAGCGCCAATCATAACCCCCTTCACAAAATATTTCTGAACAAAAGGATAGAGCATCAGCACCGGCACGGAAGCAAAGATGATCAGGGAATACTTCATTACATCTGCGCGTTTGGCAAGTTGGGCGGCTGTGCTGGCATCCATGCCGCTTTCAATGGAAGCGGACACATTGAGGATTAATATTTCCCGCAGAACGTTGGGAAGGGGCATCATGGACCTTGAGCTCAGGTACACCAGCGGATAGAAGTAGGAATTCCAGAAATACACGGCAGAGTAGAGGGTGATAACCGCCAGGATGGGTCCGGACAGCGGAAGGACCACCGTCATCAGGAAACGCCAGTTGCCGCAGCCGTCGATCTGGGAGGCTTCCAGCAGTTCGTCCGGAATCTGGGTGCGGAAATACGTACGCATGACGATCATGTTGTACATGGAAATGGTGAAAGGCAGCGTTACGGACCAGATGGTATCCAGCATGCCCAGGTTTTTGATGAGCAGATAACCGGGGATGAGCCCGCCGTCAAAATACATGGAAAAGACGCAAAGCGCCATCACCGGCACCCCGAGCAGGAAATTCTTGCGGCTCAGGGCGTAGGCGCACAGTGTCTGAACCACCATGGCTTCCGCCGTACCGATGACGGTATAGAGGATGGAATTCAGGTAGCCGGACCATACATACCGGTATTCCAGAACGGCCTTGTAGCCTTCCAGCGTCCACTGGGCCGGAATGAGGGAAAGGCCCGTGGAGCCTGTCATCAGGCCGCCGCTGAAGGAGGCGGATACAACGTATAAAAGCGGATACAGGATGGTGATAAAGATCAGGCACAGGAGAGCAAAGTTGACAACCATGAATACCCGGTCGCCCGTTGACAGGCGGATGCCATGAAGATGCCGGGCCTTTTGGGCAGCTGCCGGATTCTCTGTCATTTTGTACACCTCACCATAACGAATTGCTGTTCAGTTTTCTGCTTAGCCTGTTGACGATGATCAGCATGATCATGTTCACCAGGGAAGTAAACAGGCTGATGGCAGCAGAATAGGAAAACTGCGGATTGGAGGAGGCAAGACCGACGGTATAGGCATAGGTGCTGATGACCTCCGACACCTCTGTGTTGATATTGTTCTGCAGGAGCAGTACTTTCTCATAGCCGATGGTCATCATCTTGCCGGACTGCATGATCAGCAAAATACAGAAGGTAGGCAAAACACCGGGGATGTCCACATGCCAGATGCGCTTGAGCAGCCCGGCGCCATCCATGGTGGCAGCTTCGTGCAGCTCGGGGGAGATGCCTGCCAAGGCGGAGATAAAGATGATGGAGTTGTAGCCCAGCTCCTGCCACACGCCGGACCAAACGTAAATAGAATAAAAGTATTGCGGCTTGGCCATCCAGTTGGCCGCCGGTACACCAAACAGAGCCAGTACCGAGTTCATCAGACCGCCCCTTGCCTTGGTGAATTCCAGGATCAGGGAGCACAGAACCACGGTGGAAATGAAGTGCGGAGCGTAGCTGACCATCTGCACCGCTTTGCGAAAGCGGGGAAGCGGCAGATAGTTGAGCATGATGGCAAACATGAGCGGAAGCGGGAAGGTGAGCAAATTGTACAAATTGATGAACAGCGTGTTTTTGATGACGCTGGGAAACTGATAGCTCTCAATAAACTTCAGTATGTACTTGAGCCCCACCCATTTGCTGCCGGTGATACCGCGGGCGGGACGATAATCCCGAAACGCCACCTGGATCCCCCACATGGGGACATAGCGGAAGATGATGATGACCGCCAGCGGGATTAGCAGCATGCAAATCAGCGCACCGTTGTGCCGAACATCCAGCCTCAGACGTTCCAGCAAAGTCCTCTTCCTCAGGTAGGTATCGCTCTTCTTCATCCGGTATGCTCCTTTTTGCGCTTCGTCGTGATTTCATACTACCCCAGCGCCCTTTAGGACGCAAGGTGAAATCCGTATGATGATGGCGCCAAAACCCGGGTAGGGGGGGTACAGATTTCCGTGTGACACCCAATATTCAATTTTGGCCGTTTTATTACCATATATTTCATGGTTTCGTTGAAACAAAAAAACGAGGCTGTGATACAATAAACGTGAAATCATCAGAACACATTTCTTTCACAAGGGAGGTGAACAGGATGGCATTCTCCCTGGTTTCTGTAATCAAGAAGAGCCGCTCACTGATGAAATTCACGATGTTCTATCTGTGCCTGCTTTTTGTGATTGTCCTTTTGGGGATCAGTACGTTTTTGGTCTCCATCAGCACCACAGCACGGCAGACCGAAGAAGTAAACACAATGATTTTGAAACAGACGGCTGAGAATATTGACAATTCTTTTAATGAAGCAAACTATTTTACCTATACCGCCAGCGGGTTTAACTACCTGCAAAAGCTGATGCTGCTTGGCCGCCCTTTTGATGGCGAAGCCATCCTCACCATCCGCGAGGCCATGGGGAACATCCCTCCTTTCAGCGATGGCAACAGACTGATTGTCAACTATCAGATCTACCTGTCCAATGGTGACTTTATTGTACAGTATGGAAACACATGTCTTGATATTGACCGCTTCTATGGCAAAAGTTTTTCCTATGGTGATATGACTGTAAGCCAATGGCGGCAGAGCGTTCTTAAAAGCGGCTATACGATGCTTTTTCCTGCGGCTCCCGCCAGTATCGGCGGTACTAAAGGCAGGATGCTGCTGTATGTGCGCAATCTCAGCTATCTGAGCCGGTCCGCCGGCCGCGTGATCTTCTATGTCGATGAAAATGCGCTGCAGCAGTTGTTCAGCCCCCTGTATGAACTTTCCGCTGCCTACACCCTGATCCTGGACAAGGATGGCGTCCTCCTGTCCAGCCATGAGGACCTGCCGGAAACCTTTGATTTTGCACCGTTGCTGAGCAGCCGCGCCGGTTCGGGCAGTTATCTGACGGAGTACAACGGCCAGAGGATGCTGATCTCCTATGCGCGGCTGTCCACCTCGGGCTGCATTGTTGCCTCGGCCACGCCCTATCAGGCGATTGTCGCAAGGGCCAGCGCGGTGCTCAAACCCATGATCATCTGCATCATCCTGCTTTTTGCCGCAGGTCTCGCACTCACCTATTATGGGATACGCATCACCCGCCGGCCCCTGATGAAAACAATGGAGCTATTGGCGGCAGAAGGCGGTGGCCTTTCGGACCACGGCTTCAAGCAGCTGGACCAGGCGGTGCATCAGTTGGTTACCAGCCACCATCTGCTGGCCCGGCGTTTGGAGGAGCAGCGCATGGAACTGCGCACCGCCATTGTGGCCAGTCTGGAAAGCGGGGATACCCTGGAGGCCGGAGAGCTGGACATCCTGCTTTCCCATGTGGGCATCCAGCCGGAGGGGGATCGCTTCCGCGGTGTGTATCTGATCATCCCCGATGACAAGGAACTGAACTCCGATATGCTCAGCCGCGGCGATATGCACCGCGCCCTGGTGATCGAGCTGCTGGAGCCCTTCGCGCCTCATATCCGCTTTTTGTCGCTGAAGAACAGGAACAGCTTTATTCTGCTGTATGCCGAATATCAAAATGAACCACAGAACCTGAACAGCTTCTTTACCCGCCTTTACCAGGTAATGCGAAACGTGGACGGGCTGGAGCCATACTTCTATGTGGGCACGGAGTGCAGCAGCCTGTGCTATCTGCCTCATTCCCTGCTGGCCGCGCGGCAGCTGATCCTCAAGGGCTCAGGCAGCACTTACCTGTCCATCGCAGACGAGCAGGATCAGCCGACCGCCTGCTACTACTATTCCGAGCAGCAGGAAAAGAAGCTGATTTCGCTGACAGCCATGGGCAGGGAGGAAGAAGTGAAGGAGCTGCTGGAAGCCATCTGCGCTGAAAACACGCGGCACCACATGTCCCGCTTCTGCAGTCAGATGCTGTACTACAAAATGGTGGGGACCCTCAGCAACCTGTCCAACAACCTTGCTTTGCCGGAGGAACTCACCTGCTCGCTGCACAAGCTCAGCACCAAACAATTTTTTGGTCTGCTGGAGTCCCAGTACATGGAGCTGTGCCGGCAGAGCAGGGAAAAGCAGACCGAGCACACCTCCCGCCTGATCCAGAAGGTGCTGGCCTATATTGACGCCAATTACACGGATTATACCCTGACCCTTACCAGCACCGCACAGCACTTTGGCATTACGGACAAGTATCTGTCGGCATTTATCCATGAGAAGGCGGGCATCAACTTTTCCTCCTATCTGGAGCAGCTGCGCATCCGCAAGGCCAACGAGCTGCTGGAGAACACAGACAAGACGGTGGATGAGATTGCCCAGATGATAGGGTACGCAAACGGAAAAACCTTCAGGCGTGCGTACAGCCGTGTGACCGGTATCGCGCCTTCGGAACACCGCAATATTCAGCGGGGCAGTTCCAATCAGCCATTCAAAGGAGAAGCGGAATGAAAGCTTGTATCATCGGAGCGGGTTTTATCGCAGCGGCCCATGTGGCAGGGTATGAAAAGATCCCCCAGGTGGAGCTTTGCGGCATCGCCGATATACGGGCAGAAGCTGCCCGGGCCCTGGCTGACAAACACCATTGCCGGGCCTATACCAGTGCGTTGGAAATGCTGCAAAAGGAGAAACCGGACGCTGTGTCCGTTTGCGTGCCCACCCATCTGCACCGGGAGGCGGTTTGCCTGGCCCTGGAACAGGGGGCGGATGTGCTGTGTGAAAAACCTCTGGCGCTTGCGATGGAGGATGCAATCGCCATGCGGGATACGGCCCTTGGGTGCGGCAGGCAGGTGATGACTGCCCAGGTGCTGCGGTTCTGGCCGGAATATGAGCTGATCTCCCAGAAGCTTGCCCAAAAGCTATCCGGCAGTGATTGGGGGCCGCTTCTCCGCCTGGACGCCCGGCGCATCGCACACAGCAGCCGGGGGGATTGGTTTGGGGATCCGCAAAGGGGCGGAGGTGCACTGTTTGATCTGCTGGTGCATGACTTGGATTTTGTGGTTTCCATCCTTGGTTGCCAGGCGGAAAGCCTGTATGCCACCGGCCACCAGAATGCCCTGGGCGGCTGGGTGCATGTAAACGCGCTGCTAACCTGGCCAGGGGGGATCCAGGTCAGCCTGGAGGCTGCCGGAGACATGCCCTTGGGCTATCCCTTTACCATGAGGTTCCGGGCGGACTGTGAAAACGGCTGCCTGGACTTTACGTCCCAGTCTCTTCAAAATATCGCCACGGCGCAGCAGGTCTCCTCCCAGCTGTTCTGCGTGGAGGAAGGCCAGGCGCGCCCGCTGGATCCGGGCACTTTTCCGGAGGGAGCCAACGGGGAAGCCTTCCATCGGCAGATTCGCGCGTTTGTGACCGGCGTGGAGGCAGGCCGGCTTCCCATCCCCTTTGAGCAGAGCATCTATGGTATGAAGCTGATCCACAAGATCCGTGCTTCTTTGGAAACAGGCTGCAAGATGATCCTGGATGATATTTGAGAGGCTGCAATGCTGGCGCCCATGGCCGCCGTTGCAGTTTCTGGCTTGCAGACTGCCTTGCACTTGTATGCAGAAATCCCTATTTCAGTCTTCCATAAAACGCCACCGCATTTTGCAGATCGGCTTCATCCGGGTGATTCTTTGAAATGCCCCCGATCAGTTTGAAAGGGCCAAAGGTATCATATCCTTTGCATCCATACTCACCAAGGATGGCTGCTTTTTTCTTCTCTGCAATTTTCCGGGCCGCGTTGCAATACATTTCCGTTCTGCCGCCGTAGGTGTACAGGAAAAATACGGCCTTGCCCTCCGGCAGCTTTTCATTCATCAGGGCAAGCATCTGCGGGTAGAACTTGCCAAACGCGATTCCTGAGGCAAATCCGATCCGATCAAACCCAGCCAGATCGAAATTTTTCTCCCTGGTTCCATCAATGGCCGTGATGTCATATTTTTCAGCAATGGCATCCACCAGTTTTTTGGTATTTCCATGATGCGTTGACACATATACTATCGCAGTTTTCATAAGGGACTCCTTCATGGGTTGGCTGCAGGGGATTCCAGGCTCTGTAACCGTTCAAGCCACCTTTTTATACAGCCATTCTGGAAAAAATCAAGCAATGCGCCGTCGCTGTAACGCTCGGCCCGTACGGCAGCCATGATCAGCGCCAGCACGCACTGGGCATTCAGGTGGGAAACATCCGCATTCTTCATGGATTCCGAATTCCATGCAAGGCCGTTGTCTTTCAGAATCTCCTCATAGCGGGTTAGCCCCATGTCCTGATTGTGTTCATGAAAGGCGTGCACATCCCTGATGAAGTGATTTGCTGCATTGGAATAATCTGCGAAAGGCATCTGGATGGGATGCTCCGGTGATCCGTCGTTTTCCTGATCAATGATCCATTGGCCGATGGGGTCTGTTTGGATCATGGGTATGTATTTCGTCAAACGGCCAAATTGGCTCATTCTCATGGTCCTCCAATGGACTTGTGTACCGCCATTGTATAACATCATATGATTTTGTCAACCAGGCGCAGCCGGCAACACTTGGCGACAGCCCATAAACGCAACAGGAAAACGGGAAGAAAATGCCGAATGGAGAATAAAAGGCATCAAACGGGCGTTGGATGGTTTGAACGGTCACAGGCGTATCTGCAGATGGGAGGATGAATCCGGTGAAAAGAAAAGTGTTCGCTCTGCTTGGGGTCCTGGTATGGATGAGCGTCGGCAGTGCCTATGCTGAAAAAGCCCGGGGGATCATAAGTAATTCCGATTCAAATTACCATGGGGAGCATCTTCAGCAGCATTTGTATTCCACCGATCTGCATGGCACCGGCAATTACCTGAAAGTAAGGAAGGAAGCAAAGAACTCCACGGTTTTAGGCCACTTGGAGCAGGCGGATCAGTTTCTTCTGCTGGAGCTGAAGAACGGGTATGCCAAGGTGGAGGTTCTTGTTTCCGATGAAACCAGCCCGGATTCCTGGGTGGGTCTGACAGGCTGGGTCGATGCGGACTATATTGATTGCAATTGCAGCGTGGCGCAGTATCACAGCAAAAATCCGGCCGCCCTTTCTTCCGGGTCTGAGGAAGCAGGAATGCCAGCCAGTGCGGCGGGGGATTACCTGTTCAGCAGCGGCGCCGGTGCGTGGGGTACTTTTTTAACGCTGCAAACCGACGGTTCTTTCATCGGAGATTACGGGGATTCCGACATGGGAGACATCGGGGAGGGGTATCCCCACGGAATTCACTATTTCTGCAGCTTTCAAGGACAGTTTGCGGATTGGCAGAAGGTGAATGGGTATACCTATTCCATGAGGCTGGACACAGTACAGTCTTTGGAAGCGGAAGACCATATCCAGGGCGGGATTAAGTATATCGCATCCGAGCCCTATGGCCTTGAGCGGGGCACCTCCTTTCTCCTTTTTACACCGGAAACGCCGATGAATGTTTTGCCGGAAAGCTTTCTGGAGTGGCTGCGTATGCCGCAGGATGAAAAGCATCCCGACCAACTGGGATGCTATGCCATCTACAATGTGCAAGCCGGGTATGTTTTCTATCAGTAACCTGCGTGCGGTGTGTTAACCGGCTGGCCGCTTCTTGTCAGACAGCAAAAACGAAGGCCCTCCATCAGCGGGGGCCTTCGTTTTGAATATGAGGTTTGCCTATCTTTCCTCCCGGAAATACGGTAGTCCAAGGCCTGCCGGGGGCTGATTCTCCCGCTTGCGCCGCAGGGACACCACCACCAGCACGATGACGGTGACCAGATAGGGCAGCATCTTGAACAGTTCCATGGAGCGCCGGGTGAGGTCGGGGATGTAGAAATACAGCCAGGAGAGCATGCCGAAGAGGTATGCGCCCCAGATGCTCCGCCGGGATTTCCAGCTGGAGAAGATGACCAGGGCTACCGCCAGCCAGCCCAGCCGCTCGATGCCGCCGTCGCTGTCCCAGGTGCCCTTGGTGTAGTCCATCACGTAGTACAGGCCGCCCAGGCCGGAGATGCCCGCGCCGATGCAGGTGGCCAGGTACTTGTAGCGGGTCACGTTGATGCCCGCCGCGTCCGCGGTGCCGGGGTTTTCGCCCACAGCCCGCAGGTTCAGGCCTACGCTGGTGCGGTTGATAAACCAGTTGACCAGGAAGGCCATGGCCACGGCAAGGTAGACCATGAAGCCATACCCCAGCAGCATGCTCAGCAGGGGAGGCAGGTTCTGGGCAAAGGGAAGGCTGGCCCTGAAGGCCGCGCTGGTGTTGGAAACGGAGATCTGGCCCACGCCGCCTGCCAGCTTGTTGAGGGAGCCGCCAAAGAAGTTGGACAGGCCGGCCGCAAAGATGGTCAGGGTGAGGCCGGTTACGTTCTGGTTGGCCCGCAGGCTGATGGTGAGCACGCTGTAGATGAGCCCGCCCAGCAGGGAGGCGATGAAGGCGCACAGCAGCGCAATGAGGACACAGACCAGCTTGTTGGGGTCGGGGGTGCTGCGCTCATAGAAGAACACGCCGGTGAGCCCCGCGATGCCGCCCAGGTACATGATGCCGGGTACGCCCAGGTTCAGGTTGCCGGATTTCTCGGTTACAATCTCGCCTGTGGAGCCATAAAGAATCACGGTGCCGAACATGATGCCGGCCTTAAAGAGAGCGATGAGCTGGGTCATGCCTGTACCTCCTTGTGCTTTCCGCTCCGGAAGTGCACCTGATAGTTGATGAAAAACTCACTGCCCAGGATGAAGAACAGGATGATGCCCGTCAGCATGCTGGAAACATGGTTGTTGAGGTTGAAACGGGAGGCAATCTCGATGGCGCCCTTGTCCAGGAACACAATCAACGCGGAAATTAGGATCATCACAAAGGAGTTGAACTTGGCCAGCCAGGCCACAATGATGGCCGTAAAGCCGCGGCCGCCCGCTGTGCTGGCGGAGATGGTGTGGCTCGCGCCGGACACGGCCAGGAAGCCCGCGATGCCGCACAGCGCGCCGGAGATGAACATGGTGCGCACGATCACCTTGCCCACGTTGATGGCCGCGTAGCGGGCGGTGTTTTCGCTTTCGCCCACCACGGCGATCTCATAGCCCTGCTTGCTGTAGCGAAGGTAGATAAACATGCCGATGGCCAGGGCAAGCACCAGGATTACGTTCAGGCCGTAGGCCTGGCCAAAGACCTCGGGGAACCAGCCCACCTTGGTTTTGGAGTTGATAACGCCCACCGTGTTGGAGCCGATGGGGTTTTCCCACATGGCCACAAAGTAGGCGGTAATCTGAATGGCAATGTAGTTCATCATCAGGGTGAACAGGGTTTCGTTGGTTTTCCATCTGGCCTTGAACAGGCCGGGGATCAGGCCCCACAGGCCGCCTGCCAGGGTGCTGAACACCAGCATGATGATCATCAGGGGAATGGTGGATATGGTTTTGCCCAGGTAGATCATGCAGGCGGCGGAAGCGATGCCGCCCACCAGAATCTGGCCTTCCGCGCCGATGTTCCAAAAGCGCATCTTGAAGGCCGGGGCCAGACCCACGGAGATGCAAAGCAGCATCATCATATCCCGGATCATGACCCACATGCGCTTGTTGGTGCCAAAGGCCCCTTCAAACATGGCGGCAAAAACCTTCAGGGGATTCAGCTTTACAATGCCGTAGATGAGGATGGAGCAAATGACCAGTGAGGCCACCAGCGCGATGCCCCGGATTCCAAAGGCTTTCCACATGGGAATGGCTACGCCCCGCTTGGATACGCGCACAAAGGGCTCCCTGGCGTTTGGTTCTCTGTTCATGCCGTTGCCTCCTCTCCCAGGTGCGTCATCAGCAGGCCGACCTCTTCCTTGCGGGCGGTGCGTCCGTCCACAACGGCGCTTACCTTCCCGGCGCAAAGCACCAGGATGCGGTCGCAAAGCTCCAGCAGCACGTCCAGGTCTTCGCCAACATAGATGACTGCCGCGCCCTCTTCCTTCTGCTTGTTCAGCAGGTGGTAGATGGTGTAGGAGGTGTTGATGTCCAGGCCGCGCACGGCGTAGGCGGACATCATCAGGGAGGGCTTTCCGGCGATCTCCCGGCCCACCAGCACCTTTTGCACATTACCGCCGGAGAGGCGGCGCAGGGGGATGGTAAGGCTGGGGGTAACCACTTCCAGCTCTTTAACGATTTTCTGGGCCAGGGCGCGGGGGGTCTTGCGGTCGGCAAACATGGATTTGCCGTTTTTGTAGCTGCGAAGCATCACGTTGTCCGTCAGGTCCATGGAGCCCACCAGCCCCATGCCGAAACGGTCCTCCGGCACGAAGGCCAGGCCCACGCCCAGCTTGTAGATATCCAGGGGGTTTTTGCCCACCAGCTCTTCCTCTTTTCCCTCCGGGGGCAAAAAGCGGATGGACCCGCCTTTTTCAACCCGGGCAAGCCCGGCGATGCACTCCAGCAGCTCCCGCTGGCCGCTGCCGGTAATGCCGGCAATGCCCAGGATTTCGCCGCCGTAGGCGGTAAAGGAAACGTTGTCCAGGCGTTTGACTCCGTCGGAATCCAGCACCGTGACGTCCTTGACCACCAATCGCTCCACCGGGTTTATAGGCTGGGGCCTGTCGATGTTAAGGGATACCGCCCGTCCCACCATCATGTCGGTCAGCTGCTGGGGATTGGTATCCTTGGTGGCAATGTCGCCGATGAAGCGGCCCTTGCGCAGCACCGCCACCCGGTCGGAGATCTCCATCACCTCATGGAGCTTGTGGGTAATGATCACTAGGGATTTGCCGTCCGCCTTCATGTTGCGCATCACGGTGAAGAGTTTTGCCGTCTCCTGGGGAGTGAGCACGGCGGTCGGCTCGTCCAATATCAGCACGTCGGCGCCACGGTACAGCACCTTCACGATTTCAAGGGTCTGCTTTTCCGAGACGGACATGTCATAGACTTTTTTATCAGGGTCCACCACGAATCCGTAGCGGTCGCATATCTGCTTCACCTGAACGCGCACGTTCTTCAGGTCCACGAGCTTGTGTTCGTTCAGCCCCAGCACGATGTTTTCCGCGGCGGTCAGCACATCCACCAGTTTGAAATGCTGATGGATCATGCCAATGCCCAGGCAAAACGCGTCCTTGGGGCACCGGATGACCTGGGGGTGATCATTGATGCAGATTTGTCCGCCTTCAGGGAGATAGATGCCTGAAAGCATGTTCATCAGGGTTGTTTTTCCGCTGCCGTTTTCGCCCAAAAGGGCCAAAATTTCGCCCGGATGGATATCCAGGCATACCTTGTCGTTGGCTACAACTTCGCCAAAAGTTTTGGTGATATCCATCATTCGGATCGCTTTGCCGGTTTCCAAAAACATGTTCCTTTCTGTATACGGACGGGCAGGGCCGCACCCGCATTAATCGCCAAAGTCAGGCAAGCCTCCTGCCGTGAGAAAGGGAGCCGGCCGGATAGCTGGGAATGTCCGGGAAAAGAGGAGAGAAGCAGCCCGAGGCTGCTTCTCTCCTGATGGGAGATGATTAGTTGAGCTCCTTGATGCCGTCAATGCGCAGGCCGAAGTAGGGCGCGCTGCGGAAGGTAGACTCCAGGAAAGCGCCGTCCACGATGGCTTCGCCGGAATCGCCCACCCAGTCACCGTCGGTGTCCTGCCAGGCGTAGGTGGTTACGGGAGCGCCGCCCACGGTAAAGGTGGCGGTGTCAAAGACCTGCAGGGAGCCGTCCTTCAGAGCGGCGATCACTTCTTCCACCTTCTCGGCGGAGCCGGCAGCGCAGCTCTCGCCCAGCTTGGAGATCATCACGGCGTCGTCGGCATAACCCAGCGCGAAATCGGTGGGCATGGCTTCGCCGGAGATCATCTTGCTGAGGAACGGGGTGTACAGAGCGCCCCAGTTGTTCTGGGCGGAGGTCAGCGCGGCGGTGGGGGCCACGGAAAGCATGTCGATGTTGTAGCCCACGCTGTAGACTTCCTTGCCGCCGTCCTTGGCCGCCTGCACAGCGGAAGGAGCGCCGGTGGAGTCGGCGTGCTGGCCGATGATGACGCAGCCCTTGCTCATCAGAGCGTTGGCAGCCTCGGCCTCGGCGATGGGATCATACCAGGAGTTGGTGTACTGCACATCCATGTGAGCCTCGGGAACGATGCTGCGGATGCCCAGGAAGAAAGCGGTGTAGCCGGAAACCACTTCCGCGTAGGGATAGGCGCCCACATACCCGATGTAGGGATCGGTGGCCTTGCCCGCGTCCATGAGTTCCTTGAGCTTCATGCCCGCCACAACGCCGGAAACAAAGCGGCTCTGGAAGGTGAAGGGGAACATGTTGGCCACGTTGGGAAGGTTCTCCAGGGCGGCGGTATCGCCGGTGGAGGCCACAAAGAACACGTCCGGATATTCGGCGGCAGCAGCCATCATATGGGACTGGTGGCCGAAGCTGTCGGAAATGATGATCTGGCAGCCCTGCTCCGCAAGGTCAACCGCGGTGTCAAAACAGGTTTCGTCTTCGGGGATGTTGTACTTAAAGATGACCTGCTCATCCTTAAGGCCCAGGGTAGCCATTGCGCTCTTGATGCCGTCGATGTGAGCCAGGTCATAACCGGAATTCTCGTCGTGAATCAGAATCACGCCGACCTTCAGATCGCCAACAGCGATGGGTGCGCGAGCCTCGCGCGGGGCCGCGCCTTCGGCCAATACGGTGGTAGCCATGGCGAGAACCAGGAGAAGCGCCATTACGATTGCATGCAACTTCTTCATGCCAGTAGTCCCCCTTCTTATGTTTGTTGCCTTATCCTTACGCCTTTGCGGCGCTGCAACCCGTTGCCGGTATCCGTCAGGCAGCCTCAATTACGATTACGATGCAAAGAAAACTGATTCCATTGTAATATACTCCTAAATTTTTTTCAAGTACTGGCAAAATTTTTTAGTTTTTCTGCCGTGCACCGGGCTTTCACCGGCCCCTCCTGCCCTTGTCAAAGCGCCGCAGAATGCCGTATATCTGCTTGGTCAGCTTGTCCATGTCCTTGCGGCTGCGGCTTTCCATCCGCCGGATCAGGTCAGCCAGCCTTTCTCCCGCCAGGGCGAGCTGCCCATAGGGGGTGGCGGAATCCGCTTTGGGCGCGGCTTCCCTGCGCAGGGGAACCTGGGCAGGAGCCGGGGGAGCAACTTCCTTGGGGGCGGGCTCTTTGGCAGCAGCCTGATCCTTGGCAGCGGCCTGTTCCCGGGCGGGCTTCTCCAGCCGCACCCGGTTGCCTTCCTCCAGCAGCTCGCCCCGGGTCAGGTCCCACACCTCTCCGTTATAGGGCGCATGGGCGGTGAAGCCCAGCTCCTCCCGGAGCCTGCCCGCAAACAAATCCGCCACCTGGTCCTCCCCGTGCACCACAAAGACCCGCTTTGGCTTTTGCTCAAAGCTGCCAATCCATTTCATCAGGCCGTTGTTGTCCGCGTGGCCACTGACCCCGGCCAGCTGCCGGATGGTGGCCTTCACCTGAATTTCCTCGCCAAAAAGCTTCACGGGGTTTACTCCGTCCAGCAGGCTGCGGCCCAGGGTGCCCACGCTCTGGTAGCCCACAAACAGCACCGTGGATTCCGCCCGCCAGAGGTTGTGCTTGAGATGATGGCGAACCCGGCCCGCGTCGCACATGCCGCTGGCGGAGATGATCACCTTGGGGGTGGGGTCCTCGTTGATCAGCTTGCTTTCCTCGGCGCTCACCGCTACCTTGAGCCCCTCAAAGGAGATGGGGTTGATCCCCTGGCGCACCAGGGCCAGGGTTTCCTCGTCGCAGCATTCCAGGGTGTTTTCCGTAAAAATGTGGGTGGCCCCGATGGCCAGGGGGCTGTCCACATACACGGGGAAGTTTGGATGCCCCTTCACCCGCCCCTCCTCCTTCAGCTGCCGCAGGAAGTAGAGCATCTCCTGGGTGCGGCCCACGGCGAAGCTGGGAATCACCACATTGCCGCCCCGGTCAAAGGTTTCCTGGAGCACCTGGGTGAGGGCGGAAAGATAATCCGGCACGGGGCCGTGGCTCCTGTCGCCGTAGGTGGACTCCATGATCACATAGTCCCCCCGGGTGCAGTAGGAGGGATCCTTGATGAGGGGCTGGTGCAGGTTGCCGATGTCCCCGGAGAAGACGAGGGTTTGGGTCTCACCTTCCTCTGTCACCGTCACCTGGATGGAGGCGGAGCCCAGCAGATGCCCCACGTCCACAAAGCGGATGCGGATGCCCTCAAACACAGGGATGTCTGTCTGGTACCGGCAGGGCACAAACAGCGCGCACACCCCCTGGGCGTCCGCCTGGGTGTACA
>Ga0123335_1004453_pt1 | contig 18156 bp, 15 predicted proteins | sample BiotimSIPDNA_2_FD_89707 | JGI IMG/M metagenome (GOLD analysis project Ga0123335, IMG submission 89707) | Anaerobic biogas reactor microbial communites from Washington, USA - Biogas_R2 time_0 SIP DNA | ecosystem: Engineered > Bioreactor > Anaerobic > Unclassified | place: Washington, USA...
GACACCCTGTCTTTGTCGGAAAACCGAGCCAGGATAAGGGGCTGCTCGAAAAAAAACGGATTCACAACCTCACTGATAGACGCTTTTAAATCCGAATCCTGATACTTTAGAAAATGCTCCAATCGCTCGATATAATCCTTTCGCACTTTCGAAGGCATAATCCGCTCAACCTTCGCCATCAACCCGTTGGACGAAACGACCAGCAAAAGCAACACCCAAAATCCATGTCTCATTCTCATACAATTATTCCAACCGTTTTGATCGCTACTTCTACTTCTTTCCAGAAACTGGTTTAGCCACTGTGTTTACAACCAAACGCATGGTCATGTATCCTTGCTCACGACGATTGTCTGTTGTAAGATCAAATGATCTCACATTTAGAATTACATCGCCCTGCTTTAGTACATATATCATATCGAGAATTTCAGTCAACAATCCCGATATGGTCATCTCAAAAGGAAGAATGGAATAGCTTCGCATTCCCCAAATATCCCCATCTCCCAAAACATCTTTCTCGGGTATGGATGCCATTTGATTGATCCCTGTCAGCTGAATACTTCTCAGCAAATCCGCGTGCAAGGCGGAAAACCCATCGAAATATCCGATGTTTTTGGCTCGCTGGTCGGCATCGGTCAACCTGGAGCCAAGACTCGAAACAAGCTCATCAATACGCTCCAGATCTTCCTTCATTCCGGAACCCTCACGGAAATTGATCTGAATGGTATCCAAATCCTCCTGCACCAACTTCAATGCATCTTCCGTCTGCTGCATCACGGGCATACGGAAATAAAGGATCGCACCCAAAAAAACAGAAATAATACCAGCCCACCATGCCAATGGATACTTCTGATAACTAGCCCTAATGGTTTCTGCATTGATATCCATACCGTTTCTTCACTTTTTCTTCGATACAATAACCCTTATTCTGAAGGAAAAATAGCCTGAACGAGGCTCCTTAACGGGGTTTCCCTCTTCAATCACACTGAGATCATATCCGCTCGCAATCGACAAGTTCCTGAGATTGGCTTTCAACGCAATAATATCCTCAGTGGTCTTTCCTTTTCCGTCAAGGTTCACAACGAACTCTTCTATACGGGCCGATGGATTCCAATCATTCGAATATTTGATGCTGTCGAAAGCCACTTCAGGATTCCTGAGATTGGAAAGGCTAACCATCAGCTCAATCACATCAAACGGCGCTTCATAAAACCGATTCAGATCGTCCACACTGTTCGCGTGAACCCGAAATCGGTTGATGCTTTCCAGAAGGGCATCGTTTGCCTTCATCCTATCTTCCCTGTCTGCGTTAGCACGCCGCATTTCAGACTTAAGAGACATGGTGGTCAATTCTCTATACCCAAAAACCAAAGCAATCAACCCACAGATGCCACAAAAAACCACATTCACCAAGAACGAGGTCCGGACTACTTTGGTATCAGGCAACCTCTCAAGCAAACGAAAATCTGCGTGCCAACTGAGACCGTCCTTTTTGTTTTTTCCCAGACTAAACATATATCACAACCTTCCCATCAAAGCGATCATCGCAGGAATCCTGGCGTCCCGATCGTCAAGTTTAACCGACGAACCGATCTTAACACCACATTCCGAAGCTGCGAAAGCAGGATCAATGTGGAGCACTTCAACTCCCATGCTCTGGGCGAGGAGTTCAACGATCCAGTTTTGAGACGGAGGCAAAGTAGGAACATAAAGATATCCTATAGATTGACCCTTTGTCACCTCGTAGTAGCCCGAAATGGACGATAGCTCTCTGAGTAGTGGTCGAATCAGCGTTGATCCCATGTCTGAGAGGTCAAAAGTTTCGGAGTAGAGCAACTTCCTTGCAGCATCCTCATCCTTAAGATTGTTTTCCTCCTTGATCGCCTGACACATGGTGCGATCACCTCCGTGGATGACCCTGAAGGCATACTCTCCATCCGGAGTCATCATTGTGGCCAGTGAAGAATCACCAAATATCTCCAACATCACCACAAGACGTTTCTCGCCTCCCAAACGCTTCAGTGCCTTCCGAACAAGCGGAATCAAGGCTAGCGTGATACACTCCATTCGTTTGGGGACAAACCCGTTAATGACTACTTCATCTTGAATCAAGGCCAATTTCGAAATAGGAATTCCCGCAATCACATACTCTGTTTCGGGATCCTTTGTAGGATCATGCGGATTGCCACTCATACCTCCAAGCGCATGATAATAAAAAGAGTCATCGGTCACCTTCATCTCGCCTTTGATCACTCCTTGAATGTACTGAGGGTCCTTGGCTTTTTGCGGACTGGGAATCGTATTTCCATGCAACACAAATGCCGGGCTCGAAACGCCAATCACTCCCGTCAGAAATCCTTTCTTGCTCCTCACTCTCGCCAGTTCAAGAACCGGTGCATACACGCTCTTCGACGAGTCAAGATTCAGATAATCCGACAGGTTATTCAATGTGGCAGGTATGTCAGTGCCCTCTGTCTCAGCGATGATCACCGAGTTCGGAAAGCCAACAATGAAGTACCCTTCTTGTTTCGTTTTTTTCATTCGATTCAGCAAGAGAGACTGATTGCTTCAGGATATAGGTGAGATAGAAAAGCGAGATTCATAACATTGCACATCAAGCAGAACAAAATCAAGCCTCATCGAACTTGCGATCAAAAAGAGCTTCAACCTCATCCAGAAAATGATCTCCCCTCACATCTTCAATAATGAACTCGAGTTTCGAACCATTCCCCGCCGCCAACATCATGAGCCCCATGATACTCTTGCCATTGACCTGCTCAGAATCTTTGACGACCCAAACATCCCCGGCGTAACGGTTCGCAATGCGTACAATCATGGCTGCTGGACGGGCATGTATCCCCATCTTGTTCTTAACCGTCAACATCCGGCTGACAGGTTCCACTTGCGGCTTACTGGCCATTCCTTCACTCATTGGAGGGTAATTATTCTTGGGATCTTCAATAGTTCCCGTCAATCTTTTCGGCAATCCAAACGTTAATCAAGATAATTAGTCTCGATACCCTTCGTTCAAGCCTTGAACGAAGGGAAGATGAACACATCAGACCAACGCTCCTCCAGAATGCCAATAATCATACATTTGAATCCCCGTTCGATCCTCTTGGGCATTTCAATCGTGTTGGCGATCAGTTTATCAGGAAAAACTCCTGATGCTTCCTTCAATCAACAGGTTAACGTCCGGATGGTGGCTGACCACAACCCGATCGCGCCCGGCGACTCAATTCGGATTGGGTTGCTCTTTAATGTGACGTCGCCGTGGCATCTTTACTGGATCAACCCGGGGGATACCGGGATGCCGACCCGCGTGGAATGGACACTTCCTGAAGGAGTAGAAGCGGGAGATTTGCAGTTCCCCCCCCCGAAACGCTATTCAAGCGCCGGTATGGTGGACTACACGATGGATGGCGAATTTCTGATTTGGACGACTCTCACAACCCGGAGTTCCATCAAACCGGACGAGACCCTTGAAGTATCGGCTCTTGTAAGTTGGCTTGCGTGTAACCAAATATGTGTTCCCGGCGAAAAAACGCTTTCACTCAAACTCAATGTCGAGTCGTCGGCGAACATAAGAGTAGCTTCGCCGGATGCAGTTCATTTCGATAGAGCGATCGTCCATAAACTTCATAGTGATTCGGAACAGCCGCAAGCCATTATCGGCAATGGGAATCTGTCGATCCGTGTCCCGGTTTCGAACCTGCTTCGATCGGATCCGATTGACGCTTACTTCTTTCCATCTGAACCGCTGATACCACCATCAGCTCCGCAGGTTCTGAGGAGAGATGAAGCATACCTCACTCTGAACGCGTCTGTTCTTCCATCTAATCAAAGTGACGCATCCGGGTTATCCGGTATTCTGGAAGTAACCTTCCAGGATGGCACTAATCAGTCCATTCAAATCGACAACCTGAAAGTCTCGGATGCATACCAGAACAAACCCCCAATCGGACACAAGCGCATCCTCATGCTCATCCTGTTCGCATTCTCCGGAGGTTTGATCCTTAACCTCATGCCATGTGTTTTTCCAATCATCGGCCTCAAGATCATGGGATTCGCTTCCCGGGCTGGAGATCAAAGGAAAAAGATAGCGCTCCACGGAATCATTTTTACAGCAGGCGTTGTCGCTTCGTTTTGGATTCTAGCCGCAATTCTTCACATCCTCCGATCAAGCGGTCATGAACTCGGCTGGGGTTTTCAACTGCAAGATCCCGTATTCGTCTTCGCGCTTATTGTTCTCTTTTTGGTATTCGGACTCAGCTTGAGCGGTGTCTTTGAGTTTGGGACATCCGCCATTTCGCTGGCAAACAGCCGGCCGGCTAATTCCGGACTGGCTGAATCCTTTGCATCCGGAATTCTTGCGACTATCGTAGCAACCCCTTGTTCGGCGCCATTTCTGGCTCCCGCTCTTGCTGCTGCCATAACCATGCCCGCTGCTTTATCCTGGATGCTTTTCACCTTCATAGCCTTAGGCCTTTCAACTCCATACCTTCTACTCAGCCTTTTCCCATCCGCTTTGTCCAATCTCCCCAAGCCGGGTCAATGGATGGAGTCTTTCAAACAGTTTATGGCGTACCCCCTTTACGCCACCGTTGCTTTCCTTATCTGGACCCTTTTGCCACATCTCGACGCTTCCGGACAGCTGAACCTTTTCTTTTGTATTCCGCTCTTGGCCATGGGAGCATGGATCTGGGGCAGATGGAACCGACCCCATCTTTCCATGAGATCCCGTATGCTCGCGTGGTTACTTGCTTCAGCCGTTTTCCTTGCGGGTTTGTGGACCGGCTTTCCCCGAGAAAAGGAATCCATCTGGCAGGAATGGAGTCCACAGGCCGTCCAAACGGCTTTGAAAAACGGGAATCCTGTCTTCGTCGACTTCACTGCCCGTTGGTGCGCCACGTGTCAGGTGAACAAGCGGGTTTCCCTCGCAGCAGAAGATGTGATGCAGGCTTTTCGCGATAACAACGTTGTTACCCTGAGAGGAGACTGGACCCAGAGAGATCCCGAAATTACGAATGAACTTCTCAAGCATGGTAAGGCTGCGGTTCCCGTCTATCTTATATTCTTCCCCGACAAAAACGACCCGGTGATCCTTCCCGAAATTCTCACCCCGAATCTCATTGTGGATCAGTTCGACTCACGTTATCGTAAGCTCTAGCTACAGATTGGAGCAATTGTCTCCATCAAAAAGCTCAGAATGGAAGCCTGCGCGAAGCTTCCTTTTGGCCTGAAAGGAAGTTTATCAGCGCACGAACGAAAACCTACAGAATTCTGGACTCAACAACATCTTCAGCAACACGAGACGATCATCCGGCAAATCGGGGCAGCAAAAGTTGCGGTTTTCACGTGCAATACCGTTCTGAGGCCGATTAACTCGGACACCTGCGTAATTCATGGTTGATTTTTGCTCCAATTCCTTGACAATGAACCCGAACAATCCCAAAAACAAATCATTCCACACCGCAACCTCTTCAGGCATTGGAATTACCCCCCAGGACTTATCTATTATGAATGTGACTAGCAAACTGGAGAACGATGTTTCCATTAAAGGACGTCTTTCATTTAAGGGCAACCTGTATCTTGATTGCCCTTTTGAGGGACAAATCGAATCGGAAGGCAGCCTGATTGTCGGAGAACATGCGAACATCCTTGGTGAAGTATTCGTCGAAAACCTCACGCTCTATGGACGTATCGAGGGAAATGTTCACGCCAAGAATACCTGCACACTGAAAGCACGATCTGTCCTCCATGGGGATCTCAATTGTGAAAGGCTTTCTTTGGTTGAAGGAGCCGATTTCACCGGATTCGCCACTGTAGTGAGTGACCGTTCTGACGTTGATCCGAACGCGACTAAAAGGGATCCATGGGACTACCCCACCATGGAAGAGGAAGACGCCGCTTATTTGGAACAAAATCCCGACGAGTATGCCGTTGAGTCTCCAGCTGAATACACCGACGGTTACACCGAGCAAGCGCAACCTGATTACGCCGAGGAACTGCCATACGAGGAGAATGTCAATTACTCAGAAGAACAACCCGTGGACTCACTTGATCCAGAAGCCTATCCGCCTCTTGAGGAACAAGCTCTTTCCCAGAATGACAGCCAGGAGGCTCCCCTTGCGGATGAACAGGATGATCTTCAGAGTTTGGTAGAAAGTATTCAGCTTCCTCCAGAAGAGGAGCCTCTACCCTCCATCGAAGAAGCGCTTCCGCCTCCTTCAGTGAAAGACAAGTTTAGCAAATTCAAAAAGTAACCTGATTTCTTAGATATCCGTTTCCAAAACACAACAGACTCGCATGAATACCGATAAAACCATCAAGAACATCATTTCTCACGACGTGACCATCGTAGGCTCACTCAAATTCTCCAGTGATTTCGTCATTGACGGGCATGTCGAGGGAGAGGTGATTTCGAAGGGAAATCTCACCGTTGGCGACAACGCATACATTAAGGGAGAAATCCGGACCAAGTCGCTTACCATCTATGGCAAAATTGATGGCAACATTTTCGTCGATGAGAGGTGTCACCTCAAATCATCAGGACTGCTCAACGGTGACATTGAGACCGGATCTCTTGCGATTGAAGAAGGCGCGTGCTTCTCCGGACGTTCCATGATCAAGGGCAAAGCAAAGCAAGACAAAAACCCTTCAGCCTGACACCAGGCCATACAAATTTCGGCCGTCTCAGCACGGATTCAACCCAAGGCATTTGATCTCCAACAAACAAACAGGTGGTTAGACTAGAAAACAACAACTGGAAACTGGACGATGTCGAACATCTGGACCAACTGACCTATTTCTCCGGTGGCAGACTGTACTGGGCGGAAGGAGACTGTGTGAGGGAACACTTTCAGGAGTTTTTCCCGGAAGTCGATGACGTCGGATCCGATTTCGTCAGTTATTCCCCCGCATCTATCGGTGCTTCCAATCTTCCAGATGAAGTCATCACACTTTCATCGGGCAAATTGTCACAAAAGACGTTCGAGAAATTTGAGGAACGCGTACTCGCTTTCGAGGAAACAAAGAAGTCTGGAGCAGGTAGTTTCAATCAGGAAGCCGCATTTTCGGAGTTCACACTTCCCGATCCGCGCAAATGCCCCGACTTATGGGTGGTGATGTCCGGTGAAAACAACTCTGGCTTGGCTGTATTTTGGGGGCTTCTGGTAAACCAGCCTCCACAGGCCAACATCAAGCCACTGGAAGCTCTCGAAATTCTGAGATCGGATTTTGTGGAGGCCAAAACCAAGCCAAAGCCGTCGATCCCTGTCCCTCCGAAAGCACCCTCCCGTTTCGTCCCCCCACCACCACCTTCAGTATTGATTCCCCCTTCGAAACCGGAACCGCAGGAAATCGAAGCTCCTGCTGGAGAGAAGGACGATGTTTTACCCACACCCGAACCACTCCAACCGGAAGCTGCAGATAAGACACCGACAGGCTCAATAGTTGAACCGGTTCCGCCTCGAGCTCCTGAAGATTCACTGGTTGCACCGGCTGGATCGATAGCTTCAATTTTCAAAAGCCTCGAACCATATAAGGAAGAATTTGCTGCCAGAGAACAACAAGCCCGAGAGGCCATGGAAAAGGCCCGTCTTGCAGCTGAAAAGGAACAGGCTGCAAAGTCCAGAAAGGTGTCTTTTGTATCTCCGAAGTCTGCTCTAAAGCCTACTTCTCAAAAGGCAGAAGAAACAAAGGTTCCGGATAGTAAAACGCCTGAAGCAAAGGCTCCCGAGACCCAATCACCTGCCATATCGACATCCAAACCTGCAGCAACGCCGGCTCCTAAGCCGGATAAGCAGAAAGCTGTCGTAGCAAAGCCACCAAGGCCACCCAAGCCACCGGTCGATCGAACAAAACAGATCCGTTTGGCCAAACAGGTCGGGATCGGACTAGCAGCACTGATCGTAGTATTACTATTGCTTCGAGTCTCTGCTGCTTCCTTCCTCGGACCCAAGGTCGTGGTAGGGCCTGTAACAGATCCACTGGCGCAAGCCGGAGAGATTCCTTTTGAACCTGACGAAATCATCGAACTGGCGCAATTCAACCAGCGTTGGCAGATGAATCAGTCCGGAAAGGCCTCAATCATCCATTTTCCCAAACCCGGCAAATATTCGGTCAACCGCTTGAGGGCCAACACCCTAGGAGAGGGAGATCCCGTTCTCGTATCCGAACACCCGGTAGTCTTCGACAACGTAAACCATTCGGATGTGCTCTCTCCAGTTGCAAATCTCATTCTTCAGACAAAGAGTATTGCGACAGGAGACTCCGTAACCGCGATTACGGGAGCATCTTTTGCGCGAGGCAATCGCGCCGAGCTTGTCTATCTCGGGATCGACTGGGGGGATGAGTCATGGAAAGGATTTCAGGGACTCGAGGGGAACAGCGGTCCTGTTACCCATTCCTATAGTCAGCCAGGCCAGTACCGTGTTAGTTTGATTGTGAAAGACCAGAATGGACGGTGGGATGTAGACTCGGAATTCGTTACTGTGCATCCTCAGGGAGAAGTTCCTTCCGAAGCAACTACCGTTGGTCTGTCTACCCCAATTCCAATAGCAATGGTGCGTTCGGTTAGCACTGGCGAAACCGAAAACTCCGTTCATCTCTGGGTCGGCGACTCTATCGATCTCGACGGATCTGTTGAACAGATTACAGTCGACTGGGGCGACTCAAAGCCAGAGCAGACGGTATCCCCATCAAAGGGGGAATTGACGCACGCGTATCCAAAAAGTGCTGGCAACCGCTTTACAATAACAGTTACCGCAATCGACAACAGCGGAAATGTATCCAAACAACCTGCTGAAGTGGTTGTGGATTTCCAGAACACAACATTCCCCACACCCGATCCAAAAAAGGGAAAGACGCCCCTCGTGACCGATGTTCGGTGGTATGCCTCTCCTGATCTAGAAAATCCCGATTCCGTCCGGATCAAGGCATCAACCTATTCAGAGTTGAACAAGGCCCGCAAAACGATGGTATATCAAATCTACAACCCCCTGTCCGCCACGCTTGCCCCTCTATCCTCGATCAATTGGAAGATCACCGATCCGTCGGGGATAACCCGAACCGTCACCGGAGCCAGGACCGTTGAACTCGAAGCCGAAAAGGGTCGTTACGCCATCCAAGTCTCGGCCTCATTGCCAGGACAGGAACCGCAGACTGTTTCATTTACAAGCGATATCGAAACCAAAGGCGAGATCAAAGGGATGTCGGGAATATTCAACTGGATTGCATCGACCATTCCTGATTTGGGCCTGAGCAAACTCGTTCAGGGTAAGGAATAACCCCACCAATGTTGATTACCATGCGAACTATTTCCCCATTTTCCACACTCCCGGTTCGGATTGCCCGAACCTTGGTTGCAGGACTTCTGGCTTGTTCAGGAGTTGCGCAAGCGATAGAAATCTGGCTGATCGCTCCGGAGGATTCCTCTAAATGGATCGCCAAACCAGACACATGGGACGCAGTCATTACCAGAGAGGACACTATCCGATTGAGGGGATTGCTTGAGGAAAAAGGAACTGACTTTGTTCTCATCCAAATCAACGAAAAGGATTACCCTCTTTGGATCTTGGGATCCAGTTTCGATACCGACATTCCCCTTGAGAGAGGCGAAAATACGGTTACGGCCGAAGTCAAAGCTGGCGACTACAAAACCGCCCAGCTTAAAGTTATTCGGGTCGACAATATCACCGGTATGGCTGTTTCCGAGATGGTGTTGAAGGACGACGGATCAGAGCAGAGCCTATATGCGGAGGAACCTGTGGAAATTTCTTCCGAGTCCAAGTTCCGGACGCGGATTCCACGCATTCAAATCGCTGGGCAACACAACCTCCCCAAAGAGGGAGTTGTTGAAGCTTTCTTTCAAGAAAGAAACGAAAGACTCCCGGTGGCAATTGATGCTAACACGTTTACCCTCAACTGCTCTTTGATGCAGGGAGACAACAGCATTGTCGTCCGGACTAAGATGGGCCGAAACGTAGTAGACGAGCAAACGATATCCGTTCGTCTCGACAAGCCGATTGAGTTGGCTGCGCCGACCGACGAGGAGCAACCCGTTGATGCAGCGGCCACCACTGATCGTCGGCGCTTCGTCACCACCAAAGAAAAGTTTGTCCTCAAAGGCCGCATCCCTGGGGTGTCGCAAGGAAAACTTAACGTAAATCTTGGAGATCAACAGGTTGAAGTCACCATAGCCGATCATCAGTTTGAGCATGTTCTTGAGCTGGAAGAGGGTGCTGAGCACCAGATTTCGTTGAGTCTTCCTTTCGGTGATCAACATTACTTCGATCAGGTGACGGTCCAGCATTATTCCGAGAGAATCGAGGTTATGGAAGTCCATGTCCGGAAATTGGGAACCCGTGATTTCGAACCGCTTATTCCCAACCCCGATGGATACAGAGTTGCATCTCCCAGCGTGGCACTCCATGGGGAAAGCGTAAGTTCATTCCCTGCTTGGATCAGAAACGGCGATTTTATATCCGAGATTGAAGTATCAAAGGGACGATTTGTTACGGAAGTTCCTTTGCACGAAGGCGATAATGAAGTTGAGTTTTTCCTTGGCTCTCCGGATGAACCGAAAGCGTTGGATAGTATCCTCTTTACCAGAGGTCCGGTCGTCAAAATCTCTCATGATCTCACCGACGATAACAGCGACGGTATCTTCGTATTTGAAGCACCAACAGGAGACTTCTATCCGACTGGAAACGTTCCGGGGATGGAGAAAGGCAGTGTCTTGGTAACCCTCGGTGAGGAGAAACAGACGCTTCCGGTTTCCAATGGAGTTTTCCGCGCTGAAAAGGCGATGGTTCTTCCTCCTTCAGAGCCAACTGATCTTGTTGTCAACGTGAGGGACAACGATCAAGTCTACTCGGATCAAATCACATTGATGTGGAAAGCGCCGCTAAGCGGTGATATTGGGCAAGTCAAACGCATCATCACCCCTCCGAGACCAATCAAGACTGTGTTACCTGAATTCCCATCCGGTCGTTTCAAAGATAGAGGAAAGAAGATCACAGTCTCATTCGTGATCTCAGCAATGGGTAAGATCGAACAGGACAGTTTTGAGTTCGATTCCGACAGCGAAGTGGTGATCGACTCGATCAAGTCTGCCCTGATCCAATGGGAGTTTGATCCGGCCCGTGAAAATGGGGTTCCGGTGAGCCGCAAGTCCCAAATGGTCTTCGAGGCAAGGGCAAGATAGCAACCAACCGATATTTGCCGGACTTAGAAAAGCGCGGTGGGTTACCCACCGCGCTTTTTTTGATCCATATCGAAGTGGCGATAACCGGAGTCACAACGCAACAAAGGTATGATCAAGCTCGCACGGCTGGGCTGCCTCCCCTGCATAGTCGACCCGATGCCACAGCCATCGTTCAAACGATTGGAAACCGCAGATAAATCGAATACTGTCAGATCGTCAGCGACAGGGGATACCCCAACACCCATCCATCCGCGGCCCCTCCGGACCCTCATATACGGCTAAGGACATATAGAATCAGGGTGGGCTCGCACGCAGAATAACGAGCTACATCCTCTCAAGAACGGGAATTCCAAGAAGCCCGAGGCCGCGCTTCAGGATCGACAATGTTGCCGCACAAAGAAGCATCCGAGTGCGACGCACATTCCTGTCTTCATGCAGCACCACATCATTGTGATAGAATGCGTTAAAGTCAGCACACAATTCATACAGATACCCCCCAAGGAAATGAGGTCTCAGGTCTTCAAGAGTTTGCTTCAGAACAACGACAATCTGCATGAGACGCTTTGCGAGAGCCACCTCTGTCTCAGTCTGAAGGAACATTTCCGAAACCGATTCGTTTGAAATAATCGCTTCTCCAGGGGAGCCGCACTTCCTGAGTATCCCATGAATACGGGCTGAAACATACAATAGATAGGGCGCCGTATTTCCCTCGAAACTCAGCATTTTGTCCCAGTCAAACTGGTAGTCACTGGATCGGTTCTGGCTAAGATCGGCATAACGCACCGACGAAATTCCAATAGACGTCGAGATGTGCTCAAGCTCAGATCCCGATAGAGCAGGATTTTTCTGCACCGTAATCGCCCTTGCTCTTTCGCAGGCTTCGTCCAACAAATCCTTCAACTTAACGTTCTCTCCACTCCTCGTTTTGATCGCCTTGCCGTCAGGTCCAAGAATAGTGCCGAACGTCACGTGCTTCATGACAGGAAGAGTCCGTCCTCTCTTTTCGAACCATTTTCGCACCGTCAGTTCAAGCTGCTCAAAATGGTCCCTTTGACGGGCATCGGTGACATTGATAACCACATCAGCTCCAAAATGCTCGTGCCGGTAAAGAGCAGTAGCAAGATCTGTAGTGGCATAATTGCTCGCTCCATCCGACTTCCGGATTATGAATGGCTGAGTGGCGAACCTCGGATGCTCAGGATGAAATACCACCAGCGCTCCTTGACTTTCAGTGGCGATGCCATCTTCCGAAAGCTCCGAGCAAACCCGGTCAACCTTATCCCGGTAAAAACTCTCACCAAGAACGTGGTTAAATCCAACGTCAAGACGCTCGTAGATTTTTGAAAACTCTCTATAGCTGATCTCGACGATCGCTTTCCAAATCGCCATGTTCTCAGGGTCCCCGTTTTGAAGCCTAACCAGCTCCGCGCGGGCACGCTCCAACGCCGATGGATCCTCCTGAGTCAGTGCACTCCCCTTGCGATAGAAATCCTCAAGCACAGCGATAGGATCGCCTTCAACCGAATCCAGATCCACGCCATTCTTCTTAAGAATCATGATCAATATTCCGAACTGCGTACCCCAATCCCCAATGTGATTATCCCGAATGACATCGGCACCACAAAATGAAAGGATCCTGCAAATCGCATCGCCAATGACAGTGGACCGGATATGTCCGACATGCATCTGCTTGGCCGTATTCGGAGAACTGAAGTCCACAACAATCTTCTGACCTTTTAGGATCTTGTTGGCGGCCTCCTCGAGATGATCACTGCACCCAAAATGGATCAACCAATCGAGTAACCACTTGGTGTCCAACTCGAAATTTATGAATCCCGGACCGGCAATCTCCATTCTCTTCCATGGGACTCTCTTCCCCTCGAAACGGGTATTAATCGCATGAACTAACAGTTCGGCCAAGGCGCGGGGGTTCTTTCGCTTCTGCTTTGCCCATGGCAAAACCCCGTTAGCCTGATAGTCCCCGTGCCGAGGATCCGCGATCCGGACATCAGGATCGAAATCCGGGCCAAAATCTACCATCCCACATGTCACCTCGCGAATTCTGGCGAGCAACGCCTCCCTAGTGTCTAGTTCCATAACCAATTGATTCATGCAAACAAGCGGATCGAACTACAGGAATTTTCACTCGACATCAAAAAGAAAATGTACCATAATGTTAAGTTTAACGCCGCACCAGCGCTGATCGTTATCAATTCATTCGAATTTAATGAGAAAGAAAATCGTCACTCCGCGCAAATTTGTTAAGCCACCCTACTCGCTGTTGATCGAGAAGAAAAGAGACGGGTCCGAATTCACGGAGGACGAAATTCGTTTCCTTGTGGATTCTGTCCTGGACCAGGAGATTCCCGACTATCAGTTAGCATCGCTGCTGATGAGCATCTTTTTCGTCGGCATGTCCGCCCAAGAAACAGCAGTCTTTGCGGAGGAAATGATGCTTTCTGGAGAGGTAATCGATCTCACCGCGATTTCGAGGCCGAAAATCGAGAAATACTCCACGGGAGGTGTCGGAGATAAAACAACACTCGTATTGTGTCCACTCGCTGCGGCTTGTGGCGTCGTCATGCCTAACATTAACGGGTCGGACGAAGAGTTCCTGATCAGCACCCGGGATAAGTTATCTGCAATCCCTGGCATGAAGACAAACCTGACAATTGAGCGGTTTGTCAGTCAGCTTCAGGATGTCGGATGTGCGATCATTTCACAACCGGATGACATCGCCCCGGTTGATGGAATTCTTTATGAGCTGAGGCAGAAAACCGGAACCATTCCGAGCATTCCTCTCATCACTGGAAGTGTGCTAAGCAGAAAGCTCGCCGCAGGAGCAGAGAGCCTCGTAGTGGATGTAAAATGGGGCAACGGATCATTTATCAAGGATGTCGAACAGGCTAAAGTCCTTGCCCGATCCATTACACGCGTTGGGCGGTCCATGAAACGCCGATGTGTCGCATTGGTGACCGACATGAACCAGCCTCTTGGCGACACCGTTGGGACGGCACTGGAACTGCAGGAAGCAGTCCAGCTTCTCAAAGGAGAAGGACCTGAGGATCTCAAGGAACTTGTCCTCAAACTGGGAATGGAGATCGTCAGGCTATCGGGAGTCGCAGGCAGCACCCTTTCCGCAAAACAAACGGTGCAACGGCATCTCGAAGACGGTTCGGCCCTCCAAAAGTTCCGGGAAATGATTCAAGCACAGGGCGGCAACGCCGCCTTTGTCGACGATCCTTCGCTCCTTCCAAAGGCCAAGCACGTCCGAAAGCTTCCGGCTCCAAAAAGAGGCTATGTCCACACTATCAACGCAGGCATGATCGCGAGGGGAGTGCAGATTCTGGCTACCGACTCCAAGGGAAGAATCGATCCAGCCGTCGGCGTTTCCGAAATCAAAAAGGTGGGCACACAAATGAAACAGGGTGAGCCCTTGATCATGATCCATTACAACGATGAAGAAAGACTGGAGCCCGCGTTGGACTACCTGCGAGCAGCATTCAGACTTGCTCCAAAACGTCCGACGCCTCCAGATCTGGTTGTCGAAAGAGTGGCTTGATCTTCATGCCCTTCCAAGATACGCGCCGGATTCAGTGCTAACCCGGATCCGGTCACCTTGTTTCACAAACAAGGGAACTTGAACGACCAAACCCGTCTCCACACGGGCAGGCTTGAGCGTCGTGCTTGCGGTGTCCCCTCTGAGCCCTTCAGGTGATTCCACGACCTTCATCTCGACCGTCGATGGTAATTGAACCTGCTTGGGTTTATCATCTACAAAAAGAATATCATAGGAGGCTTGCGGAACAATGTATCGCAGATCATCTTCCACAAAAGCCAACGGCAGCACTACATCCTCATATGTCTCATTGTCCAGAAAGTGATATCCATCTCCATCGGAATAGCTGAATTCAAGCCTCCGGTTTTCCACATCAAGAACCTCGAGCCGGTCCGTGCTTCTGAACTTCGCTGTCGTCGAATTTCCAGTATCAAGATTCCTGAGAGTCGCCTGGACAAATCCAGCCTGCCTCCCTTGTGTTCTATGCATGACATCCAAAACAAGATGGGGACCACCTTGAAGAAGAATGACATTTCCTTTTCTCAACTCATTTGGAGTTACCATGATCAGTATCAACGGGATTCAATACTCAAGGCGCGAATCGCTAAGTCATCCCTTCATTCAGGTCAAGCATTTCCTGCCGACAGCAAAACCTGCAGCCGATCAATGAAAGGCAACTGACTGTTTTTCAGGAGTGTCCGCGCCCGGGATACTGGAGCCATCTCCGCGCGGTCAATTTCTGGCACATCCATCCAAACACCCGAAGAAGGCGGCCATTCCATCTTGAAAGTGTTGCTGCGAAGCATCCGATCCTCACTCCACAGGCCTTCCACAGCCCATGCATGCACGACTTTCCCGCCTTTCTGAATGATCATGCCCAAGGGAAGATACACTGATTTCCTTACCGGTACCATTCCCGTCTCCTCTTCGAATTCTCTCAATGCTGCATCAAACGCGTCCTCTCCCGAGTGGAACTCTCCTTTCGGAATACTCCAATATCCTTCATTCTTGTTTGCAAACAATGGTCCTCCAGGGTGGACAATGAGCACACATAAATCATCGCCATTTCCACGACTGTTATCATACATCAGAATGCCGGCACTCTGCCGGATCTTAACTCGTTTGCTCTTTCCCACACGCTTCGTCATAGGAAAGATTTTCCGAATGGCCAGAACATAATCATACGATGAACTGACCTTTCGACAAGCATTCCGATTTCCATGTGCCTGATCTGCAACACCTCACGCCCGCCTGTAAAACCGGTCTTACTCCCTCCCATCGATCGTTCCCATGAAAACAAAGTACTTCGACCATTTCACTCTATTTGCACTTCCTCCGGTGATTTTCGCTCTCGTGTCCATTTTGCCCATCGCATCTCCACGATTGAGTCTTATCCTACACGGTAAACCATTCGCCAATATTGATTACAGGAGCGAGTCCAATGATTTGCCAAACAGTCGGATCACAGGTTGGACATCCCGAATGGCCACAGTAACCTCCAAGGGGACTCCCATCGGATACATCTTCCATCCTTCCGGCAGCTCATTTCCCCACTTCATGGCTTTTTCCGATAACACTGAAGAACGGCTTCATCTCGATATCGACATATGGTTCGATTTCGTTTTTCCCTTGGTTTGGAGCGGCAGATGGGGGATCTTGTGAGCGCAGTTTTTTGTCATCTTGATTTGGGCCAAATGGCTGAAACGATGATCAAGACACTCGATCCGATAGGAGACAACCAATCACAACTCATTTGGCTCCACATCGTTACATCGCAGATTCCAATAACGATCCGATCATTCAACTACAACACCCGTTAAATCACGGTCCACCTTGTCACAATCTAGTAAACCGAAACATGGCCACAGAATCATCCCCAACCGTAAAAGCGGTTTTCATGGGATCCGACAGTATCGCGATTCCTTTTCTTGAGGATTGGCTCCAGACAGGAAACGGGGGGCCCAGACTCACTGGAATCATCACCCGACCCGATCGGCCATCCGGCCGGGGTAAGCGGGTCCTCCCAAACACTATCAAGTCTTGGGCTTTGGACCATGGGTTAGAGGTTGTGCAACCGGAAAACCCAAGCAAAGAGCTTCCATACATTGTTTCTCACAACCAATGGGACATTGCGATTGTCATGGCTTATGGGCACATTCTATCCAAGACACTGCTCTCTGGATTCCGCAAGGGATGCTTTAACCTTCATGCCTCCCTTCTTCCTGCACTCAGGGGTCCCAGCCCAATTGAGACTTCGATCGCTATTGGACTTCAGCAGACCGGAGTAACACTCATGGAAATGGTGGCCAGGTTAGACGCCGGACCCATTGTTGATCAGGAGCCCTGCCCCATAGAATCAAACACCACCGGACCATCGCTCCGCTCCGCGCTATCCAAAGCCTGTATTCCATTAATGCGGAGAAATCTATCAAAACTTACTGACCATTCATACCAATTGGTTGAACAAAACGAAAGCCTCGCCTCCTATTGCCGCATGCTTACAAAGGCGGACGCACATTTGGATTTCTCGCTTCCAGCTGCCACTCTGATCCAACGTATACGGGCCTTTCAGGGTTGGCCGGGGGCTGTGTTCGAGCTCGGAGGGACTACATACAAGATTGGGCATGCTGAACTGTGGAATGCCCCTGAAAACCCTGCTCCATCCTCCACTCATGGAACCCTCGTGTCCAATAGTCGATCGATTTGGCTACGGGCCGCGGATGAATGGATCTCCATTCTTTCAATTCAAAAACCAGGATCGAAGATGCTTGCGACTGAGGAATTCCTGAGAGGCAATGCGCTCCCAGAAAGAGCCACTCTTCCGTTTCCTACAGCCTGCTCCCTTATCGACTCCAAGCCAATGCGGACGAGATAGTCCTGGACTGAATCCCCGCCATAACGGCATCATTTCCGACGACTCCCAGGGCAATGCGATGCCAAATGTCTTGCGGTTTTGTCGCTGCAGTTCGTAGTATGAATCCCACGTCACCACTGATGAAACCATTCTACGTCCCGTTTTCTTCCCACATGAATACAAATGCTTTTTCGTTCTCTTCGGGATTGCGGATCTGCCTAGTCCTGGCATTCTCGCTGGTCTGTTCCGCTCTCAACGCACAGGAGTCATCGCTTCGTTCCCAGATCGCAAGTCTGTCGCAGCGTTTTGATGATCTCGAACGCCGACACAGCCTATTAACACTGGAAATTGACAACCTTAAATCCGAGAACGCACGACTGAGGGCTATCGTCTCGGCAGCAAGCTCCACTGAACAACAGACCCGCATGGATGCAGCCATAGCATCGGCAAATGAGGCTCAATGGAAGCGGACACAAGCCTATGTTCAGGAGCAATTTGACAAACTGCTGACGCTCATCACCCGGAGACTTGATGCAA
>Ga0123335_1004455_pt1 | contig 18152 bp, 17 predicted proteins | sample BiotimSIPDNA_2_FD_89707 | JGI IMG/M metagenome (GOLD analysis project Ga0123335, IMG submission 89707) | Anaerobic biogas reactor microbial communites from Washington, USA - Biogas_R2 time_0 SIP DNA | ecosystem: Engineered > Bioreactor > Anaerobic > Unclassified | place: Washington, USA...
AAGCAGTTAAAACTGGATTTTATTTCTAATTGATTGATTTTCAGATGGTTATAAAGTTTGTTCTGTTCACCATGCTGGTGAATTGAAGTGCGACAGTCTTCCGTAGCGCCTTTACAAGGCGCCCGGTATGGGGGGCATCCTATCCCCGGGCTGAAGCCCGGGGTTAAGCATGGTCAGGCGCCTACGGCGCAAAGTCTTTGGCGCGGATCGGTCGCACGCAATCCACACGGGCGGGACATGGGCCAGACACGGACGATAGTTCGGACTTGTCAGAAGGATTTTCATAATATATTGCGCTGTAAGCGCTTAACGATGCTTAACCCCAGGCTTTAGCCTGGGGGGGGCGGGAAACCCACCCGAAGACCGTGCCTTGTAAAGGCACTACAATCATAAGGTGTCAATTGCTTTTTTTAGGTTCAAGCCTGACAAGGTTCCTCCGAACTTTTTAGGGGAACCACGAATGGACTCGAATAAACACCAATGACTTTTGATTTAGCCCCTTGGCCGGTGACACCGTCTGAGTATGGGCACCCGGGGTGCTCGTACCTAGCCCGTAGCGACGGAGATTGGGGAGGAACACAATGTATGAAACGCAACAGGCGCGTCCGCCGGTGATGGAGGACGCGCCTGTATGGATTACGTAAAAGCCTTATTGGCTAAGACAATTACATCATGGCACCCACGTTCTTGATGAAGTCCATGCGCTTCTTGGCATCGGCTTCAGCCTTGGCGTAGAGTTCTTCTGCCTGGGAAGGATTGACCTTGAGGAGGAGCTTGTAGCGGCCTTCGGAACGGATGAAGTTCTGGAAGGCGCCTTCGACTGCTTCCTTCTTGACATCCCAGCTGAACGGAGTTTCGGCGGCTGGATTGTAACGATAGACAGGATAGTATCCTGCTTCGACAGCCAGCTTCTGCTCGGTCTGGGTCTTGCTCATGTCGATGCCGTGGGCGATGCAAGGAGCATAGGCGAAGATGATGGACGGACCATCGTAGGCCTCTGCTTCCTGGAATGCCTTCAAGGTCTGGGCACGATCGTAGCCGAGGGCGACACTCGCCACGTAAACATAGCCGTAGCTCATGCACATGAAGCCCATGTTCTTCTTGTAGGTCTGCTTGCCACCAGCCGCAAACTTGGCGACTGCGGCGGTCGGGGTTGACTTGGAAGCCTGTCCACCCGTGTTGGAGTAGACTTCGGTATCCAGGACGAGGATGTTGACATTCCTGCCGTTAGCGACGACATGGTCGATACCGCCGTAACCGATGTCGTTTGCCCATCCATCACCACCGATGATCCAGACCGACTTGTCAGTGAAGTAATCCTGGAGTTCGATGACCTTTGCGACGAGTTCGCAACCGGAATCTGCATACTTGGCGAGAACGGCCTTGCACGCTTCCTGAGCTGCGATGGCTTCTTCAGTCTTGCTGTTATCCCAGAATGAGAGTGCGTTGTTGATCGCATCCTTCAGGTCTGCGGGAGTCTTTTCGTTTTCGAGGAGCCTTCCGCAGTAGTCTTTGAGCGTCTCCCTGTTGGAATCGAGCGCGTAGCGCATGCCGAGACCGAATTCCGCATTGTCTTCGAAGAGCGAGTTGGCCCATGAAGGACCGCGTCCGTTCTTTGCCTTTGCGTACGGGATGGTCGGGAACGTACCGGAGTAGATTGAGGAGCATCCGGTTGCGTTGGCAACGATCATGTTTTCGCCGAACAGCTGCGAGACGAGCTTGACGTAAGGCGTTTCGCCGCATCCTGCGCAAGCACCGGAGAACTCGAACAACGGCTGACGGAGCATCGCGCCCTTCAGCGACGTCGGCTTGTTGGCACCCAGGATGTTGTCTTCGGTGCTCTCGAAGAACTTCTCGTTGGCGTTTTCGCCGGCAGCGCGTTCTTCCTCGAGGGTGGACCAGACCAACGCCTTCTTGGCATCTTCCCTGCCGCTGAGCGGGCACTGCTCCAAGCAGACTCCGCAACCCATGCAGTCTTCGATGTAAACCTGAACCTTGAACTTCAAACCTTCAGCCTTGGGAATCGGATCCTTGACGGCGAAGGAAGCAGGCGCGTTGGCAAGATCTTCGACCTTGAACAATTTGGTACGGATAGCAGCGTGCGGGCAAGAGGACGCGCAAACACCGCACTGGATGCAGTTTGCGACGTTCCACTTGGGAACTGCAGGTGCAAAGCCGCGCTTTTCAAGAGCCGCAGTACCGGTTGGCAACGTGCCGTCGATGGACATTGCGGACACCGGGATTGAATCGCCGTCGTTTCTCATCGATGGCTCGATAATCTTCTTGGCGAAGTCGTCGGCATCATCTGGAATCAGCTTAAGGGAGCCGGCGCATGCGATGCCATCGAGTGATGCCGGAACCTTGATTTGCACGCAAGCGTCGGCGGCGGCATCAACCAGTTCGTTATTCATATCGACGACAGCCTGTCCCTTCGATGCGAATGCCCTGGCGTTGAGTCTCTTCATTTCCGTGGAGGCTTTGTCGAATGGGACGATGCCCGAGACCTTGAAGAATGCGACCATCATGACGGTGTTTGCGCCCTTTCCGCGGAGGCCGGGCTTCGTCTTGACGATCTCTTCGGCATTGACATTGTAGAACTTAATGTCATTTTTGATGATGTATTCCTGCATGTCACGGGTGAGGCGCGAGAACACTTCATCGTTGGCGTAGGGTGAATTGAGCAGGAAGGTGCCGCCTTTCTTGAGTCCCTTGAGGAGGTCGTAGCGCCCGATGTATGCCGATGTTGAGCAGGACACGAAATCCGGGCTGGTGACCAGGTAGGTTGACTTGATCGGGCTATCGGAAAAGCGGAGGTGCGAGCAGGTCAAGCCGAAAGACTTCTTGGAGTCGTAGGCGAAGTAGGCCTGCGCATCCTTGTCGGTAAGGTTTCCGATGACCTTGATCGTGGTCTTGTTGGCACCAACGGTACCATCGCCGCCAAGACCGTAGAACATGCAAGAGGTGGTGCCTTCGGGTTCCGTTGCGATGATCTCGTCAATCGGCAGAGACGTATTGGTGACGTCGTCGTTGATACCGACGGTGAATCCGTGGAAGCCGCCCTTTTCGAGGTGCTTGAAGACAGCGAGGATCATGGAAGGCGTGAAGTCCTTGGAGGACAAGCCGTAGCGACCACCGATGACAGTAATTGCGGGATTGTTCAAAGCGATCTTGACGTCCATGTAGAGGGGTTCGCCGATCGCGCCAGGTTCCTTGGTGCGGTCTAGGACAGCGATGCGCTTGCAGGTGACCGGAAGGGCGGCGAGGAACTTGTCCGCATAGAACGGACGATACAAGCGGACTTTGATCAGACCGTACTTGGTTCCACGCTTGGCATTCAAGTAGTTGACGGTTTCCTCGATCGCTTCACAGCTGGAACCCATGGAGACAATCACGTCAGTCGCATCCGGTGCGCCGACATAGTCGAACAGATGGTATTGACGTCCGCAGACAGCAGCCAATTGATCCATCTTTTCCTGGACGATATCGCCGCAGGCATCATAGAATTTGTTGACAGTTTCGCGTCCCTGGAAATAAACGTCGCCATTTTGCGCTCCGACTTTGCAGACTGGATTTTCTGGCTTCATGGCGCGTGCGCGGAATTCTTCGATCGCCGCCTTGTCAATCATGGTAGCGATTGTGTCGTACGAAAGTTCCTCGTACTTGTGGACTTCGTGCGAGGTACGGAAGCCGTCGAAGAACTGGAGGAATGGAACCTTTGAAGGATAGGTTGCCAAGTGTGCGACGAGCGCCATGTCGTGCTCTTCCTGGACGGAAGCTGCGGCGAGCATGGCAAAACCGGTGTTGCGGCAGGCCATCACGTCAGAATGGTCGCCGAAGATGGCGAGCGACTGGCAAGCCAATGAACGTGCGGTGACGTGGAAGACGGTGGGAAGCAACTCGCCTGCGATCTTGTACATATTCGGGATCATCAGGAGCAAGCCCTGGGAAGCCGTGTAGGTCGTGGTCAAGGAACCGGCGGCAAGCATGCCATGGACTGCACCGGCCGCACCGGCTTCAGATTGCATCTCAACGACGGATACCTGCTTGCCCCAAATATTCCTCTTGTCCTCGGCTGCCCACTGGTCAACCCATTCGCCCATCGTCGACGATGGAGTGATAGGATAAATCGCTGCTGTTTCACTTAATGCATAAGCGATGTACGCGGCTGCATAGTTGCCATCTTGAGTGTTGATTTTTACCGACATTCTCTACTTCTCCTAGACTAGGATTGATGTTCGTTCCTCGCGGAACCCCGATAGACACCCTGCTCTTGCGAACAGAGAATTGAATAAAAAATCCAACCTTGACTCAAAAAAGCCAAGGGCATTACATAAAGTTAATAATATACTACAAATCTATTTTTTTGCCCGACTTTACCATGCATTTATTGACAAACAAACTTGAGAGATGACATTTTGCTACTTGTCACATCAAAAAGCTTAATTTGGAACAATGAAAATGGAGCTTCAGGACAGAGTACAGGATTTGCTTGACCGTGCTGTCGAGCAGGGCTTGGAATGCGGTTGCCAAGCGGCGGTCTATATCGACGGAAAGCTTGAGGTCAATGCCTATGCTGGCTGGACGGATTGGTCCAAATCGCGTCCCGTTGACGAAAACACCCTATTTCCCGTGTATTCCACAGGCAAGGCGCCATGTTCGACCTCCTTTCACCGATTGGTCGAAGACGGACTTGTTGACTATGACACCGAGGTTCGCGAGTTCTGGCCCGAATTTGCGTGCAACGGCAAGGAATCGATGACGGTCAGGCACATTCTCAGCTACAGGGGCGGTCTCTACATCCAGCCAAAATCAACGCTAAAGGAACTTGCAGACTTCAAGCTGATGACAGAAAGAATGGCGATGGCAGCTCCAGCCCACAAGATCGGAGAATTCCAACGCTACCATCCCATGACATACGGCTGGCTGGTCGCGGGAATGATCTGCCACCTGCTGAACGACTTCGACTACCCGGCAATCTTCCGAAAGCTTGTCGGAAAACCTGCCAAGATGGATCATTTCCACTATGGGGCGACGCTTCAGGAGCTGGAGAATTCCGCCATGATGGTTCCATCGCAGGATGGTCGATTCTACGATCGCGACGGATTGGATTTCCTCAACACTCTTGAGGCTCGAACCTGCTGCAATCCTGCCAGCTGCGCGATGTCCAACGCCCTTTCGATCGCCAATCACTACCATGCGCTTGACCAGGGAATGCTGCTTGCCCCAGAAACGATCGCCAATGCCACGCAACCTTGCCGTGACGCAAACGATCCCTTTGAATTCAAGGCTGGGAACTGGGTGCTCTTCGGGCTAGGATACATGCTGTCGGGGCCAAAGTCCGATCCCGGTCAGATTTTCGGCCATGGCGGCTGGAGCGGAGCCGAAGGATTGCTGGACCGTAAAAAGCATATGGCGATCGGTTTGACGAGAAACCTTTTCGCAGATCCCAACGCCGCCAGGGACAACGCACTCTTCAAAGCCCTGGGATTCTCCCAGCGTGATTGGTAGGCTTTTTTAACGCAAAACAAAGAGTTCGAGAAGACCGCAGAGTTAGGTACGGGCACCCGGGGTGCTCCTACTCAAAAGCCGTTACATTTTTTCGCCTTGGTTTTGTGTCGTTTTTATAGGCACAAAAAAAGCCGGCATTCCAAATCGTGGAATACCGGCTTAAATTGTCTTACGACCTATTGGTCTTAGAACTCAGCTGCGACCTTAAAGCCCCAGAGGATGTTGCAACCATTCTTGCTGTTGAAGTTGTTGGGTCCCTTCCAGGATTCGCGGACGTCGTGGTCAAGTGCCCATGCCATCTGCATCAGAGGACCGAACTTGATGTTTTCGGTGATGGCATAGTCGAGGTTGACTGTCCAGACGAAGGTGCTGAGGGCGTTCTTGTAGTGGTCGTTCTGCCTGTCGCCAGGATAGCTTCCGCCATTGTAGCGGCCATTACCCCAGTAGAGTTCAGCCTTGTTGCTCAAGGTCAGCTTTTCGACAGCTGGGATTGCATAGTCGTAGGATGCGAAGATCTTGGCATACCAGATATCATTTTCGTGATCGCAAGCAACCCAGATACCGGGTTCGAAGAGGAGTCCCGTGGTCAATTTCAGCGACAATTCACGGTTCTGTTCCCAGCGGTTGTGGAGGACATTGCCTGCGCGCTTGGGATAGTCCCAGTAGGTGTAGCAAAGATCGGCTTTCAAGGAATTGATGCCTGGGACATCTTCGAACTTGTATGCATATCCGATGTACCAGTCGATTTCTTCTGGTTCGTAAGCAATTCCGATGTCCTTGTTGGTATCGTTCCAGTCATGGGCGATCCAGACACCTGCATAGAAACCGAAATCCCAGCCCAACTCTGCCGTGCCAAAGATCATGCTTTCCGGGTTAACGACCCTACCCTTTGACATGTACCTTGCCTGATAGTCGACTTGCAAGGAGATGGTGGGAATCCAGGCATCCTTTTCTGCCTTGACTTCAACATCCTGCGCACGAACCTGAAGACCAATCAACATTGCCACCGCAATCATTCCAAAAATCGATTTCTTCATGTTTTTCTCACCCTATGCTCATGGTTGATTTCTTGCCGGCACACGCTCGGCACATATGAAAACAAACTGTTTTCTTAGACTACCCTAACAGGTATTCATTACCTTAACCCCACAATCGAGGTTTTGCAAGCTAGTCAAACACAAAAAATTAATTCTTCCTAATAAATTGAAAGTTTTAGCGAAAATTCCGGTTTTGGGCTTGCAAAGAGTAAAAGTATCTATATTTTAAGTTCTGGTGGTTCCACGATAGCGACTCTGAACAAATATCATATCGGGGTCTAAATGACCTTACTTTCACTGTTAAGCAGAGTGAAGAAATCTGGATCCACCATCTTAAGATGACACCAGCGCGGCTCGGGATTCCCGAACCGCGCTTTTTAATTTGTTATTCTCCAGCTTCTTTCACCAACATTTTGACATTGTACTTTTTCATCAGTCCATCAACGTAAGTCATGACGACTTCGCCTTGTTTTTCCTGCTTGAGCCTAGCGACGATCTGCGGCTTCATGTCATCAAAGGATCTGGTTTTGGCTTCGCCCGCCTTGATCAGGTGGTAGCCGAATTGAGTTTTGACGACATCTGAGACCTCGCCTGCCTTCAGCTTGAGCAAAGCGTCTTCAAATTCGGGAACCATTTGTCCTTTGCGGAATTCACCGAGATTTCCTCCTTGCTTACCTGACGGGCACGCGCTGTGCTCTTTCGCCAGCTCTTCGAACTTAGCTCCATCGTTCAATTGCTTTTGGATATCCTTGATTTTGGCGAGAGCCGCGTCTTCCTGTTCCTTCGTTGCCTTTTCGCCAGGTTTGTCTGTGGGGCTAATCAGGATATGTGCTGCGCTCAAGGAGCTGAAGGCTTCCTTGTTGTCTTCGTATTCCTTCTTGGCCTCTTCATCCGAAACCTCGATCGTCTCGATCTGCTTTTTAATCAGTTCCTGAGCCATCAGCATCTTGGCTTGCTTCATGGCAAACTCATCGACATCCTTGCAATTGAACTGCTTGAGAATCTGAGCGAGCGTGTCTTTTCCCTGTGGTTGATTTACAAGCGCATCCAATTGCTTCTTGACCTTGTCAACATCGGGTTTCAATCCTTGGGCTTCGGCTTCGATTCCGACGATGACCTGCTGGACATACCCCTCAGCCATCCTGGGGATGATCATTTCGACATCTTCCTTGGTCACTTCTTGCCCTTGCTTAGCCGCCATATCTAGCTGAAACGTGATGATATTTCTAATTTCTTCACCCATCACGAACTTCCCGTCTCCGTAGCTGGCAAGCTTGTCAGGAATCATCTTGAGCAATTCGGTCACATCGAACTTTGCAGGAGCCTGGGGTTGGACGGCAGGAACTTCAGCATCTTGCGACAGTGCATTCAACCCAATCGCCAAAGCCGCAATCGACAACATCCTCTTAAATAATGAACTCATTTTTTTTCCTTTGCGTTAGTTTTGTTTGTTTTACTACCTATTGTCGACACCAGTCGAATCTGGTGCAATACATTCGTAACTTCCAGGGCATTGCCGTTGGCAACGGGCGCAAACGCCTTCGGATTGGTCGCCTTCGCCAATACGATTCCTGTTTTGACGACATCTGGATTTGGAGCTTTTCCCTCTAGGCGCGCCAAAAGCTTCAGGTAATCGGCATTGTTTTTCCGTTGTTCGGCTACTCTCCACAATCCGCTCAGCGATACGGGACCTTCTCCGCCAGCCAATTGCCCTGCAATCACTCCTTTCAATTCATTAGGCATCCCATTCCACCTGTAGCTCGACGCCAATTCGTACGCCATTCGGCCTGCGAACAAACCCTCCGAATCCTTGTACAGCCGATCCGCTTCAGCCTTGGTCGAAAACGAACCATACCGGAAAAACGGATTTTGCGGGAATTTCGCCTTTAGTTCGCCCAGGATCTTTTCGACATCCTGTTTTGCCTGTGTCACGATTGCCTGATCGAGTTTTGTTAGGATATCAAGGTTTGCCTGTTGCCATTCAGAACGTCTGAGCGCTTCGAGTTGTTGTTTTTGGAAGCTGATGAAATCCTTGAAAGTCTCCGATTGGTTCAGGACTGGAAGATGCGGCGCGAGTGTTTCCAAGTTGATTTCCAGATCTTTTGAGGTTTCCCATGGCATTCTTCGGCAGAATCTAGCGAGTGCTTCCAGTGCGGGGGGTGCGTTTCTGAAGTCCAGCAACTCCGGGCTTGTATCGCCTGCCGCCTCCACGTTGCTCAGGTGCTCGTCCAACTCATTGAAGTGTCCTTTCCTTAGGAGTCCATTGGCGGCTTCCACGAGTTGCCTGATTTCCTGCTTTCTCAAAGCTGCGGTTGCGTAGGGATCCTCGGGATTGGATTCAAGGAGCTTTGTTAGGCAGTTGATCGCATCATCGGTCTGTTCCTCGCGCATCAATGTGGCTGACAGTGATGTCAGCTGCGCGCGAGTACGATCAAACTCAGGGGGCTTCGTATGGTCACGACACCCCGCCATCGCCAAACTTACCAGAAAGACAATGAAAATTTGCTTGGATAATTGGCAAAGTGTCATTGACAAATCACTTTAATAGGGTATATCGAAAAGATATGGTGTTAAAAATTAACAGAAAACATATAACATATCACAACTAGGAGAATTAGGCAAGATGGAGCGTCAAGACGGCAGGCGTAACAATCAATTGCGCAATGTAGAATTTGCGTGCGGCTTTCAACGTCATCCTGCGGGATCGGTTCTGGCGACTTTCGGGAATACCCGTGTGATTTGTGCGGTAAGCGTCGAGGAAGCGGTTCCCCGTTGGATGAAGGAACAAGGCAAGATCGGAGGCTGGATCACCGCCGAATACCAAATGCTCCCCAGTTCCACGGAACAACGCACCGAGCGCGAAGCCATACGCGGAAAGCTCTCGGGACGGAGTTCCGAGATCCAGCGCCTGATCGGTCGTAGCCTAAGGGCAGCAGTGGATCTAGAAAAGCTCCCCGGGCTTACGCTGCACATTGATTGCGATGTATTGGATGCTGATGGCGGGACTCGTTGCGCATCGATCACAGGTGCCAGCCTGGCACTGGAGCTGGCAGTGGCAAGGCTGATCAAGGACGGCATCCTGACCGAAAACCCACTGCTGGCGCGAGTCGCGGCGGTATCCGTCGGAATGCTCCAACGAGAAGGATTGTTGGATTTGTGCTATGTTGAGGATGCCGCAGCAGACGTGGACATGAATGTGATTATGACGGACAAGGGCAGGTACGTGGAACTTCAGGGAAGCGGAGAAGAAGCCACGTTTTCCGATGATGATCTCACCATCCTGCTCAACCTCGCCAAAAATGGACTGAAGACGATTTTCGACTTGCAAGAGCAAGCCCTCCGCAATTATCTGGAAAACTAGAAATATCACCACAATAATCGGAGTCGAACCATGAAACTGACATTAGCCATACTGGTCACGGTAGCCACAATCGCCTCGGCTATCGCTGATTTGCCCATCGCGTTCCACGCAGGCAAAATCGAGACCGTACAAGTCACCACCGAGGCTCAACGATTCACTAATCTGGAAAAATGCGCTGCGCAAAATAAGAAATCCCCGACCAGCGAAGTACCGGAAGATTTGTGCGAAGACAAGGAGCCATCCACAGGAAAGCAATTCGTCATCCTGAAAATCATCCCCACACCCACACGTACCATCAGCCCGTTTGACTATAAACTCGTATCTGACGGAAATGATTTCCCCTGCCTGGGTCTCGCCTTGGTCAGCAACAACGTCTACGATTTCCGACGCAAGATTCACGAAAGCAGCGAGCCGATCTTCCTGATTTTCGAAACACCTTCCAATCTCGAAAATGTGATGTTGACTTGCGTATACGCAGGACTTCCGTACATACCAGCCGGTCCCATCCAATTGATTGAAAAGCCCGCTGAAGAAGAAAAACCTGCTGTGGCCGAAGAAAAGCCAGCAGCCAACGACGAAGAAGAAAAGCCAGCAGCCAACGACGAAGAAGAGTAATGATCCAATTGGAAGCAAGAAAACTAGCTTTCTTCCTATGCGCAACGATGTTGCTCCTCGCCTTGGTGTTTGTGTTTTCGACCTCGAGTTCCAAAACATCACTTGCCATCGCCATGCCCTTTCTCAAGGGTCAGCGCAACGCGGAAGCCGCCGTAACCAATGCCGCCAATCTCTTTAATCCACAACAGGCGGAACTCGATGAACAAGTCAAAAAACTCCAACAGGAACTCCTGGATCTTGAACTCAGAATCGGGACGATGAAGGCATTGCACACGGAAAATGCAAGACTGAGAGCCGAACTCCGATTGCGTCAATTCCCAGGATGGCAACCGATACGCGCCGAGATCCTGCTCCGAGATCCTGCCTTCTGGGATTATTCCTTCGTGGTTGACAAGGGTTCCTCGGACGGCATTGTGCCAGGTGCAATCGTCACCGTGGATGGTGCTGTTGTAGGACGGGTCAGAGAGGTCAACAGGCACAGCGCAAGGGTCGATACAATCCTTTCGCCAACGTGTCAATTCAGCGTCGTGCTTGATGGTTCAGACCACACTGGAATCATCCGTGGCGCAAGAGGAACCAACGGCAAGTCAGATTATCGATGCGAGATCAACTACCTTCCATTGGACATCGACCCGAATCCAGACCATCTGGTCATGACCTCGGGTCTAGGCGGAACCATGCCAGGAGGCATCCCCGTGGGGACAATCGTACCCGTCAACGGGCTACTGAAAACCGATATTGACCACGCAAGGTCAATGGCTTTCCTATTGCCCAGGGCAAATCTCCAGAAAATCAATTTCGTAACCATACTTGTTCGCAACCCATAAACCCAAGGAGACCTGAAAACATGAAACGCGCAGTTATCGCAGGCCACATCGATTTGGACGTCATACCTTATTTCCCCAATCCTGTCGAGCTGGTTCCTGGTCGTCTCTTCGAAGTCGGAGCCTCCCAATTTGCCACTGGCGGTGCCGTATCGAACACAGGAATGACCATGCTTATCCTTGGTACCCCCGTAACTCTGATGGGCAAGATAGGCGACGATTCCTTCGGGTCCCAGATCCTAGACATCCTGAAGACTCGCCAACCTGGGTTGGAAGCCGGAATGACCATCGTTCCCGGAGTCACCACATCCTACTCGATCGTGGTCAATATCCCCGGCATTGACAGGATGTTCTTCCACTGCCCTGGAGCCAATGGAAGCTATGTCAGCGACGATGTCAACTGGGCAAAGCTGAAAGGCGCATCCCTCTTCCATTTCGGATATCCCGCCTTTATGGCAGCCATGTATGCCAACGGCGGAGAGGAGCTGACCAAAATGTACAAGACCGCCAAGTCCTACGGCGTGACCACCTCCATGGATCCAGGTCTGCCGGATGCCACAGGCCCCGCAGGAAAAGTCGATTGGAAAGGCTTGCTCGCGCGAACACTGCCCTACTGCGACATTTTTATGCCCAGCGCCGAAGAATTGCTCTATATGCTTGCCCCGGAAAAGGTCGGGAAAGGCGACAATTTGACTCCTCCCGAACTATCCGAGCTTGGTTCCATGATGCTTGGTCTGGGATCTGCCATCGTTGCCGTGAAGCTTGGTTCACGAGGCATGTACATCAGAACCGCTTCCAAAGACCGTCTCAGCGCAATGGGGGCGAGCGCCCCGGAAGACCTTTCGGGCTGGGCAAACCTGGAGATGATTTTCCCAATCTACAAGGAAGAGTGTTTCCGCGGCGCCACCGGCGCAGGCGACTCCAGCATCGGAGGCTTCCTCTCCGCCATGCTCCGCGGCTACAACCTCCATGACGCTGGACTCTTCGCAGCGGCAGTCGGTGCCTGCAATGTGGAAGCGCCAGATTCACTCGGCGGAATCAAGACCTGGGAAGAAACCAATGCCAGAATCAAGGCCGAATGGGAAACAAAAGCAATCGAAAACAATGACCCGAGCTGGAAAAAAGACAGCCAAGGAGTCTGGATCAAAAAATAAAATTCGACCCTGAAGAAATTAACCTAAAAAAAGCAGTTGTTGTCATGGCATCAACTGCTTTTTTTGGGTTCATGCAAACTGAAGGTTGTTTCTTGCGCCCCAATTCATGCCCAAAACTCAACTGCTTTTTTTAGGATCAAAGGAAGGGGTGCTGTCGGGCGAGATCCGCGACGAGGAGTACGACGTGGAGCGCGTGTTCTACGAGATCCATGTGAAGCGCAATGCGGACGAGGGCACGCCGCGCACGATGCGGATCGACTACGAGATCGGCATCGGGCAGTACAAGTCCGAGTGGGTGTGCCCGGAGCACAAGGGATATGCACGGAGGAAGTTCGAGAAGTTCTGGCGCGACCACGCCTGCCCGGACCGCCCCGTGCCGAACACCGTCGACGAGGCGGTGGAGTGGGCGCGGCTTGGCGCGCTGGCCGTCCCGAGGCGCATCACCGTCCGCCGGGTGACGGGCGAGAGGTTCGACCGCATCCTGAAAGTCGAATACGGCGGCGTCCCCGAGATGACGGACGCGCTGATGTTCGCCCTCGAAAACGGCCCCGCTACCGCGCCGGCATCCAGTGCGCCGCCGGAGGAGTTCGACGACATACCGTTCTGACATTTCCGCTTTTTACCTTCAACTTTCAACTTTTTACAGGAGCAAAGCGACTATGAGCTGGGGAACCTACTACAAGCACGAGGAATACCTGTCCCGGATCTCCAAAAGCCAGATAGACGAGGAGATCGGGGAGCACGAGGCCGACAACCGCCGCATCTATGCGGAGATGCTGGCCTACATGGCGATGACGCCGCTCGCCTGCGCGAAGGACTGCGAGGGGCGCGAGTATCCCTGGGCGGAGTTCATCGCGAACAAGATGCGCGAGTTCCAGGAGGGGATCGAGGAGAACTGCTTCCTGCTGTGCCGCCTGCGCCAGTGCCGCGAGACCCTGCGCGAACACCCCGAGAACGTGGAGGAAGGCTGATGACTGCAAGGCAATTTAGAAGACTCGAGGACGGCGTGATGGTCTGGTTCAGGCCGCCGTATCTGGCGTACAGGATGCCGGGCGTCATCCGAACAATCGATAGAAAACGCGGCGTGTGGGTGAACTTCTTCGGCGACGGGCAGTGCCATTTCGTCCCGCAGAAGGGGCGCGAGGAGCGCTTCGCCTCGTGGGTAGAGCCGTTCCTGCCGACCGGCGGCTTCCTGCTCGCCATGGGCATCCGCTGACAAAACCCTTACAAAATGCAAGAAATACTTGCAAAACGAGGTTTCCGATGAAATACACTTACATATTTCCAAGCATACTCATCGCGCTGGACGTGCTTTCGGCCATCGCGTATGGCTTCAGCAAGGACTGGAGGCAGGTCATCTACTGGCTCGCTGCAGCGACCCTGTCCGCCTGCGTGACTTATCGACAAGGAGGGACACTATGATTAGTAATAATCTGTTTCAACGTCTTGAAGGAAACGTTCTTCGACATAACGTTTCAGATATACCTTCTTTGTGCCTGGTGGAAACTCGATGAACTCGGGAGGGGAGACAAATACGAATTGAGCATTGGGGAATGCCGTGTAAAAACTTGCACATTCCCCAAACATAACGATTGTGTCCGTTTTCGGAAAGACGTTGGACACCAATCCTTCGCAACTGTCAACGGGAATGACTGCACTTGTGCGCGGCTGGACGAATTGCCTCACATCACGGAGATTCCAGTGGCAGTCGTAAAGAAACAGGCGTTTGTCTTTTTCGTGGCGATTCAGGACAACAAGACCGTCTTTGATTTGAGGTGTCTCGTTGCTGAAGAAAACAAATACGAAACAGCTAAGCATCAGGGACGACATCGTGCAAAGCATCACCTTCCTGCGCCTGATTCCGCCAACGCCAAGCATCGCTCCAGAGACCACAAAAAGCCCCAATGTCAGCCACGACAGGACGAAGTTGGAAACAGACAGTCCACCATGTTCCCGAAAATCAAAAAGGACTGGCCAGTCAAACACGCTTGCGGAGAGCGCCGAGAGGCATAGTCCAGCGAAGGAACACCACACTGCTGGCACTTTCCCGTAGCCATTGACGAGTGCGTGGAATAGAAAGAGGAACCAGAAGAACGCGGCTGGAATGCCCAATTCGCAAAGCAGTGTCAGATGGGAGTTGACAAGCGTGCGCACGTTGATTCCGTCCAGGAGAAACGCGGAGGCAATTTTCCCCGAGTTGCCAAGACCCACTCCAAGCGGATTGGCTGCCGCCAGCTTCAGTCCAGCCAGCCATATCTGCGGGCGGTTCGTGACCGCCTTGTCCAAGGCGAAACGAGATTGGATTCCGACAAGGGCAAAGACAAGAATGCTCACGATTGCAAATAGCCAGAATCTCTTCCATAAGTTTCTGTGTGACAACAGCAGATAGGCCACGAACTCGAATGCAAGAACAATCGCTCCCGTGCGTGAAAACGTCATCGCAAGTGGCACAATCAGCAGAATGGAAAGCGCATAGCCAAACTGTGCGTATTTCTTCCAGCCCCAGCACAATGGAATCAGGGCGCAGATGAGCGCGGCGGCGTGGTTGGGATTACCGAAGCCAAACGCCTGCCTTACGATGCCATTGACGGTGAACTCCATCATTCCAGCCACAGTTCCTTTATTCTGTCGTTTGCAAGCGGATTGCGGAACATCGGCTGTATGTCTTCCGCCCTTTGCCTGATGTGTTTCGTGTCATCCTCGCCATACACCTTGGCGGTGTCTGCATTCAGCAATGCCTCGAACCATGTTTCGGCAAGTTTCAGTGAAAGGCTGTCCATTTCATGCCCGCCTCTTCCTGGCTTCCACAGAACTTCAGTGCCCTTTTCACGATAGCCATAGACAAACTGCCTGCTGATGACAAACCGTATGCTGTCTTCAATGCCGCATGTTATCAATGCCGGACGGCATTGGGAGGATTCTGGAATATCAGGATAATAGCCGCATCCGTGCGCTCCCCAGGCCGCCGTCTTTTCGGGCATCCAGGCCGCAAAATGCGCTGCGCATTGCCCGCCGGCCGAATATCCGTACAGATACACAGGCTTGGACAAAAGGTGGTGCTTCTTCTCCAGAAAGGCGATTGCGCGTTTCAGAAGATTCCCCGTCCCATTAGCTGGTTCCCAGTAGTTGTTGCTATTGAAGGAGGGTGAGAGCAGGACAAGGTGATGCCTGTCCGCCAAGTCGTCAAAGCGAAACAATCGAAGTGTCCTGAAGCCACTGCTGTTTCGCCCTCCAAACAGCACAAGCATCCGTGAATCATCTGCGAGTTTTTTGGGCAGCCGATAGTGGAAGACCACGCCGTCAAGCCTGAAGCTGTCGGCAAATGTCATTGGCAACCATAAGAAAACTATGTAAAGCAACAAAAACTTCATTCCGCCGCCTTCCTCCATGCCTCAGCTATTTCCCTGTCAGGGAGCTTGACGCGTTCCTCCTCTTTTATCGCCTGGACTTTGGGTGAATTGGCAGGATAGTAGTCGCCTGTAAGGTCGTTGCCGACAAACGGATAGGAAACTGTCTCTTCTGTGGTCTTGACTGCCCTGCCTCTTTGACGATGGCGCTTGAGGTGGTATTCTAGGAAGGTGCGTGCCAATTCCAGCGAGGACATCGGCACTTCGTGGCGGTGGTTCGGCAGGGTCTTCCAGAGAATCTCCACGCCCATTGAACGATAGTCATGCACAAATCTCCTGCTGATGACATAGCGCGCCGCATCCGCGTCACCGCAGGTCACGAGCCCTGGAGTGTTCCGCATCGCCTCCGTGGGCTTGTGAAAATACCCGCAGGCATGGGAAACCCAGGCAATGCAATGGTCTGGCCGCCACGCCGCAAACAGGTTGCTTGCCTGGCTCCCCGCAGAATAGCCGTAGTACAGCAAGTGCTCCGTGTCCACATTGTAGTTCTTCTTCAGTTCCGCCAAGGCATCCAGCAGTGCCTGTCCCGACCATTTCTCTGGCTCCCAGTAGTCGTCGTCCTTGAATCCAGGCGCAAGGATGAAAACATTGTTTTCATCGCACCATTCTCCCCATCCCATGCGCCCCGAGGCGTCAGCCTTGCCGTCCGTGTTGCGACCGCCGAAGAGGATGAGGACATTGTGCTGATGTTCATTGTTGTAGCCTTTAGGAATATAACACTGGATAGCAACATTAAGATTTGCAGTTGAGTTTGTTACTATTGGCAATTCCACTGCATTACTAATTTTGCTTGGATAGATTAGAAAAAAACAAAATGCATATATGACTTTCTTTATTAATCCCATTGTCGTTTACCATAAAACAATTTGTTCTAAGTAACTATATTAGATGGAAATATACTTGAGAAACTTAATTTCACTTTTATTCCAATTGAAACTGTTAATAACCTGCTCAACTCGTACTATGACCACGAAAGAAGTCTGAATGAGATGTTATTCCTCCATATGTTGTATGATTCATACGTTTTGGTCATCAAGTCTATACCCATACGATATTGTTACAAAACGCCTCCTATTTGCTACTCTGCCTGCAACTTATCAATTGTCTTGAGAAACTCTTTCTCGGCCATTTTGTCTATAAAAAAACCTTCAGGTGAGATACCTAAAATGTCGAGCAGTGGCTTTCCATTAACTTCAATTTTATCTATGCAAATCCGCTCCATTATCAATGGGAGCAGAATACTATTGTCAAGGATTGGATTGGTTTCATTATTGATTACAACGGCATAAGAAGCTTGATAGTATTTCGATTCAAAACCAACATATTTGTGAGCTACCAATAACTTATATTGCTGCCTTAAATGTGAAAAAACATCTTTGTTTTGTTGTATAATAATGAAAATAGGGGAATACTTAAATTTTTTGTCTATATTATAATTAATAAATAATAACTTTTCTAACTCCATGGGATAGTATATGTTTTTGGCATCAAGCATCAATATTGGTGCGTCAGAAAAAATCGCCTGTTTAAAATTCATAATGTTCGTAGCCACCTCTTCCTCACATTTAAAAAAACTTCTTTTTCGTGATCCTGTACACATAATACTCAAGCCAATAAATGCAATTACTGCAATAAATATTGCTATATATGTAAAATTTAAACATAATTTAGGTTCTGCTTCTTTCATAATTCTATTCTCCTAAGTTAAGTCTTGTTTTATTCAAGATATTTATTCATTGTGAGCCATTGATTTCCTGAAAAGATTTCGCGTGGATGCGCAAATACCCATTCCCAAGACATTGGACCATAATATGCTAAAAATCCAGTATATCCTGTGATTGATGCACTTACTGGCAAATTTATAAGATAATCATATAAGTAATTGCCCTGACAACAAGCATTTAGTTGTATATTTATACCATTCCCAAAAGTTTTATATAATGCATATGATATAGTCGGCTCTAATATACCGTTCTCCATGCCATTGAATATTTTATCGTTTGGCTTGCAAAATTGATCTGCTTTAATACAATCGTTACCAACAAACAGTTGACCTTGGTTGTCTGAACCATGTCCAGTAAAAGTAAAAGATAAAATTTTATCTGAACCATTAGCAGTCTTATCCAACAAAAAATTAGTTAAACTCTCTACATCATTAAAATATTGTGAATAGTTTTTACCTGAAGCTGTAGTAAAACTTATATATGGTGAGTCATTACTCGAAAAAGCACCAAATATATCATAAC
>Ga0123335_1004457_pt1 | contig 18150 bp, 13 predicted proteins | sample BiotimSIPDNA_2_FD_89707 | JGI IMG/M metagenome (GOLD analysis project Ga0123335, IMG submission 89707) | Anaerobic biogas reactor microbial communites from Washington, USA - Biogas_R2 time_0 SIP DNA | ecosystem: Engineered > Bioreactor > Anaerobic > Unclassified | place: Washington, USA...
AATGCTGGCTGTCAATCTTCCTGATCTTGTCGTTTCTCGCCTTGAGAGCTGGAATGTCGTTCTTGTGCGGTTCGTCTCTGAGGTGATACCCCGCAAGACCGGGATGATCCATCACCTGCGGGACGATTTCTTCCGGCGACCTGTCCAACTCGCCGCACATGAACAACGTCCTGATTCCGACCGCCGCCGCGCAATCAAGCGCATTTTTTGCGTCGGCAAACGAATACGTATGCGGGAAGCTGATGTTGAACCCGCAATCCTTCAATTCCTGGTACGTCTCAACGCTGATGTTCTTCGGCGTGATGCAATGCCATGACATGATCGGAATCGTGTCTTCGCCGGGGAACAAATCAGCTCCCGAAGCACGAGCGCTCAAGCCATCAACGCTACGACAACCGACACCGCAAAACAAGGCAAGTGAAAGACACGAACACAAGGCAAAATACCGCATGCATAACCTCCGAATGTTTCAAACGACAAATGCAAAAGGCCAAAATTAAAATGTACGCCCTGCACAACGCCTTTGCAAATCCACAAAACCTAATTTATTCGCCAAGGCGTTGTTCAAAAATTAAGGCAACAGTTCCGGAATTGTTTTGAGCTGTTTTTCCCCCGTCCTGAAAGGAGCGTATGCGCATACGCGACTGACAGGACGGGGGAAAGGCGGCCAAAAGAAACCGGAAGTGTAAACTTTATTTTTGAACGGCTCCTAACACAAAACCTTAGTAACTTTCCCAACTTATAAACTATGCGGAAACTTGATTTTTCCATAAGGCGAATGATTGTATTCTTTAAAAAATAACTTGAATTTCGACTATACAATCCCGTACCATGTGGACAGACACGCACCTACATCTCGACCCAGAAGACAATCACGCCAAAATCTTCCAGGATGCGCGAGCAAATAAAGTCACCCAATTCCTGGTCCTTGGAACGTCGTTGGACGACTGCCAGCGCATCATAGACCTCGCCGACCCCAAACACGGAGTCTATGTCGCGGCAGGACTGCATCCCCATGTTGCATCGACCTTTACCGACCTGGAGCCGTTCAAGGCCTGGCATAAAAACCCAGCCTGCAAGGCAGTCGGAGAAATCGGCCTTGACTACCACTACGACTTCTCGCCGCGAGACCAGCAACGAAAAGTCTTCGAACTATTCCTGGATTTCGCAGTCCAGATCAAAAAACCGCCGGTCATCCATTGCAGAAACGCATTCGACGACTGCTACGACATCGTCAAGAGCACATTGCCGCATGGATACCCATTCCTGATCCATTCCTTTGCCGACGACAAGCCGGAGGCGCGGAAATGGCTTGACCTGGGAGCGACCCTATCCTTCAACGGAATAGTCACCTTCAACAAGGCGCAAAACGTCAGGAACGGGTTGGCAATCACCCCCCTTGACAGGCTTTTGATCGAAACGGATGCCCCGTACCTGGCGCCGATCCCCTACCGAGGAAAACGAAACCAGCCAGCATACATACCCTATATCGCACAACGAATCGCAGACGAAAAATTCACCACCATCGAAGACCTTGCGCGGATCACTACCGAGAACGCAAATAGATTCTTCGCGTTTAAACCCCAAAAATAGGAACTACCCATGTCAGCCACAACATTCGCAGCATTCGGAGAAGTCATGCTTCGTCTTTGCCCAGAAGGCAAAAAACGGTTCATCCAAGTCTTGCCAGGCCAGCTGGAGGCGACGTTCGGGGGCGGAGAAGCCAACGTCTGCGCATCACTGGCTATCCTGGGAAAGAAGGCAAGATACCTGACCGCATTGCCCGACAACCCTATCGCAAGAGCCTTCGCAACACATATCTCAGGACTGGGAGTCGATGCATCCAAAATCAATTTCTCGAAAACTGGACGAATGGGAGTCTACTACGCCGAGCACGGCTCAAACCTCAGAGGCTCAAACGTCATCTACGACAGGGCGTATTCGACGATCTCACTCCTCGGACCGGAAGACTACGATTTCAATGCAATGCTTGATGGCGTTGACGCACTGCATCTCACCGGAATCACTCCCGCCCTTTCCGAAAATGCGTTTCTCTCGACCAGGGAACTGGCAAAGGCCGCCGACGCCAAGGGCATCACCATTTCCGTTGACCTCAACTACAGGAAAAAACTGTGGAACTGGAAGCCCGGCGTCGCAAAGAATGACCTTGCAAACGAGTGCATGCGCCAAATCGCCCAATACGCCACGATTATCGGCGGAAATGAAGAGGATGCCGCCGATGTATTCGGAATCCATGCCGACGGCACCTCCGTCGAAGCCGGAAAGCTGAACGTCCAAGCCTACATACAGGTCGCCGCAACCCTGGCAAAGCAATTCCCCAAGGTCAAAAACGTCGCATTCACGCTCAGGGAAAGCATTTCCGCAGACCACAACAACTGGGGCGGAATGCTCTACGACGTCGAGTCGAAGCAAGCGATGTTCGCGCCGCTGGACCAGGATGGAACCTATGCGCCATACCAGATCAAGGACATCGTCGATAGATTCGGCGGTGGCGATTCCTTCTTCGCAGGACTCCTCTACGCAAAGTCAACGTACGGGACGCTCGAAGAGGCAATCCGCTTCGCCGTCGCGGCTTCGGCACTCAAGCACACCATCTCCGGCGACTACAACTACTCTACCCTGGACGAAGTCCTCGCACTGGTCAAGGGCAACGCAACAGGACGGGTCAAACGATAACTCAAGAAGGAGGCTATCGACCATGCAATTCGACGAAGTCTTCAAAGAATGTCCATGCATCGCAATCCTAAGGGGGATAACGGCTGACGAAATCAATCCCGTCACCGACGCCTTCTTCGACGGGGGAATCAAGCTCCTCGAAATCACGCTCAATTCGCCAGACCCTTTCACGACAATCAAAAAGGCCGTTGAGCACAACTCGGACAGAATGCTGATCGGAGCCGGAACCGTGCTCACAGTAAAGGAAGTCCAACAGGTCTACGAGGCAGGCGGACGATTCATTATCTCGCCAAACACCAATGTCGATGTGATCCGAGAGACCATCCGCCTGGGCATGGTCTCAATCCCGGGGTTCTTCACGCCAACGGAAGCGTTCACGGCCCTCGAGGCAGGAGCAAACTACCTGAAGTTCTTCCCTGCGGGCAGCGTCGGACCGTCGTACGTCAAGGACCTGAAAGCCGTGGTCAAAGCCCCGATCCTGGCAGTCGGCGGAGTCAACACGGACAACTTGGAAGATTTCATGGCGGTCTGCGACGGCGTCGGAATCGGCTCCGCATTTTACAAGCCCGGAAAAGCCCTGGTCGCCATCACCCGGAACGCTCGGGCTTACCTCAGAAGGATCAAGCGCAAATAATAACATCAGAAGGACATTCGCACCATGAAGAAGCAAGGACCATGGAAGGTCGCCGTCGTCGGTTGCGGCAGTTTCGCCAATTCGCAATACCTGCCGAATATTTCCAAGACCGCCAACGCAGTCCTGAGCTGCGTCTGCGACATCAAGCCCGAAGTCGCCCGGCAAGCCGCGCAAAAATACGGTGTGCCCGCATACAACTCCGTGGAAGAGCTGGTTCAATCCGGCGACTTCGACATCGCCATTGACGCCGCAACAATCCAGGCACACGACCACATCAATAAAACCATACTCAAGGCAGGGAAACACCTGATCTCACAAAAACCGCCGGCGCTGACCGTCAAGGACATCACGGAGCAAATCGAAATCGCAAAGAAAAACAATGTGAAATTCGCATGCGTTCCAATTCACATGATTACGCCTGACATGCTGATGGCCAAGCAAATGGTCCAAGACGGCGCAATCGGCCAAATCCTCTCCGTCAAATGTGTCTCCACACACGGAGGACCAGAGTATTTCCAGTACCGGTCGCAAGACCCGTCGTGGTTCTATGAACCAGGCGCAGGAGCGCTCTTCGACATGGGAGTGCACGCCCTCGACAAGGTCACGGGAATCATGGGACCCGCCAAGTCCGTTTACTGCCTCGCGGCAAACGCACTGAAGACGAGAACGGTCAGGTCAGGAGCCTTTGACGGGAAAGTCATCAAAACAGACTACATGCCGGATACCTACTTCATTTCACTGGATTTCGGCAACGACCGGATCGGCTTCGTCGACACGGGCTATACCCAAAGGGCGAGCAAGTGCCCGCCCTTGGAAATCTACGGTGACCTGGGCACGATTTCCTTCAAGGAACACGGCGGGGTTTGGCCGAATCCCGACATATACATAGACGCTCCCTCGATTGGCGTTCGAGGCTGGATGACCCCAAGCACTTGGACAAAATCGACCAGAAGACCCAACTTCACGCAATGCTGCCCCCTTGCGGACGTGGTCGATGCCCTTGAAAACGACACCCAGCCCGTACTTTCACCGGAGCACGCCCGACATGTCTTGGAGATCATGTGCGCCATTCCTCTTTCCATCGAGAAAAAGGCTCCGATTCCATTGACCACAACCTTCGATCCGTTCTTCTGAACTACCACCAACACAGGATTGCCATGAAACGCTCGACATCCCTCTTTGTCCTGGTCCCGGTCCTGGCCGCAAGCGCTTGCATTGTGCTTGCCAACACGCTGTCCGTTGGCAACAATGCCATCAAGCTTACAGTGAACACCAAGCCTGACAAGGCGGGATTTGCCGGAACTATAGCCCTCGACATCGGAGGAAAATCAATCGCAATCGACTCGCTGCAGAACGACCTCCTGAAATCCTACGCCAGTTCATTGCCATGCATTGATAGGAAGCCCATCGAAGCCAATCCAAACTTCCTCCCAAAAGTCAAGACGACAAATGGCGTCATCGAGCTCGATCTTACCGAACTCTACGCAAAGCAATCGATCACCTCGCTGACAAGACGGATTTCCTGGAATCAAGAGCAACGCACGCTCATGATCACGGACACCGCAATAGCGAATAGACCGATTGAACTCGCATCGGGACTCGTCACCACGTCACGTCCTCGCACGACGCCAAACAATTTGATGTTCTACTCGACCTCCGAGGGCAACTTTCTGATCCTCGCCGAATCAACGCAAGGCGAGGCATATTCTATCCTGGAAAACCTGATCAAGCAAGACGAAACTCAATTCTACAGGATTGGAGCCTTGCTTGCCAAGCCGGAAAACAAAGTTTCGCTCTCATTCATCATCAAGCCCTTGCAGCAGCACGACGGCATCCCGAAAACCTACTTGCAACCTGCCGGAAAACTCGACTGGAACGGCGCCATCACCATCGAAACCGAAAACCCAATCGAGGAAACAGGCGGAAAGATCAAGACCGAACCAAGACCTGGAGCTTCAGGAAAGGCGTTTATGTTCTGGGACAAGAAAGGCCACGCGATGACCTGGGAATTCAAAGTCGAAACCCAAGGCAACTACGCCGTCCTAGTACGATGCGCGCACCCGAGACACCTCGGAGCGGCACGGTCCGCAGCTATCGACAATATCGCACTCGCCGACGAGCAAGCCCCAGCCATCCTTCCTGGAACCGGCGGATGGAGCGGCAAGCTCGACCAATGGGAAAACTTCTGGCTCGTCTCAAAGGACAAGCACGTCATTGCCAACTTGACGCCTGGGACGCATCGCCTTACGATGACCAACGTGGACAACAACGGCCTCAACCTGGATTGGGTCAAGCTCGTCAGAATCGTCCCGTGACAAAACACGATGCCCCGGTGCGTCACAATCCAGCCACGGGATGCCATGGCCTCTTTGGCCCAAGGACAATTTCCTGAACAAAAAGCTTTCCTTCACTCCTGCCAGGAAATACCATGTCACATGCCATTTGAGTACGAAAGCGATGATTTTTGGAATTGGCCTTAGAGTAGTTTAGCAAAGGAAAACAGCTCCCAGTTCCTGAAAATAAAACCTGGAGTATAAAGTGTCAAAATTATTTTTTTCTCTGCATTTTTGACAATCCAACCCTATGATGGATTTAGTACAAAATCCTTCTCTTTTTTGAGCCGAAAAACAGCAGATTTCTCTCTGTTTTGCTGATTTTCCCCTGATATTTGCCGAGAACCCAAAAACAAAAATTACCATCCAACCCCGCATTTGAGGGTCGAAACGTGATGGTTTCTATGATAATTTTATACTCGCCGGAAGTGATGAGTCTGCTATGTTTCGCTCCATCCGCAGTCTGGCTGATTTATATTCCCACGGGACTATAACATAAAACCTACGCCGCCCTTTTTACCCTTCGATACGACTTCAAAAGGCCGCCAAGCCGGGAGAATTCGGTGACTTCACCATCTTCGTCCTGGGGCCAACGGGCATTTGGACATTCTCATTTTACTTGTCCAAAATGCCCGACCCTTATCATCACTCGAGCAATTTATTCAACTCGCAGGCTATACTCTTTAACTGTTTGTTTAATTGCGGCGACGTACCATGATTCAGTGACATATTCAACCCATTTTGTTCATTGAAAAGAATTAAGTTTAAATTGTTGCTTCTACTGCCAAATCCCCCTTTCAGCATAACTTTAGTGCCACTTTCAAGATTGATTTCTCCATATTTTCGCCGCATTAATCGTATTGTTTTCCAGGATACAGTTTTATTATGCAAATCAAAACGATAATAACCAGTTTCAAAAAAAACTATTGCGGCAAAAATAGAGAAGAAAATCCCGATAAGAGGTCCGTATATTTCATTATTAGATGAAACTATATTGGGTTCCAGAACTAAATTTTGAAAAAAAACAATGGAAAAACAGACCCCAAAAAATGACGCAAGGATGGTTCCCCCCAAAGATATGAATTCCAACACATAAACGTCATCGTCAACTTTGTAAAATTTCATTTTCCCTTGTCGAAAAAAGTTTTTTCACCTAAAAACGAAATACTGTCTCCTGACAGCCAATAAGTAAGTTCCCAGTTTTTTGTATCACCCTTTAGAATAATTCCTGAATCGGTGAAGTAAAAAACGCATCGTCGCTTTTGCGGATTCAGGTTATGGTATAGTCCAGGATTTATTCGTCACGCTTACCGAAAACAAAAAAAACGTCTGGCTTTTGGCCGGCGGCGTTGGCGGATGCTAAGGTCATATAAATGATAAGCGGGCATCTGAACTTTCCCATTTTAGGTGTCCAAAATACCCGCCCCTTATCAATTCTCTGTTTTGCCCTATTTCTCCTGATTTTTTCAAAGGCTCCAAAGTCTGAAACTCGCTGCCAACCTCACAGAAACTGCTCAAACTTTGAACTGGAAAATCAATCTGATATGAATCACGTGATAGCGCATTATGAAGTGTGTCAGCCAGATGATTGCTAAATTGATGAAATAGAGTGCAGAAAGTGGACTTCATTCACCGCTTTTCATACAATCCACGAAGATATTGTGCCTTAATCTTGAAATAGGCATCAGTTTGTGTCGAGATAATTTTCCTGAGAAGTTCAAGTGCTTCGCCTTTCCTTCCCTGATCTATTTGAATAGATGCCACAGCCATTATAAGGCTCTCTTTCTGAGGAGATTGGAGTTTTCCAGCGACTGGCTCATATTCCGCTATTAGCCTATCAAACAATACATATTTTTTGAGTGCCTCTTGACGATCAATTTTTGCCTTTTTAAGAATGAATTCGCCAAAAATTATCCAAGCCGAGTAAGGTGCGGCCCCCGGTGATTCTCTGAAATCATTCAGGTTCTTGGAAATATCATCTATATTTCTGCCTTCCCCTAAGAAACATCCTGCAGTATACTCATCAAAAAGCATGAATAATTTATTGTTGTACATTGGTTCAACTACATCAACCGATACTTCAGGGAGTTCAACCATAATCCTGATGGCTTCAGATTCGCCAAATGGCGTTCCGGATTGCACATAGTAGACGCCTGGATTCTTGAATACGGGTTCATTATTCGAGTTAACGTGAATCAAGCATATATCCTCGAATGATTGCCCAGAGAGTAGTTTCAGTTTTCTTGGCGGAGCAACTAAAGCGTGCAGCCCACATCCCATATAAGAATTCCAGTTTCCCCCCTCTCCTTCTTTCTTGATCCGGAAGGAAGTTTACTGACTACCTATCTTTTCGATTGCATCTCCTGACTTGTTTTTCAGAACCACCGCAACGCCAAGCGGTTCGCAAGGCAGAATTACATCGCGATCAGCAGAGATAGTAATCACTACATTCTTATCATGTGCCGGTTCTGCGACTGACACGGCTTGAACTGCTAAACACGACAGTAAGAGTATTAAGGTTCGTCTCATTTCAACTCTCCAGAACTTGATGTTTCTATTACTTGTTTGGACTATTGATTTTGCTTCGGATTATATTGATGGCTTCTGGATAAAATTTGGCTCCGGCAGAATACATCCCTGCCCCCATTATACAATCTGCCGGACTGTCACCTGAAATATAGCTGTCGGCAACTCCAAACTGGTGAGCTACCTCGTGTACGAGTAATCTCTCTTCAGAAGAAAAGACATTGTACTCCCTAAGTGGCTCTATATAAAATATTGCGCCTTTACCTGAGTAATTCAAATCTGGTATCATTGCCTCTGCGTTTGGGTCGCTGTCGCCTCTGGGCGGATTTCCAGGCCCAATTGAACCAACCTGCTCTGGCGTCGCGGAAAACTGAAATTGTTATTTCACTGGATATTTACCAAGTGTGCAAGGTGCGGGAAATAGGGCAAGGTTGTCAACCTTGATTGGGTCAAGCTCGTCAGGATCATCCCGTAATGACACACGGCGCCACGGAGCGACCACAACCCGCCCACGGAGCGTTAAAATTCAGCCCCGGGGTGCCACAGTCAACTGCTCACTTTTTTGTAAACGAGCTTACGTCAAGCAGATAGACTTGCCTGGATCCTTCGTGGATCGAGTCGATGCAAACGTACTTGTCATCCCTTGACCAATTGGGATGGAGGTCGCAACGCGTCACCGTGGGATAGGCGGGATCGGCATAGAACGAGCCGATTTCGAAGGCTTCCTTGCTTTCCAGGTTGTACAGGAAAAGCTTGCGGCAACTGTCCTTGCCGGGATAGCTGTCCGTCAGCATCCACTTGCCATCCGAAGAGTAGGAGCAATGTCCGTCTCCGGGGAAGACGTCCTTGGCGATTATTTCGGTCTTGTGGGTCTGATCCGTGTAGAGGTAGTACTGCCAGCCAGTCAAATGCCGATTGGAGTAGTTGATGATCTTGTTCGGCGCAGTCCAAGTATAGTGGCTGGACATGTTTTCCAGGTTGAGGGGCCAGATTTTGCTGCCATCGATATTGGCGGTAAACATGTGGGTAACGTGCCAGCCCGGAGTGCCATCGGGCTTCCAAATTCTCCAGCGATGGAAGAATGCGATTCGCTTGCTGTTCGGGCTGAAGAGCAAGTGATTGAACCAACCCGGCGTGTTTTCCATATCGGAGCGATAGAACATCTCGGTGATTTGCGCGACGCTGATAATCAGCTTCGAGGTATCGTTCTTCAGGTCAACCAGGTAGATTCCATCGTCCTCCGGCGCCTTCACATCGATCCATGGATCGCGCCCTCCCGGGTATCCGTATCCCGGCCGTTCACGGTCGAGCCTTGAGAAGTTGACGCTAAGCGCCCACTTTCCATCTGGGCTGAGGCAGTAGATCGGCCGATGCAGGGTCTTGATTTTGCCGGTTTTCACGTCAAGGATGCGCGAGACGAAGACGTCCCCTTCCCTGTCGTTGTAGATTACCTTGTTTGGATCGTCCATCAGCCACTGGAACATGCAACCTTGTTGCCAGCACCAGGATTTCGTAGTCGCGATTGGAATGAACTTGTTCCCGTCCTGCAAATCGATCATCCCCAAAACGGCATCCTCGCCAACCTCGGGCTGGCGAGCCGTGAAATCAACTTCCTGGGATAGCAGGTAGCGACCGGACACATCCCACGGAAACTTGTCGAAATATCCGAAAAAGTGATGCTTGGGACCTTCCGTCAAACGCTCGACCGGCAAATGGCATTGAGTAATCATTTTGCTCCTTGATGATTTTTTCCTACAGATGCTCTACATTGGGATCGCGTTCAACAACGCGCCTCTCGGGTACCAACGAATCATCGAAATGGACGGGCGCGCCATTATCCTCCAAGATCGACTGAAGTTCCCGTACAGGTATTTCAGGAACACCGACGCCGCGATCCAACGACAACGATGCCGCATAGCCAGCAGCCTGGCCAACCACAATCGCCGGAGGAATAACGCGGACCACATCCCAGCCGTAGCCGGAGGCGGACGCCGAACGACCCGCAGTCAATAAGTTGTCATAGCCACTCCTGGTTATGCATCGATACGGAACCTCGTACAGGAAGTCGCGACGGTCAAAGTCGCATATCGACGCGATCGAATCGTCGAAATGACGATAGCAATCCATCTCGGACAGCGTGAAGTCGCCGTCAAGGCGCCGCGTTGTCCGGAATTGGCACATCCCTGGCAGCGTAACGACGTCTCGGCTACGGCTGTCCTCGCGCTTCAGCTTTGACAGCATCAGCATCTGGTTCGCCTGAAGGTACTCGTTCACGTCATCAACGTCAGTCCCCCTGTAGAATCTCATTCCCTCGGGATGTCCCTTCCCGTACAGCGAAGCGCCGCCGCCACTGCGACCGGCTATCGCCTTGCCGATGTCGCCAGTCTCGACGGCACGCCGGCAGCTGTCCAGCGTAATCGCATGCGCAATGTACGTAAAGTAGTTCTTGCCCTGCACTGTCGGCACTCCTGCCCGATACAGCAGATCCGCATCGCCGGTCGTATCGATCACTACCTTCGCAGGGATGAATTCCCGTCCCGACTTGCTTTCGACCACGACACCACGGCAATGGCCGCCTTCCATCACGGGCTTTGACGCAAGGCAGTCGAACAACACCTGAACGCCAGCGTCCCGCAACAGTTCCAAGAGCAACAGCGCATAGATTTGCGGCGAATAGCGATTGGTCATCCTGACTTGCGTCGGCTCCTTCGGTTCCCCTTCACGCCATTCTTCCGGAATCGTCGCATATCCGACCTTGGTCGACAGCCTGAATAGTTCATCAGCCATTCCGAAGATAATCTGCCGCCCGCGTCCATTGCACATCGGCACGTAGAAATTGATCAAGCCGAGGGTCGCCAGACCACCGAGGAACGTTGCCTTTTCCAGCAGGAGAGCCTGCTTTCCCTGCCTTTGCGCCGCCAACGCCGCCGCGATTCCCGCCACGCCGCCTCCTGCAACAAGCACATCAACACCTTTCCGAACGGGAAGCTTTTCGCTGAATTCCAAATATTCCATAGATTACCCCTTTTATTTATTTCCCTGCCTACTCTTTGATTTCGAACAACTTGGTCTCACCGAATTGCATCGGGAAAGCCAATTCCTTCACATTCTTGCGCACCTCGCCTGTCCTAAGATTTCTTGCTGTACACACCTTTGGAAATCTCAACGTCTTGTCTCCGGCGCTGGTGGAATGAACCATCACGAAACTTGTGTTCGCCTGGACGATATCACCGCTGTCCACATAGACATGAATGCCCAGCTCACGGCACAAGCCACGAACGAGATCCGCATCAAGGGGCACGCCAGAATAGGCGCTCAAGCCGCCCCAGGGACCGCGACCGATGCCCGCCACCGCACGTTCCCCGTCGCGAACCAAGACGCGGACATCGCCCTTCAACGCAAAGCCAGGCTCGTACTTGAACCGCATCCAATCACGAGGCTTCCCGTCAGCAAACACCTGCTCCAACTGTTCTTCGCTAGTGTATTTCTCGAAGCTCAATCCCGTCAATTGGGCCATCGTATCGACGCTGTTGCCCGCCGGCGACAAATACCCCGCCCCGTACATCCAGAGGGCGCCAGCATTATTCCGCGCCAATCGCTCATGTATCGCGGCGCGCTCGGCATCCGTGATATGGAACGCATTCAGGAAAATGTACAGCTTATAGTCGCGCATCTTCGGCGAATAGATGTCGGACATCAGAAACGTATCATGCGCGACTCCGATTCTCGGAACCTTGGTCCTCGCTTGCCCCATCAGTTGCGTCAGGAACGGATCAGGGCGCGTATGCTCCAGGCTGCGCTCGTCGCAAATCAACGCCACCTCGGCCGCGGACTTTCGGGAAACCTGGATCAACTCGCGATCCAGGTTGGCGATCGCCTTGATGTCGCCCATGATCTGGTTCGAGTGGAACGATCCATTGCCTGCGATCAGGAACCACCAGATGTTCGTGCCATGGGCGAGGGAATTGCCGAAAGTCCGCCAGTTCACCTCGGAGGTCTCGAAGGGAGTCAGAGTCCGATAAAACTGGGTATCGTGGCACAAGTGGGTGCGCAAATCAGCCTCGTCCCAATAGGTTCTTCCGTGCAATTTCAGGCTGCCAGTGAACAAGTTAATGAAATGCCCTTCCTGACCGCCACGACGGGAACCATAGGATATTGGCGCACAGTAGAAGTCAATGTTCTTGTCTTCCAGAACGCGATCCAGATTCTGGAACCCCAGGTTGGCGAGCCCGGTGGTTCCGATGGACATCGAATACCCATAGAACGTACCAATCAGCTTCTTCGGGGCAACGCTTCGCACGGCAGCGGAGGCACGGGAAATGCAATCTGTCGTCGTATCGCTCATAAATCGCCTGAAATCATAGACATGCCGACCTCCTCCACCTGCCCTGAAACATCCGTCCTCTCCAATATCAAACCGCAATCGCGGGGAAGGCACTTCAGCGTTTTTCAGGGTCACGTCCTTGCTTTCCCACGCGCTTTGCAGTGCGGCGTCGTCAGCATACTTCTTTCCGAGCCACGACCGGAATCCCCTGGTTGCGACCTCGGAGTAGTCCACCATCCCCTTGTCATACCCCCACCAGAACCATTCCGAGGAGCTGCCTCCTGCCACAAGGTATCCCATCACGTGACGCCCAAGGCGCGGATGCCCTTCAAGCCATGCGGTCATGTCCCGCAACATCACGCAAACATCTGCGATCCAGCGTTCCGATGCCATGCTCGGCTGCACCGTCGAATTCCCGTCATGCAGCTTCCCGATTTCCTCGGGATGCGCCTTCAGCCACCAATCGGGCACGTTCATCTTCCATCGGATGATCAGGCGAGCCTTGGGATTTCCGGCAATTAGCGAATCGATGCGCGCGGCGACCTTTTCGAAATCATACTCCCCTGGACCCAGCCACCAGCCATTGCAGGCGCCATACTTAAGCCATGGCCAGAAGATCTCGCTGACGTAGTCGACGTCAGCAGCGGCAAAATCCCGTACCGACAGGATCACGGCATCGTTATTGGCGCCGCATTCCGGCATCATGCACATGACGGACTCAATCTTCCCGTTCCGCGCCACCCTGGGCACTCCATCCACCTCGACGAGGCTCATCTCGGACAGCGTTTCCGGCAAGTCATTTTCAGGCATTGCGGCTTCGTAGGCTTTCACGATATCGAGCTTGCGTGTGAATTTCGGATCGTACTCGTCAGCATAGAGTTCTTGCAGCGTCCTGACCGCGATTCGTTTCTGCGGGTGCGGGGTTGCGCCCCGGATGGCCTCGATTTCCTCTTCACTGAGGACCGTGTTGTACATCGCCACTTGATCCAGCAGTCCATTCCAGGTCATGGCAACCTGCCCTCCAGGATACTCGCCGTGTCCAATCCGCAGGGGCGTGTCCTGGATGAAAAGCTCCTTTTCATCACATTGCCCTTCGCTCACCTTCTCCCCATTCAAAAACAGCTTGACGAAACCACGGTCAAAGGTCACCGCCATGAAATTCCAGTAGTTGACCTTGACCTTCGCGCATTGATCCAGGGGAATGCGTCCCTTGCCGGGAATAACAAGATCCTTGTAGTTGCGAAGAATCCCGTGCCAAGCACCCTTTTCGTCCATATATCCGAACTCGGGAACCAAGTCCTTGACGCCAAACTTGAAGTCAATCCGCTGGGGGACTCGGGAACGGTCTGACTTGAAAAATACCTGGCGATACTCCAAGCTCGCACGGTCAGGAACAACCCAGCACGTAATCGTAAGGGCGTCCCGGCGGAATTGCAACGAAGGCACATCCGCCATCGTCTGCTTCAACGGTCCCGCCCACAATCCCCCTTGCGCCTTGTCGTAAATGGCATCGCGAATCAAGGGATTCTCAGGCTCGACCTTGAAGAACGGCTCGGCGCCAAAGCAACAAACACAAGACAACATGGCAACAAATGCAGACAACCTATTCATCTTTTCCTCCTGGAAGACTCAAATTATGCCTGACAAATCAAAACGCAGAACATACAAATGTCATCCCCAAAACAAGATTTGCAAATGCCCTGCAGAGCATCATTCCCGCTTTTTCGCTAATCAAACTTGAATAATGTTATTTTTACTATCTATAAAAGTTGTCAAAAGAGAATGTTATGCTTAAGTTATCTTGTTGCCAAAAACCGCAGGACTCATACAAAAACAAGGAGGGAATCAATGGACATCATTTCGATTTTCAAGAACAGTTACTTGTTTTTCGCCGTTTTGGGATCGACGATTTTCGCGATTCAGTTCCTGCTGACCATCATAGGAATTGGAGGTGGCGAAGACTCGGCAGACGGCTTCGACATCTCGGACAGCCTCGAAGGCCTGGAAGCGGCAAACGCATCGGACATCCTGGCCGTCAACTTCTTCTCGCTCAAGAGCATCGTCGCATTCTTTACATTCTATGGCTGGGGCGGCGTATGTTTCTCCCATTTGGGCTGGGGCGGATTTGCCATAGCCATCTTCTGCGGCTTGATCATGATGGCGATTGTATCGTTCCTGATCGCCCTGATGCTCCGCCTCCAGCAATCGGGTAACATCAATCCCAACGACTTGGTCGGCAAAAGCGCCAAAGTCTACCTGACGATTCCTGCGGGACGCGAACCGGGCGGCAAGGTAACCATCAAACTGTCCGGATGTACCCGGGAAGTATCCGCAATCTCAGATGCCGAGATCAAAACCGGAGCCATCGTCGTCATCGAACAAGCGCTCACAAACGGAACCTGCATCGTCAAGCCAATGAATTAATTTCATATCGATAACCCAAAAACAACCACAACAAAGGAAGCAACATGGAACCATCGACAATCATCATTCTCGCAGTCACCATAGCATTTGTCATCCTGGGACTCTTCATCCCACTCGTCAAATGCTACAGGAAATGCCCGTCAGACAGAATCATGGTCATCTATGGTAAAACTGGCGGAAACGAGGCGGCAAAATGCATCCACGGCGGAGCGAAATTCATCTGGCCGATCATCCAGGACTATGGCTACATCACGCTGAGACCGCTCCAAATCACCGTCAACCTGGACAACGCGCTCTGCAAGCAAAACATCCGAATCAATGTCCCCTCGGTCTTTACAGTCGGTGTCTCGACGTCACCTGAAATCATGGGCAATGCCGCCGAACGACTCTTCGGACAAAGCCCGGATGCCATCTCGGACCTGGCCAAGGACATCATCTTCGGACAGCTCCGACTCGTCATCGCCTCCATGATGATCGAGGAAATCAACGCCGACCGTGAAACCTTCCTCAGGGCAGTCGAAGCAAACGTCGCAGAAGAACTCAAGAAAATCGGACTCGAACTCCTTAACGTCAACATCACGGACATCACCGACGAATCCGGATACATCGAGGCAATCGGAAAGCGCGCCGCCGCAGGAGCGATCAACAAGGCGAAGGTTGACGTTGCCGAGGAAACCAGAAAGGGTAGCATCGGCGCGGCAGAAGCCGAAAAGCTCGAGCGCGTCGCAGTTTCACAGGCGGAAGCGGAAGCCGCAGCCGGAGAGGCGGAAGCAGACAGGAACCGCCGCGTCGCCGTCAAGCAGGCTGACGTGAAGGCGGCAGCGGGCGAAGCAGATGCCGAACGCGAGCGCCGTATCGCCGTCAGGCAGGCCGAATCAGAAGCGGCAGCCGGTGAAGCTGAAGCCGAAAGGGCAAGACGTATCGCCGTCAAGCAGGCTGACGCAACCGCAACGAAGGGCGAAAACCTCGCAGCAATCGAGATCGCAAAGTCCAACGCGGAACGATTCGAAGAAGAAGCAGAGGCATACCGCAGGACCGAAGCCGCCAAGCACATCGCCCAGGCGCGTATCCAGGAAGCGCAATTCACCGCCGAAGCAGATGCACAAAAGGCAAGGGCCGTGATGGAAAGCGAAAAGCAACGTGCCGAGCACATCGTCCCGGCTGAAATCCAAAAGCAACGTGTGGAAATCGCAGCAGCCGCTCAAGCGGAAAAGGCACGAATCGAAGCTCAAGGTGAAGCCGATGCGATCTTCGCAAAACTCCAGGCCGAAGCAAGGGGTAACTTCGAACTCCTCCAGGCAAAGGGACAAGGCTTCCAGACAATCATCGCATCCTGCCAGCAAAACCCAGACGCGGCAGCACAACTTCTCATGATCGAAAAGCTGCAGGATATCGTCGCGCTCCAGACAGAGGCCATCAAGAATATCAAGATCGACAAGGTCACCGTTTGGGACGGCGGAAATGCATCGGCAGACGGCAAAACCTCAACCGCAAACTTCATCTCAGGAATAGCTCAAGCACTCCCGCCGCTCCACGATGTCGCCAAGATGGCAGGACTTGACCTCCCGCAATACCTCGGCAAGATGAAAAGACAAGACGAGCAAAATCAAGAGGATTCCGAATAGCAAGCAAACCAGCAAGAACTATCGCAAAGAACCTAGATGACGTGGAGGTTGCCGTCAAGACCATTCCATGACCCAAACCAGCAACCTCCACGCATAACGCCACAATGAAACGAACAAGCCACGAATTGATTCTGGAATCCAATTGGAGCGGACACGTCCACGCCTCGACAATCCTTGAAATCAAGCCAAATACCATCCTTGCGGCATGGTTCCAAGGCACTAGGGAAAAACACGACGACGTGGAAATCCAAGGCACGATACGCCAAGGCAATGCCTGGTCAAAACCTTTCAGGCTGGCAAAGGTCGCCCCGCTCCCGCATTGGAACCCGGTCCTCAGGTTGGACGCCAAGAAAACGATACACCTCTACTTCAAAGTCGGAGGAATTATCGACGATTGGGTGACCTACGTCCAAGAAAGCCATGATGGTGCTCAATCGTGGACACAACCGCATGAACTCGTCAAAAACGACCGAACAGGTGGACGTGGTCCCGTCAAAAACAAATGCATCACACTAGCTGACGGCACAGTCCTCGCACCAGCATCACGCGAAAAAGGCCAATGGACAGCCTTCGTCGATCGCAGTACCGACGACGGAGCCACCTGGACGGCAGCCCCACAAATGCCGGGCACAGGTGTCATCCAGCCAACGCTTTGGGAAGTCAAACCCGGACACGTTGCAGCACATCTACGCTCCAATCTGGGAGCGATCTACAGAAGCGATTCATTCGATGCAGGGCTAAATTGGACTCCGATCCAACCGACTTCACTTCCCAACAACAACAGCGGAATCGACTTGGTCAAAACCTCGCAGGGATCCCTCGTTCTCGTCGGAAACCAAGCCAGCAACAACTGGGGTCCCAGAAACACGCTGCTAACCTGGCTCTCACAAGACAATGGCGAATCCTGGTCGCCAGACATAACTCTTGCACACGACGAGCAACTTAAACAGCCAGACGGACGAAGCACCGAATTTTCCTACCCGGCAGTCATCCAACTACACGATGGCTCGATCGCCGTTTCATACACGGTAAACAGGCAGAATATCGCTTTCGACATTATCGAACTCTAGTCCGCCTGAAGTCCCCCCACGCCATAAATTTTGCTTTGATTTCGTGTTGGTTTCCTGATCAAAATACAAATCCTCCACCCTTGCCAGAAACAGGCATGTCACATGGTTTTTGAGTACGAAACCGATGATTTTTGGTTTGGCGACTGGATGGCTTCGCGGGCAAAAAAGCCAAGTGACAAAGAAAATCAAAATCGACCTTTGACTTTGTGTGCTTGTGCACTTATAATCTTCGTTTCCTACTCCACCCTGAAACCGTTTCAGCCTTAATCCCCAATCCGAGGTGCATAATGATCCATTGGCATTCTATCCGTCGCGTGTTGTTTCTTGCCGCTTTTTTTGGCTGCCTGGCATTTGCGCAGGAGAGCTACCGCGATAGCTGGTTTCCCTTCGTAATTACCGATGTGGCCGACGAGGAGACCGCCGGCACTCCCATTGATTTGTCCTACCTCAATCCCCAGCCCGCTGGCACCCATGGCTACTTGCGAGTTGAAGGTGAACGAATAGTTGACGGCCGAGG
>Ga0123335_1004458_pt1 | contig 18150 bp, 14 predicted proteins | sample BiotimSIPDNA_2_FD_89707 | JGI IMG/M metagenome (GOLD analysis project Ga0123335, IMG submission 89707) | Anaerobic biogas reactor microbial communites from Washington, USA - Biogas_R2 time_0 SIP DNA | ecosystem: Engineered > Bioreactor > Anaerobic > Unclassified | place: Washington, USA...
AGGCGACAAACTAAACATTCGCATGAGTGAACATTCGCTGCCGTTGGCACGTTTGGTATCCAAAAAAGCCTACCAAAAAGGTGTCAGCGATGTTCGCCTGGAATTTTCGGATGACACAATCACGCTCGATCGCTACCTGCACGCAGGCGATGCCGCTTTTGAAAGCTACCCGGAATACCAGGTGGATTTCCTCGAAAATCTTTTCAAAGACAATTACAATGTGCTAAACTTGTTTGCACCCAACCCCGACCTGCTCAAACCAGCCGACCCCGCCCGGATTGCGCAATGGCAAAGGGTGGCTGGCAAAGCTTCCAAACGCATCCAGCATTACACCATGCAAAATGAAGTCAAATGGTGCATTACTGCGGTGGCAAGCCCAGCCTGGGCGGCAGCGGTTTTCCCGGAATTACCTGAAGATGAAGCCATGCAAATGCTGTGGGAAAACATCTATATGGCAACGCGGGTTGACCAGCCAGACCCTGTGGCTGCCTGGGAGGAGCACGATCTCAAACTGAAGCAGCACCGCAAGTATCTGAACGAGGCACGTTTCGAGAGCATCCGCTACCAAGGTCCCGGGACCGATCTGATGGTTGGTCTGGTGAAGAACCATGTCTGGGAAGGTGGCTCTGGTTTTAGCCAGAAAGGCGATCGCTTCTTTCCCAATATCCCGACCGAAGAAGTCTTCAGCATGCCCGACGCAGACCATGTCGATGGCACACTGCGTGCGACCATGCCGCTCTCGGTGCGCGGTCAGATTGTCGACAAATTCCACTTTACCTTCAAAGATGGCAAAGTGGTTGATTATGATGCTGAAGTTGGCAAACAGATCTTGGACGATCTGCTCGACATGGACGAAGGTGCAAAACGTCTGGGTGAGATTGCCCTGGTGGCGGACAACTCGCCGATCAGCAACACGGGCATCTTGTTTAAGAACACCTTGTTCGATGAGAACGCCTCGTGCCACTTTGCCCTGGGCGCCGCCTATAGTGAAAACCTGGAAGGTGCCAACGAGCGCAGCGAAGAAGACAACCGCAAACTGGGTATGAACAACTCGCTGATTCATGTCGACTTTATGGTCGGCTCAAAAGATGTCACTGTTACCGGCATTAAGGATGACGGCAGCGAGGTCGTATTGCTGAAAGACGGCGACTGGCAGATTTAGCTTTTTGCTTTTCACCCTGAGCCCCTCTCGCGTAGTGTAAATGCTGCTGCGAGGGATCTTAACGCTTATGTCAAGGAGCGATCATGTGACCGCTCCTTTTTCATCCTTGCAACCTGCAGAATGACAAGATTTGTACTATGAATGGACCTTTCTTTTTTGCTTGACATCCTGTATCCCACAGGATACAATAAAGCTGATGTTCGAATTGCGTGAAACACCTACTTTTATAGCCTGGATGAAAGGGCTGAAAGATCGCGAAGCACGCGCTCGTATCAACATTCAACTAAGAAAAGTTGGGTTGGGCAATTTTGGAAACGTCAAAGGTCTCGGTTCTGGTCTTTTCGAGATGAGGGTCGATTATGGTCCTGGTTACAGGGTTTACTTCAATCAACAAGGTTCGAAGATCATAATTCTCCTTTGTGGAGGGGTTAAAACAGGTCAACAGAAAGACATTAATCGAGCCAGATTATTAGTAAGGAAGTTTGATGATGAAGACTAAAAAAGAAGAATTTAAAAAATGGGATCCGATAAACTACATGGAAACAGAAGAGGATATGATTGCTTACCTTTCTGCTGCCCTTGAAGATGGCGATACCCAAGTAATCAGCGCTGCATTAGGAGATGTTGCTCGTGCAAAGGGGATTGCCTCTGTATCTGAAAAGAGTGGTCTTAGCAGAACGAGTTTATATAAGTCACTCTCAAAAACCGGTAACCCCCAGCTGAGCACATTTCTCGAGGTAGTAAAAGCGCTTAATTTTAAACTCGAGCTTGTGTCGCAGGAAAAAAAGGATTTTTCTATATCCAGGTAAAAATACCCGGTCTCATTCCGGAATTGTGAGCGTTAATTGAGTGCGCACGATTGGGACCTCACCCTCTGCTTTTAATAAAAACCACACTCAGTCAATCCATCTTGGTGTGAAGTAAAATAAACCTTAATGACTCATCGCAATCAGATCATTCTGAGCAAACTCACGCCGCCGGTGGGCAGGGGGGCGGTTTTCACACGCCCGCGCGTGCAGGATTTACTCCGCCAGAGCCTCGATTATCCCCTCACCATCGTGGTTGGCGAGACCGGTTATGGTAAAACCACCTCAGCCCTGAGTTTCACCAAGAGTCTTGACATCCCTGTCTTCTGGTTTACCGTCTCGGGCAACGAACGCGACCCGCGTCTCTTCCTGACTTACCTCTGCAGCGCCTTCAATCAATCGGCGCAAAAACTTGGTCAGCCTGCGCTGAGAGTGCTCGAAGACCCCCAGGCAGGTTTCCAGGATTGCCTGATCGCGCTGCTCAATTCTCTCTGTACCAATCTGACAGAACCAGCCCTTTTGGTGCTGGACGATTTTCAAGCAGTCAATCAGTCAGACGAGATCCTAAAAATGATGGATTGGTTTAGCGAACACCTGCCCAGTTATTTACACCTGCTGCTTCTCAGCCGCATCCCGCTGGAATTGCCATCCCTCAACCGCTGGCGCATGAAAGCCAGACTCCTGGAAATTGACAAGGAAGCGCTCAGTTTTTCTCCTGCCGAGATAGAACAACTCTACAAATCAACCTACCAGGTCGAGCTTGACCAGGCAGAGCTCTCACTGCTCCATCAGCGCACCGAGGGCTGGGCGATTGGTCTGCAAGCGGTTTGGCAGTCGATCAAAGCCTATCCAGGTCTCAGCCTGGAATCGCTGCTCGAAGAGGAGAGCGCCGTTTCCCAGGAAAACCTTTTCACTTACCTGGCAGAAGAAGTTCTGGACCGGCAAACACCAGAGCACCAGGAGTTCCTCGAAAACACGTCGATCCTGCAGTTTTTGGACAGCGATATCTGCGATTTTCTGATGGACACCCAGGGCAGTGCCGACCTGTTGAACGAATTGTATAAATCGGGTCTGTTTATCGAGCAGCTGAAGCCAGATGTCTACCGCTATCACCACATTTTCAAAGAATTCTTATCCGCCCAGCTTGACAAAAACCCCGGCAAGGCAAGGTCACTCCACCGCAAGGTTGCCAGTTATTACAGTGCGCACCACTATTGGGAACGCGCCATCGTTCACCTGATCGTTGCTGAAGACTACCCACGCCTTCGCCAGATCTTTGATGACGTCGGTGACCGCTTGCTTCAGTCTGGGTTAAAGCAGAGCGTCGGATACTGGCTGGAGCAACTGCCCGCTGAAGAGTTGTCTGAATATGCATATGGCAATTACTTGCGCGGGGAAATTGAGCGCATGACAGCCAATTTCGATCCTGCCCTCGAGTTTTATCGCAGTGCCCAGCGCCTTTATCAACACGCTAACAACCGTTGGGGGCTCAGCCTGGCAATGCGCGGTCAAGCCCAGGTATACCTTGACACGCTCAGACCGGTCAACGCCAACCAACTGCTCGAAAGAGCGTTGGCGCTGCTAAACCCGGCTGAATACCCCCAGGAAGTATCCGATTTACTGACTCAAATTGCCGAAAACCAGGTCAACCAGGGCGCCATGCCCGAAGCCGAGCTCAGCCTTCAAAAAGCCCGCCAGGTTACCGGCACCAACACGGAGGCGCAGTCTTTCATTGAGGCGCGCTTGCTCTTGCGTGAAGGTCGCCTGCAGGAAGGCATCCGATTGCTTCAGGGGCTCGATTCGGCTGGGGTCGAGCTGTCGCCAACCCGACCAATCCGTTTCCACCGCGAAGCGTCTCTCTTGCTCTCGTTGTATCACTCACTCAGCGGCGAACTCGAAAAAGCCACATGTTTTGCTGAAAAAGGACTGCGGGTCTCGAGGCAGCTTCAGGCTGGCTATCTCGAATCGCTGGCGAAGGTCAGGCTCGGTCATGCCAGGCAGCTCAATTTGCGCCTGGGGCTGGACCACCAGGGCATTCAGGAAATCCGCACGCTCTATGAGTATGCCATCGAAAATGTGGATATCGCCCGCATCCACGTTGAACCGCTTTGGGGGCTGTGCCGGCTGGCTGGTTATGCCGGGCACCTGCAGGAAGCCAAACGAATTGCCGACCAGGCGCTGCTGATCGCTGGAAATGCTGGTGACACCTGGATTGGACTTTTAGTAAGGATTTCACTCGGCGCTGCCTATGCCCTGGCGGGGGAATTTGATGCCGCCAACGAGATCCTCTCGGTGGCAGATTCGCTGGCAGACCGGGTCAACGATAGTCTTGCCAAGGCGGCCGCCCTGCTCTGGGAAGCCTACAGCGCTCAGAAACAAGGCTATAAGAACTCTGCGATTTTGTTTTTGGAACAATGCCTGGGGCTGGTCTGCCAGCATGATTACAAATTCTTGCTCAACAAACCGAGCTTACTTGGCGCGGATGACCCGGTCACTTTTTATCCGCTTTTACTTTGGGCACGAACGATAAACTTGCAGCATGCGGTGCTCGACCAACTGCTTCCGGTTAGCATGGCTGCTTACCATCCTGGTTATAGCCTGGCTATCAGGCTGCTGGGCGGATTCGAAGTGCGAAAGGGCAAACACCTTGTTGCGGCTGAGCAATGGAAGCGCGAGAAAGCCAGGCAGATGCTGCAGGCACTGGCGCTCAACCGTTCCCGCGGGGTCAGCAAAGAGCAGCTGTCGGCTTTGTTTTGGTTGTATTCAGATGAAGCTACTGCAAACAACAATTTCAAGGTGACTCTCAGCGCACTCAACCAAGCGCTCGAACCTGATCGCCCAGGTAAAGAAAGCCCATTTTTCGTTTTGCGAAATGGCGACCTGCTGAAACTGAACCCCGCTGCTCAAATTTACATTGACATAGATGAATTCGAAAAGTTGGCGCTGAGTCCTAGCCTTACCGACAGAACGCGGGCGATTGAGCTGTATGGTGGTCGCTTGCTGGAAGGCGAAAGCTTGCAGGAATATTTTATGCCAGAGGTGCAGTATTACCACCGTCTTTATCTTGAAAGCCTGGGTAAAGTGATCGAAGCCGCCATCCAGAATCAGGAATTTGACCAGGCGTTGGAGTTTAGCAATCGCCTGGTGCGGCAGGAACCGCTGCTTGAGGTGGGTTATGAATATCAAATGCGCGTTTATCACGAGCTTGGCAATCATGCCATGCTGCGCAAGGTCTACCGGCAAGCGCTTGATGTTTATTGTAAGGAATATGGTCATGGCTCGGAACCGGGAGAATTGCGAAAACTGTACGAGAAGCTCATCGCTCCCGGGATCGGAGTGAGCGGGAGGGGACCACGAAGTGGTGGATGAGGTGTGTATGCGGAACCAGCCTTCGGAATGGCTTTGCCGATAGCCAGCTCTCTCGCCCACATGCCTCCTCTCCCGCAAGCGGGACGCAAGCAGTAAAGAGGGGGTAGTAAGGTTGTGGTTCTGAAGGGGGTTGGTAAACAATGTGCCCACTGTACGGACTGCCTGGCGGCAGTGATTAGCGGGTTTCGTAGGGCTGGGGCTTGTGTCAAGCCGCTGTGTTGGTGATCGCGGCTGTTGGGGGAGCGAGATGAACCCCCTCAGTATGGATTGTTTAAATTCATTATCGCCAAACAGACCGCCCTTGCCTCAGAGAACTCATCCAAAAATCCATTCAATTTGTAACCGATTTGTAACCCACCTTTTGTATAAATGGAAAATAAAGGGATTTATTAGCATTTTGGTCTGAAAAGGCTATGTAAAGGAGAGAAGCATGCGTTTGAAAGATAAAGTTTGTATCATCACCGGCGGTGCCGCGGGGATTGGGAAAGCTACCGCTGAGCAATTCGCAGCCGAGGGCGCTAAAGTGGTCATTTGCGATGTCAACGAAGAAGCCGGCAATGCCCTCACCGCCCAGCTCGGCAACGACGCCAGTTTTTGGAAAGTGAACGTTGTCGACCGCCAGGAAGTCCAGGAATGGATCGACCAGGTTGCTGAGCGTTATGGTCGAATCGATGTCCTGATCAACAATGCTGGCATCACCCGTGATGGTCAGTTCATCAAATACAAAGAGGGCGAGGTAGTCGGTCAGATGAGCGAAGAAGCCTTCGATGCTGTGATTGCTGTCAACCTCAAAGGAGTCTTCAACTGCACCCAGGCGGTGATTCCTTACATGATCAAGCAGGGCGGCGGGGCAATCGTCAGCGCTTCGAGCGTGGTTGGGCTCTATGGCAATTTTGGTCAAACCAACTATGCTGCCACCAAGTTTGCCGTTATCGGTATGACGAAAACCTGGGCACGCGAACTGGGCAAGTATCAGATCCGTGTCAATGCCGTTGCTCCTGGCTTTATCCTGACCGAAATGGTTCAGAAAATGCCTGAAAAAGTCCTTGACGGCATGGCTGCAAGCACCCCGCTAAAACGCCTCGGCACACCTGAGGAAATCGCCAAAGTATACGCCTGGCTCGCCAGTGATGAAGCCTCCTACATCCACGGCACCGTCATCAGTGTGGATGGCGGCATTGTTTTGGGCACTTAGTAAAATTAGAAAAAAGCGAGGAGAGAAAATGGCTCGTTACGCAACAATTATTGGTACCGGTATGTATCTTCCCGAAAACGAGATTACCAATGAAACCTTTTCCCAGTGGATGGGCGAAGTCAGCGAAAAACTGGCTGAAGTAGTCTTCAAATTTGAAGCCAGCAGCGGTATCAAAACCCGCTTCTATGCCCCTGAAGATTGGGCGACCTCTGACCTGGCGGTCGAAGCTGGCAAAGCCGCCATTGCTGATGCCGGTTTGACAGCCGAAGATATCGATCTGGTCATCGTTGGCACTGATAGCCCCGATTACATCACCCCAGCGACTTCCGCGGTCACCCAATTTAAACTCGGTTGTGTCAATGCTGGCACCTGGGACGTTGGCTGCGCTTGCGCCTCCTTCCCAACCGCGCTTGCCCAGGCTGCTGGTATGATCGCGACCAACCCGAACCTCAAGCACATCCTGGTGATCGGCGCCTACCTAATGCATAAATTATCAGACAATAAAAAAGACGTCACCGCCTTTTTCTACGGTGACGGTGCCGGAGCAGCCATTGTAGGCGCTTCAGATAAGCCCGGCTACGTTTCCTGCTCGATCAAAGCCGACGGATCATACCACAAGAATTGGGGCATCTATTCTGGCGGCACTTACGAGCCCGCCACTGTTGAGAGCGTCGAAGCCGGTCGAACCAAGGTCAAGCTGGTGACACCCTTCCCGCCGACGGTTAATCACGAAGGCTGGCCCGCCCGTGTGCGCGAGTGCGCCGCCAACGGCGGTTTCGAACTGGAAGAGATTGACCATATCATCTTCACCCAGGTCAACGTCAATAGCATTGGTATTGTCATGGCAGACCTTGGTTTACCGGTCGAAAAAGCCCATTACGTCATGGACAAATGGGGCTACATGGGTTCTGCCTGCCTGCCAATTGCTTTTCACGATGCAATTCAGCAAGGCAAGATCACATCAGGCATGCGCGTAGTCTTTTGTGGTTCCGGTGTTGGCTATAACCAGGCTGCCGCCTGTTTCATTATGCCCTGAGAGCAGTGATTTGATGAGTTGGCAAGAGGAATATCATCGAAAACTGATCAGCATGCCCGAAGCAGTCGGCATGGTCCAGTCGGGCATGACGCTTTCGATTGGTATTGCCGCATCCGAACCAGTTGGCATGCTGGAGGAATTAGCCAGGCAAGCTGACCGACTCGAAAACGTGACAACCTGGACCTGCCTGCCGATGCGTGCTTACGATATCTTCATGAAACCGGAGATGGAAGGGCGCATCTTCAATGAAAACTGGTTTTATGGCGCACCAGACCGTGCCGTGCACTCCGAAGGGCGGGTTTCTTACACACCCAACAATCTTCATAAAGCCGGCATTGACAAGTTGATCGGTCATAACGGTCGCCTGGATATGATGCTGGGCGTCTGCACACCGCCAAATGAAGAGGGCATGATCTCTCTTTCAATGGGCGCAGTCGCCGAACGCGAAATGATCGATTCTGCCGACAAGGTGATTCTGGAAGTCAACCGCAACCTGCCCTGGACTGATGGCGATGTCGTCATTCCTATGGCGCTGGTTGACCATTTTGTAGAATTCGACAGCCCCCTTGTTCAGGTTTCGTCTGCGACACCCAACGAGATTGATGAGCTGATTGGTCACCATGTATCCGATTTTATTGACGATGGCTGTACCGTGCAGCTCGGCATCGGTGGAATGCCCACTGCCGTGGCAGACTTTATTTCCGACCGTAAGCATCTTGGGATTCACTCTGAGCTGCTGGTCGACGGGGTATACAAACTTTGCGCCTCAGGCGCGGTGGATGGCAGCCGAAAGACCTTGCTGCCAGGCAAAATTGTCGCCACCTTCGCTTTCGGCACCCAACCGCTCTATGACTTCATGAATGAGAGCGATGACGTGCTCTTAATGAAGGGCAGTTACGTTAATAACCCATATGTGATCGCCCAGAACTACCGCATGATCAGTATCAACACTGCCATCCAGGTGGACATCATGGGGCAGGTCTGTTCGCAGTCGATCGGTACCCGCCACTTCAGCGGCACCGGCGGACAGCTCGATACACACCGCGGCGCCCAGATGTCGGAAGGCGGCAAGGGCATCATCGCCCTGCGTTCCACCGCCAAAAATGGCACAATTTCGACCATTGTGCCGACCCTGGCACCCGGCGCCGGTGTAACCGTGCCCAGCCAGGATGTTGACACAATTGTGACCGAATATGGCAGCGCGCAGCTGCGCGGTCTTTCGGTCAATAAGCGTATGGAAGCCTTGATCCGGATCGCTCACCCAGATTTCCGGGAGTCGATCCGAGAGGAAGCACACCGACTGGGCATCGTCCCGGACAAGCAATTCTTTTAGAAGGAGGATGGATGGATCAAACAATTTTAGGCAAATGGACTCAAATTGAAGGTCAGCCTTACCCTGGATTGTATTTTGAGTTCATGGATGACGGCACTTTCGAAGCTCGTTATGACGCGCTTGGGATCGTTTCAAGCGGTACCTGGCAAACCAACGGTGACGAAATTGACATGGACCAGCAAAAGCACACTTTTGGGTTGGTTGGTAAGTTTGAAGGTCGCTACCTGATCGATGGTGACTTGCTAAAAATGAGCCAGGTGGCTGCCGGTGAACACGAACGCCCCGACCTGGACAACGCAGTGCTTTACCACAAAGAAGAAGCCTAAACCGGGCTTGAGACTGAGAATAATGCCACGGATCGCTGTCAACGATATCAAGCTCTACTACGAGCTACACGGACCGGAAGATGCGGACGTGATCGTGCTGTCGAATGGGATCATGATGAGCACTGCCAGTTGGTTTTACCAGACTGCAGCGCTCTCCAGGCATTTCCGTGTGCTGCTTTACGATTGCCGGGGCATGTGGCAATCAGATCACCCCGAAGGGCAGTATTCGATGGAACTGCATGCCGATGACCTGGCAGGTCTGCTGGACGGTCTCGGCATCAAAAAAGCTCACATTGCCGGCATTTCCTATGGCTCTGAGGTCAGCCTGGTATTCGCCCTGCGCTATCCGGAAAAAACCAAAAGTCTGGCGGTAATCGATGGTGTCTCTGAAGTGCCCCTGCTGCTCAAACTGCAATCGCGACCCTGGAAAATCGCCGGAGAACGCAATGATGCCGGGCTGCTTTTTGACACTTCGATTTTCCTGAATTTTGGGGAAAAATATCTCAATCGTACCGAGCAGCTGCTGCCAGCCGCAAGGGAGAACTTTAGCAAACTCAATTTGGGTTCTTTTGTCAAATTGATGGATGCCTTCACGGCTTATGACATTACTGACCAACTTGGACAGATCAGCTGCCCAACCCTGATTGTCGTGGGGGAGGAAGACCAAATCAAAGGCAGAAGAATGGCTCAGATTATGGTCGACCGCATCCCCCAGGCAGAATATTTTGTCGTCCCAGGCGCGGGCCATGCCCTTTGCCTGGATAAACCCGGACCGCTAAACACGCTTCTATTAGGTTTTGCCTTGAAGCACAGCACCGGTAGTAACATTGTCGCCAGCTGACAAGCGTCAGAGGTAATTTAGATAAAAATTAGACAGGAGAAAAATGAAAAAGTCGATATTATTTGTTGTCTCCATGCTGCTCGTCGCAAGCATGGTCTTGAGCGCCTGCGCTCAGCCCACCGAAGCCCCGGTCATCACCGAGCCTCCCGTGGTTGAAGAACCTGAGGTTACTGAAGAACCCGTGGTCGAAGAACCTGCCGCAGGCTTGACCTGTGCCGAACCGATTAAAGTGGGTCTGATTACTGACATCACCGGCGCTCTGGCTATTTATGGCGCCATGATGACCCGCTCTTTCATGCTCGGTATGGAATATGCTACTGGCTCTGAAGGCTCGGCTGGTCCGGTCTATAATTTCGGCGACACCCAGGAAAGCACCTTCAAAATTGACGATTGTGAAATCCAGGTTTTTGTGCGTGATGATGCCGGTCTGCCTGAGAATACCACCACCGTCGCCAATGAACTGATCGACATCCAGGATGTGGATTTCCTCGTCGGAACCGCCTCTTCCGGTGCCACCGCTGTTTTGCAGGGCATCGCCCTTGCCAATGAAGTCCCCCTGATCGTTGCCCCGGCTGCCGCCAACGACATCACCGGTAAAGACTTCAACGAATATACCTTCCGCACCGCCCGCAACAATTACCAGGATGCCATGAACGAGTGTAAAGCTCTGACCCAGAGCTACTCGACCTTCATCCAAATTGCTGCTGACTATGCTTTCGGTCATGGCTCTGCTGAAGCTTTCCGCGATGCCTGCTCACTGGAAGGCGGAACTTTTGTGGCTGATGACATTTTCGCGCCTGCCACAACCACCGATTTCACCCCATACATGGAACAAATCGCTGCCTCCGGCGCTGAAGCCTATATCGTGACCTGGGCTGGCTCGGGCTTCATCTCTCTCGTTCAAGCTGCCGCTGACCAGGGCGTCACTGACACCATGGAACTTGGCACCACTTTCATTGACAACATGCTCACCCCCGTCTTCTATGGCAATGCCATCGGCACAACCGCTGGTATCGTCTATCACTGGTCTGCGCCCGACAATCCTGCCAACGATTTCCTTGTGGCAGAATCCAGCGGTCGTTATGGCATCTATCCTGACCTGTTTGATGCCGACGGTATGAACGCCGCCATCATGATCATCGAGACACTCAAGAAGACCAACACTGATACCACTCCCTCCGTCCTGATCGCTGCGATGGAAGGTCTGGAATTTGAAGGTCCCAAGGGCACCATCTACATTCGCCCCGAAGACCATGTGGCTATCCAGGATATGTACATCCTCAAACTCGAGAATGTTACTGACGCCACTGGCAATTACTACTCCTACGTTGATACCACCCGCCCCGAGCCCCCCTGCTTGCTTCCTGAAGCACTTCAGCACCGCTGTGGCGACCTGCCAATTGGCAGCCTGACTGGTAAATAATCTTTTGATCTTGTGTCCCTGGAGGTTTTGCGAGCTTCCAGGGACGCTGCTTTACCCCAATTAATTCGCAAATACAAAAGAATTGAGACGTTATGACGGCACCAGAAATTATTATTGAAACGCAAAACCTGTCAAAACATTTTGGCGGGCTTGCGGCTGTTGACGATGTCAGCATCAAAATCGAAGCCGGTACTTTGCACGCCATCATCGGACCAAATGGTGCCGGAAAGACGACCTTTTTCAATTTGCTCAGTGGCAACCTGAAACCGACTGCTGGCAGGGTGTTTTATAAAGGGCAAGACCTGACGGGTAAGCCGATTTATCGCATGATCCACATGGGTATTGGGCGCTCTTTTCAGATCACGAACATCTTCCCCAATCTGACCGTATACGAAAACATTCGGTTGGCATCGCAGGCAATGGAAAACAAGAATTTCCACTTTCTGATGGACACCTCGAAAATAGAAAATGTGGAAGAACGCACAGCCCAGGTGGTCGAAAAAGTCGGACTGACCAGTCAGGCGCTTCTTCCCGCCCGGGCGCTCTCACATGGTGACCAGCGCAAACTGGAGCTGGGCATGATCCTGGCGCCCGACCCTGAATTACTGCTGCTGGACGAACCCACTGCTGGCATGGCAACTGACCAGGTGCCCGAGTTGATCACCTTAATCCAGGAAGTTCAGCAATCTGGTCTCAAGACCGTCATCCTGGTTGAACACAATATGAACGTGGTTATGAAAGTCTCAGATCGCATCACGGTCATGCACCAGGGCAAAGTGCTGGCAGAAGGCACGCCGGGTGAGATTGCCTCTAATCAAGAAGTACAAACCGCTTACCTGGGAGGGCTTTATGACCTCAACGCGTAGCAGGCAACTTAATTTGAAATCAAATTGGAATGGAGGTTGGCATGAGTAACATTCTCGAAGTAAAAAACATCCATTCCTTTATTAATCAGTATCACATCCTTCAGGATGTCGATTTTGTGGTGCCGCAAGGTTCCATCACCGCGCTGCTTGGTCGCAATGGTGCCGGAAAAACCACAACCCTGAAATCAATCCTGGGGCTGGCATCGGTAAGGGAAGGAAAGGTCATTTTTGACGGCAAAGAGGTTCAGGGGATGCAGCCGTTTGAAATCGCCGCGCTCGGTATCGGCTTTGTGCCGGAACACCGCGCAATTTTCAGAGACCTTTCTGTGGAAGAAAATTTGAAAATTGCCGAACGGAACAAAGGCGAACTGGAGGCAAAGCGCGATTTCATTTTTAAGCTTTTCCCTGACCTCAAGCGCTTCCTGCACCTGCGCGGAACAGAGCTTTCTGGCGGGCAACAGCAAATGTTGGCGATCGCCCGAGCTTTGGTTGCGGAAAACAAGCTCTTGCTAATCGATGAACCCAGCGAAGGGCTGGCTCCAGTGATTATTGAGAACATGATCGAAGTCATCGGACAGTTATCGCAGCAAAGCACGGTCGTGCTGGTGGAACAAAATTTCCTCGTGGCCAGTAAACTGGCAGAATTTTTTGTGATTATTGAAGAAGGCAAATCGGTAGAAAGCGGATTGATGAAAGATCTTGAAGCCGACAAGGCTATGATTCAACGCTATCTTGGAGCGGCATAGGAGTTGAAAATGAAAACTACTTTACAAAAAAACTCCAAGGCGATCATCATTCTTGTGATTATTGCCGCTTTCCTGTTTGTCGCGGCTCGGGGTATGTCTGGCAGAGATGTCGTCATTACAGTCCTACGTGGTTTCTCGGTTGGTTCGGTCACCTTCCTTGTGGCAGCCGGGTTCTCCTTGATTTTTGGTCTGCTGGACGTGCTCAACCTCGCCCAGGGTACGCTTTACATGATCGGCGCTTATGTTGGCTGGACGGTTTATGTGCGTCCGGACACCTTTATCGATGTGCTCACGCCTATTCTGCTGATATTGGCAGCTTTTGCGTTGAACGTGCTCTGGAAACGCTTGGCAGCCCTGATTAAACTGCAAGATCGACCGCGCAAAGTCCTATCGTGGGTCTTGATCATCGCCGGTTTTGTTTTGCTTGGACTGCTTCTGACTCGCTACCCAATTGCGATTTGGGACCTGAACAACTATTCTCAAAGCCCGATTTCTTATTCTTATATGGCAGATCAGGGTTTGCGTATGATCCCCGCAGAGGCGAGATTCGAAGAGATGTCACCAATTTTGGCTGTGCTCGGTGTTTTTGTTACGAGCTCGCTGGCAGCCTTCGGCATCGCCTTGTTCAATCGTGATGAAAGCCAGCAGCACAGCACTGATTGGAAAAAATACATCCTCCCTGTGGGCTTGTTTATGGTCGCCATTCTCGCGCTCGTTTTCAACGCCCAGATAACCGCCTGGATGTTTGCCCTGAGCACTAACTGGCTCTTCGTGATTGCGGTGGCTGTGGCAGTGATTTCGGGCGTGGGCTTGGGTGCTCTGATGGAGACCACCCTGATTCGTCCGCTTTACAACCGACCGATCTACCAGCTGATGCTCACGCTCGGTCTGGGCACGATTGGAATCCAAATTGTGCAGGCTGTTTGGGGGCGCCCCGAATTTGTGTGGCCGAAACCGGAATTTTTTACCGGCACTGGCGGAGCTTGCCCAGCAACAAACCTGGCAGACCTCGTTGCCAACCAATGCTCAACCATTATGGTGCTGGGTGGTCGTGTGCGCGTTTATGATGAAATCTTCATTCCCATTGTTGGGATCGTCGTATTGATTGTGGTTTGGATCTTGTTGAAGCGCTCGCGCATTGGCATGATCATCCGTGCTGGCGTGCAGGATCGCCAGATGGTGGAAGCGCTGGGCATCAACGTTCGCCGTGTATTTACGCTGGTCTTCGCGCTTGGTGTTGGGCTGGCTGCTTTTGGCGGTGCCCTGGCAGCACCCTCGTCAGGACTAACCCCCACGATGGGCGAAAGACTGCTGCTTAGCGCTCTGATCGCTTTGGCAATTGGCGGGCTTACCAGTTTCCCGGGGGCGGCCCTGGGCTCGCTGCTGGTAGGTTTGATCCAACAGTTTATGATCAAATATGGGCAGATTGGTATTCCTCTGCCCTTTACTGATGTGGTTTTCAAACCTTCGCCTCCCTTAGTGCCGGCATCAACGGTGCTCTTAATGGTGGTGGTTTTGCTCATTTTGCCTAACGGCTTGCTGGGGAAGAAGGAGTAGAAATGACAACAAACTCAAACTTTTTTACCAGAAACCGTGGCATCCTGATTTTCTTCGTGGTCATGCTGCTGGCACCATTCGTAATTGGCTTGTTTGAAGGCTCGAGCCCTGCCACGATTTTGGCAAACGAAGGCAGTGTCTCCAAGTTTCTCGAAGGGCTGGGAATTGAAATTTTCATCCTTGCCTTGTTCGCGCTCAGTTTTGACCTGCTTTTCGGTATAACCGGTTTGCTTTCTTTTGGGCATGCCATGTTTTTTGCGGTAGCAGCTTACCTGACAGGAATTGCCTTAAAGACACTGCAACTTCCATTCTGGCAGGTGGTCTTGTTGGTTTTGTTGGCAGCCGTATTACAAGCCTTGCTCTTCAGCCTGGTTTTGCCGCGTGTCAAAGGGATTACCTTCACATTGGTGAGCCTGGGTTTGGCATCGGTTTTCCATATCATCGTCATGTCCAGCGACATGATCAACCTGACCGGTGCGGATGTGGGCTTGCAAGGTGTGCCAACACCGGCGTTTATCAACCCTGCCAGCGAACGCTTCCGCTTTTACATCATCGCGTTGGTACTGCTCGTGGCAACATACATGTTGTATCGCCGCTTTGTGGCTTCGCCTACCGGCAGGGTTTGCATCGCCATCCGTGAGAATGAAGGGCGTGCGAGGATGTTGGGTTACAACACCACCACGTTTAAAGTGGTTGCGATGATCATCTCTTCGATAACGGCAGCACTCGCCGGCATGCTCCATGCGCTTTACCAACCGATCATCAGCCCGGCGGTGGCAGACCTTGGTCATACCGTGACTGGGCTGCTGATTGTGCTGATTGGAGGCGTTGGAACGTTGAGCGGCGCGATAGTGGGTGCTTTCGCCCTGCGTATTTTAGACTTTTCGCTCAGGCGCTTCATGGGTGAATCGGCAAGTTTTATCACCGGCGCGATTTACGTGATCTTTGTGCTCTTTGTGCCCTACGGCATCATTGGCACGCTGAGGCTAAAAAAGTTAGCCACCAAGCCAGGGTTGAAAGAACTTTTCTCGCGATTTAGAGGAAAGGCTTAAGATTTTCAGAAGTAGAGCCGGGTTTTGTAATAGAATCCGGCTTTTTTATGCCCCCTCATCTTTGACGCCGGTTGCGAAAGATCTTAACTGTATTAATCGTCAAGATCAAGATTCTTCACTTCGTTCAGAATGACAAACCACCTGTCATCCTGAGCCTTTGTCGCGAAGGATCTTTACGGTCGTTATTGCCAACGATAGGATTCTTCACTTCGTTCAGAATGACAGAGTGTTACTGCAACAAAAAGCCGGATTGAACCCCCATCAGGACAGGAGCGCAATCCGGCTTACAATTCGCGGCTATCAGCTATATTTTCCGCTCGATCTCATCCAGTGCCAGCGCAGCGAAATCGTCCACGCGCATAGCGCCCGGATTCTCGCCATTGCGGCGTCTCAGCGCAACCTGTTCCTCTTCCATCTCGCGGTCTCCGACCACCAGCATGTAAGGATATTTCTGCTTCTGCGCGTTGCGGATTTTGGCGTTCATCCGATCTGAACTATCGTCCACACTCACGCGCAAACCAGCTTCCTTCAATCTGGCAGCAACCTCATGCGCATAGTCGTTGTGCCGGTCGGCAATCGGGATCAACATCACCTGTTTCGGTGACAGCCAGGCAGGGAACGCGCCGGCATAATGCTCGATCAGTACCCCGAAGAAGCGTTCCAGCGAACCCAGCAGGGCACGGTGCACCATGTAAGGGCGATGTTCCTTGCCATCTTCGCCAATATAGGTCAGGTCGAAGCGTTCAGGCTCGTTGAAGTCGAACTGAATGGTCGAAAGCTGCCATTCGCGGCCCAACGCGTCGCGCACTTTCAGGTCAATTTTAGGTCCATAAAAAGCGCCGCCGCCTTCATCCACCTCGTAAGGCACCCCCATGCGTTTTAGTGATTCTTCCAGGGCAGCCTCGGCATCATGCCACATTTGTTCTTCACCGACGCGTGTCTCGGGCATGGTGCTCAAATATGCCTGAAAATCGCTAAAACCAAACGCCCTCAGCATGTTAATGCTGAAGTTCAGCGTAAAGTCGATTTCGTCTGGCATTTGATCAGGGCGGCAAAAGTGGTGGGCGTCGTCCTGGGTAAAGCCGCGTACGCGCAGCAGTCCGTGAAGCACGCCAGACCGCTCGTAGCGATAGACCGTTCCTTTTTCCGCAAAGCGCAGCGGTAGGTCGCGATAGGACCGCAGCTGGCTTTTGTAGATGTGCAGGTGGAAGGGGCAGTTCATCGGTTTAATGTAGTACTCCTGGTTTTCAATTTCGATCGGAGAATACATATTATCTTTGTAGAAGCCAAGATGTCCGCTGGTCTCCCAGAGGCTGGCTTTACCAATGTGCGGTGTATAGACCAGCTCGTAGTCATTGGCAACATGCTGGTCATCCCAATAACGCTCAATCTGATGACGGATCATCCCACCGTTGGGGTGCCACAAAATAAGACCCTGTCCGACCTCATCGTTCGAACTGTAGAGGTCAAGCTCTCTGCCGAGTTTGCGGTGGTCGCGTTTTCGGGCTTCTTCCAGTCTCCAGAGATAATCCTTGAGCTGGTCCTTACTCTCCCATGCGGTGCCATAGATACGCTGAAGCATTGGGCGGTGTTCGTCACCGCGCCAGTAGGCACCGGCGACATTGAGCAACTTGATAGCGTGGGGGTTGATTTGATTGGTGTTTTCAACATGCGGACCGCGGCAAAGGTCAACAAAATTGCCCGATTTATAGATTGTGATCGGCACTTTTTCATCGGTTGGGTTACCGTCGTCATCGAGCTTACCGCTTTCGAGCCCTTCAATTAGTTCCAGTTTATAAGTCTGATTGTTAAAAAGCTCTTTGGCATCACCGGCTGAAATCTCTTCACATGTGAAGTCTTCTTTATTCTTGATCAACTCTTTCATGCGGCTTTCGATGGTCTCGAGGTCGTCTGGTGTGAGCGTTCGCGGCAGGTCAAAATCATAATAAAATCCGTCTTCAATCGCCGGACCAATCGCTACCTGACCCTCCGGGAACATTTCCAACACTGCTTCTGCCATCACATGGGCAGCCGAGTGGCGAATGCGGTAAAGTTGTGACTTTTCGTATTCTTCTTGTTTGCTTGACATACTTCCTCCATAGCCGGTTGTTTGTGAGATTTTTACAGGGTCTGTTCATACAACCGGTGTTTAAAACAAAAAGACCCTCGCCTGGGGCGAGAGATCTCTCACGCGGTTCCACCCAGATTGCTCAAATAGAGCATCTCGTTATGCCGATAACGGGGCGACCGTTTACCTTATTCGGAAACCTTTCAGGCTCAAGCTGGCAGGTGGTTTTCAGAAGTTCCCTTGAACCGGTTCACACTATCCCGGTCTCACTGGCATAAGAATGCTCCCTAATCGTCCTGCGTAAACGCAATGACGTAAATATATCGCATTTCCACGAAAAATCAAGAGAAGACTTTGTAAAGAGAATTGA
>Ga0123335_1004459_pt1 | contig 18149 bp, 19 predicted proteins | sample BiotimSIPDNA_2_FD_89707 | JGI IMG/M metagenome (GOLD analysis project Ga0123335, IMG submission 89707) | Anaerobic biogas reactor microbial communites from Washington, USA - Biogas_R2 time_0 SIP DNA | ecosystem: Engineered > Bioreactor > Anaerobic > Unclassified | place: Washington, USA...
CCCTGAAGGGCACACGCGGTCCTTTTGATATATTTTCATGCTTTTTTGCTGTGTGCCCTTTAGGGTATGGCCTTCGGCCATGGGGGTTAGCAAGAAATTTCATCCAGTTGACCTGAAGCTTTTAAATATTTAAGTAATTCTCTTAATAGAAGTCCGGTAAGGATTCCTGTAGGGACGGAAGAAAGCAGCATAATCGGCAGGTAATAAAAGATACCGGTATGTTTAATGAGTAGAGCGGCCATGGCCAACTGTCCCAGGTTATGGGCGGCGGCCCCGGCCACACTAAGTCCCAGTAAACTGAATCTGGAGTGGAATTTTAGTGATTTGCCAAAGTACAATAATATAGCCATTACGCAGGTGGCGGCAATGGCACCGGAAAAGCTTAGAAAAAAGGCGATATTAAACAAAGTGCCACTCAGCAAAGAGCCTAACACGGTACGCATAAAAGCAATGGTTAATGCTGTTTTAAAATCAAAAAGCACTAAAGCCAGGAGGGTAACAATATTAGCTAATCCCAGCTTAACCCCGGGAATGGGAAAGGGGATGGGAATAAGGGCCTCAAACAGGTGCAGAACTATAGCCAGAGCTACCAGGACCGCAATAGTAGTTAGTTTTCTGGTTGAAATCAAGATTTTTTCTCTCCCTTAACGTGCAATAGTATCGACCGAGTTTTTATCCGGGATAATTTCGATAACTATCCGGTTGGGTACGCACACTATTACCGCACCAGGTCGGTTAATCCAACCAATTTCCATACAATAATGATCGGGGCAGGGTGAAGATTTCATCCGGATAGCACCCGGCCTTACTTCTGCGACACTGGTCCCAAGAGGTCCGGGTATATTTATACAGTGGTTAGCCCCGGGATGGTTCAAGTCTATTTCGGTAAATATACTTCCATCTGTTACGATTTTCGCAGTCAGGGAGGAATCCCCCTGGTAAAGCAGAACATAGAAGAGGTAAGAAAGTATGGTCAGAGCAAGTACCAGCCCAATTAGTAATTTATCAGATTTAGTCATTATGGATACCTTTTCATAAGTTGATTCTAATACTTTATTTTATTACCTGGCGTGAATATTAACAAGAAGGGGGAATAATTGTGAGCCTGGTGCAAAAACAGCTTGATAGGTTTTCCATTTATGATTTGATTATCATTGCGATGATGGCGGCACTGGGGATTGCCACCAAACCAATAATTGTTCCCCTGGCCCATATTATTACGGGACCATTGTTCATTCCTTCCGGGGCCCTGGCAGGTGGATTCTATATGATGTGGCTGGTTCTGGGGTTTGGTATTACTGGTAAAAGGGGTACTATGACTCTTATAAGTTTGGTGCAGGCCATTGTTGTAATTGCTACCGGCATTGTTGGTTCTCACGGAGTAATGAGCCTGCTGACCTATACTATGCCTGGTATTCTGGCTGATGTAGGACTGCTCCTGATTGGACACCGGGTTTGCTGTTTATATTGTGCTTTTCTGGCCGGGATGTTGTGTAATATTGCCGGCACTATTATGGTCAATTTTGTGTACTTCAGGCTTCCTTTAATTCCCCTGGTTTTAAGTTTAAGCCTTGCTGCTCTATCCGGCGGACTGGGTGGAATCATTGCTTTTAAAATCTTGCAGCAAATAAGCACTTTCTCCAAACCAAACCAGAGCATTAATAACGTATAAGCAGGTCGGGAAACCTTTTTCGGCCTTTTGATAGAGGTGAAAATATATAATGGAGGCTATTGCAGTACAAGGCCTCACTTACCAATACCATTCCGGTAGTCCCCAGGTATTAAAAGGTATCGACTTCTCCGTACAGCCAGGAGAAATAGTGGTGGTAGCAGGGTTAAGCGGTTGCGGTAAGAGTACCTTATGTCATTGTATAAGCGGAATTATTCGTCATAATCGTGATGGGGTCATGGCCGGGAACATACTGGTAAATGGGAAAAATATTGAGGAAATAAATGGTGCCAGCCTGGCCTTTGAAGTAGGTATGGTCTTTCAGGATCCTGATACCCAGCTTTTTTCACCTACAGTAGAAGATGAAATTGCATTTGCTCCGGAGAATATGTGCCTGCCGCCGGAACGCATTTTGGAGAGGGTGAGTAATGCACTTGAGGTCCTGGGGATTTCAGACCTGCGATATGCCAATCCTTATCATCTTTCCGGTGGGGAGAAACATCTGGTAGCACTGGCTGCAGTGTTGGCTCTTGACCCTCCCGTGTTAATCCTGGATGAAGTGATGTCCCAGCTTGATATTGTCGGCAAGCAGAGAGTAGGCGATGCTCTAACCAGACTTCGTGATAGCGGAAAAACTATTATTGCCGTAGAACACGATCTGCAAGCGATAGCTTTTTCCGACCGTTTAGCGGTGCTAGACGATGGTAAAATAATTTGTTTCGAACCTACGTCAGCACTTTTAGCCGAACCGAGTTTTTTGGCTGCCCACGGGTTAATAGATGTTGAATATAACGGGGTTTGAAAATAGGGGAGGGGAGCAGATGCCATTCTTGCAACTTAACCAGGTAGCCTTCACTTATGCTGGAAAAACGAGTCCGGCATTAAGCGGGATTAATCTGAGCCTGGAAAAGGATGACATAACTGCTATGGTCGGGCCTAATGGTAGCGGCAAGACTACTCTAACTAAACTAATGATAGGAGTTTTACAACCCACTGCAGGAAGTATTTATCTGGAGCAGCGGCCGCTGGCGCAATACTCGTTGGCGGAAATCGGACGGCGTATTGGCTATGTTTTCCAAAATCCCAGTTTACAGCTTTTTTGCCCTACAGTGGCTGAAGAAATTAGTTTCGGTTTAACTAACCAGGGCTGCGACCCTACCGTCGTGGAAGAAAGAGTAGGTTTTTACCTGAATTATTTTGAATTAACCGCTTATCGCAATGCTTTTCCCCTATATTTAAGCCATGGTGAAAAACAACGACTGGCCATAGCCGCCGTACTGGCTAATGAACCTGAATTTCTAATTCTGGATGAGCCTACTATTGGCCTGGATGCTTACCGCAAAAGACTTTTAGAAGAATATTTACAAAAAGTTGCCTCATTGGGCCGAGGTATGCTGCTGGTCAGTCATGATATCGCCTTTGTTAACCGGATGGCTAAACGGGTTATTACCATGGGAGATGGTCGCATCCAATCAGATAGCGGGTGGAGAGGAAACCCTGCCTATGATGCTTGATCCTCGAACCAAGATGGTGATGGTTATATGTCTTACCAGCCTGGCCCTGGTATATAATAGGCCCGCTCAACTGCTGCTGCTTTTTGCAGTTACTGTGGTATTATTAGCCCTTTTTCATTTCCGCATCAGTGCTATATGGGGATACCTTAAACCCTTTTTATCTCTAATGCTATTCCTTTTCGTGATACAGAGCATATTTTCCCCGGGGAATGAGGTACTGCTGGCTATAGGTTCAGTCCCCCTTATAACTACCGAGGGTTTGATAATGGGAGCCAGTGTAGTTTTGCGCATTACGGTGGTAATTGCCGCTGCTATGCTACTTACTACCTTTAGTTCCCGGGATTTTGTTCTGGGTCTGGTACAATGGAGAGTACCTTATGAACTGGCTTTTATGGTTTCCATAGCCCTGCGCTTTTTACCGATTTTTAAAGATGAATTAATTAATGTGGTTACGGCCGTACAATTAAGGGGAATTGAATTGAAAAAGATACCCTGGGGGCAAAAACTGGCGATGTATCGACGTTTAGCTTTACCTATTGTATATGGTGCCATGTTAAAAGCCCAGCAACTGGCGATAGCTATGGAAGCCAGGGGGTTCAGGGCTTATCCCCGGCGTACCTACCTCCGGCGCTTGCAGTTTTATTGGGCTGATTATGTAGTAATGGTGATTTTCCTAACTGGTACTATCATACTTATGATACAGCCATTTATTTGAGGGGGACACAAATAATATGCGGGAAGATTCTTTCTGCTCCAAATAAACTGGAAAATTGCTTCCCTAACCCTTTGCGCCTAATATCATAACCATATAGTGGGATGGGTATGAAGTGTTCTCCTTGCCCGGGCTATATTAATGAGGTAAATAGAGTGAATGAGAAGATTGAGTTATTAAATGTTACGAAAACATACCAACATGCAGGTTCCCTGGTATATGCCCTGAACAATATTAATCTAACCATACCCCAGGGCCAGTTTGTTGGGATTGTTGGTATGAATGGGTCGGGTAAAACTACTCTTGCTCGTCTCTTAAACGGATTGATCCTGCCTAGTAGTGGTAAGGTTCTGGTCAATGGCATGGATACGACTGACCCACGTTATCATAAAGATATCCGACGTCTGGTGGGAATGGTCTTTCAGAACCCCGATAACCAGATTATAAATCCTATTGTGGAGGAAGAGGTGGCTTTTGGAGTCCAAAACCTTCATTTCTCTGCAGCAGAAGTCAGTCGACGTGTAACTTGGGCTCTGCAAGCAGTTGGCCTGAGTGATCTACGTCATCACGCGCCCCATCTACTTTCCGGAGGACAAAAACAAAGGCTGGCAGTAGCCGCTGCTCTAGCTATGTGCCCTGCTTATTTAGTACTGGATGAGCCTACCTCCATGTTGGACCAGAGCGGGAGGAGCGAACTAATTCTATGTCTGGAGGAACTGCGTCGGGAACATGGAATCACCATTATTATGATTTCTCACGTTATGGAAGAGGTTGCTCGGGCAGACCGTCTGATTGTTCTTTATCAGGGTAATATTCATCTTGACGGCTCCCCCTGGGAGGTATTTAGTTCGCCTGAGTTTGAACACATTGGTATGACCCCCCCGCCCATTGCCAGGTTAACCAACGTTTTAATAGAACAAGAACATCAGATTGATAAGAGAATTGTTACTTTTGAGCAAATGGTGGAATTTTTATGCCCATAATTGAGACCAAAGACTTGACTCATGTTTATTTAGCCGGGACTTCCTATGAAAAAAAAGCCCTGGATAAAGTATCTCTTTCTATAAATCAGGGTGAATTCGTTGGTATCATCGGAGGAAACGGTTCCGGTAAATCAACCTTGATTCAGCATTTCAACGGACTGCTGGTTCCTACCAGTGGAAGTGTCCGGGTAGATGGAAAGGACACCACGGTCAAGCAGTACCGCAAAAACCTGTGGAAGAAAGTTGGAATAGTTTTTCAATTCCCAGAACAGCAGATTTTTAAAAGCACCGTGTTTGAAGAAGTGGCTTATGGACTTAAGAATATGGGTATGCATTTACCCGAAATTAAAAACCGGGTTGAGGAGATCCTGGTCCAGATAGGTTTAAATCCCGGGGAAGTTGCGCATCGATCGCCTTTAAGCTTGAGCGGTGGTACCCGCCGCCAGGTGGCCATAGCCAGTATAATGGCGATGCGGCCGGCTGTTCTGGTTCTGGATGAACCGACCGCAGGTCTGGATTCATCAGGCTCTAACCATATAATGCAGGCCATACAGGAGATGCAGCGAAATTATCATATTACTGTGGTTATGATTTCGCATTATGTTAGCCAGTTGATGCTCCTGGCTGATAAATTGGTCTTTCTCGAACAGGGGCGATTGCTAGCTTGCGGTAACCAGGAAGAAGTTTTCCAGTATATAACCTCGCATAATCTGGGTGGTCTTATCCTGCCAGATTATTTACGTTTGATGCACCATTTGGCGGATTACGGGTATCAGGTGAATACCGGAGTTTCTTCATTGGAAGAGGCTGCCCGGGAAATTGGTAGAATCCTGAAGGAGTCGTTCCTATGCAAGGTATGATAACAGGTCAATACATAAACGGCGATTCCATGATTCATCGGTTGGACCCACGCACCAAACTGCTGGGATGTTTTGCCGTGATTATCGCTGCGGTCTGGCCTGGTCAGCAAATACCGGTGCTCTTACTTAACACAGGTTTTATTATTTTAATAATATATCTCTCGCAGGTAGGGGTAGTTAGAGTCCTGCGCGGGTTAAGAACTCTACGCATGTTGTTTCTGCTTACCTTCGTATGCCAGGTTTTTCTCACCCCGGGTGATTCGCTTTGGAACTGGGGAGGAATAGCTGTCAGCAGGCAAGGTATCTACCTGGGGATAACTACCTTTCTTCGGTTGGTCATTCTATACATTGGTTCAAGTCTATTAACTATGACTACATCTACCCTTAAATTAACGGAGGGTCTTGAATCATTACTATCTCCATTGAATTATTTAAGGTTTCCGGTACACCAATTAGCTATGATTATAAACATCTCACTTCGTTTCGTGCCCACCATTATAGAGGAAGCGGAAATTATAATCAGAGCTCAGAAATCAAGGGGTGCTCGGTTTGACTCCGGGCCATTAGCTCTGCGCTTAAAAACTGTTCTGGCTTTGTTGATCCCTCTGCTGGCGGTTTCACTGCAAAGGGCTACTGACCTGGCTTTGGCCATGGAGAGTAGATGCTATACAGGTGATCAAAGTTATATCCGGGAAGGTAGCATGGTTTTTACCTGGAAAGATGGAATAGCCCTGGGGATACTAGTGACTCTTCTACTGGTACCAGTTTGGGTACGGTTATATTAACTAATTATAACCCACAGACTACGGTTAGAACATTTACTGGCAGAGCTTGTAATGTCGACCGGGTCCTAGCAGGCTAAGTTTAATATAGAACCTGATGATGGGGTACAGGCTTTTAGGATGAGGTGTTTTATGTGCGTAAACTAGTCCCGGCAATAGTTTTAATCCTATTAGTGACCATATGCGGCGGTTGTACCGACCAGTCATCGCAGGTACAGGAATATACTCGGGAAAACTTTGTTATGGACACCCTTATTAGCATTAAGGTCTACTCATCCGATGCTGAATTAGGCCGGAAGGCCTTGAATGAAGCCTTTGCCGAGTTTACCCGGATAGGAAATTTAACTGACAAATTTGCGGCCAAGAACCTGACTAATCCAGAAATTAGTGATGTTTATCGGATTAACCAAAATGCTGGTCTGCAGCCGGTACCGGTTAGTGAAGATACCCTGGCTATGCTGGAGAAAAGCAACTATTGGGCCCGTCTAAGTAATGGAGCTTTTGATATCACTGTAGGACCGCTTATGAATCTATGGGGATTTGGACAGGACCAGTATTATATTCCTTCAGATAAGGAATTAAAATTAGAACTGGCTCTGGTAGGATATGATGCAATTGTAATGGACCAGGCAGAAAAGACGGTTTTTTTGCCGGCAAAGGGTATGGAAATTGATTTAGGTGGAATAGCCAAAGGATATGCTACCGATATGGCTGTACAAAAACTGCGGCAAATGGGTATAGAGTCAGCTATAATCAACGCCGGAGGCAATGTATATGCCCTGGGTACCAAACCGGATGGGTCACCATGGTTAACTGGCATTCAGGATCCACGTAATGCTAATAAGATTATTGCTGTTATCCAGGCTAAAGATATGGCGATAGTAACTTCCGGAGATTATCAACGCTATTTCATCAGGGATGGGATTCGCTATCATCATATCTTAAATCCGCTTACAGGAAAATCGGCTGAGGAAACAATCAGCACAACTGTTACAGCTCCCAGTGCTACTGAGGCTGATGTGCTTTCTACCACCCTTTTTGTACTGGGGCCTCAGGCGGGGGCTGAATTTATTCAACAATTCCCTAATGCCGATACTGTTTTTATTGATAACCAAAGGAAAATAACCTTGTCCCCTGAAATACATAAGCTGATTCAGTTTATGGATGCTTCAGGTTACGTGTGTCTGCCCTGCCGACAACTGAACCCTGGAGGGTTGAATCCTTAGCCCGATAATTTGATTGTTATCCCAGAGGCCTATCCTTTATACTAAAGGGTAGGCTCTTTTTCATACTGTTTTGGTTTTTATTTCAAATAATCCCTGGGGGAGTTATCAGATGGATCGTTCAGAGCAAATGCGTGACCAGAGCATAGGCAAATTATTGTGGAGCTTTTCCTTGCCAACTATTATCGGCATGCTGGTCAGTTCACTTTATAATGTCATAGCCCGGATATTCGTAGGTCGGGGGATAGGGTCATTGGCGATAGCGGCGACCACGGTGGCCTTTCCTATTATGATTCTGCTTATGGCGGTTTCTCTTTTAATCGGAGTGGGCGCGACCGCGCTGATTTCGCTTAAACTGGGAGAGCAAAAGAAAGAAGAGGCGGAGAAGGTAGCAGGAAATGCTATGACCATGTTAATCCTTCTGCCCGCGGTTTTAGCTGTATTATTCCTGCTGTTTACGGAACCGGTTTTGATTGCTTTTGGGGCCAGTACAGCCGTACTTCCTTATGCCCGTGATTTCACTCAAATCATTATGCTGGGGTCGGTTTTTGGCTCTATTAGTATGGGAATGAATAATTTCATTAGGGCTGAGGGTAATCCCAAAATGAGTATGTACACTCAGATATTAGGGGCAGTAGTTAGTATAGCGCTAAACTACGTTTTCATCTTTATATTCCACTGGGGGATAAAGGGGTCAGCTTTTGCTACTATACTTGCCCAATTAGTTTCAGCTATCTGGGTATTAAGCTATTTCTTTACAGGCCGAAGCCTGGTGAAAATTCGCTGGAAAAATCTTAGACCTACCTGGCCGGTATTGGGTAGTATCATGGCCATTGGTTTTGCTCCTTTTGCCATGCAGGTAGCTTCTAGTATCCAGCAGCTTATATTAAACAAGACCTTGATGTTTTATGGTGGAGATATGGCTCTAGCGGCTATTGGCATTGTAATGAGTATATCTACGTTATTGTTTATGCCGGTATTAGGGCTTAGTCAGGGTGCGCAACCGATTATCGGCTACAATTACGGCGCCCGCCAATATAACCGGGTTCGGGAAACCTGGAAAATGGGGGTTTTAGCCGGTACGGGTATAGCCGTGGCTGGATACCTGGCCATTCATATTTGGCCGGTGCAGTTAGTAGAGCTATTTAGTAAGGGTGATACTGCACTTACTGCCATGACCGTTCATGCCATGATAATTTTCTTTGCCCTGTTACCGGTGCTGGGTTTTCAGATAACCAGTTCCATATATTTTCAAGCTGTAGGTAAGGCCAAACAGGCAGCCGTACTTAGTTTGTCCCGCCAGTTCTTAATTTTTATTCCCCTGCTCCTGATTTTGCCGCATTTTTGGGGTATGGATGGGGTATGGAGAACTGCGCCCATTTCCGATGGTTTGTCAGCAGCGTTAACTGCCAGCTTTATTTTCTTCGAAATGAGGAAAATGAAACAAGAGGAAGAAAAGCAGGGATGGGAGGACGGAAATGAGGAGAGCGGATTAGAACCGGTATCAGGCAGTTTATGCAGCTCGGAAAAATAGACTCTTAATATGGGAGGAGGGACTTAAAGTGCAAGTCCCTCCTTTAGTATTTTTACAAATGGTATGCTCTAAGGTTTAACTTCCTCTGCTGCCAGCAGGTAATTATGGAGGAAATACTCGGCAATGGCTATGAGCACGGCAAAGATAGCCAGAGACAAGAAACTGACTGTAATTGCCGGCCATATTAAGGAGATTATATAAACCAGGACGGCAGCCATTAAACCGTCACCTATAGCAGCAACCAGGTTACCGTATGCCGGCAGAACCACCAGGTCACCAACTCCATAATTCAAGGCAGCTACCGCCAGGGCCAGTACCAATACTTCCAGTACGCTATTGCCATCAATTAAAGATAGGGTTAAAAAGCCGGCAACAAAGGTCATAGCATACTTTAGAAGCCAGAACATCCATGATTTCAATCCTTTCACCTCCAAACAGAATTATTTTATATTATTTGCTAATGTGACCCGGTTTTATGCAGTAAGGCTTTACTTTACATAAAGCCCTTTGCAGATGCTAATAATAGGGTTAGTAAGAAAATAACTTTCCTTGTCATTTTGAACGAAGTGAAGGATCTTTCACCGGAATATCAGCTCAGGATGAGACCCGCGGAAGCCACGGGAATTTTCATTGGTGGTTGCGGCCTTCAGCCATGGCTGGTTAGTAAGAAAATAACTTTTTGATGCAGGTGTAACGAATGTTAACTGCAGAGTGGTAGTTAGCGGAGGGAATAAGGAAGATTAAATGCTGTTAGTAATTATTCGTACTTTAATTTTATATGCTACAACGGTTCTATTGCTCCGGGTTATGGGAAAAAGGCAGATTGGGCAATTGCAGCCCTATGAATTAGTAGTTATCATTATGATTTCAGAATTAGCCGCCATCCCTATGCAAAATACCGGTATTCCACTACTAAGTGGTTTGATACCCATATTTATTCTGGTCACTGCTCAGGTTACTTTATCTTATATATCACTAAAAAGCGAGCGGGCACGAGGAGTAATCTGCGGTACCCCCAGTATCGTCATTGAAAATTCCCGGATAGTAGAAGACGAGTTACGGAGGCAACGTCTTAATCTGAACGATTTGCTAGAGCAGTTACGTTTGAAAAATGTATCCGATATCTCTGATGTGGAGTATGCCATATTGGAAACCAGCGGACAGCTCAGCGTTATTCTGAAATCAGAAAAAAGGCCGGTCGAGCCCCAGGATTTAAAAATTTCCCCGGAATACGAGGGCTTGCCCATTACCTTAATAATAGACGGTCAGGTTATTAACGATAATTTAAAGAAGGTACAGTTGGATATGGTTTGGCTGCAAAACGAGTTAGGTAAATACGGCATTAAAAACATAAAGGATGTGTTTTTTGCCAGCCTGGATGCCCATAAACAGTTATATTACCAGCTCAAATCATCCGCTCAGTAAATGTTACACCGGGACGTTCTTTTTGTAACACAGCTGTGTTACAAAAAGAACATCCCGGTGTAACAAAAGGAGTAATTTTATAATGAGACTGTTAACAACATTAACTGTAATTTTGGCCCTGGTTATTGGAATGGGCATATGGTTCAATCATTCTTTGCAAACGTCAAGTGGCGATTTAACCCGGCAAATCCAACTGGTTAGTTCAACAATAAGGCAACAAGATTGGGAAACAGCAGTAAAACATAGTGAAAAGTTGGAAAAGCTATGGGAGCAAAAGGCTAAATGGTGGCCGGTTTTTCTGGATCACCAGGAGATGGATAACATTGAGTTTTCCCTGGCCCGGGTTAAGGAATACGTAACAAGTAAGGATGATGCTCTCTCTTTAGGACAGCTCTCGGAACTAAAACTGATGATAGAACATATCCCGCGCAAAGAGGCGGTGAATTTGGAGAATATTTTCTAGTACGAAAATAGATCTTTTGACGTCCTCATAGAGTATTTATAAGGGCTTCTTTTCGGGTGGCAAGCAACTTGTAGGGGCGGCCCCCCGGCACTCGGCCCCGTCATCAGTTAGGCTAATGGTAATTATTGAACTGCTGAGTGCCGGGTCGCCCGGAGTGGGCATTAAACCCCCGAGATTGTGGTCGGCGGGGCAGACACATGGGTCTGCCCCTACAACTTTATTTACCCATAACTCTAAACATTTCTGCGTCCACCTCTCTTAATCCCTATCTCCCCACTATCTCTATACCGTATTTTCTTCACCTAAAAACTTCCCCTTTGTAACAAAAACGATATGTTGCGTAACAAAATTCGACAGATTGTTACACACCCTGGAGCACATATGGTACATTAGCGAAAAAATTAAGCTAACAAACAAAGTGTTGCAGGCATTATACAAGTGTTGGCACGAATATTGCTTAATCTTATGTTAGGTCATACTCTCGGTCAAATATACAACTGAAAACTAGACAGGAGGTGGATTCTGTTTCCGGTTATGTTCCTGTTGAAATGTATTTATGTGGATATCAAGTAGGGAGTGACGCTTATGAACACTAACGGAAGAATGTCTCGTAGAACCTTCTTGAAACTGACGGGTCTTACTAGCGCATACTTTATTGTCGACCCACCCTTAAGAAATCTGAGTGTGGCCTACGCGTTTGGAGATCACCCGCAGGAGAAAGCAGCATACTCAATTACTAAAAAAATTCCCCAGGTCTGTGCGCGGGCCTGTGAGTGTGACTGTGCCTACAATATTGTGGTAGGTGTGGATCAGGCAACCGGCATGGAAAGAGCCTTAACTATTGAAGGCCGATCCGATGATCCAGTTTCCAGGGGAAAGTATTGCATTAAGGCTTTGGGGTTTGTTGACGGCATGTATAATCCTGATCGCTTGCTGGTCACCTTGAAAAGAACCAACCCCAAACGTGGCCTTAATGAAGATCCGGGCTGGGTAACGGTAAAAACCGAGGATGCCTTAAAAGAGATTATTGAAAAACTGAAGAAATACCGGCCGGAACAGATGCTTTTTGCTTCACCTGGTGATCCTTATAGTAACCGTCTGTGCAGGTCGTTGGGTGTAACCCGGAGTGACCAGCGTACAGAATGTTTCGGTACCCATTATTACCTGAACTGTTTAATGATTACCAACCCCCCTAACAAGTACTACTCCAGCACCTATACTGTAACCCATTCTCTGTGGGGATTTGATTATAGCAAAACTAAATATATGTTATGGTTCGGTTTCGATTCTTTCAGCAAAACCGCCAAAGCTGGTATCTTAAACCATATTGTCGAGGGAAAACGTAATGGTACCAAGATAGTTGCTTTCAACCCGGTAAAAACACCACTGGCGGATGGAATCATCGATGAGTTTTATCCAATTAAACCCGGTACTGACCTGGCTCTGGCTCTGGCCATGATCAAGATTATTTTGGATGGAAAACTATATAACGCCGACTTTTTACAGAAGTATAGTGATTCCGCCGCTCTCATAGACAGTGATAGCAAGAAACACCTGACTGATAAAGACGGCAAATGGTTGGCCTGGTGTACTAACCATAAACGTCCAGAACCTATAGATAGCTGCGATAAACCGGCTCTGGATGGCGGACCTTTTACCTTTGAATTGGATGGCAAAAAAATTACCGCTAAAACCGTTCTTGACCTGATGAAAGAAAACGTTAAGGAATGCACCCCGGAATGGGCCGAGCAGATTTGCGAAGTCCCGGCCAAGGATATTGAAAGAATTACAAAAGAATTTGCCCAGGCTGCTCCTACCGTATGTATTCCTAACCTGAAACGCGACCCGGCAGGTCCCAACTACGCCAATAGCTGGCGTTTAATGCACAGTATAAATACTCTACATGCACTAACCGGTTCATTGGATCATGATGGCGGGGTATTATTCTTAAGCGGAGTTAAAATTCCCTGGCTGGAAGATACCGACCCGCTGGTAAAGCCTTATCCGGAACAACCTAAAAAGGCGATTGATTACCGCACTGAATACCCCGTAACCAATGAGATTTACCGGAACAAGGACTTTTCGGCTCCGGGACATTACGGAATGGTAGGTCATGGTCTTTACCACTCCGATCAGGTAAAAGTCGTTGTATTTAAGGGACCCCATCGCGGTATGCATGCCCTAATTCAACCTCAGATGACGGAAGCAGCTCTGGAAAAAATGGATTTGGTACTTGACTGGAACATGTATCCGGACGACCTGGCTTATTGGTGTGATTATCTCCTACCGGCTCCTCACCAGTATGAAGAAGGGAAGCTGGATATTAGACAGTATTATCCCAAGTGGCCCTGCCTGGTAGGAGGAGAACCGGTCCAAAAAGCCCCTGGTGATGTAATTGGATGGGGTGGTATAGCCAAAAAGATTGGCTTTGCCCTGGCACCAGAATATTGGACCACCGACGGCAGTAATAATCCGGATAAAATTATCAAGGGTGATATGAATAATACTGCTTTAAAGGCGGTTGGTGCTGCTACCGACAGTGAAGATTTCCTAAAGAACAAGAAAGGTATTTGGATTGATAAAAGGTCTTATCCCAACTACCAGACCCTGAAGGAAATTGGTTATGGCCGGCCCAATGGCAGAGTCAGACTATATATTGATGAATTTGTAGAAGACAATCACGAAGGATTACCGAAGTGGGCTCCCCGCTGGTCAGAGAATGAAGGGGAATATAAGTTTTCTCTTGTAATTACCAGGGCCGGATGGCATATGCATGCCGACCCCAACTTCATTGATAATCCGGTGCTTAACATGTTATCCGAGAAGAATCATATTGACAGTGCCTGGGTAAATCCGGCAGCAGCCAAGGAACTCGGATTGCAGGAAGGTGATGAAGTAGTTTTAACCACTAACCCCAAACTAATGCCGGAACTGCCTCGCCCGGTTAAAACCAAGATTCACCTGACCGAGCGGGTAGCCAGAAAAGACTGTGTAATGATATTCCACGGTATTGGCCATCGTTCCAAGTGGTTGAAAAATGGCGTATGGGGTTACCGGGATGGTGACCTTATTCCCCAGAAGAACCCGGAAGTTGGCAAGCCGCATGACCCGACCGGAATGGGCTGGGTGGAAGACGTTTATGTAAGTATTAAAAAGGCGTAAGGGGTGAGTGAAAATGGCATATGCAATCTTACTTGACACCAGATTCTGTACCGGCTGCAACACCTGTTTCTATAAATGTGTGCAGGAAAACCGCTTGCACGAGGTAGCAACCAACGGTAACACCAGAACCCTGGTCTATATAAATGATACCGGTATGTATCATCACCGCTGCATGCATTGTTTGGAACCGACCTGTGTGGCCAATTGCCCTAAACAGGCTTTGACCAAGACTGAATATGGCCCCGTACTATGGGACGCTGACCTTTGTATTAAATGTCAAACCTGTGTGGAACAGTGTCCGTTCCATATACCCATGTTTGATGAGGCCCAGAAAAAAATAGTAAAGTGCAGCATGTGTGCCCATCGTAATTTTGACGGGGACAAAGAAGCACAGCCGGCCTGTGTAGAAGTTTGCCCGACGGGTGCCTTAAGCTTTGGCGAGCGTGATGCTATAGTTAGCGAGGCTAAAAAAATAGCTAAAGAGGCTAACCTGAACATCTATGGTCTGGAGGAAAACGGCGGTACCAGTTTGTTAGTCCTCACCAAGGAAGATCCGACGGCGGTAGGCTATCCCCAGGTGGAGAAGAGCGGCGGTTCCGGTGGAGGGTCTAATCCTTTAGCTATTGGCGGTGCTGTTGCTGGTGCAGCAGTAGTTCTTGGTGGAGCCTACGTAGGATTAAAGAAGTACGGTGAAAGAAAGAATCAGATTGATAATAATAATAAGGCTTAAGCTGCAGGGGCAAACTTCTTTTTAAAGAAGAGCAGCCTGCTGAAGGAACAACAGAGGTAGGATGGATAGTATCCTACCTCTGGTTCCTACTACCGGTACGTCTTCTAACATATAAAAAGGGGATGAAAAAATGAATCTAAGCTCCAGATTGGAAAGGCTAAATTCTGATATGATTGTTTTCTCCTGGTTATCAAAAATTGTGGACTATCCTGGTGAAGAGCTTATCGAAAGCTTGCTAGGTGACGGGTTGCTGGAGAACTTAGACAGCCCTGAGGCTGGTGAATTAGAGAAATATATGCGCTCCTTTACCTCCCTGGATGAGCTTTTACTGGAGTTACAGAAGGATTATACCCGGCTCTGTTTCGTATCCAAACCCCGCCTGGTACCACTGTTCGAATCGGTATATAAAGAAGGCAAGTTATACCAGGATTCAACTTTTGACATTGCCCGCTTATATGATGAAGCGGGACTAAGGCTTGACGAAGAGTTTAAGCTACCCCCGGATCATATTACTATAGAGCTGGAGTTTATGTCCTATTTAATCTACCAGGAGATAGAGGCTATTAGCAGTGGCAATAAGGAAAATGAGGAATTAGCCATACGTTTGCAAAAGGAAACCATAATGAATCACCTGGGTGATTTTGGCTTGCAATTTGCAGACAAGCTATACGAGCATGCCCAAACCCCATTTTTTAAAAGCGTAGCCGGTATTCTGCGGGAGTTTTTAGATTCCGAGATAGAACACTATAGTAATTAGTGAGAACGTAATGGGATATCAAAGGAGAATTAGGTTTTAAATTTTGGGGAAAGGGGTGCAAAGCCCTTATGCGAATATTCAGGGTTATTCTCTCTGGTTTCGTATTAGCTCTATATGTTTCGCTTCTGGTCTCGCTGCCAATCTGCCTGGCAGGAGACGAAACGGCAGCCTTAAATAGTGAAGCCAGCCAGACCAACCAGCCCAATTGTGCCAGTTGCCATCAACAGGAAACTGACGCTTTTAATGCGGGTATTCATAGCCAAAATGGCATGAGTTGTACCGATTGCCATCAGGTACATGATACCAGCGCCGGAGTCCATCAGGATCCCATGTCAGATCAGAAAAATATTGCTACTACCTGTGGCGCCTGCCATGCCGGGGATGTCTTAAAGTCTTACCAGGAGAGTTTCCATGGTCGGGCAGTAGCTCTTGGTAGTAAGCGAAGTGCGGACTGTACCAGTTGTCACGACTCTCACAAAATATTAAAATCCACTGACCCGGCATCTCCAGTTGCCCAGGCTAATTTGCCCGCTACCTGTGCCAAGTGTCACCTGGAGCCGTTGGAGAACTATTCAGCCGGAGTTGAACACAAAGTGCTTGAGGCAAATGGTGCGGGTGCACCACAATATAACACATTCAAGTTTTTCGTCTGGCTAACCATTATAACAGTGATTTGCTTAATCCTGCATATGGAAATGGATTTGTTGCACCTGTTTAAAAAGACCAGACGGAAAGAATAAGCCCAAAGGAGGGATATTTATGGCTAAAATATATCAACGATGGAACATCCATCACCGCCTCCAGCACATTTTATTATTTGTCAGCTTTTTTATATTAACCTTTACCGGACTTCCCATCAAATACGCGTATTCTTCGTGGGCACCGTCGGTAATCCGGTTTTTTGGTGGTTTTGATACCACGTTAATTATTCATAAGGTGGCAGCAGCTATCATGATTGTCGCTGCAATTTACCACCTGGGTTATCTGCTGGTCTGCTGGTTGGTAAAAAAGCAGACTTCTACTGCTATGGTACCTACCTGGAAGGATGTTACCGATTTGCTGGATCATATAGTATACAGCTTCGGATTAACTGAAAAAGATGCGGAATTCGGACGCTATTCCTATAAAGAAAAATTTGACTATTGGGCGGTATTTTGGGGTATTGCTATAATGGTAGGCTCAGGCCTAATGATGTGGTTTCCCCAGATAAGCGTCCAATATGTACCCCGTTGGATACTGGATTGTGCTCAGGTAGCTCATAGTGATGAGGCTATGCTGGCCATAACCGCCGTCTTTATATGGCATTTTTATAACGCCCATTTCAGTCCCCTGGTTTTTCCCATGAGTATGGTATGGTGGAATGGTAAGTCTAGCCAGGCGGAAATGGAGGAATTTCATCCCTTGGAATTGCAGAAAATAGCACCAGCCGAGGCAGGAGCGGGGGAACAAACTTTAGAGGTTTCCTCTTTCCGTAGGAATCCGGGATTAATTATTGCTCAGATGATTATCTACGCCGCCATTCTGGCCTGGTTCCTTTACGGTTTCTTACCTTTGGGATTGATGTAACCGGGCAATAGACTATTTTATGAGGTTGTGATTATTTGGCTAAAGGGCGAGGCTGGTGGGACAGGTTTACTTCCATGAAAACAGGTTTATACCTGCTGGTAGCAGTTAGTATTGCTTCTGCTCTGGGTACACTTTACCCGCAGGGGCAGGTACAAACTGCTTGGGAACGTTTCCTGCAACTGGGAGATATATACCACTCCTGGTGGTATATTACCCTTTTAAGCCTGCTAGCCTTTAACCTTATAGCCTGTAACATCAGTCGCATAAAGCCCATGATTAAAAGCCTTTTTTATTACCAACAGCTCCTGGATGCAAAACAGGTAATGAAATTCAAGCTTAACCATTTCCTGCACCTGCCCGGGGATTTAGAAAGGGTAAGAAACCAGGTAATTGGCACCCTGAGTGGGCAGGGCTATCAGGTCTGGTCAGAAACCGGGGAGGATTCGGTAAAGATTGGTGCCCAGAAGGGGCGTTTTTATACCCTGGGTTCTTTTATTACTCATCTTAGCTTTGTTATTATACTTCTGGGCGCACTATTTGGTGGATTATTTGGCTATGAAGGTTACATTAATGCAGCAGTCGGATCCACCTTCAGCCTTAACCAGATACCCGGTATTACTAAAAGTAGAATAACGAATGATTTCGCTATTCGGGCGGATAAATTCTGGCTGGAAAGATATCCTAACGGAACTCCTTCCGGCTATTTTAGCCGCCTGACCATTATGGAAAAAGATAAGGTAGTGCAAACTGCTACTATTGCCGTAAACCA
>Ga0123335_1004461_pt1 | contig 18145 bp, 12 predicted proteins | sample BiotimSIPDNA_2_FD_89707 | JGI IMG/M metagenome (GOLD analysis project Ga0123335, IMG submission 89707) | Anaerobic biogas reactor microbial communites from Washington, USA - Biogas_R2 time_0 SIP DNA | ecosystem: Engineered > Bioreactor > Anaerobic > Unclassified | place: Washington, USA...
AACAATAATCAGATAAACCGGTGTAATATATTTAAGAACAAACTTGAACAGGTTCGGCAAACGTATATGCGATCCGGTATTCAATTCATCCCACCCTTTATCTATTCCAAAAACCCAGGAAAACAGTATTGCCTCAATGGTTCCAAAAAGAACCAGCGCAAAAGTCCCCCCCCAAAAATCAAGCTCATCAATGGCACCTGCAGAGAGCCCAAAAACACCAATAAGACTCATAATCAATGAAATTGTACCTATTACCAAAACAGACCTGTTACGATTCCATCCCAGCTCATCTTCTGTAAAACTGATTGCTGGCTGTATTATGGAAATTGATGATGTAACCCCGGCAAAAAACAGAAGAATAAACCAGATAAACTGAAGCATTGACGCCAATGGCATCATACCAAACACTACAGGCATCGTGTTGAAACCCAATCCGAAAGTACCCATTGTTGCGATCTCTTCAATATTGGATGAGCCAAATAAAACAATTGCCATTGGAACAACGATTGTACCTCCAAGTATCACTTCTGTAAACTCATTCGCTGCACAGGCGCTAAGTGATGACAGTGCTACATCCTGATCCTTTCGTATATACGATGCATATGTTAAAATCGCACCTATTCCTACGCTAAGTGTAAAGAATATCTGTCCGGATGCCTCAAGCCATACACGTGGATTTGCAAGTGTTTTAAAGTCAGGATTCCACATAAAAGCCAAACCTCTCCCAATCCCGGGAGTTACAAGTACACGAACAAGAAGTATCAGGCCTAAAACCACAATAAGCGGCATCACAATTTTTCCGGCTGCTTCAATCCCGCGTCTTATACCAAACCATATAACGGCGAAATTTACAAAAAAGGTAATGACAAAGAAAAAAAGTGCTGACGGAATTGAACCAAAAATATGTGTTTCAAGAAGAATAAAATTATTAAACAACTCCGAAACTGTTTCGGTTTTAACAGCATTAATCAATTCACCATTTATGGAGTACCATGCAAATCCAAGAAGCCAGGATTCGATAAAAACATAAAAGAAAAAAATAAGCATGGGGCCAAATATTCCCAGAGAGCCTACGTATTTTGCCCATTTTTTCCTTATAACCACATTCAGTATTCCCGGAGCACTACCATGAGAATGTCTTCCCCCGTAACGTCCCATTGTCCACTCAACCCAGGCCAGTGGTATTCCCAACAGAAGAAAAGCAACAAAATAGGGAATTAAAAAAGCACCACCACCGTAGGCGGCCGCTTTTACAGGAAATCGTAAAAAATTTCCTAATCCAACAGCACTTCCTGCAACTGCAAGGATCACCCCAAGCTTTGATCCCCACACTTCTCTTTTTTGAGCCATAAGTCCAATCCTTTTCATTCTGGTTGGGTTTCCAGATAAAAACAAACTTTTATAATATATTAAATGAGAATCAAGTTCTTCCACTACACTATTCTTAAGTACTTAAACGCTAATTTTAAAAATGAACAAGCCTCAGGTAACTGTAGCATTATTTTCACAAATAATAACTGGCTGGGATGGAAGTCTGATCCAGGAAAACTTTCTGGTCCTTTGAAGGAAGCTAACTTAGTAACGGAAACCAGTTAAATACCACTTTTTATAGTGCTGTCTAACACCAAAAATTAATCTCTCCAATTTATTTTAATGACACGCCGTAATCAAACCTGTTAAATAAAAACTGATTCGTCCGGGGGATTCATACATTTTTCTGTTTAATTTGACCTTTCCATGAGCATCCGGTTAAAAATCGGATACTGCAATTGGAATATCGTAAATCTGGAGTTAAATAAATATGTATGTTACACATTGTTACAACTTGGACATATTTCTGTTATAAAAAATTATTATTATTATTATTATTATTATTTAGTGCGTCCGGTTAATGTTACAGAATAAAATAGATTGTTATCAGAAGTATTTTTTAAAACAATTTGTAACCGGTCCCAAATAATAAATGTCCCTGTGCCTTGAAGAAAATATAAACAACATATAGTATAATCGGGTATTTCAATGAATGAAAAAATATTGGTAATTGATGATGACAGTGAGCTAAATTCTCTTCTATGTGATTATCTTGGTACGCATGGATTTTTAGTACACACTGAAATACACCCGGAAAACGGATTGGAATACCTGGAAAAAGAGATCCCCGATGCAATTATACTTGATGTAATGCTCCCTGATATGGACGGGTTTTCTGTGTGTAAAGAAATAAGAAAAAATTACAGCATTCCTGTCCTTATGCTTACAGCAAAGGGAGATGTTCAGGATCGAATAGTAGGTCTTGAAATTGGAGCTGATGACTATTTGCCAAAACCATTTGAACCACGGGAACTGGTCGCACGACTCCGTTCAATTTTGCGAAGATCAATTGAAACATCTTCACCCGCACATACTGAACGTTATGGAGATCTGATCATTAATTATTCCAACAGATCTGTATCCATAAATAACAATGATGTCAACCTAACAACCAATGAATATGAACTTCTCCAATATCTTATACGCAACAAAGGCAGGGTTTTGGATAGAAACCAGCTTGTTGAACATTTACGGGGAATTGACTGGGAATCTTCAAACCGCTCAGTCGATATGCTTATAAGCAGAATACGACAAAAAATCAAAGACGATTCCAGAAATCCATTGTATATTAAAACGATAACCGGAACCGGATACATGTTTATCAATAAACACCAGTGACTGAATCATTTTTTTTGTAAATAAATAAAATACTCTTACCAATATCTACACAGCCGTACATGAATGTCTGCTTGTCATAAATTTTGAAAGCCTCATATGAATAAAAAACCTTCTCTTTTTACCAAACTTACAGTTTTAATTACGATTTCAGTAATTTCAATAGCATTTACAACACATGTAGCTATTTACAGCTATTTATCAGATATCCGAAATAAAACTCCGCTTCACGAAAACTTTCACCAGTTAGCCAAATATCTGGTTACTCAAATTGACATTTCAGACACAGCTGCAACCCGCAGCTTTCTTGAAAACCAGCTCCTTGATCTGAGGTATATAGGCGACAATTTTGAATGGTCCAGTTCAAAGGACATTCCTGACTTAAATACTGCAATGAAAAAAATATCAGATAAGAAACTTACATTCTGGCATCATAACCGCCTGGCCACGGTGGTTGAAACAGGCAATGCCATCCACATTTTACAGGGGATAAGCCCGTTTGAACAACTCTCTTTTCCCTGGAAGATATTTACGATCTGGTTTATTATATTAATGCTTATTTTCGGGTTTGCTCACCGCAGAATCAGGCGTCTGCTTTACCCTGTACGCATTCTGCAAAACGGACTTAAAAAAATCAGCTATGGGAAATTTGACACTCAACTTCCGGTTACATCAAATGATGAACTTGGGCAATTGGTGAAAACTTTTAACACCATGGCCTGCCAAATCAACAACGATATAAAATCAAGGGATCAACTCCTCAGGGATATAAGCCATGAATTACGATCTCCATTAAGCAGGATGTTGGTGGCGCTGGAGTTCGTTCCTGAAGGAAACATTCGGCAGACACTTAGAAATAATATTACAATTCTGGAAAAAATGACAAGCAGTATTCTGGAAGAAGAAAGACTCGAGAGCCCTTTTGGCAGGATCAAAAATGATCAGATTAATTTGAAAAAACTGATCTGTGAAATTGTTGAAAACCGTAAAAATTACAAATCCTCAATCGATCTCAAAAACAATGAAGATTTGTTTATCAGGGGCGATGAAGAAAGACTTCGTATGGCTGTTTCAAACGTTATCGATAATGCAATCAAATACTCAAAATCTGATAAAGATCCGGTTGAAATTGAATACTTTCAGACTGATAACGAAACAAAAATCATTATTAGGGATTACGGCATCGGTATTCCGGAATCGGAAATACCTTTTATTTTTGAACCATTTTACAGAATCGATAAAGCACGACAGCATAAATCCGGAGGTTACGGGCTTGGTATGAGCCTTACAAAAAAGGTGATCACGGCTCACAATGGATCAATTTCCATAACAAGTGCAACAGAATCGGGAACCGTTGTAACAATAAAAATACCTACATCCCATGCACCAAAATTGTAATTTTTAAGAATTTTTTTTCAATATTTACCTTAAAAATGCCTGGTGAATGCAACGTTTTGATATAGCTTTAAACTGTTTTCTTAATGAAACTCTTCAAAATTGCAGAAAAATGTCAAAATCTCAAGCCGGTTTATAAATTTTTAACCTGCTTAAACGATATCTGCTATATCAGAAAAATATTTTTTATGCTGTTTACGTAATTTAGTTTATACCCGAACAAAAGCGGTTTTTATTGACAAATTATTTTCATAATACTCGGAAATTCAACAGTAAGTGGAAACAATCTTACAAGTGCAAAAGATATTTCGTTACAAATTGTTACAAAAACGAAATGGTGATGTTACATTAGATTCATATATTATTATTCAGTAATATCGATTCCTTAACGCGATCTGCTTCGCGACTTTACCATAACGGGTTCGTATCTGTTATTATCACCGGGCAGATATGGCTTCAGGAGTTATAGTTTTTCGTTCCGGGGTAGTGATACCATGCAGCTTTTCGTCAATTAATCGTCCGATTCGGTGTTATTAAGCCATACTGGCAACTGTTCAGTATTATTTTCTGTTAAACATGCAGGAAAGGGAATGGCGGTATCCTCCAAGAGACACGCGGTAGAGAATCCATATTACTGTTAATTTGATATCAGATTTTGATTTATTTAAGAATTTTAACTTTTTAAACAAGGTGGATCCTGAATGAAAAGCAGGCGTAACAAGACATGTTGTTCATTGGTATTATTGTGTTTTTCTTTCACCCTTTTATATGCACAACCGGATAACCAGCCAGTTGAAATATCTGCTGAGATGGCTGTCATGATGGCCATGAATAATAATAGGAATATCAAAGCACTTGATCATCAACTCAAAGGTACAGAGTATGATGTCAAAAGTGCGATTACCAATTTCCTTCCCGATGTTTCATTATCGGGTCAATACACCAGATTAAGTAAACAAGATGACCTTCCTTCCGTACCGGGTGGAATGAGTTCAGGCCTTTTAGGAATGGGGATGGATTTAGAAAACTCCTACAAGTTTAGTTTACAGATTCAACAGCCCATTTTTACCGGGTTCCAAATACTTAACGGACTTAAAAGCGCAAAACTCTCACATACACTGCAGGAAGCAACAAACGACAAAACAAGACAGACAATAAAATATGCTGTTTTGCAGATATACTGGGGTCTGGTCAGTCTCCAGAAATCGCAAACCGTTGCAATTGAAGCAAAAAAACAGCTTAAAGAGTTGACGTCCAATCAGGAAGCAATGATGGAACAGGGTATGACTACTGAACATGACTACTTATTGACAAAAGCATCCCTGGCACAGGCAGAGATGAATGAATTGAATGTAATCAAAACTTTGAAATCCATGAAACGGCAATTTGCTCTTCTTCTCGGTATACCTGTAAACTCGAAAATTATCCTTACAGATTCGACTGCCGGATCAAAAGAAATTACAACAAATAATGTTGATTCATTAATAACCAGGGCTCAAATGGAAAGACCAGATCTTAAAGAAACATGCTTTCAATTGCAGCTTTCTGATCTGGGAATCAAAGCGGCCAGAGCATCTTACTATCCTTCACTTTACGCAGGGTTTTCATACTCTAATTCACGTCCTGATAATTTTTACCGTGATCAATGGGGCGATAGCTGGACATTGTATGCTTCTTTAAATTTCACTTTATGGGACTGGGGCAATCGAGCTTTCAAAGTAAAAAAGGCAAAAGAACAAAAGCTCTCACTGGTCGAACTGTTTGAACAAAAAAAAGCTGATATAGAAAGTGATGTATTGGACGCCTTAAGTGATGTAAATTTGTCTTCAAAAGCACTTGAAGTTGCACAATTAATGGCAGACGCACGTGAAAAGAATTACCATGCATCACTTGCCAAACATGAAGAAGGTGTTATTTCTACCTATGAACTTTTAGACACCCATAATTCATATATATCAGCACAATACCAGGCTTTGCAGGCTGCAACTAATCTCGAACTTGCTGTGATTAATCTTGAGATGGACGGAATAGGTAAAACGACAGATATGAACCAAACCAGTTCTTCTGCTGGTGGAATGAATCAGCCTTGATCGATAACCAGGTAATAAATCAGGAAAAGAAATCACTTTAACTCTTTAATACAAGGATTTTAACATATGAACAAGAAAACAGTTGTTGGCGGGATCATCTGTTTAACAACACTGGTACTGATTAGCGGATGTACACCCAAAAAACCGGCTGAGGTTGAACGGATAATTCCGGTTGAAGTATATGTTGCAAAACCTGATTCCATTTCGAGCTATATCAGACTGACAGGTGGTATTGAAGCGCAAAATGATGCTGTCGTTTACAGTAAAGTTCCGGAAAAACTGATATCTCTGAATGTTAAACCTGGCAGCCGTGTCAAAGCCGGACAGGTTCTGGGAGTTCAGTACAACCAGGGACTGCTCCAGGGTAAAAGAGCTGCCGAAGCAGCCCTTAAAAGTGCTGAAATCAGTGTCCGGACACTAAAAGACGAATTTACAAGAATGGAAAACCTGTTCGCAAAAAATGCAATATCAAAGCAACAGTTTGACCAGACAAAAAGTCAGTACAATATCGCACAGGCTTCATATGAACAGGCAAAAGCATCTGTTGAACAAGCTACTGTTCAGTTTGACAATGCAATCCTGCGAGCTCCGTTCGATGGAATTGTTGCCAACATCTATTTTGATTTAAATGAGATGATTCCTGCTGGTCAGCCTGTTGTAAAAATCGTTAATGCAGATAATATCAAGGCAAAAATTAAAGTACCATCAACAGATATTAGTAAATTATCAACCGGAAAACATGTAATAGCCTCTTTTCCGTCATTTCCGGATACAGTCTTTACCGGAACAGTATATCGTATTGATGAAGCAGTTGACCCGTTAACAAGAACTCTTGAAGTCGAGGTTCGGTTATCAAACAAAAACAATCTCCTGAAATCCGGTCTTTTTGGAGAATTCCGAATCGAAACTCAAAAAAATTCAGATGCTGTTGTAGTAAGCGAAATGACAATTTTAAGCCGTACAGTAATCAATACTGATGAAAAGGGGATCCAAACTACACACCCTGATCATTATCTCTTTCTGGTCAAAAACGGAAAAGCAAAAAGGGTCAGTATTATTCCGGGTATTATTTCAGGCGGATTTATTGAAGTTTCAGATGGAGTCTCTTTTGGAGACAGTATCATCATTGCCGGTCAGAACATAGTCAATGATGAGGATTCAATCAGAATTGTAAACCGGACGGAGAATTGATTATGAAACTTGTAAATCTTTCCATAAGGAGAAAAGTAGCCTTGACAATGGTATACATCATTGCCGTTGGATTCGGACTTTTCTCTTTAACACAATTAAAATTAGCGATGACACCGGATATTGATTTCCCGATTGTTCTTGTTATAACAAGCTATGGCGGTGTCAGTCCTGAAGATATCGAAAACCTGGTTACCCGACCAATTGAAGAAGCCGTTTCATCTACCGAAAATATCCAGAACATAACTTCACAATCTCTGAATGGCAGATCTCTTGTCATGCTTGAGTTTGACTGGGGAACCGACATGGATAATGCGGAAATTGATGTGCGCAACAGCCTTGACATGGTCAGGGATTATCTTCCGCAAGATGCTGATGAGCCGATTGTAATTGCTCTGAATCCATCAATGATGCCAATTATGGCACTGTCGATGAATTCAAATGAACTTAGCCCTGCCGAGTTGCGACGTCTTGGCGAAGACAGGGTTAAACCACTGCTCGAAAGAATCAAGGGTGTTGCTTCTGTAGGTATCAATGGCGGACTTGAAAGAAGAATTAATGTCAATCTGGACCCTGTACTTCTTGCGTCTCACTCACTTTCTCCTATGAACATTGTTCAATCCATTCAGGGAAGTGCCGGACTCGTTTCATCGGGAAACATTAGAACAGTTACCAAAGAATATAATCTTCGTATTTACAGTGAATATCGATCCATAGATCAGATCAGAAATGTAATTGTTAAGCCTGGAACAGTACCGATTCGGCTAAAAGACGTTGCTGATGTTGATGATGGTTTCGAAGAGGCAACCGGTGATGTCAGGATTAACGGTGCGCAGGGTGTTGGTATTATTATAAGCAAACAATCAGACGCAAATACAGTTCTTGCAGCCAAACTTGTCAGAGAAGCATTACCTGAAATTCTGAAAGTTCTTCCCGGTGATATTAAATTTTCTACAATCTTTGACTCTTCAGAATTTACAACCAAATCCATTAACAATCTAAGCAGTACCGCATTCATGGCTTTCATTATCGTGGTATTTTTAATCTATCTTTTTCTGCGCAACTGGAGAAGCAGCATGATAATGGCTGTTTCCATGCCGGTATCAATTATTCTTACCTTTGCTGTTCTTTATCTTTCTGATCTCACTCTTAATGTTATCTCCATGGCAGGGCTTGCACTCGCGATCGGAATGCTGGTTGACAACTCAATTGTTGTTCTGGAAAACATAGTCAGGCATCATGATAAACACACAAACATTTCAAAAGCTGCTGATGAAGGTGCATCCGAAGTGAGTTCCGCAATAATTGCTTCAACACTTACAACTGTAAGTGTGTTTCTACCAGTACTTTTTGTACCAGGTATAACAGGGGTTATGTTCAAGGAAATGGTACTTACTATTACATTCAGCCTTACCGTTTCTCTTATTGTAGCCTTGACACTTGTGCCGATGATGTCTTCTATCTTTCTTAAAAGAAAGAAAAAGAAAGAAAATTCGATTCAAAATGATACCAAACCCAAAAAATCGATTTTCATTTCTTTCGCTTCACAATACCAGAGATTTTTGCATTGGTCCATTTACCATAAAAAATTTGTCATAGGTGCTGTCATTCTGCTTTTTATAGGATCTTTTGCCCTGGTACCGCTAATCGGAGGCGAATTCATGCCCGAAACCGATCAGGGTAGAGTAAGTGTAACAATTGAATGTGCAACAGGCTCTCCTCTGGTACAACTTCGTCAGATTGTTTTACGAATTGAGGAAATCCTTAAAGAAGATTTTCCGGAAATCACATCTGCCATGTTTCAATTTGGAGCTCAGAGTGGATTTAACCCCGGTGGATCTTCAGGTAATACTATTACCACTAATTTCAGACTTGTTCCACTTAATGAACGAAACAGATCTCAAAAGGAGATTGAGAACGAACTTCGAAAAAAGTTACAGGATATAGCTGGTATTACCTACTCTTTTGAGGGTGGGGGTATGATGTCAAACCAGTCGGCTATAGAAATAAAAGTTATCGGACATGATCTTGTAAAAGCCAAAGCCATTGCAGATGATATCAAAATGCGAATGGAAAAAATTGAAGGACTTGTCGACATAAAACTAAATGTTAGTGATTATGTTCCCCAGCTTGATGTACATCTCAAACAGGATGTTATGAACGACCTGAATCTTTCCAATCTCCAGATTGCGTCAATGGTATCAACCGCCATTCAGGGGAAAACCGTTTCGCGATATCGTGAAGAAGGTGATGAATACGATATTTATGTTCAATTCGATCAGAAATACCGTCAAAGCCGCGACGCCCTGGGTGACATTACAATACCTATCCCAACTGGAGGAGCTGTTCCCCTTCGCCAAATAGCCGATATCAAAGAAAACCAATCTCCCGTTACTATCTATCGGGAAAACCAGGAAAGATATATTGCAGTATCATGCAATCTTGCAGGTATTGATTTAAGCAACGCCCGAAAACAGATCGAACAGATACAGTCGGATTTAGCCCTGCCTTCCGATTTCATGGTCATAATAGGTGGAAATGCAGAAGACCAGCAAGAAGCTAACTTCTATCTGATGATAGCCTTTTTTGTTGCTGCGATTCTTGTATATATGGTAATGGCTGCTCAGTTTGAATCTTTTATAGATCCTTTTATTATCATGTTTACAATTCCGCTATCAATTATAGGTGTTCTCGGTTTCCTCTTTATAACAAACACTCCTATTAGTGTCATGGCGTTAGTGGGCGTTGTGATGTTGGTCGGTATTGCTGTTAATAATGGAATCGTTCTTGTTGACTACATCAATCAGCTTCGTGATCGCGGTACAAGTCTTTATGAAGCAGCAGAGCAAAGCGGTGTTATACGGTTGCGCCCTGTATTGATGACTGCTTTGACCACAATCATTGGAATGGTTCCCCTTGCGCTGGAAATCGGTGATGGTGCAGAAACCTGGGCTCCGCTTGCCCGGGCCGTAATCGGTGGTTTAACAATGACAACATTGTTAACACTTATTGTAATACCGGTAATTTATATATTGTTCGAAGAATTCGGCGCGAAAGTAAAATCATGGTTATTTAAAGCCTGAATAAATCTTCAAAACTAAAAATCCCGATTTTCGGGATTTTTAGTCCTTTCATTAATCGATATCCCGAGCTATTAACAACCAACTAAATTGAATACATCTTAGACAAATCAGTTTACATTCTCTTGTCGATAGGAACAAAACCGGACCTGGACGGACCGATATAAATCTGACGAGGTCGTATTATTTTTCCGTCTACCTGTTCAGCAGTTTCTTTCCATTGTGCAATCCATCCTGGAAGCCTTCCGATTGCAAACATTACAGTAAGCATGTTTGTCGGAACTCCCATTGCCCTGTACAAAATCCCTGTATAGAAATCGACATTAGGATAAAGTTTTCTGGAAATAAAATAGTCATCCTTTAATGCAACTTCTTCAAGTTTTAAAGCGATATCAAGGAGAGGGTCATTTACATTTATTATAGACAAAAGTGTATCGCACAGTGTTTTGGCGATTTTTGCGCGTGGATCATAGTTTTTATATACAGCATGTCCAAATCCCATAAGCCGAAATCTGTTCTCTTTGTTTTTTGCAAGCTCAACATATTTCGGCACATCACCGCAATCATCATAAATCATCTGAAGCATCTCGATTACAGCCTGATTTGCACCACCATGAAGCGATCCCCACAATGCGGATATCCCAGCACTGATTGCAGCATACAGGTTTCCTCTTGCACTGGCTACAAGACGAACTGCAGTAGTAGAGCAATTCTGCTCATGATCTGCATGCAATATAAACAGTTGATTTAGTGCCTTTACAACATGATGATTTATCTCGTAATTTTTAACAGGCGAATTAAACATCATGTTTAAAAAATTGGCGCAATACGACAGATCATGTCTGGGATATACAACAGGTTGGCCTCGTGATTTTTTATATGAAAAAGCTGCTATTGTCCTGACCTTGGAAATCAATCTTGCCGCAGTTATGTCAAAATTTGCATCACCTTCCATAATATGCGGGTAAAAACTAAATAATGATGTTACCATTGCAGATAAAATCGCCATCGGGTGTGAATTAGGCGGGAATCCGGTGAAAAAATGCTGCATATCCTCATGAATCATTGAATGTTCATTCAGATATGTGCTAAACTGATTCAGTTCCTCTTTTGTCGGCAATTTACCATGAACAAGAAGATAAGCTACTTCAACAAATGAGCAGTGCTCAACCAGATCTTCAATACCATAACCACGATAACAAAGTATCCCGTTTTCTCCGTCAACATAAGTAATACTGCTCTTACAAACTGCGGTGTTTGCCATTCCATTATCATACGTAACCAAACCGGCACTTTCCCTAAGCCTTGAAACATCAATACCCATATACCCGTCTGTAGGACTCACAACAGGTAAAACAAACAAATTTTCACCAAATTTAAACTGAGCAGAACTCATATATCCCCTTTTTCAAATATCATTTTTCAGAAATGCTGCCTTGATTGAAACATTTTCCACTAAATACAGATTAACTCCATATTTCCATCTATTCAAGAAATATACAAATCTGAAAATATTTTATTCCCTGGTGTGAAGATAGATTCGGGCAGATTCTTTATTGTTTTCTGAAGGATCATAAAAAATGGTTGTACTTCCTGAAGGATCATATTCTTCAAGTTCCCATACAATGTCTTTGGAATATGAATCTGGTCTAAAAATAATCTTCTTTTCAGAAAAAGTAAATGTACCATTAACAGAGAATGTTTTATTGCTCTCTTTAACCTGTACCGACTGTTCATATCTTCCGTAATTGAGAGTATCTGGTAGTTTAAAACTTATTATACCTTTATAATTAGCATCTTCAAACAGATATTTTTTAAAAAAAAATGTTTTTTCCAATAGAGCATCCTCAACAGGCTCAAAAACCTCCTGTTCAGTTTCCATTACAATATCCTGACCTTTATTATAAAAAGCATGAAAAAAAACCAGCATACCGGAGATCAGCAGTAGCAATATAACCACGATTGAAATAAATACCGGCATTTTCTTATTTTTCCGGGTTTTACTTTTTTTATTGCGATTCTCTTTTTGTACCAGAATAGTTGTCTTATCCTCAAATTTGTTTTCTGATTCAACAAAATGGTCAGCATTATAATCTGAATCATTAAACTTTGCTTCTTTTATACCAGATATCACTGTTGTCTCAGGAGGAGGAGCAGGTATTTCTGTTTCCTGTTCCGGTGGAGCATCCTGTAAATCATTTGCCATTTTATGAGCGAATTCAGCCAAAGGTCCTGAAGAGAATTGGGCTACAACATCATCCAGTGAGGGATCACTAACATTTGAGTCATGCACAGCAACATTATCATAAGCCAGCCCTGATTTAAAACTGTTTTTTTCTGAAATCCTGTCATTTTCTGATTCTGGATCTTGACCAGATACAGGATTCTGCTTTAATCCATTATGCTGATCATTTGAATTCAAACTATTTTCAACCAGATTTTTGCAATCCGATATCAAAGGTGTCGACCTTAACGGAACCATACCATCTTTCCAGAAAAGCACAGCATCCTTTGAAGCTTCAACCAGATCAAGCCCACGCTTTTTTGCCGCTGTCTCACAGATTAAAATTGGTGCATATTTACTTACAGATATATACTCTCCCTCTTTAGTATTTTTTGCCAGTTTTTCATGCAATGCATCCAGACTAAGTGCATCTTTTCTGTATTCTACCACTTCCTGAGAGATGTAAATATAACCCTCTCCTTGTGGAATTGGTGTCAGGGTACAGGGACAATCGTTGTCTGTACAATATCCTGTGCCATGCAGCTTTTCACATTCAATAAAACGCAATTGTGAGCTCCAGTTTTTCGGTCTCTTGTTCAGGTTAAAATAGTTTTTACCCCTTTAACCAATATAAATATGATCCACTGTAAGATGAAACAAAAGATGAATATATGACTATATTGGGGCCATAATCACAACCGATTTCATTTGCATATGCTAAGTTAAATCTACTTTTAATTCCAGGAATAATTGTTGCTACAATCTTAACCAATTTCCACTCGGCTACTCAAAGGGAGAATCATTTGAACAACGGTTACAAATCTGTTTTAATTAAAGAACGCACAACTGAGCTTTTCGTATTCCTTTTCCTGATAATTCCATCTATTCTGCTTTCGTTTTTCTTTATTAGCAGAGGTCCGGAACTGTTCTCTTTTATAGCAGTACAAACTATACTCCGTGATTTGGGCCTGCTTTTTCTGGTTTTATTTTTCATTTGGAGGAATAATGAAAAATTTTCAGATATCGGTTTGTATTTTAAAGAAGCTGGCCTGGAAGCCTTGATTGGTGCGTTATTATTTTTCCCGGTTTCACTTTCTGCATCTGTTCTGCAGCAGGTTCTTACTTACATAGGAATTCAAGCTCCTATAAACCAGACATCTTTAATATTTGAGCGTGAGGGTCTTTATCAACTTGTATTAGCAGTTTTTCTGGTAACTGTTGTTGCAATAACTGAGGAAACAATATTTCGGGGATATTTAATCAACAGGTTTAAAGTTTTCACAAACAGCAGCAGTGCATCTGTTTTTTTTTCAACAACAATTTTTGCTATAGGACATGGCTATCAGGGCACATCAGGAATTATTGTAGTAGGTTATCTTGGATTTATATTCGCTCTTGTATATTTATGGCGGAGAAGCCTCGTCGCGCCAATGATAATGCATTTCATGCAGAATTTTTTGGGAATAATAATAAACTACTACCTTTTGAAATAGATTGCCGATTTTCAGAAACAAAAATAATTTAATTTTTTAAGCTTGAATTAAGAATATAGTATCACTCGCTTTTGTTATTCTGCACGTCACCCTTGGATACGATTTCTTTGACTTCAGATACGAATTCACTGATATCTTTGAACTTACGGTAAACTGAAGCAAACCTTACATATGCTACTTCATCAAGATTATAGAGTTCAATCATTACCATTTTTCCGATTTCAGAACTGGCGACTTCGATTTTCCCCGATTTTTCGATCTGATTTTCAATTTTATCTACAATACTTTCAACTTTTTTTATACTTACCGGACGTTTTTTACAAGCTGCAACAAGCCCCTGCATTAATTTCTGACGATCATAAGGCTCCCTGCGCTGATCATTTTTTATTATGGTAAGTGACACATTTTCGATATATTCATAGGTGGTAAACCTCTGGCCACATCGAAGGCATTCTCTACGCCTGCGTACAGCCTGCCCCTCTTTGCTTGATCGGGAATCTACAACTTTATCTTCACCATGGCTACAGTATGGGCACCTCATCTAATATTACTCCCTCCACATGTTAAATCTTGTATAGATTTGTCTCGTATACACAATATATTGTTTATATTATATATTCGAAATAGCCTCTGTGTAAAGTATTTAAAAACCGGCTGTAACAGAGATTCCTGAAGATTGCAGGTTTGAAGAAACAGATGAAGTAAATTTTATTCCTTTGTGGCGAGTCTTAGCCCGTATATCTACAAAAGACACTACACGATTCAATACCATAGCTCCGATAAAAAAAGCTGTAGCTGTATGAAATTTGTGGGAATTATTACGAATCTCATTATACTCATCCCTGTACGATTCATCCATCCAGTACCAGTAAAAAGATTCATCATTGTACTCGTCATCAATCATACGATTTAGTCTAACTGCCTCGTTGTATTCTTTCATTGAGTTAAACGCACCTACCATTTGCCAGAATCTTCCATCTTTTTTGCTGTTTTGAACTGAAGCATACAATCCGGCATATCCTTTCGCCTCAGATTGAAGTTTTCTGGAATACTGTTCACAGAAGACAGCACCGAAAAAAGCAAGCAAATCCATACTCAGATAAGCAAGTGCACTGTTTGACCTGCCAAGGTATTGATGCCCCAAACCGGGCAACAGCACGGTTGCACTCATCGCCAGTTTTGACGACTTGAATGTTTCTTTATTTTCCGCAAAAAGATTAATACTGTCTGTCGTTATCTCTTCTACAGTCAGTTGGGCGCCTGCTGTAAAAGCAGATAACATCAACAACGATATCAGTTTACAAAATGTTGTTTTCAAAACCTTACCTGTAATACGTATCCGTTTAAAAGACCGGAGGCAGTTGCTATCTGCTGCTCTTTTAAATTTATATTCTGCCAGACACTCTGTTTTCCAAGCATTTTGTCATTATAAGCTCTGGCTGTAATTCCTGCATCTAAAGCACTTACTATGTGATTAACAATAAGCAAAGTAAGTACATTTTTTGAAACACGATAATGTGAATTCGATTCCGACATCATCTTGTCATACTCTTTCTGATATTCAGAGAATCCAAACTGCGCTTTTGTACTGTCTGAACCTGCCCTGTAAACAAGATATAAACTGTCTGTTACTTGTCGATAATTCTGATCATCAACAACAAATGTAATTGAATCGAATCCCGGAGTCACATCTTCCCAGCCGTGGATAAAGGGATTGTCCTTGTCCCTGAGAAGCTTGTAAAAATCTTCACTTTTTCTTTCATAAATATTCTTGAAAGTATCTACTGAAGGAGAACTGAAAAGTTCACTCAAAGTATCATCGCCAACATGTCTGCTCAGCACATTGTAATATTTGTCAAAATGTTTAAAATCATAATGCTCATTGGCAAATTCCTTTGCATCCTTCTTTGCATTTTTACCTTTAACTCCAAATGTTGCCCCTATTCCAATAATGGCAGCTTCAACTGCACCATATAGTCCTGCTCTCCAACCACACCTGGCGTAAGCCTGACCTGTTCCAGGAACCAGAAAAGACATTAACATAGCAAGCTTTGGTGATCTGTATCTTGATACATTTTCAGCGAAATTGATTGATTGCATTTTTTCGATTCGTACAGGAGTTTTTTCTTCTAATTTTACACTATCCTGTGGAGATGGTATTTCAGGTCTGCCTTCAACAGATTTTACTCTTTTTACGGTTTCCGGATCCGGCCGGTACGATTGTTTCATCTTCTCGGAAAGAGAATCCCTGTCTTCATCTTCACGTTGTTCGCCACTGTCATCTTCCTGCACCATCTTTGATGGCTCTAAGGTCTCTTGCAGTTCTTCCCTGGGAACCAGTTGTTCTTCACCAAGGATACTCTCCTCACCACCATCAAGTATCAATTCATCTTCACTATCACTAAAAACTTTTTCATCCTCGGATTCAGGCTGTTCAACACTTTCCCGAGAATTGTCATCAGTATCAGACATGCTGTCATCATCAGATCCCTTTTCATCAATATCAGTGGCTTTTAAAAGATCCTCATCTTCTTCATCAACAAGGATGTCCTCTTCCTCTTCAATTATAACACTTTCTGAGGAGGCGTCCTCTTTACCAGATTCCTGATCAGCATTTTGAGCATGTAAAGTGAAATAAAGGGTGAGCATTACAAAAACAAATAATTTACACATCCTCATAACTCCCTGGGATGATTAAGGAAATCTAAAAACCAAGCACATCATTCATGGTATAAAACCCGGCATTCTGCCCGGACAGCCACTTTGCAACAGCCACAGCACCTTTTGCAAAAGTACTTCGGCTATGAGCTATATGGCGCAGCTCAATTCGTTCACCAATCCCTGCAAACAAAACAGTATGATCACCAACTATGTCACCACCTCTTACTGCATGCATACCAATTTCATCAGATGAACGAGTTTTATCGGTTATTCCAGATCTTCCATTAACAACTGCTTCATCATAGGATCGACCCATTGCTTCTGCCACAATTTCTCCAATTTTACGTGCAGTCCCGCTCGGGGCATCCTTTTTGAACCTGTGATGCGCTTCAATAATCTCAATATCAAATTCATTTTTAAGTCTTGAAGCAACAAGACGTGTTAATGAAAAAAGCAGATTTACTCCAAGACTCATATTAGGACTGATTATTATCGGAACTTCTTTTGCTGTCTCTTTTGCTGATTCTATATCGGCCTCACTAAGCCCTGTTGTTCCAATAACCATCGGAATTTTTTTCTGCGGTGCTTTTTCAAGAAGAGATCGTGTTGATTGTGGTGATGAGAAATCAATAAGAACTGTGTTGGTAAAATCCAAACTGTCTATTGAATCAACCACAGGAACACCCATTGTTCCTTTTCCTGTGCTTAACCCGTAATCGATACCGATTCGTGGATGACCAGGGTACTCTACACAAGCCTTTAATTTAACGGTTTCATCAGAAAGCACAACATTGGCAATCTCAATGCCCATTCTTCCAAGCGCACCAACAATTATTATATCAAGACTCACTATAAATTCCCTGTATAAAGGTTGTACTTACGTAATACGGAAATGAGTTGGTTTTTATTGTTATCACACATTTCAACCAGAGGTAATCTTAACGGTCCACCCCTCATACCCATAAGATTCACTGCCGTTTTAACAGGGATCGGATTGGTTTCAATAAACATCGCCTGAGATAACGGAAGGATCTCCTCATGAATTTTTCTGGCAGTTTCCAGATCATTTTCAAAAAATGAACTGATCATGTTACACATTTTTTGTGGGATTATATTAGCTACAACCGAAATAACGCCTTTACCCCCAACCGACAGGATCGGAAGTGTCAAAGAATCATCACCAGATAAAATTGAAATACGGTCTCCACATAATCTGTGAATTTCTGAAACCTGTGTAACATCAGCACTGGCTTCCTTGACAGCAATTATATTATCAAATTCACACAATCTTTCAAGAGTTTGCGGAAT
>Ga0123335_1004467_pt1 | contig 18126 bp, 15 predicted proteins | sample BiotimSIPDNA_2_FD_89707 | JGI IMG/M metagenome (GOLD analysis project Ga0123335, IMG submission 89707) | Anaerobic biogas reactor microbial communites from Washington, USA - Biogas_R2 time_0 SIP DNA | ecosystem: Engineered > Bioreactor > Anaerobic > Unclassified | place: Washington, USA...
ATTGCAGAGGAATCGACCTGTAAGCCAGTATGCTTCCCACCTGAACAATATTACCGCTCCTCTGTGGAACCATCCATTTCAGGGCGGATTGTGTCCCGTAGACATAGCCCAGATATGTTACTTCTGTAATCCGTCGGAACTCATCGGGCTCTATTGTATTAATTTTCCCCCCATAAATTGTGGTCATGGCACAGTTCACCCATATATCTATTGAACCAAATTCCCTGACAAACCTTTCAGCCGCGCTCTCAACCTGCACAGTATTAGATACATCTGCGGGCAATACAAGCGCTCTGCCACCAGACTGTTTGACTTCATCCGCAGCACTTTGGAGTCTTTTCAGGTTTCTGGCAATGAGCCCTACTGCGGCTCCCTTTGAGGCAAAAAGATTTGCCACTGCTCTTCCGACCCCGGCCGAAGCACCTGTTATTATTACATTTTCCTGTTTTCTCATGTTCCTATCCTTTAACTGGTTATACCAGCAGCCGAGAGCAGTCTGTTCCAGAGATTGACGGACAGGGAGTTATAAGGCTGCTGACGGATCAGAAAAAATCTGCCCTTTTTGTTAAGTACTTTGAACTTTGTCTTTCCGGAACCGATTCTATAAACATGCAGGTCAAAAACTGAACCATTAAACCGGAGAGAGTGCAGATTCAGCTCCGGAAGCCATTCAGGAAGAACAGGATCTATAAAAAGTGTGTTGAGCGGGGCAAAAGGCTGGAAACCAAGGAGTACATTTGTAAATAAGCCTAAAGCTGCTGCATTCCAGGTCTGGGGCACATTGGCCTTGGGGAATGCTCCAGGGTGCAACTGCTGAGAGCGATCGTAACCTCCTGCACACTCAGGGACCCAGTTGTTCTTCCAGTGCAAGGCCAGTTCAAAATTTGCCTTGATCAGTTTCAGTGCTTCCTGATCAAACCCGTATCTTCTCAGACCAAATGCAATCGAAGCGTTTTCCACAGGCCATATTGATCCAAGGTGATAATCGAGTGGATTATATGCGGGGTGTGTCGATGAAAGTGTCCTTACACACCAGCCGCTATACATATCAGAAGAAAAAAGCGTTTTTACAACAGACGGAACCTTTTCCGAATCTATGATGCCGGTTGCAAGACAATGTCCCATATTTGATGTACGGCTCTTTATCTGCCTCTTTTTGGAATCCAGTCCCAGAGCAATATACCCTTCACTTTCAACCCAGAAGTCACGATTGAAGGCTTTTTTCAGCATTGCTGCTTTTTTCAGATACTTAAGTGCATCTCTGTGATTACCGGTAATGAGCGAAAAGAAAGCTCCTGCCTGGAGTGAGGCATAGTAATATCCTTGAGTTTCACTGGTGGTAACAGGCGGGTCAACCAGTTTTCCATTTTCGTCAACAATAGCGTTTTCTGAGTCTTTCCAGGCCTGATTTCTTGGACCGGATCTGGACAATGTCAAATACTCAAGATAACCATCGCCGTCCCGGTCCCCGAGTCTTTCTGCCCAATCAAGTACTCGTCTGCAAACCGGCCAGATTTTTTTAACCTGTGCACTGTCTCCTGACCATGCATGCGCAAAGGCGAATGCGACGATATACATGAAAGGAGACGAAAAGTCGCCGTAGTATCGGCCAAAAGGTTCTTCTCCAAGCCTTGAGAGCGGATTTTTCCTTGTCTGCTGAATGATTCTTCCCGGCTGTTCATCCCGTTCCGGATCATCGACTTTTCCCTGGAGCTTTGCAATTGCAGAGAGTGTATTAAACGCCATCTGCCCCTCATCAAACATGGAAATCATCCATGCCGAGGTAAGCGCATCCCTTGCAAACAGATAAGGATAAAGAGGATATCCTGCGGCAGGGGAGAGCCACTCCTCCCTGGTCCCATCAAGCAGAGACGCATATCCGACAGTCCTCACCGAGTGATTGACTACCTCCCCGAAACAGCTCTGTGGTGTTTCTATTCTGCATAACCCTGAAAGCCAGTTATGCATAACCTGTTCTCTTTCTTTTGAACCTGACAAACTGACAGGATCATCATGATCTACTACTGTAACTGATATTCCAGTAGTGATCTTTTCCTGCCTGCCTAAAACAAAATCAGCTTTTAGTTTTTCTCTTCCTGATTGCCAGAAACCATCACCCGTCACCCGGATCTCAGAGCTCATTCCTGGAAAAGGGCTACTGCTTTTGATATTGATCGATTCTCTGGTAATATCAGTTTCTGCGCTACTATGCAGCTCCTTTTCACCCGATACTGCCTTATCTATCGTGGCAAAATCAGCATCAAAATCCCACTCAAGTGTAAAATGGACCTCTTCTTCCCAGCAGTTTACAATATCAAGCCGGCATTCAAAAAACGACGACCTGACAATGTATTTCTTCCTTATCTCGATGCTCCGCTCCATAATTCCATCACTTCTCTCTATCATCCCGGAACCGCTTCCACCGGTTCCACCCTTTTTGACTTCAGGATAGATATATGCAAAATCCATCGAGTCGGGAAAATATACGAAACTCGAACAGAAGTAAGGGTGACTGCCATTTATCCTGAAATTCAATGTGCGAAGAAACCTTGTACCCCGGAAAAAGAAGCCGCTTAATCCATCTCCGGTGACCTCTCCATGAGGATCTACAATCAGTAACGAGGGTCCGCGCCAGATATAAAGAGTTTCCGGATGAATTGATGCCTGAAAGGGAACGTGCGGGTTTCCACTGATCATTTATATTGCTCTTCAGAAGTCGTGGATCTGAACCATAAACTCAAATGTCCCAGAGGATTCCTGCGGACCGTTACAACTCCTCTAAATTTCAAAAAAGAACTTAAAGTGTTCAGCTCTTTCTCCGTAAACCCTTTACGAATCGAGAGTTTGCCATCGGCCGCAGCATAACTTTTCCTGAATAATACACCGATAATCGAAAATGCTATTAACGAAACTGGTGATCTGCAGAGATCATTGATCAAAAATCCTTTTCCGGCACAGTTTGCCATCAAAGAAAGCAGATGCCCGATTCTGAAATCCGGTAGATGATGAAGAAAGTGATTAGCGAAAATATAATCCGTTTTAAATTCTTCTAATGCTTTAAACGCGTCATTCTCCATAATGTTGATATTTTCATAACCTGAGCATTCTTTTTCTGCATAAGCAATAGCGTTTTCATTGTTATCTATGCAGGTTATAATGCATTCAAGATTGTATTTAAGGCATGTACGGCTGAGCCATTTAGCGATATCTCCTCCTCCGCAGCCCAGTTCAAGAACAGTAAATCTCTTTTGACCGGTTTGAGAAACATCCTTTATAATTGTGTTGAGAAGAAGCTTTCTGATGCCTGAAAGATAATTGTTGATGATTTTCAGGTGATCGAATGTGTGATTTAATCTGTGCAGATCAATTTGCTCAGAATCCATTATCTCCTGCTGAATTGACCTTGAAGACCACTGGTGATTTGAATAATGCAGCATTTTGCCTCTTCTTTACAGATGTGCACAGAATCTATACAGCTTCCAGAATGCAGCCATGAATTGTCAATCCGGCACCAAACCCCAGAACACACGTCTTGTCACCAGATACTCCTTTATTTATAAAGTTTTCCACCGCAAACATTACCGAAGGAGAAGACATGTTCCCATATTCCTTAAGGATATCTCTGGAAATCTTTATTTTGTCATCACTTAAAGATAGTGCGGCCTGCGCGGCACCCAGTATCTTTTCTCCACCCGGATGAAAAGCCCAGTTTTTTATATCACGGATATTAATTCCTGATAAAAGTCTCTCAGTAAAAGGTGAAATTATACTACCAATAATTTCAGGTAACCTGGGACTAAGCTTGTTATGCAGTTGACCTTTTTTGTAAATAAATCGCACAGCTTCGCGGTATTGCGGATAGATAGAGGATACTGAATTCAGAACCTTGAATCCGGTCTTTTCAGGTGAAAAGATAAAAGCAGCTGCCCCATCACCGAAAATCCCGTTTGAGACAATAAGGCTGATATCATTTCCCATCTGAAAAGTTGCGCTGCAGATTTCAACCGCAATACCAGCTACAATCATCTTTTCGCTCTCAACCAGTGCCTTTGCAAGCTGGAGATTTGGAATGGCTCCTCCACAACCCCCGCCGGCAAGATCATACACCCGGACAGAATCAGACATATCGAGCAGCTCATTAAGGTAAGATGTAATGCCTGGACACAGATACCCGGTACATGTATTAGTGATAACTGCATCTATGTCTTTGAGGCGAATACCGGCTTTTGCGGCTGCTTTCTGCAATGCTTCTTTTGAAAGAGAAACGGCCCAGTTTTGAAAACGCAAAGCCCTGAGATCAGGATCTTCATTTCTGATCATGATCAGATCCCCGAGACTGTCTGCTGCAAAGTGACGTTTTCTGATACCGGGGTGCAGAAATATTTTTTTCATTACATCAAGAGAACGCGGCGACAACTCTTCTGCATAATACTGGTTCATAAGCCCGCAGATCTGCTGCTGCTCTAACGCTAAGGGTGGAACTGCAGTTGCGATTGAGTTCAGATAAGCGTCCACTTATACCTTTCCCAGCACTAAGGCGGCATAATGACCGCCAAAGGCAAAAGATTCAGTCAGGGCATTTTTAACCCGGTGTGTGGAAGTGTTTTTTACAAAGTTCAGGTTTCTAACCGGGTTTCTGAGATTTTTACTTCCATGCACTCTGTCGTAGTAAACAGAAAGAGCCGTCACCACAGCCTCAAGAGCTCCGCTTGCCCCAAGTGCATGACCGGTAATAGATTTTGTACTGTTTACCGGAACCTCTTTACCGAAAACACGATCTATGACATCCGATTCAATCTGATCATTCAAAACAGTTCCGGTACCATGGGCATTTATGTAATCGATCTCCTGCACTTTGAGACCTGATTGATTTACAACAGATCTCAAAAGATTCTCTATGTGTAATCCTGCCGGATCCATCATCATCAGGTTGTAAGCTTCAAAAGCATTCTGGTAGGCCTTGATCTCTGCTATGATTTTTGCCCCGCGTTTTACCGCATGTTCCAGGGACTCGATCATCAGTATGGCACACCCCCCCTCACAGAACAGAAAACCTGATCTGCTCTGATCAAACGGGCAGTTGCAGGATACCGGATCACTTATCCTTGTCAGCGTCCCGGCAATATCAAAACCCCTGAAGATACCACCTGAAGGGTCATGGAGGTATTCAACGCCTCCAGCCAGCGCAAAATCCAGGCGGCCCTCCGCTACAGCCCGGTATGCCTCACCAATCGCCATTGTTCCAGATGAGCATGCAGCAGTTACGGTTCTGTTCATTCCGTGCAATGAAAGACGAATGCCCAGAATGTCAGCACTTCCGTTAACCATCATCATTGGAACCGTAAATGGATTGTATCTCTTCAGAGAACTGTCCTGGTTTGCACTTGAAAGCCTGAGGTGATCTGCTGTTGAGAGAAGCTGTGATAAATGAGCAGAGAGAAGTGATGTTATTCCGCCGGTACCTGTGCCGATAAAAACCCCGGCACGCTCCGGGTTTATACATTCCAATCTCATTATTCTTTTTCTGGAATCTACGATTGAGAAACTTATACCTGATGCTGTTATTGCCTGATAAGCAGCATCGAGAACCATCAATTGGCAGAAATCAAGCTGCAGGAGATCCATCTTCAGAAGCCATTCAGAACCCGGAAAGTACTTGTCAAGTGGCGACCAGTACTGCGACATGAAAGAGGAGTAGTGTTTCCAGTTCTCAGGGATAGGGCAGATATAGTCTTTCTGCTGAAGACATGAGTTCCAGAATTCATCTGTATTCATGCCTGCAGGGGAGATTACTCCTGTTGCGGTTATAACTGCCCTGTTTTTCATTTTGTCATATTCGGGAAACAGGACAGAGCAGAGATGACATCCTTTACTGAGGTTATCCCTGCAGCCTGTTCATCTGTGATGCTGGTTTTAAACTCATTCTCAAGAGCCATAACAAGAGTTACTTTATCCAGAGAATCAGTTCCCAGATCCTCCACAAACCTGCTTTCACGACTGATTTTACCTTTGTCAATAACCAGCGTTTCACTTACAACCTTCATGACACGTGCAGCGACCTGACTTTCCGAGTTTTCCATTTTTCCCCTCCTGTTAAGGCTAAAAGATACTCCCGTCAACTAACCCCTTCTCCAGAACATCTATCTGAGAAATAACACTCTTATGATATTCAGGCTTTATGCGGACAGTTTCTTCAGAGAATTTGCTGCAGTATGAGCAGTCACCGCAATCTGCTGATGTACAACCTTTTGCAAGAATCTTCTCAAGATATCCGTCAAGCAATTTGTTTTCGATATAAATTGGTGAGTCTTTATCGAAAGTCGTTAGCAGCGCATCATCAATAAACCACTTTATCCCCATTAATGATTTGAACTTTATTTTGTCGGGCCTGATAAAGGGGAGTACCTTCGCAAGTCTTCCCCTGCTTGAGCCATCATAGGAGCGTATCTTTGCGACAGGCGCAATGAGCTCCATCAAATTTCCATTAAAGGAGCGCTCAGAATATGCCTTCACCCTTTTTATGAGAAGGTCAGGAGGACATCCACGATCTATGATTTTGAAATTTGTATAGCCCAGTTTCTCATATTGAGAAAGATCTTCAGGGCGGATCCAGATTGATTTGAGAAAGTGAGTCTTATCTCTGTAACGGATAGCTGAACAGTGCAGAAAACAGTAATCCAGATTAAAAGAGTGCATCCTGGCACCGGACCGCGATGCATGGGTAAGCATATTCATGTGTGCAAGCTCAAAGGGGCAATCTTGAAGGCAGTTGGCATTTGCAATCAACTGCAGATCACACTTTACCGCAGTCCTGATACTCTTCAGCAGACGCAGATTTCTATTGCAGGATATAGAGCTTACACAGAGGACATCTGCCCCCATCTCCTCCCACCATTTAGCTGAAGCGGGAGAGGCGATTCTGGCAAAAACTCCTACCCTTGTTTTAAAATGAGGATAGCTGTATTTAATAATCTTAAGGAGATAGGGGATTGAAACCGTTACGTTATTTATACCCAGATTCGATAAAAAATCGAGGAATTTGCGGATTTTTTTCTGTCCGGAACGAGTCTGTTCAAACCCATCAAGATTAGCTGCATTAAGCAGGTAGTTAAACTCGATATGGTGTTTTTTTGATTCCTTTACAGCATCTTCGAGCTTTTTTCTGTTTGCATCTGCCACCATGTAGCTTGATCTCCCGCCACCAAGAAGATCGCTTCCCAGCTTGCCAAAGATCTCTTTTACTTCGGGAAATTGTGCCAGTTTGGGAATAATCCCCTGATCAAAGGTATAAGCTACACTGAAGATCATAACACCTCGTGTATGACATGAAAGAAAGTAGAAATTTGAAAACAGAAATAGTTTTTGATTTAAGGAGCAAAAAGCAGCCCAGAAATGGGTATAACAGAAATTCTCAAATCGAAGTCAGATAGAGATTTAATCAGCAGGCGAGTTTTTCAGGTAATCTCTTTTTAATAACCCTATAATCGGGTCTTCATGATTTAAGGAGCCATAGAGCTGTTCTGATGCCGCCCTGCATCCGCCATGACATATATCCCAGGACTTGCAGCCGGAGCAGTACGGGGGACAATCATTTTTCCAGGACCGGGCATATTCTGAATTGAAAATTGAATCCATCGATTCAGAAAAGATATTCCCGGCTTTAACAGGGGAATGATTGCAGAATCGCACATTCCCGGATGAATCGATCGTAACAGGTTTTTTCAAAAAGTCTGATCCGCAACTGGAAACAGGGATGTGAGGATAATCAGAGGGATCTATTATGCATTCGGGGACACAAACATTAGCTGTTATTTTCATTTTATTCTTCTGAGCAAAACAATCAGCAATACGGAAAGCGGATTTTAACTGTTCCAGAGAGGGGAGCAGCATTTCAGAGTTCTCGATTCCCCTTCCTCCAATATTAAAACGGGCGAGCATAAAGCGCCTGACACCAAGCTGTTGGGCAAAATGGAGAGTATCCCGGAGACTTTCAATATTTAGTTTTGTCAGGACACATACAACACATACATCTGTTTTCAGTTCTTGTAAACACCCGATGGATTCGATCACTTTATTAAACGAGCCCACCGAATTTGTCATTTTATCATGAATTGCAGGATTATCTGAATGCAAAGGGAATTCAAAGAGAGTAACTCCCATCATGCTCAGTATCCGGTAATCCGGCTCAGCAGCAACAGTTCCATTCGATATTACAGTGACACCTTTACCCTTAAGCCTGCACTTTAAAATGAGTTCACTAAACCCCTCGGCCAGGAAAGGCTCTCCACCGGTAAAAGTTATATGTACCAGATCAAATATGTTCAGTATTCTTTTGAGTGTCTTCTGAGCGGATTTGAATTCATACTGTTGCGCGATATGACCTTTTCCGCGCCAGTAATTGTAACAGTAAAGGCATGAGAGGTTACATTCCTGAGTAATTTCAAAGATAACATGACAAAGAGGGAATTTCATGCCCTAATCGGTTATTCTTAGAGAAAATTGATCAACAATTTGAGCATTATCTATAGAATCTACCGCAGCAGAGTAAAATGTCAAATTGTAATCTCCGGAAGGGATCTGGTTTCCAACTACAATCTGGAATTCTTCGGTTGATTTATCAAACACCCCGTCCAGTGGCTTCAAATTATCTTTTGCGAAAATGGAGTATGACGAATCTCTAATCGTATAAGAATAGGCTGTATTATTCCTGGCTCGTATTTCACCGGTGATTGTGTCCGACACTGCTCTGTTGAGCAGAAGCATCCCGATTTGAGAGTCATATTGATCTATCTGGAAATAATTATCGGGAACCGGTGAATAGCAGGTTGTCGTAAAGCAACCGGCTGCAGCCCCGGATAAAGATATTATAAGAGCTCCTATTTTCAGTTTACTTTTTACGAAAAACGGATGGCGTTTTGTCAGTATCACCAGGAAAGAGATCAATCCGAAAGCAACAAATAATAGTGAAATGGAAATCGCTGCAAATAGTTTTCTTTTCATTTACGGGGCAGTCTTTCTGAAGATATTACAGTATAAAGCAAAAGAGTGTCATAGTATTATAAGAAAATCCTATGTAAAAATCAAGTAAAGTACTGCGATTCATCGTGTCGTCTAAAACTTTGAATTCAGCACTTTTACATATTCTATATTAAAGTAATGTCCAACAAAGCATCAGAAGTCTGTAAACACCTGTTTTCTCTCAACACCAGGGGGATCAAATATGATCTTCAGCGGATAGAGGAAGCAGCGAAACGCCTGGGAAATCCGCAGAATTGTTTCCGGAGTATCCATATCGCAGGCACAAACGGCAAAGGTTCCACCTGCGCATATTTAGAATCGATTCTACGTACCTCCGGTTATAAAACCGGTCTCTTTTCATCTCCACATATAATGCGGTTTGAAGAGCGCTTCCAGATAAACGGGAAAATCATCTCTGAAGAGCAGTGGCTTGATATCTACGAGCTGCAATCTGGTTTGATCGATGAGCTCAAGCTCACTTTCTTTGAAGCTACAACCCTCATGGCTTATGAACTCTTTAAAAAAGAAGGTGTCCAGTGGGCAGTATTTGAAACAGGAATGGGCGGCCGTCTTGATGCCACAAATATCATTAAGCCCGCTGTTTCAGTAATCACCAGAATAGCAATGGATCATGCGGAGTTCCTGGGTGACAACATCCTCTCGATTGCCCGTGAAAAATTAGGTATCGTAAAGCAAAATACACCTTTGGTGATCGCGTCTAATGCTGATGTCTCTGTGATGGATCTTGTACGTGATATATGTAAATCGAAGAATGCAGATTTGACCATAATTTCTGCCGATTCTGCTTTCACCAGGCAAACTGACGAAGGACAGCAGATCGGGCAGGATGGTGTTTTCTACGATGTGGGGCTCCGTGGTCCCTTTCAGGCCCTGAATGTTCTGCTTGCAGTAGCTGCTATAAAAAAAGCCGGCATAACTGATGATAAAATCATCAAAAAGGGCCTGTTGGAAACCGTTTTGCCCGGAAGATTCCAGAAGTACAAGATAAATGAGAAAACAGTAATCTTCGATGTGGGTCATAACCCTGATGCTGCAGAAGCGTTTGTCTCGGCAGTGAAGAGTGATTTCCCGGACAAAAGAGCCTGCATTGTGACAGGAATCATGAAGGATAAAGATATTGCAGGGGTCCTGAAAAATTATCTTGGAATAGCCGGAGACCTGATACTCACACAGCCACAGATAGAGAGAGCGGCTTCTCCATACGATCTTCTTTCACATGTGCCTCCAGAAGAGAGAAAAAGATGCAGTATCGCACCAGATATCGAATCGGCTGTAGCCGCTGCATTTAACAACCCAAATGACCTGATATGCGTAGCAGGATCATTTTACACGGTTGGAGAAGCATTTAAAGCAATGAAAATTGAACCTTTTAAACGCAATTAACACCAATGTCATTATAATAAGGTTTTACTGTTATTTCCGGTAACTGTATTCTTCACAAGTATTGATTTTATTTGATTAAATTCATAGATTCAGGTGATCAAATGGTGAGTTGCGTTATTATTATCATATTGTCTTTATGTTTTTTTCCTGTATCCGGCCAGGACAACCTTATTCAGAATGGTACCTTCAGCAGCACAGACTCCTGGAACCTTGGTGTTTACAGTTCAGAAGTTACCGGCATGGCGGCAGACGGCAGATACTTGATTGAGATTACCGATCCCGGTGCAGATGCCTGGTCAATCCAGTTTACTCAAAGCCAGATACCACTTGACAGTAATGTCCTTTACCGTTTCTCTTTCGATGCATCATCCACTGTAGAGAGAACAATCGAAGCATCTGTCTGCAGAGACGGGGGAGATTACTTCCCATACTCAGGAAGAGACACCATAAATCTGACTCCGACAGAACAGACCTTTGAATTAGTATTTGCAATGACACAGGCAGATACTTCTGCACGTGTAGAGTTTAACTGCGGGAAGTACAACGGTGACATTTCAATAAGTAACGTACAATTGATACAGATCCCCGGACCAAGACTCTGTTTAGATGTACCAGAGGCGGGGGCAGTTTTATTTGAAAGCGTACCTGTAAAGATTTCCTGGACCAGTCTTGGAAACAACGATCCCCTTGTAATCGAACTCTCAGTCGATAACGGACTCAACTGGATGAAAATCGCAGATTCTGTTCCTAACAACGGGAGTTTTTCTTGGGTCCCGTCCGGTGTCTATTCACCATGGTGTTTTCTACGCATAAAGAGTGTTTCCGATGAAAGCTTAACAGCAGAAACAGAAATGCCTTTTGAGATTACTGCAAGTGCAGAAAAGATTGTAAACGGATCTTTTTCCAGAGGCGATACAGGATGGAATCTGGGCGTTTACGGCGGTACTGCAACGGGTGCTGTAACAGAGGATAGTGTATACAGGATTTTAATTGACAGTGCCGGAAGTGAAAAGTGGCATATTCAGTTTACCCAGTCAGGAATAAACCTTCAGAAAAAAATCGCCTACGAGTTTTCATTTGTGGCCTGGGCAGACAGCAATCGAACAATCAGGGCGGAAATCAATAGAAATGACGGATCGTATGAAAACCTGCTCGATAGTTCCACGATGCTCATCGAGCTTACTTCTATACCGAAAAAGTACGTAATAGATTTCACCATGGGCAGCGAAGAATGTCCGGATGCACGCGTTGAGTTCAACTGCGGGCTTGATAACAAAGACGTATACATCGACAGTGTCAGTCTCATAAGAAAAGCTTATTCCAGGGCATTACCGTTCCAGAAAACCATCTTGAAACGCGTGGTTCAAACCGGAAAAACACTCACATTCTCACCAGGCTCGTCCCTGAGAAGAGAATGCCCCGCTTTTTCAGGAGCTATTATGGATCTGATGGGGCGAAACGTGGGGAGAAGATCCGGCTCAAAACTGAACAAGCAAAATATCCTGCCTGCACTGGGCTTATATATCTACAACAAAGAGAAAATGAAAGAGTAGTTGCGAGGAGCTTTATTTTAATGCCATTACATCGAATGTTTCATATTCCCGCACTTTTACTGATACTTTTATCATCGCTGTCAACTTTTGCACAGAGTGATTCTTCTGAAAGCAGCAGAGTGATTATTATCGGATTACCCGATAGTGCCGTTGTACGCGCAGATGGTATAACAATCAATCATGATATGGGCGGCTGGTATCGTGTTCCTTCCGGGGATGTCAAAATTGAGATAAACGAAGCAGATTCAGTCGTGTTCTCTGCAAAGATGAATTTTAAAGCGGGCGAAGACAGCAGAATAATTATTGAATGCAGAATGGAATGCGCTCACTTTGAGCTCACAAGTCAACCTTCAGGCGCAAAGCTCTCAATTGACGGCGAGAATTACGGTTATACGCCCTTTAAAAACTACTACTTCAAGCCCGGTGATTCCCGTGAAATTAAACTGAGTATGCCCGGCTATGCTCCTCTAAAAGAATCGATTTCCATTTCTCCTGAAAATTCTCTTGTTCTTGACCTTCACCTGGACCGCTCCCAGGAGTGGAAAGATTCTGTAAAAACAGTTGCCCTTAAAAAGAAACGAAGCCGCCAGCGTGTACAGAAAATCGTTTTTGGCGTTCTGACGATGGCCTTTACTGGTGCTGGTTTTTTTTATGACGATTACGCCAGAACGCAGCTGAAAGCGGCTGAAGTGGAAGCGGCGGCATACGATGCTTCTGTGGCGTCAGATGGATGTGTCTACCACCGCAGCGCATACAACCAGAATATTTCTAATGCCAGAAAAGCAATCAATTTCAGAAACACCTTTTTTGGGGTTGCGGGTGGTTGTCTGGTTGGTGTAGGGTTATCTTTTGCGTTTTAGGTTAAAACAAGATGAGTTATAAACAATCGGATTTATCTGACAGGAAATAATGTTTACAAAAAGGTTAAAAAACTCTTTACCAGTTCTCTTGCTCCTCGCAGCCTTCTGTGCACAACTGCCCCAGGAAAAAGGCTGGAACAATCCATTTGATCCATACGGGACAAATTATTACCCGCCGGTAGTTTCACCCAAAACTGATACCCTGATCAAAATAAATGATAAAATTTCCTTATCGGCCCAGGGTTCCGATGAAAACGGCACTATCAAATGGTACCGCTGGTCTTTTAATGGGGGTGCAACCTGGGACACGGTTCCTGCAGACTTACCTTTTGATAAAAGCTGGAGTGTTTCAGAAACAGGAAAGAATACTGTCTGGTTCAGTTCCATAGATAATGATGGGCTGGTTTCCTCTCCTGACAGCTTTATTGTTTCTGTGCATAGCTATACCCCTGTTCTGACAAAAATTCAGGATACAATTGTAAGTCAGCTGGCAACCGTTAATATAAGCATGCAGGTTTCAGATACAGTCGGAAACATAATCAGATACTTTATGAAAACCGATACCGGCTCTGTATGGAGTGACAGTTCAGATTCTCCTGCGTTTTCATTCTCCCATCCTGAAGGCGGGGCTCTGAAAGTTATCTGGGCAGCCATGGATGATGACAACAACTGCGTTTATGACAGCTTCAATATATCCTTTAACCGCGGACCAGATACCGCAGATTTCACAACCACACCGGAATTCCTGACATTTGATTTCGACCGGGATGCCGGGACATACCGTGTGAATTTTTCAGCGGAAGATCCCGATGGAGATGCCGATATTCAGTCTTACAGCCTGTTTCTGGGTGCCGATAATGCGACTCCAGCTCCGGTTTACTCCGGTTCAGAAACCAGTCTGATTCTTGACAGTATCGCACCTGGCACCTCTTACACATGGATATTGCGTGTAAAGGATTTATTCGGAGATAGTATTGAGACTACCGGCAAATTCACCTCACCCGGACATCCATCGGGTCCTGAGGGAATGAAATTTGTAAAAAGCAAAAATCTCAACTTCAATATGGGTCAAGACGGTTTTGCATTAAGTGAAACACCGGTCCACATGGTATCATTTACATACCATTACTGGATCGACTCTACAGAAGTAACCACAGAGGATTTTTCTGAGCTTAAAGGCTCCCCGCTTATTGCAAACGGCAATCTTCCGGTATCAAATATCTCATGGGCTGATGCAGCTTACTATTGCAATCAACGAAGCAAAAGGGACTCTTTAGATACTGTTTACATTTATACGGCCATTTCTGGAACTCCGGGAGCAAACTGCTCAATGGAGGGTTTGATGATCGATATAGAAGCTGATGGATATAGGCTGCCTACCGAAGCTGAATGGGAATACGCCTGCAGAGCCAGAAAAGTTACCACATTCTACTGGGGTAACAGTCTGTTAGAAAGCACTGCTTATGCCTGGCTTAAAACAAATAGTTTAAATACAGCTCAGCCCGTTGCTCAAAAGAAACCCAATGCATTTGGGCTTTACGATATGGCGGGAAATTTGTGGGAATGGTGTAACGACTGGTATGACTCAAGCTACTACTCGGCAAGCCCCTCAACAGACCCCTCTGGACCGCAAAGCGGCCAGGAACGTGTAATACGTGGTGGAAGCTGGATGCATAGTGAATACTTTGCACAATCAGGGACACGAAGCAAGATGCCGCCTTCATCAGTGAATTCGACTGTAGGATTCAGGGTTGTACTTCGGGTGAGGTAAAAGTTCACCCCTGAGGTGACTTAGTGACTCTCCACAGGTTCATTTAACGAGTTAAGTCACTCTTTCACCTCAGAGGTAATGGAGCTTATGCACGGAGGGGGGGGCACTTATCTTGTGGCGAGAGGGCACCCCAGAGATGAAATTGTGACTTAAAATGTTAAATCCAAAAGTCATCTCTGGGGATTCATCCCCGGAGATGACTCAGTGAAAAACCATAAAAAAACACTGCAGAACAGCCTCTCTGACCTGACGTTCTTTTGAAAAATAAGCCAGCATAGAGAAACGGCCATTCATTATCTCAATACTCTTGATTGTCTCTCAGATATATATTCCCCTGAACAAAAAGGACAGGAGACTTCTATGGCATTTAATCCGGGACGCGGAACCAATATCTCACATTGGCTAAGCCAGTGCAGCAGCAGAGGCGCAGAAAGGAGAGCCTGGTTTATCCGGGAAGATGTATCCAGAATTGCAGATATGAACTTTGATCATATCCGTATTCCTGTTGACGAAGAGCAGATGTGGAAAGAAAACGGAATCCAGGAAAATGAAGCCTTTGATCTGTTAAATGAGTCTATTTATTGGTGTCAGAGAGAAAATCTGAAGGCAATTGTTGATCTGCATATCCTCAGAACCCATTACTTTAACGACATAGATGAACCGAAACTCTTTACTGATCCGGAAGAAAAAGATAGGCTGGCGAGTTTATGGGGGAGTATTTCCTGTAATATCGGGAGCTGGTCAGAGGATTTGATTGCCTATGAGATTCTTAATGAGCCTGTTGCCAGGGATAATGCAAGCTGGAATGAGGTGAGCAATTTTGTTTTTGATAAAATAAGGGGAGTAGAGCCGAAAAGAACTGTAATAATTGGTTCAAACAGGTGGAACTCTGTTGATACTTTTGATGAACTTGAAGTGCCTGATGACAAGAACATCATCCTGACTTTCCACTATTATAACCCCATGCTTCTGACCCATTACAGAGCGCCCTGGTGGGAAGGAGGGGCCTACTGCGGGCAGGTTAACTATCCGGGGAAACCGGTCCCCAAAGAAGATTTAGAAAGGGTAGAGGGGCCATTCAGGGAAAAGTTGCTCGGATGGAACAAATACTGCGATCGAAATGTGATGGTTGAGCATATATCAAAGCCATTGTCACTGAAGGAAAAAACCGTCACCTCAGAGATGAATTTGGGAATTTTGCATTGTCACTATTTCATCTCTGAGGTGAAATCGGGACTCTGGGTCTTGGCACTATGTCATCTCTGGGGTAGGGTGTACAAGACACAACAAAAAAGAAACCCGGCCATTCCAGCTTGTGTCCTATTTCTTGTGACTTGTTTATATCCTAATACAAAGGTATAATTAAAAAAGAGCTGGTTAAAGGGTTTTACCCGAACCACTCTGCTCTCAAATTTCATTTTTAAAATCCGGGGGGAATATGAGAGTAAGAGTGCCTGGAGCCTCATTGGTTTTGCTGTTATCTTTACTTCTTATCTCCTGTCACAGGAGTTTTTTATCTAAATCTGCTTACAGTAGTAAATCCGCTTATCTGCTTTGTTCCGTCAAGGAAAACAATCTTCCTTTAACTAATGCTCAGCGCTTCGGCTTTTTTTCCAGTAATTTATGGAAAGATTACGAGGAGAACCTCAAAAGTGAAATAGCAGTATTCGGGGCAACTCCGGGTTACATCCTGTGGTATCTGCAGATGGGAGATGATTTCCCGGTACAGATAGCCGAGCACAACAAAAAGCTTGGAACCTATACCGTAATAAATCAGGATATCGCCTCTACAGGGTTTACACCTGAAAAGAACGAACAGCTGTTAAAGGAAATAGCCGAAGGCAAATGGGACGAATATTTACGCAGGTTTGCGAGACAGGCACGTGATCTTGACTATAAAGTTTACTATCGTTTCGGTTACGAAATGAACGGAAACTGGTTTTCCTGGGGTCAGAAAAAGAAACTGTTTGTAAATGCCTGGCGACATACATGGAAGCTGTTCAAAAAAGAAAAAGCAGACAATGTAGAATGGGTTTTCAGCCCATCGGTTGTATGGGGAGAGCTGACCTTTGATAATGACATTCTTCCGTACTATCCCGGCGATGAGTATGTTGACATCGTTGCTCTTGATGGTTACAATTTCGGGGATGACCACGACCAGTATCATAAGTGGGAATCGTTCATTGATGTCTACTCGGCATCTATTGCCGGGTTGATGAATTTTGGTAAGCCCATGTGGATAGCAGAGATAGGATGCCCAAGTGATCCAAGACGTTACCAGTGGCTCCGGGACTTCCTTGAGTTTTTCGATACTAACGGATGTTTTGAAGTGTTTTTCTGGTTTAATGAAAACAAGGTTGGCGAGCCGAATTTCCGCATAGATGGCGATGATGCATCATTATTGGTGTTCCGGGAATGGGCACAGCGGATAAACCGCAAGTCCGGTGTTTCGGATGAAATTGCAAGCCTGAAAATGCCGGCTTACAAAAGCCAATAAGCCTGCACGGTCAAATTTACATCCAGAGCTTGATGCAGGGCAGAAGCATCCGCATCATATTTTGAGATCCGCCCTGCATTTACTACTATCGGGCCAACTAAAATTTTCCAACTATCACTTTCTCTGACAGTACTACTTTCCCTGTGCTGTTTTTCAACCTGATGATAAGCGGACCAGATACACTCTTATTTAAAACCAAAGGCGCATGAATTTTATCAGCTCCAAACCTGACCTCCATTGCTTTTTGAATGCGTCCGTTAAGATTGTAGAGCTCAATTTTATAAACACCATTTACAGCTCCCACGATATGCAGAAGATTGTTTGAACAGCTTATTGAGACCTGCTGTTTTCTATTTGAAAAAGCAACTGCTTTATCGGCATTTAAAGCCCGATTTAAATAATTGTATACTTTGTGAAATCTATCAACATTTATCCACGATGATGTACTCTCTTCCCAGTACTGAAGGGTATTATCAAGAATATTTCCCTGACAATCAAAGCTTCTGATCATCCGTTCAAAGTATTCAATATTCCCCTCAGGGGTCAGAGTCTTGGTGACCACACATTTATTCTCGAGATCTGATGTGATAAGATATCTTTTGGTTTTAACCCATTCACCACCACTCCATATGTAAAGTACTTTGTCAGTTTTCAAACTGTCTTCGATGAAAGAGTAGCTGAAAGTAGTGCGCCGTGAGCGTGTCTTTTCTGGAGAAACGGATGGGTCGATAACGTACTCTGTTTCCTTAATGCGCCTTTTGAGATTATCGTATGTAAAACACATGTAAACAGCGCTTGATAAAACGCCATTTGTAAACTGTTTGGTAATTGATGAATCTAACAGAGTGTCCTTTCCATAGTATGTACGGGCATCATATGTAAGTTCCCAGTCAGCTTGCTGTGTGATGGATCTATTTTTTCGAACAGTTTAAAGGTGTGTTTTTAGGTGGTTCTTTACGGTATATTCAGTTACCAACAAGGAGCCATTCATGTCAAAGAAGAACGTGTCCGGATCGTCGGTTG
>Ga0123335_1004470_pt1 | contig 18120 bp, 12 predicted proteins | sample BiotimSIPDNA_2_FD_89707 | JGI IMG/M metagenome (GOLD analysis project Ga0123335, IMG submission 89707) | Anaerobic biogas reactor microbial communites from Washington, USA - Biogas_R2 time_0 SIP DNA | ecosystem: Engineered > Bioreactor > Anaerobic > Unclassified | place: Washington, USA...
AGTTTTCTAATGCCAGAATCTCAGTTCTGTCTTTAAGGTGAATAGTTCATCATTGTCATAAACAGTAAAACAAAGACTGCACTAAAGGTTTTATCCTTCGGTGCAGTCTTTTCTTTCAAGTCTCCGCTTGAAGAGAGTCGGTTAAAATTCACTTGTTTCGTAAATCCCTATGTTGAACTCCCTTTTGAGGCGGGTTTTTTGTGATAAATTTTGGCTCTGTGTCAAGAGTTGGGGTAGAGCAAAAGAATGAAGCGAAAAGGGGAGCAGTGCAAACAATATGATCACACCATACCGGGGCATACGCCTGTACGGCTTTTTGTCCGCATCCCCCTTCAGAAAAGATCGTGTGATGTTCGCCGCCCGGAACGTGTTTCTCCCGGAAGTCGTCGCCGATACACGTCAGCCGCGAGGTGTATTCTGTGAGGCGCCGCCGGGCGGCTGCCTCACCGGTTTTTGAAAGTTTTATATCCAACGCTGTTTGCCTCCGTTTTTCTCCATCTGCCTGTTGGCTTTGGCGATGCCCCTGAACATTTGCTCTTTCCTGTGTATATACGCGTCCTTGTCTTCGGCGTACTGCGCCTCGCGCCTGAGGTTTACATAACTCTCCCACCTCTCGCGCGGCAGCTCGCCGCTCTCGATGGCGGCCCTGACGGCGCAGCCGGGCTCGGCAATGTGGGAGCAGTCGCTGAATCTGCACCGCGAGAAATACCGCTCGACGTCGCCGAAGGAGCCGCCGAGCCCCCGGCTCACGTCCCACATGCCTAGCTCCCGCATGCCGGGGGTGTCGATGACCATGGCGCCGTCTTGAAGCATGACGAGCTGCCTGTGCGTCGTCGTGTGGCGGCCTTTGCTGTCGTCCTCGCGGATACCGTTCACGGTCATTATCCCGCGGCCCGCCAGCGCGTTGACGAGGCTCGACTTGCCTACGCCGGAGGAGCCGAGAAAGACGACCGTCGTGCGGGGCTTAAGAAGACCCTCAACAGCCTCAAGCCCCGCACCGCTGACCACACTGACCGGAAACACCGCGACGCCGGGGGCGACCCCCTCGACGGCGCTTATATACCCCTCGATATCCCGCGCGAGATCGGATTTTGAGAGTATGATCACGGGCACGGCGCCGGACTGCCAGGCGAGAGTGACGTAGCGCTCTATGCGCCTGAGATTGAAATCCATGTTGAGGGACTGCATGATAAAGACGTAGTCGAAGTTGGCGGCGACCGCCTGCTCGGAAGGCCGCTTCGAAGGGTCCCGCCGGGAGAAGAAGGATCTGCGCCGCAGCGTTTTGACGATGCGGCTGTCGCCGCTGTCGTTGTACTCGATAAGCACGAAGTCCCCGGTAGTGGGGTAGTGTTCGGGGCTGCCCGCGTGGTAGACGCCGGCTTTCAGCCTTCCGAAGGCCGCGCCGCGCTCGCACGCGAGCTCATAGCGCTCTTTGTGGCAGGCGGTGACCCTCGCCGGGATGCGTTGATCTTCGCCCCGGTCCATATCGGGCGGGATATAAAACGACGGGTCGAAACCGTAATCAATAAGGTCCAATTTTATCCTCCGTTACAGTTGAGATTTTTTGAGAGCCGATATAAAAGACCATAAAACATCAACTCCTTTCTCATATCTGGCTACGAAAAAGGGCGCAAAAACACCGCGGCAGGCAGCCCTCATAAGCTGCCGGCCGCGGCTGCGGTCAGGCGCGGGGCGCCAAAACGGCGCTCCGCCGCACACAGTTACGCGTATAGCAGTATTAACGAAAGGTTGCTCATGGCGGCGCAGCGGCGCGGGCAAAGACCGCCCCCGGAGATGCGCCCTCTATTCCGTTTTAAAGCAAAGCCGCCTCACATATGACAGTCATCAAAAACAGCTCCTTTCGTCATCCGGCCGCGCTCCGCCATTCCGGCGCGGCTCTTTTCGTTAATAAGAATAACGGTTTTTTACCGAAAGATCAATCCTCGGCTTGAAATTTGCGGCAAAAAATACCGCGCGGGTCCGGCTGCTCAAAAGCTGAGTGGCGGAGATTGTCAGCGCCCGCGCCGTGATATATAATCGTGATACATTATCTTAAAAACAGGCCGCGGCAGGAAGAAAGGAGCGCAGCATGGCACACCCGAAATACCCGCATCTTATGGAACATATAACTCTGGCGAACACGGTATTCAGAAACAGGATCTTCGCCTCGCCCACGGGGCCGCAGTTTCTGAACCCGGAGCAGTTGCCGACACCCGAGACGATAGCCTACTACGAGCGCAAAGCCCTGGGAGGAGCGGCGAGCGTTTGCATAGGCGACAGCGTCGTGGACTCCGTCAGGGGCAGGGTGAACTGGAACCATATACCCCTCGACAAAAGGAGCTCGAAGGCCGTGCTGTGCTGTCTGACGGATGCGTTAAGCCGCCACGGGGCGATAGCCTCGACCGAGCTGCAGCACGCGGGCATGTACGCCCGGGACTCCTACAGGCTGGGCAGCCGGATATACGGGCCCGTCGAGTGCGAGTGCAACGGCCTGCCCGTGCTCGCCATGACGGAGGAGATCATTGAGGAGACGATACAGGCCTTCGCGAACGCCGCGGCCTTTGCGAAACAGTGCGGCTTCGGCATGGTCACGATACACGGCGGCCACGGCTGGCTCATAACGCAGTTTTTGTCCCCATACATAAACAAGCGCAAAGACAGGTGGGGAGGCAGCACCGAAAACCGCTGCCGCTTCGCCGTAGCCGTGTGCGACGCCGTGCGAAAAGCCTGTGGTCCGGACTTCCCGATAGAGATGAGGATAAGCGGCTCGGAGTGCTTTGACGGCGGTTACGACATCGCGGAGGGGGTAAAGATAGCCAAGCAGCTGGACGGCCACCTCGACCTGATACACGTATCGGCGGGGCAGTATACGGGTGCGTACGCCATACAGGATATGTTCACCGTCACGCACCCGTCCATGTTCGGCAGCGAGGGGCACAACGTCAGGTTCGCAGCCGAGATAAAAAAACACGTGTCGACCCCTGTGGCGACCGTCGGCGGAATATCAGACCCCGACTTCATGGAGGAGGTCATCGCCTCGGGCAAGGCAGACGTCGTGGAGGCGGCGAGGGGGCTCATCTGCGATCCCGACCTCCCGAACAAGGTGCGCTCGGGGCGCGAGGGCGAGGTGCGCAAATGCATGCGCTGCTTCACCTGCTTCTCGGGCTTCATGAACACAAATCTTCCCAGGTGCGCGATAAACCCCGTGATAGGCAGGGAACTTGAGTTTTCCGTGCAGCCGCTGAGCGCCGATAAAAAAAGAGTCCTCGTAGCGGGGGGCGGCATAGGCGGCATGACGGCCGCGATCACCGCCGCAGACCGCGGCCACGAGGTGATACTGTGCGAAAAGAGCGACAGGCTGGGCGGGGTGCTGCTGTGCGAGCGCGATGTGCCGTTCAAGGAGCGTCTGGGGGACTACATCGCCCAGACGGTGCGCGGCGTGGAAAAGCGCGGCATCAGGGTGCTCCTCGGCACTCCGGCGACGCCGGAGCTTGCAAAAGAGCTCGGGCCGGACGCGATAATAGCGGCCCTCGGCTCGAGGCCCATCGTCCCCCGTATACCAGGCATTGACGGGGAGAACGCGGCGGGCGCCGAGGACATATATAAAGACCCGTCCCGGGCGGGCGGCAGAGCCGTCATAATCGGGGCGGGTCTCGTGGGCGCGGAGCTGGGGATATACCTGGCCATGCTCGGAAAAGAAGTGGAGATAATCGAGCTGGCGGACAAGCTGAACGTCGGGTCAAACAAGCTGCACGGCATAGCCATCGATCAGGAACTGCGCCGCCTCGGCATAAACCTCAGGTTCAATACAAGGGCGGTGCGTATCACACCCTCCGGACTTGTCTGCGAGAGCGGCGGCGAAACGTTCGAGCTCGGCGCCGACAGCGTCATATACGCCGCGGGCCGCGAGCCGCGCCGCGCCGAGGCCGACGCTCTGCGCTATGCGGCACGGGAGTTTTACCAGATCGGCGACTGCCTCGTGCCAGGCGACGTATACGAGGCGAACCGCCTCGCCTTCAACGCCGCAATGGACATAGGAAAACGCCTGTGGCCGTAACGCGGGCGCTCAGTGTATCCTCACTTTGAAGCCGCGCGACCTGAGCATCTCGGCCCGCTCTTCCATCAGGGAGTCCTTCGGCGGCTCCGCGACGAAGATCTTTTCATGCTTCATCAGCCTGTCGTGTTTGGAGATGCCCATCTTGTGGTAGGGCAGAAGCTGCACCAGGTCGACGGCGTCCTTTATATCGCTTAAAAAAGCGGCGTATTTTTCAAAATGTTCCTCGGAGTCGTTCAGCAGGGGGATAACGGGTATCCGTATCCAGAACCTGCCCCCGGCTGCGGCTATCCTGCGGGCGTTTTCGAGTATCAGCTCGTTTTCGACGCCGATCACCTGCTTGTGCAGGGCGCTGTCCATGCACTTGAGGTCGTACAGGAACAGGTCGGTGTAGGGCAGCACGCTCTCGATGATCTCCCATTTGGCGTACCCCGTGGTGTCGACAGCCGTATGTATGCCCTTTTCCTTGCACCGTTTTAGCAGCTCCAGAGTGAAATCGCTCTGCCAGAGGCACTCACCTCCGGAGATAGTGACGCCCCCGCCGGACTCTTCATAGAACGGGCTGTCGCGGTCTATGCGGTGCATAACCTCGTCGACCGTCCTGTCGGTGCCGCACATATAGAGTGCAGTGGCCTTGCACACCCTGGCGCAGGCCCCGCAGTCATCGCACTTTTTCTTGTCCACATCGGGGTAGTACACATCCTCACCCGCCGCGTTCTGTGTGAGTTCGCCGCGGATGATGGCGCCGCGGGGGCAGACGTCCAGGCATTTACCGCAGGCCTCGGTGCCGAGGCAGCGCATGCTCATCCAGTTGAGCTCGGTCTTGAACTCCTGCGACTCCGGGCTGTGGCACCAGGGGCACCTGAGCGGGCAGCCTTTCAGAAATACGGTAGTCCTTATACCGGGTCCGTCCTGCACGCTGAACCCCTGTATGTCGTATGTCTTTCCCGTCAGTACTTTTTCCACGCCCGAATCCTCCGAAATCAATATTTTCGCATATAATTATAGCGTAAGGAAAAAGTTTTTCAACAAGATTCGCACAGCCCGCCCCCGGCGGAAATATCCCCGGGGCATACAAATGTAATTATTGTTGTTGAAACAACATTCGGCGAGTGATATAATTATCTAAATAAGAAAAATCTGCGAGGGTGATGCCTATGTTTTCGTTCGCTCCGGTCTCAGACCGGATAAAGATCTTACGCGAAAAGCGCAACGCGTTCACGGCAGGCAAGAATATGACCATCAACTCGGAGCGCACAAAGATATACACGGATTACTACAAGGCGCATGAGAACGAGTTCCCGATACTCAAGCGAGCGGGCGCCCTCTACACCTGGTGCGCCACAAGGGAGATAAACGTATTCGACGACGACATATTTGTCGGCACTCCGGGACCCGACGAGCGCGCTATAAACCCGTACGTCGACTGGAACTGCAAGTGGATACCCGGCGTCGTCGACGACACGGACGAGAATTTCCGCCTCGCCTGGCAGTCCAACGACGCCCTGTACATGAGCGACAGCCAGAGGGAGATATTCAGGGAGGCCTACGATTTCTGGAAAGACCGCTCGCTGACCGCCATGACGGCGGGCGTGCTGACGGACGACTTCTGGGACGCCGTCGGCAACGGCTGCATACTCAACTGCGGCGACCCCAGAGAGGGCGAGATCACGCGCCTTTCCGGAATGGCGCAGGGGCACTACATAGCGAACTTCGACAGGGTCGTCAACGTGGGCTTCGGAGAGGTCAAAAAACAGGTGCTCAAAAAGCTTGACGAGCAAAGAGGCAAGATATTCAAGGACATGGCGAAGTCGCACGTGTTCTATCATGCGATGCTGCGCGTCTGCGACGGAGCCATGATACTCTCAAAACGTTACGCCGAGGCGTGCCGCAAAAAGGCCGAGACCGCGGAGGGCGAACGGAAGGCCGAGCTGCTGCGCATGGCGGACTCGCTCGACTGGATAATGGAGAACCCCGCCCGCACGTACTGGGAGGGCCTGCAGGCCTGCATCCTGTACCAGCTCATGCTCTCGACGGACGCCCAGCAGCACGGGCAGTCCATGGGCCGCGTCGACAAGTACACGGGACATCTGCTGCAGAAGCAGCTTGACAAGGGGACGATAACGAGCGACGAAGCGCAGCTTTATTCAGACGCTTTCATACTGCGGCTTTGCGACATAATACAGATCCCGCCGCATTTCTTTGACAACAAGCGCATAATTGACCTCCACAAGAGGGGCATGAACCTGTTCTCTTCGATTTACGACGGAATGACGCCTACGGGCGGTATAGCCCTTACTCTCGGCGGGTCGAAGCCCGACGGCTCCGACGACTCAACGCCCGCGACCTATTACCTGCTGCAGACGTTCGGCAGGATGAGGCTGCCCGACCCGACGGTCGCTCTGCGCATACACAAGAACACGCCGGACGAGATCTGGCGGCTCGGCATAGAGTCGAGCAAGCTGAGCGGCGGCATACCCCAGCTCCAGAACGACGAGCTCATAGTCAGGTATTTCCTCGACATGGGCAGGCCGCCCGAGGACGCGTACAACTACGGCATAGTCGGCTGCGTCGAGCCCGCGGGTGTCGGAAACGAGTGGCCGGCCTGCGGCATGACGGGCACGGAGTCCATATGGAACATGGTCGATGTCGTGCAGCTCGTCATAAACGGGGGAGTGAACCCCAGGACGGGCAGGATGGCCCTGCCCTGCAAGAAGCTCTATGAGTACGAAAGCTTTGAAGAGCTCAAAGAGACGTTCGTAAAACAAATGCAGTACGTGCTCGACTGGACGACCTCATACGCCAACATGTTCGAGCTGATGTACTCGACCTTCTTCCCGTGCGTCTCGGCCTCCGTTATGATGGACGGCTGCATAGAAAACGGCCGCGACGTAACAGAGGGCGGCGCGAAATACAACCGCACCGGCCTGACGGCCTGCGGCACAGCCAACGTGGGCGACAGCCTGATGGCGATAAAGAAGCTCTGCTTCGACGACAAGACCGTCTCGCTCAGGGAGATGTACGATGCCCTGCAGGCGAACTGGGAGGGCTACGAGGATCTGAGGCAGACGATAATCAACGAGGTGCCCCACTACGGCAACGACAACGAGGAAGTCGACGCTCTCGCGTCCTGGGCGCTCGGACTGTTTGCCGATATCATGGCAAAGGAGGAAGGGCCGAGGGGCAATTTCTCCGGCGGCACGTTCACGATGACGGCGAACATAATGATGGGCAAGATGCTCGGAGCCACACCGGACGGCAGGAAGGCGGGCGAGCCTATCGCGGACGCCATATCGCCGCGCCAGGGCTTTGATAAGAACGGGCCGACGGCCTACCTGCGCAGCGCCGCGAAGCTGCCGCACAACAGGCTCACAAACGGCGACCAGCTCAACATACGCTTCAGCCCGACCTGCGTCCAGGGGGACGAGGGGGCGGATAAGCTCAGGCGGCTCATCAGCACGTACTTCAAGCTCGGCGGCATGCAGGTGCAGTTCAACGTCGTCAGCACGGACCGCCTGCGCGAGGCGCAGAAGAAACCGCACGAGCATCAGGACCTCGTCGTGCGCATAGCGGGCTTCTCCACCTACTTCGTAAGCCTCAACAAGACGACACAGGACGACTTCATCCTCCGCACGGAGCAATCGTTATAATTTAAACGCTGAAAATACCCCCGGTGCGCCGCGATTTGCGGCAGTTCCGGGGGGATTTTTTATCCTTTTGGCCTCGCTCGGCACGGCGAAGACAACCTGACCGCTCGGAGCCCGGATCCCGGCGCCGGTGTCAGGTATCCGCGGGTCTATAAAGCGCCGGCGCGTCTTATAAAACGAGGGACGGATCGGTAGAGGCAATGTTTAGGAATACATCTGCTACCTGAGGGTCAAACTGCGTTCCGGCTCCCTTCCGTATCTCTTCCAGCGCCGCCTCGTGGGTCAATGCTTTTCTGTATGACCTGTCATGAGTCATCGCGTCATACGCGTCGACCACGGCGATTATACGGGCAAGCAGCGGAATATCGTTACCGCTCAATCCCCTGGGGTACCCGCTCCCGTCCCACCATTCCTGATGGCTCAGGATGCCCTCGGCGATCGGCATAAGCTCCGGGGACGTCATTGCGATCCGGTATCCGATATCCGGATGCCTCTGCATCTCGTTCCATTCGCTTTCGGTCAGTTCCCCGGATTTTGATAATATAAAGTCGCTGACGCCCACTTTTCCGATATCGTGCAGCGTCGCCAGCAGTTCAAGTTTTATCATCTCTTCCGGGGGGAGTTTAAGCGCCACACCGACGGCCTTCGACAATTCCGTCATCCTTTCGGCGTGCTCCTCCGTCTCGTGGCTCTTTTCAAACATTGTCGCTTTTATAGAGGAGACGATAGAGCTGTGAACGCTGCTGTGCTCGAGCAGCTTGCGCTGGTACATGCTCATCTCCGCGGCCTTGCACAGCTTGGGGAAGCTCTCGTCCGGCGACACCTTTGTCGCGTATCCCAGAGCGACGCTGTGCTTGAACAGGCCGTTATCATTCCGGGCGTCGAACTCGTTGAGCGCGCTCAGGATCTGCATAAGCATCGTCTGTGCTGTTTTGTTGTCTGTATTGGGCATAAGGATGGCGAATTCGTCCCCACCGGTCCTGGCAAAGATATCCCCGGGGCGGCAGCAGCCGCTGATTATAGTCGCGCACTCAACGATAAGCCTGTCCCCCGCGGCGTGGCCGAACGCGTCGTTTACAAGCTTCACACCGTTTATATCTCCGACGATAATGGAAAGCGGCAGGTGGTCCGCATTGTCAAGGTTTCTTATTTTTTCCTCGATATATCTTCGGTTATATAATCCCGTAAGATGGTCCCGGTTGCTCAGCCTGACAAGCTCGGCTTCGGCTTCTTTTATTTCGGTGATATCGCTGAAATAGCCGAGATAGCGTTTTTCGGAAAGCTTGACGGCGTTAACGATCCACCATCTTGTCGAGCCGTCCGAATGGATATACCGGAAATCCTCGCGCATATTTTTTCCGCTCCTGACCAGGGAATCAAAGAAGGAGAGCATGGCGTCGAGAGACTCGGGCGCCGTAATGTCCCGGATGGTCATGTTCAGCAGTTGCTCTTTTGTGTAGCCGGTTATAACCGAGGCGGCTCTGTTCGCCTCCAGATATCTCCCGTTTTCATCGATAATGAAGACCGCGCTGGGGGCGTTTTCGATATAGCTGCTGTACTTCTGTTCGCTCTGTCGAAGCTCCTCTTCCGCTTTTCTTTGTTCGGTAATGTCTTTCAGAATAATGTGCGTTTGTTTGAATTTTCCGTCGGCATCATACGCGACCTTTCCCTCGAAATCGATCAACAGCGGCTTGCCGCTCTTATTCTGCATCTCCAGCTCGGTATGAGTTTCCCCCTGCGCTATAAAAAGCGAGAATTGCTCGTTGAATTCATTTATATAAGCCGGTGAAAGGAAGTCCCCGAGCCATCTTCCCAGAACCTCTTTTTTGGCGTACCCCAGCATGTCCAGCCATTTCTGATTGACGTCGATAATATTCCCGTCTATGTCCAGCGACTGATAACCGAGGGGGGCATTATCGAAAAAGGCCCGGAACCGCTCCTCTGACTGCTGCAGCTGGTCTTTTACCTTCTTGAGCTCCAGCTGATGCATGAGTAGGAGGCATAGAAGTATGGTCACGACAGGGTAAATAAGCAGGACCGGGCAGATGATCTTTTTTACGACCTCCAGGTTGTCGGGAGGGGGGAGGATGAGCATGCAGGCCAGCATCACGATATGGACGGTAATACCCATCGCGTAGATGTTCAGCCAGTGCCTCTTTTTGGCTCTCGGATAGAGCCAGCGCCGCCAGGCGCAGCCTATAAGGGCGCTTGTGACAATGACCGCGATACCGGAGAACATGCCGGCTCCGCCAATGCTTATCCTGTAGGCCGCGGCCACGATTACCGTTATAATGGTGGGGATCGGGCCGAATATCAGCGCCGTTACACTGATCAGGATCGACCGTGTATCATACACAACCCCCGGTTTCAGTGTAAAGGGCATCGACATGATGGCAAAACATATTACTGAGATCAGTACACCGGTCAATATCGGCTGCCAGCGGCGATATTTGGGCGGAAGGAAGTAAGTTGTCTCGTAGATAACGGACAAGGCCAAGAGAAGGGCGGCATTGATCAGTAAGTTAACGATTATACTTTGTCCCATGGGTACGCTCCCTCGACAGAATCGTATCTTTCCACCGCAACAGACAGCAGCCGGGTCATGCCGTGTTTTATGAAAACGCGGTTATTTCTATATACTATATAAATAAACGTTATCTGTCGTAATGTAGCGGCTCTCCGAATGATTCGTTTTGACAATACATCATTATACAGTACAGGGAATAAATTGTCATTAAATGAATGTTTGCGAAACTATTAAAATACAATAAAAATCGGGGTTTTTCGATGATGTTCGGTCGGACAGGGCGGCAAAATATGCGGAAAAGCGCAGTAAATATTGCGGGGCGCCGCGATCGGCGGCGTCCCGCTCATCATACGGTCCTGCCCGGGGTACGGTTGAGCCGGGTCACTTGGTTTATCCAAAAAACTGACACAGGTTTATTGCAATACGCTTCGCGGCCCGGACCCGGGGCCGCCCTCCGGGTATGTCACCGGTAGTTGTAGAAGCCGCAGGTGCTCCCCGAGGTCTTGCAGGCGCAGCACGGGCCGCTCTTTGAGAGCCCGAACAGCACGACCCCGGACACCGCTCCGAATATCGCCGCCACGTAGGGCCTGGAGCCGCCGTCGATGAAATACGAATACGCAAGCCCCGCAGCGAGCCCCACCGCTATGTATATCACCGGCTTCAGCCATTTTCTTGATCTTGTTTTGACCATAACGCGCGCCCCCTTTACAGTTCATTTGTAGTAATAATACGCCATATCGGGAGCCGCGTCCGTAACATGGTCACGCTTAAAAGGGAAGTAATGCAACATCATTTCAAAACGTATTTATTCCGGACCATCTATCGGATCGTACCGGTCAAGCTGACGGCAAAGTTCCCCCATATTATGGAAACCAAATAACAAAAGGTCCCGATGCATTGTCTGCATCGGGGCCTTGTCGGTTTTTGCAGCCGTCTCTTTTTCTGCGGGCCGCGCCGCTCGGCGGGCTGAGGCTGCTTCCTGTCAGGCTGAGCGCCCGGTCCTCTTCGGATCCCTATGATAAGGCGGACTGTCGGTGACGGTTTGTTCAACAGGTTCGTTGCCCGCCCGGCAAACCGAACTATACTTCCGTCATGCCAATAGATTCAATATCACACTCAAACTTCTTTTTGAGCTCCTTGAGAGTCTCGGGGTCTTCCAGTTTTTCGGGGAAATTGATCTTCAGTGATTCATAATCCTGAAGGAATGAAAACCAGTGCGTATTCGCATGTACCTGGTAAACTTCCGAATCTTCAAGCGCGACAACGCTGTGAGGCGCGTGCTCCGGGATGTTGACGATACTGGCTTTGCCCGCAACATATTTATTGTTGAAGATCGTAAACTCAACTTTGCCGTTTCTGACGTAGTACAGCTCCCTGCTGCTCGGATATTTTACCCATTTAGCTGTAAATCCTTTTTTCATTTCCGCGCAGATGCACTCGCAGACACCCCATTCTTCCCAGCGCGGAATGATGACCTTAACGGTTGCTCCGTCAAAGTGATACTCTGCTTTAGGTCTTTTGGGATTTTTAATGGCATTGACCGTCTCAGCCGGTACATCCTTGTAACACGGCCGTACGCGCTTGATGAAGTCTTTGCTCATGGTAGCCGCTCTGTAGTCCGGGTCATCTGCGGCTTCCGGCATGTATTCAAGGAAATCTTTCCTCTTCCGGCCAAACGTAAAAGCGTCAAGATCGTGGAAAAATCCTCTGAACTTGACAGATTCGATCTGGGCCATCGCATGCTGCTGGCCGGGCTGCAGATGCAGGATATCGCCCGGTTCAACAAGCACTCTGACACCATCCAGATACACGTACATAAGTCCGCTGTCGATAAAGAATGTCTCAAAGCCGCTGCGGTGTTCATGCGACATCTCGGAAGCTTCATCATATGTCTGGTTTGACGGCGTTTTGGCCATCACCGTGTCGGTGACATTGTACAGATAGTGCGGGCCCTCCCCGTCCTGTACCCAGCTCATCACTTCAACAAGTTCTCCGTTATCGCTGTATCTGTACTTGTCTGCGATGCCGCTGCCTTCATGGTCATCAAGATCTACCACAAATTTGTAATCCACGTGTACGCCTCCTTATTTTTTCTGGTTCTGAAAGTATAGGGCATAGTGCTGTTTTGTCTTGCATTGGTTCCGGGATCCGCCACCGACAGGTTTGCATATCACCTTCTCTTTTTGCTGTATTGTGAACGAATGTGCGGATTCACAAGCGCAAATGCGATATCTGTTATTAATATCATTATACTGAAGGTGATCGACATGTACAGTGTAACTCCCTGTAAAGCGGTCAGATCTCTCATAAATATCGACGAAAAGGAGTAGACACCGAGCCCCGGCAGGGAAAATATCCATTCGACGATGAAAACGCCGCTCAACGATATGCCGATTATGGTGCCGACCGTCAGGATAATGGGGATCAGGGCGTTCTTCAGGGCATGCCGGCATATGATCTTGCTTTCGGATTGTCCTTTGGCGCGAGCGGTCAATATGTAATCCTGCCTGAGCTCCTCCAGCATACTCGAGCGTGTCTGCCGCGCGATAGAAGCCGTACATCCGAGCGAAAGCGATACTATCGGCAGTATCCAGCCTTTCCAGTTCTCGATGCCGAAGACCGGCAGCCAGCGCAGCTTTACGCCGAAAATCTGAATGAGCGCGAGTGCGAACAAGAAATCCGGGATTGATATGAAGAGCAGTGAAGAGACAACGCAGAACCGGTCTTTCCACGTGTGACAGCGGGTCGCGGAGTAGATCCCGAGCGGCACACCGATAATGACCGCAAGTATTACGCTCAGCGTCACGATAAACAATGTGTACGGAAACCTTATGGCAATATCTCTGGCGACGGAATTGCCTGACGCCATAGAGCTCCCCAGATCTCCGGCCGCGGCGCGGAAGATAAATCTGAGGCCTTGCCCGAGCAGGGGCCGGCCGTCTCCGGCAGGTCCCACCGGCATACCCGGAGTAAAGCTGCAGATTATCAGAACGATCAGAGAAACGCCGAAAGCGATGGGAATAAGCCAGAGTATCCTCTTCAGAGCGAATCTTGCCATTATGTGCCTCTTATCTCTGTGCTAAGCTGCCCGGATATGTCCGGTCGTACCTTTTCCCGGCCGGTATAGCGCCTGAGCCCTATTGCAAAACATCTGTACGGCGGACGGGATGTTGTCTTGAAGCCGAAGGCAGCGCTGCGCCCGCATGGTGGGGCAATGGAATAATGAACTCTTCTTATTATACAGGAAATGGTCGGCTCAGACCAGATGCTTATGATGCGAATTTAAAATCCTGGATGCGTATCTGTTGTGAAGCCCTGTACAGGAAAGGCCCCTGCAGATCTTTCGAATAGGCTGTCGAGAATACCAAATTGCATATCGCCAGGCGCAGGCAGGCGTTTTCCCAAATCTGCATCAGCTCAGCCCGCCCGTTATAGACCAGATCGACTATTGCCTGCCTGTCGATGGCATAGCTGACCGCAAACCGTGCATCCTGGTTCTGAAAGATGGAGTTTTCCGTAATATTGAACCCCGCAGCCGCCCGGACTGCGGGGATCAAAAGCTTCATAGGAGTTAAATTAAACATATTGCTTGCGAATTAATGTTGAATTTTCGGCAGAATTGCGGTATTATTACATATATTTGAATACGCAGGGCCCGGGGCGTACGGCGGTCCGCATCCGCGTCTGTGACCGCCCGTAGGCAGAAAGAGAGGGAGGTACGTTCCCGCGGCAGCGTTTGGGAAGCAGTTACTATATTTGGGAGGTGCGAAAGTGAAAAAGAAATTCATAGCAGCGTTTGCCCTTATCCTGGTACTTGTTCTCACACTGGCTCCGTTCGCGTCGGCGGAGGCAGGCCCGAAGCCGAATAAACCGACCAATCTGGCGGGCACCACATCGGACGCCGGAGTCACGCTCACATGGACCGACAACTCGACCATCGAAGATGCGTACCTCATCTACCGCAAGCTCTCCACCGAAAGCTCCTGGACCTATATCGGCGCCACGGACGCAAACGTCACCACGTACGTTGACACGGACGTAGTCAAAGGAAATACATACGAATACAAAGTAAAAGCCTCCAACATTTTGATAAGCGGGGGAGACCTGCGGATATATACCTCCGACGATTCAAACATTGTCAGTGTGTTTGTGCCCCTGACCCTGATCATAATCCCTCCGATAGTGATCGGCACGGCGCCCGCGGCCCCGACGAATCTGTCGCTGCCGGCGGGATATACAGCCAAGCCCGACGCCGTGAGCCTGACGTGGACCGACAACGCCAATGACGAGGCCGGGTTCATCATCGAGCGCCGCCTCCCCGGCAGTTTCTGGCTGGAGCTGGACCGTGTGACCGCGAACGTTCAGATGTATGTGGACGATAGCGTGGCAGCGAACACCGCGTACGAATACAGGGTCTGCGCTTACAAGTACGCGCTGCTGAGCAACATTCTGAAATCCGATTACACGAACGTACTTACTGTGACCACGGCGGCCGCCCCGGTCGAGACCCCGGGCAATTACCCCGGCGCCAGCTCCTGGGCCGTGGCTGAGATCGACAAGGCGGTGAAAGCCGGGCTGACGACGCCCGATATACTCAGCAGCTTCCAGAAGAGCATCACGCGCGAGGAGTTCTGCGAGATAGTTGTCAAGCTGTATGAAGCTCTCTCAGGGAAGACGGCGGTGCCCGTCAACCCGAACCCCTTCACCGATACATCGAATCCCGAGATACTCAAAGCCTATAACCTCGGCATAGTGAACGGTATTGGCGGCGGCAAATTCGCGCCGAACAACAACGTCACCCGCCAGGAGATATGCGTGATGCTGCTCAGGTGCATCAAAGTCGTTCACCCCGGGGCGGATTATTCAACAGTCGGCGTCGGCCCCTTCTCAGACGAGAATCTGATCGCATCCTGGGCGATAGACGCAGTGCGCTATATGAATAAAGTCGGGATAATGAAGGGCGTCGGAGGCGGCGCGATCGACCCGTTGGGCAACACGACGCGCGAGCAGGCGATACTCCTCGTGTATCGGACCTACGAAGCCAACTGATCCCCCCCGGCAAACGCGATACGTAATTATAAAAAATCCCCCGGAGCACCGAGCGGTGCTCCGGGGGATCAGATTCTCGGGGGCGCTCCCCGTGCCGGGGTTCAGGACCCCTGTTTTTTCTTACGAGTATTCGAAGCAGGGCCTGGTAGCCGTCATCCTCCGGGTGGTCTCTGCCCACGTCGCTTGTGATTGTGCGGTATATGTCGCCGCAGGGCTCGAACGAATGCTGCTTTATCTCATCCAGCAGCTGTTGTATATAAGGAAGAGTCTCCTCGGTGGGTTTCCTGTAGTAGATGACGGCATAGGTCCCCTTGGGGATATAAGTGATAGCGTCGCCGGCCTGATTCTCCGTATCCTCGGTGAACATGTCCTCCGTCGCGAACAGGCCGGAGCATATGAGCTGCCCTTCCTTGTTTATCAGGTTATCGGTCTCGAAGAACTGCCCGATCCTGGTAATGCCCGTCTTCAGCCTGTAATCCCGCAGCAGGCTGACAAAGGCGTGCTCGTGCTCTCGGAAACAGACGGCGGGGCTCTCGTATTTCAGGATCCTTGTTTCCGCGAAAGGCAGAAACAGCGTCTTGTTCTGGGGCATCTCGCTGGCTTGCTTCATGCTCTCGATCTTCAGGTCGATAAAGCGTTTCAGCCGCGTATCCGATTGTATCCGGCTCTCAAGGAGCTTGCTGTAGTTTTCGAGGAAAGACCTGTACTCCGCGCCCCGCTGGATGTCCAGCTGGCGCTTGATGTCCTTCAGCGACAATCCGAGCTCCTTCAAGTGTATGATCAGGCGGAGCCTTTCGAACTGGTTCCAGCTGTAGTATCTGTAGCCTGTGGTATCGGATACTACCGCAGGCAAAAACAGGCCTATTTTTTCATAGAACCTGATCGTCTGGACCGAAATTTGGAATAGTTCGGAGATATCTCCGATACTGAACAGCTCATTTTTCATAATGACGCCCAGTTGACCGGTGCACACCCCACTTTCTGAACACGGGTAGAAGTCAGTCATGCCGGCAAAGCTCACAAAACACTGACACTATAATTGTGAGTGATGACAATTAAAAAACGCTAGACTCTATACTTACTATATATAATATAGTATTAATATCAGGAAGTCAAGCGAATTCTCGCTCTCCCCGGTCTATGAGGCGCTTGCTGCCGGCGCGGGAGCCCCGTACCCGTACCGGCCGAAAAGCGGCTGCGGGCGCCGGAGAGCGGCATCGCGAAGACGGCGTATCCCGATAAGCTCAGCAGTCAAAAAGGTGTAGAGAGTTGATGCCGTGAAAGCAATACCGGAGTAAAGAAGCCCGAAGGTGACCGGAGGTCAAAAGGCGGTCCGGATGTTCGCGCGGCGCGGCCCGTGAGAAGGCCCCCAACGCGACAGGGATCCCTCGTTAAGCCCGGGTCCCACGTCACAGTCAAGTCGGATCCAGCTCACAAGGAATACCAATGTTATGGAGGTAAAACAATGAAAGCCAGAAAGATCATATCGCTGCTCCTCGTCATAGCTCTGACTTTGACGCTCCTTGCAGCCTGCGCCAAAAAAGGCGGCGATCAGGGCGGCAATACCGACAAGCCCGACACCAGCGGCGCTCCGCAGACCGAGGAAAAGTACGCCGACTCCATCGAGATCGTAATCGACAACAATCCGATAGCCAACCTCGATCCCATCATCCCTGCAGCCCACGCCCCGGCTACATACTGGGTCCTGATCATGATCCATGACAGGCTTCTCGATTTTGCAGGCGACGGCGTGTTCACGCCCAGCCTTGCGACAAAATGGGAGACGGACGACTACAAGACTTACAAACTGACGCTGCGTGATGACGTGTATTTCCACAACGGAGAGAAGTTCACGGCGAACGACGTCGTTTTCACCGCCTACCGCAGCATCGAGGCGGTGGGCTCCCAGGCGTACGGCCTCTGGAACCCGGTTGACACCATAAAAGCGATAAGCGACACCGAGGTCGAGATAGTGCTCAAAGAAGTCAACGTCGACTTCCTGTTCAACCTCTCAAGGCCCATGGCCAGCATCCTCAATCAGAAGGCCTGCGAGGCCGACGTCGAGAAGGGCCCCTGGGTGGGGACCGGCGCATACAAAGTTGCGGACTTCCTTTCCAGCGACCACACGACGGTTGTCAGGAACGACGACTACTGGGGCACCCCCGGCATCACCAGGGAGATGACCTTCCGTTACGTCCCCGAGACCAGCACCCGCACGATCATGATGCAGAACCGCGAGTGCCAGATATCCTTCGGCGTCGGCAACGAGGACCTCTCGCTGTTTGAGGAGGACCCGTCCTTCGTCGTGTACCCGCAATACGTCAACAACCCCCAGGGCTTCGCCTTCAATATGAATGACCCCATAACCGGCGATCTCAACTTCAGACTGGCGTTCATATACGGGATCGACAGGGAAGAGATAGCCATCGTAGCCCGCGGAGACTGGGCCGCCGCGCCGACAGAGGGCACGCTCTGGGGCCTCAAGACGGAGTTTCGCAACAGCGACATACCCGTGATCCCCTACGACCCCGATAAGGCGGCCGAGTATCTCAGCAAATCCTCATATAACGGACAGACCGTCGAGATAGCCGTCGGTAACCCGACAAACGTCCTGGCGGCCGAGACGATCCAGAGACAGCTCGAGAAGATCGGCATCAAGATCGAGATTAAGGTCATGGACCCCGCCAGCCTGAACGCATATAACGCCTATGACAACAACCAGTCCCAGGTCAGCGCGCCCAGCATGGCTTTCTCACTGAGCGCGGCTGCGGCCAACAACCTCTTCTATCCGGGCGGAGCGAACAACAGGGCCTCCTACAACAACCCCGAGGTCACCGAGCTGC
>Ga0123335_1004471_pt1 | contig 18104 bp, 16 predicted proteins | sample BiotimSIPDNA_2_FD_89707 | JGI IMG/M metagenome (GOLD analysis project Ga0123335, IMG submission 89707) | Anaerobic biogas reactor microbial communites from Washington, USA - Biogas_R2 time_0 SIP DNA | ecosystem: Engineered > Bioreactor > Anaerobic > Unclassified | place: Washington, USA...
ACCGGCAATCAGTTCTTCGTCAACACGTTTTCGATTGAGGAGTATGCCGCCGCGCTGCCCGTGAGGTTACCAGTGGCGCTGGTTCTGCCCGTCGATCGGCGATTGGAGATGGCCTATTGGCTCTATTGGCGCATCTACGAGATGAAGCTCGGCGTCGCCGATTTCCACGATCTGTTCGGCGAGGACCTGGATGCGGTCTACGGCCGCTCGCTGAAAATGCTCACTCGCATGGGCATGATGGAGCGTACAAACGGCTGCTACCGGGTGACGGAAGGCGCGGCCTATTGGGTCCATCGCTTCCAGAACGAGTATTCGCTCAACTACATCAATCGGCTTTGGGGGCGATGCCGGCAGGATGCGTGGCCGCCGGAGGTGATGCTGTGACATTACTCCCCAGTGGTTTCCCTGGCCGAAAAGCGGCCTATTTCCTCCGCGTTGCGGCGGGTTTGGCCCGGAAGCGGCCGATTCCAGTCGTTGGCGGCATTTCGGTGACGGATGTCTGCAACCTCGACTGTGCCCACTGCTGGCGCAAGAATCAGGGCATGGGCCATGTGCCATTCGAGCAGGTGAGAGAGACTCTCCATACCCTGTATGGGATGGGTGCCCGGTATCTGTACATCCAAGGCGGCGAACCGTTCACCTGGCAGGATGGGAACCGGCGGTTGGATTGTATCGTCGAGGAGGCCAAACAGGTTGGCTTCTTCCATGTCGCGGTTTGCACCAACGGGACATTTCCCCTTGAGGCTGCACCAGACTCATTTTCGGTAAGCCTGGAAGGACGCCCCGGATCGCACGATCTTATCCGCAGCGGCTCCTTCGAGAGCGTAGCCGCCAACCTGGAGGCGAGTTCCCATGCGAACATCTTCGCCAATGTGACCCTGAACAAGCACAATTGCGGGGACTTGTCATTCCTGGCATCTTTCGTGATGTCTTCCACAAAACTGCGCGGTATGCTGGTCAATTTCCACATTCCCTACCCCGGCGTGGAACATTTAGCCTTGACCATGCCTCAGCGAAGCGCCCTAGCGCAGGAGGCCGTTGAACTTAAACGTCGCGGCTATCCCATCCTCAATACCTACAGCGGACTGCGAGCGCTGGGGCGCAACGATTGGAAACGCCCCCTCGATCTCTCCGTGGTGCGCGATTGCCGCACGTTCTATTCCTGCTGCCGCGCTCGTGGAAATGACAAGATTTGCCGCGAATGTGGATATGCCGGCTGGGCGGAACTTGCCCAGGTTTTCGCGTGGGACATCGGGAGCGTTATCGACGTGCTTCGTAAACTCCACCGACGGCCGAGATCATGTGTCTGAATCACGATGCCACAACGGACACGGCTACACGACCTCGGGTCGGCTTCGTGGTCATCGACGACGGGCTCTACACGCACCGCTGGGTAGCGCCTCTGATAAACCGGCACGAATATGAGACAGTCTGCGTTGCCTGCTTGAGTCCCTATTGGGCCGTGGACTTCAATTTGCGCGGCGCGAGAGGATTATGGCCGGTTGTCCGATCGAGACTCGCGTACTACGGCCCTGCGGCGACCGTGCGATTCGCCTGCAACGCGGCTGGAACCGTGCTTGGCGGTTTGCGATTTCGCATGGGGCTCGGCGGCGCGCCGGGCAGCGCGGCTGCCGCCGCACATGCTGAAGGTATCCGGGTGTTGCGACCTCGGGGAAGCGATCTGAATGACGTGGGATTTCGCGCATCGTTGGAAGTTCTTCGGCCCGATCTACTTGTGTGTGCATTCTCTCAAAAAGCCGACAAGGCTTTTCTGGTTCTTCCACGGCTGGGCTGTCTGAACGTCCACTTTTCCATGCTGCCCCAACACCGTGGACGCGAACCGTTGTTTCATGCCATGCTTGCCGGCCGGGGAGCGGGTGTGTCGGTGCATTGGATGACGCCTGAATTAGATGCCGGCCTTGTGCTATTTCAAGATCCCTTGGAAACGGCCGGGTGTCGTTCCCTCCACCGGCTCATTCTGGCTGCGTGCAATCTGGCGAAACGGGTCGTCCCTGCGGCAGTCGAAAAGGCTTGCGCCAGCAAAGCCGCCGAAGTCAACACCTGTCCTGCAACATCCTTGGTAGGCTGGCCTTCATCAGAAGATGTTTATCGGTTCAAGGCGAGAGGTCTTCGTTTCATATAGACGGATTGGAGACAATTTCACCAATGCGCGTAATGTCGATTCTCATAGTAGTTGTCGAAGGACACCACGTTCACCGCGACGGCCATTGAAGTCGCCCTCCTTTGCGAGGATGTTGCCCTCGGCCACAATGGGGCGAGCATTCGCCAACTGCCGCCTTTTCGTACAGAATTCATGCAGACCCCTATCTTCTCTATTGTGTTGTTCGTTCTGGCCGCGTTGTTGGGCGCAGTGGGCAAGTTCCTGTACAAGTCCGGTGCCGAACGGACGACAGACTCGTGGTTGAGCTATCTGGTGAATCCGCAGTTGTTTGCCGGTATCGTGTGCTATGTGCTAGTGATGGTGTTTTTTGTCGGTGCTTTCAAGCGGGGCGGGGCGATGAGCGTACTGTATCCCGTCTACGCGACCACGTTTGTCTGGGCGGCGATTATCGCTTGGTTGGCCTTTCCATGAGCCGATTCGTATGGTGAACGTAGCCGGCATGGTGCTGTTGGTTGCTGGGATGTGCCTGATGGGCATGGGGAAGTAGCTATGAGCACGCAGAGTTTAGAAACCCGAGCGACGCCCAATAGCTTCGCGCGATCGCGCGGCGTCGAAAGCCGTCGCCCACGGGTTGGCCATGCGCGGCGCATCACCCAACGTGATCTCGTTGGTGGGCATGATCGCGGGCCTCGGGGTTGGTGCAGCGGTGGCAGCCACGGCTTCGGTCCCCGGCCCGATTCTGAACCGGCTATGTTTTGCCGCAGCCGCAGTGCTGATTCAACTCCGTCTGCTGGCCAATATGCTCGATGGCATGGGGGCTGATGCTTGTTATTATAGGCGAACTATGGACCGCCGGTCGGCGACTATGGCGGATTGCCCGGCACCTCCGGGAACCGTCCTCATAACATTTGCTTGCATCGGCGATTTGCACACCTGCCCGATGAGCGACGGCCCGAAGCCGCACGTAGGCGGGCCGGTGGCCATGGGGTGCGGAAACGTGTTTATCGCCGGCATGCCGGCCGCCCGCGTCAGCGACACGACCACCTGCGCCGGCCCGCCCGACGGCCTCGCGATGGGTTCGCAGACGGTCATGATCGCCGGCATACCCGCCGCGCGCATTGGAGACAGCACAATGCATGGCGGGGTGGTGACGGCCGACTGGACCGACATACACACCGGCACGGATGGAGACAGCACGATGCATGACGGAGTGGTGACGGCGGGATGTCCGCAAGTTATTATCGACTAAATAGATTGCACGATATTGGGAGCAAGCAATCCGTTTAGCCCCGGCATCCACACCGGGAGGAAATGGCATGTTTATCGTGACTCAAGCATCAATATTGGGTGCAGACCCCTGCCGGCTTGCCCGGCAGGTGAATCAGATTGGGGGGCTAATGTCGGGAAGCTGAGAGGTTTTCAGACCCCTGCCGGCTTGCCCGGCAGGGGTCGCCCCGCAGCAGCCAATAATGATGCCACTGTGTCAGAAAATGGCATGTTTATCGTGACGTAAAGAGTGCACTCTGCGTTAATCCGGGCTTAAAGCATTATTCCTCTGAAAATTGGGCCGCCTCTTCTGCTACAATCAACAACGAAGTGTTCTAATGTATAGTATACGGCGCGGAGAGGTATCAATGCACGACTCAAAAACACCCGAAACTCGCAGAGCCTTCCCAGCAATAACCGACGCCGCCCGAACCGAGGATGCCCCCACGTTGCGCCGTCTACGCCTTTTACCTAAACGTCCGGGGCCGGTTAAAATGGAAATCCGCAATCCTGATGACCAACTCCCGAACAACGCCAAAACCGGTTGCATCTTGCCATTTTTGTCCCGTATGCGGCAAGATTCCGTATTTACGTTGGTCGTGAAGGCTTATGCGAAAATTGGGGGAGTTCTTCCTATGCCGCCGGCGAATCCGACTCGCCGAGCGCGCGGACGTATTCCGCGCCGATGAACAGAATATTGCACGCGATGTAGATCCAGAGCATAACGGCGATCATCGAGCCGACGACGCCGTAGGCGGTGTAGGTTTTTCCGACGACGACGAAGGCGAGCATTCTTCGGGCGGTTTCCCAGAGCAGTGCGGCCAGCAATCCGCCGCATGCCGCGTGCGCCCAGCGAATTTTGGCCTTCGGCAGCGCCTTGTAGATGACCGAGAAGAACAGGCAATAAAGCGAGATGCTCAGCCCGGTTTCGGAAAGACTCCAGGCCAAATCGCCGCCGGGCAGCCAGGGCATGCCGGCGCGGATTGCCGGAATTGCCATGCCGGCGGCAAAAGCCGTCAGCACCAACGAGCCGGACCCCAACAGGATCAAAAACGCTCGCAAACGATAATATAACGCGCCGAGAATAGCCGCGATTACGCCTGGCGAACCGGAGTCGGGCCGCCGCCAGATGCGATCGAAGGCGTATTCGATCTGGGTGAAAACGCCGATGGCGGCCAAGAGCAAAAAGGCCAGTGCGACCGGCCCGCCGACCGCCGCCCGGGCGCTGATCTGGCCGAGCACGTCGCCGACGTGTCCGGCCATTGCCTCCGAGGAGTTCCGCGCGACCAAGTCGAGGAGTTGTTCCCGGGCGTTTTGCGCTCCGCTGGAAAATCGCAGGGCGAATCCCAACGCCGAAATCAACAGCAACAGCAAAGGCAAGAGCGCGAAGACGCCGTAATACGACACGGCCGCCGCCAGCGTCGAACAGTTGTCGTTGTGCCAGTTTTTTGCCGCCTTGCTTAGCCGCAGCCAGAAAGTCTTTCCGGGGAACTTGTGCATGGCGGCGCCGTGCTATGCGCCCGGAGGCGCTGGTTCTTCCTTGAGTTTGAACTCGTCTCCGCTCAGGTCGAATCCCCTTCCTTTACCTGCGGCCGGTTCGTTTTCATCCAGCGGCTTGGCCACGGTCAGATTCGGCTGCGGCTCGGCGGCCGGCTGCGGTTGCGGGATGCTGGGGCGCTTCATAAAGGCCGTCCAGGTCATTATCCCTTTGGGGTCTTTGTGATGTATAATGGTGACAAGCTCCCAGCCTTGCTGACCGAGATCGTTGAGCGTTTTAACGAGCGTCGGCTCGGTTTTGCGGCTCTCGAAGCAGAATTCCCATTTTTGTTGGGCCTTGATCGTGACGACTTTAGTCATGTTGCTGAACCTCCAGTGAAAAGTGGGGATGACCCATTCTCCCCCATCCGCCGCGGATAGTCAAGCAGCAACGGCGGCTTCTTCTCAGCGGGTCGATTGCGCCGGCATCGGCCGCCGGGCGGTAATCGCCGGGGTGCGCGCGTCGATCTCGGCCAGGTGTTCGAGGAGAATGCGGCGCACTTCCCTCACTGCGGCCGGATGGGAATGGATCGTGCTATGGTCGGCGGGAACCGTGATTTGCGAAACCGCGTCGTCGAGTTGTGCGCTTTTTCGCGGCACCACTCCGTCTCCCTCGCCGATGAAGTTCAGCAGGAACCAGGGCTGGCCGGGCATCACGCCGACGATATTGTGATACGTCACCCACGGCGCCCGGCGGTCGCTCAGCATGACCGGAAAGATGGGCGCGGCGGGGTCCAGCGAGTCGATGCTGGTGTCGATTCGCAGCAGCGAGTCTCCGGCGAATACTCCGTGGTTTTCGCGGAACAGCTTCTGCTGGCTGTTGAGCAATTTTCGCGGCAGGAAAATCAGCTTGCTCAGCAGCCATTGCGTGGTTTGATTGGAAAAGCGGCTTCCCCGATAGGGCGTGGCAATGCTGACCACGCGGCTGATCGACGGGTTCGGCTCGAAGTAGAACGTGCGGCCGAGTTCGCGGCGCAATTCGGGATCGGCCTTGATTTCCTCCAAGGGGCGGTTGCTGACCAGACGCCAAAAATCGTCGCCGCTGGATAGCGTTTGCAGGCGCGAGACCAGCCCGCCCATGCTGTGTCCGATCAGCACCATCCGATCGAGCGCCGGTTCTTGACGGCGGGGGTCGAGTTGCCGCCTCATTTCGGCGAGGTCTTTTCGCAGTTCCGCGGCGGTTTCCCAGAACGGCTGGCCCGTCGGATAGAGATAGAACCAAAACTGGTATCGGTTCCGGAGTTCCGGCCGGCTTCGCAGGTCGTTGAACATTTCCATCCAGGTCATCGGGCTGGACCAGAGTCCGTGGACCATAACCACCGGAATCTTGCCCTGCTCGTAGGGTTGCGTCATGTACAGGCCCATGATCGGCGCGGGCCGGTCGGGGCGATATTGCAGCAGCGCTTCGGGCCGCAACAACCCCAGCGTGGCGAGCGCGTCCAACTCGGGCCGCGAGAGATAATAGGCCAGCGGCGTGGTCAGGTCGAACTCCAACGGCACCCGCCGTCCGGCAACCATCGTTTCATCTCTGGAAAGCGGATCGTACAACTCCAGCAGGCATTGTTTTCGGGCGGCGTCAATGCCGGTCGCGGGATCGACGTCGCCCACCGGGCGGAGAAAGGCCGTCACCGGAAAGCTCAACCCAGGCGGATGGTATTTTTCGGTCGGCGAGTTCTTTGGTCCTGGGCGGCGCACGGCGATCAGCGGCACGCCCAGTCCGTGCCGGACGTAATGATTCTTCAAGCCCGTCACCTCGAAGTCGGAGACGAACTCGAACCGTGCGAAATCATCGGGCCGCCAGGTATTCCGCCCGCCGGCCAACATGCAGTTTACGTCCCACTCGCCCGACGCCGTGGTGATCGTCGTGGCCAGACCGGGCAGCAGCGCCTTCTCGGCGCAGACGATTCGCAGCGCCGATTCGAGCGCGCCGTTGTACAGGTCGCAGGCGTAGCGATATTGCGGATCGAATGGGTTCCGCGTGCCGTAATAGCGCGGATCGAAGAGGTAATCGTAGGCGTGCAGCACCGAGGCGTAATAGAGGTCCAAGGCGATTTGCTTGTCGTATCGCTCGGCCTTCTTGCCGCCCAAGAAAGCCAGCTCCGACATGGCATGGACGAGTTCGGCCGAAGGCTCGGCGTCGTTTATCGTTTGCATCTTCGACAGCAGCGGGCGCAGGTCGCCGGTCAGGTCTTCGTCGCCGAGATTATATATCCGCAGCAGTTGGATCGTTCGTTGGCTGGGCCTCGGCCCGCTGAACGAAGCCAGATTGAGCTGTTCGATGAGCGGACTTTTCGGCGTCGAGCGGAGGGCGATTTTCTGCGACGCGCAGCCGCCGACCGACGCAACCAACGCCGCCAGCGCGAATACAATCGCCACGGCTCCCGTCCGGGCGTAAAACCACGGCCGATTCCTCGCCGCGCCGATACCATCGGCGCGGAACGCCATCCTTGCACATGCGCACCTTTCCATAAGGGGCGAAGAATAGTGTGCCAGCCCCCCAAAAGTCAAGAGGAATCGGGCGGATATCCGCCCCGGCACGCGGCTTGGGACATACTACCCAATAAGTAGGACTACGAGCCGTTTCGGTCCGTGGACGCCGAGGATCAGAATCTTCTCGATGTCGGCCGTGCGGCTTGGACCGGTGACGATGACGAACTCGCCGGTCAGCGATTGCTCGGACGCTCGGGCGACGACCGACGGCCAAGCGGCAGGCAGATGTTCGGCCAATTGGCCAACTCGGGCGATCACCACGCACGCCGGAGGCAGATAACATAGCAGACGGTCTTGGGCCGTGGGACAGGAAATCAAGCAAGAGCCGGTGTCGGCCAGCAGGGCGTCGGCCTCGATCACCGATGCGGAATAGTCGGCGATTCGACGCGGCTGCCAATCCGCCGCGGCCCATTCGATCGCGTCGGGCGGCAATCCGCCGGCGGCGTCGCGGACCATCGGCCGGTCCATTCCGCACAGCGACTTCCACTCAGATTCCTTTGCCAACTCGGCCAATCGTCGTTGGGCGTCCTCAACCGACGCGCAGCGAATCACCTCGCCGTGGACGAGGGTCAGTTCTTCGGTGAACCGATCGGCCATTTCCGCCGGCGCGGGATTCTCGCGCGGCCAGACCTCGGCCGGCTCCGGTTTGTCGGCCGGACGCGATTTCGACAGTTCAGTTCGTAGACGTTGCAGGATTGTGTCGCGACTGCTCATGATATAGTTTCGCAGTGTAAATCCAATAGTAATGTTTGGTTGTGTTTTCGCTTAATTCCATGATTGTGGCTTTGAACGTCCGTCGGGAAGTTGAATACCAAAGCCTCGACAACCGTTCGGCGATTTTCCAGTTTTGCGCCGGAATGATAAAAGTGATCCCGAGTGACGACATTGAATCGGCTCCACAAGGAATCGACGAATTGATTGTGGCGATAATCGTTGTGGTGCCATGTGGATAAGATGAACTTCGCCGGCGTGGAAGAGAGCAGCTCAAAAAGCAACCGCTCGTCGTCTTCCGTCCATCCGCTGTAGTAATCGACGTATCTTCCGATATAAGGCGGATCGCAATAGATGATGTCGTCTTTCGTGGCTTGTACTATCACTTTCTCGAATGTTTCAACCGCGAACTCCCACGCCGGTTGGATGACATCAGAGACATCCCGAACCTGATTTACAATCTTTGTTATGTACGATCTTGAGAATCGCTGGGGTTTTTGACAAAAAGGTATGTTCCATTTACCGTTGCGGTTGAACCGCATCATGCCGTTAAAACCGGCGCGTGAAAGAAAGAGCAGGTCAAGGGGATCGTAGCTCGTATTGAAGCGATCTCGGATCGCGCGAAAATGCACATATCCATTTTCCGGCGATTTTTCCAAAAGGCTTCCTTCATGCACCAAGTATTCGCGGACCCGATTCGGCGTGATTTCCCGTTGTTTGACCGCTTCGTAAAACCGGATAATGTGAGGATTGATTTCGCCAAGCAGGGCCTTTGGACAGCCGGAGTTGAAGGCCACCACGCCCGTGCCGAGAAACGGCTCGATCCATCGGCCGCTCACCGCGGGGGCTAACGATTTAATCCAAGGCACTAATTTAGTCTTGATGCCTTGGCTCTTGATTGGTGGCACAATGACCCGCATTATATGGATTTCCTCTTTTTGGTTTTCATTCGCACGAGTTTGCGCTTTCCGGCTCCCTTGAACTCCAAAAAGTCCTCGATGGATTGGATGGGAACCGCTTTTCCATCTTTCATCTTCGTCGCGACGCCGTGGTTCATCCAGTATTCATCGAACCATTTTTCGCCCAGATTCGCAAAAACGCCGTTTCCGGCCAGAATGTCGTCGATGTATGTAATTGATCCGATGTTCGCCGTATTGCCCGATCCTTGCTTGTCGCTGGCAAGTTGCCATTTTTCGCAAACAAAAAACTGAAAATCCTTGACGACCGAAGCGATTGATTTCAGGCTATCGACCGTGGCCGATCGGTAGCGCCGAGTGGGCTTGGCGTTTTTCCCCTCGCTCAGTTCGGCCACCCTGATGATTTCAGTTTCATCCAGATCCCGGCCATCGGCGCGAGTGTATATGATCCCCAAGCAGAAATGTCCGACATAGTCGGAATAGGGGAACTGAATGTTTTTTGTCGAGGTTCGATTCTTGAAGTAAGCTCCGTGGCTTCCGAGCGTGAATCCGTTTACATGTCCTGGATAAATCGGGTCGCGATAAGTGGTTTTGATGTCCACGGCGAATTTAATCGCCGGATTGCTTTTCTTAACGAAACTTAAGTCCGGATACCAATTTTGGTGTTCGGCTAGAACGATCGAGAATCCTGCCTTTTCAGCAAAATGCAAAATTCGCGGAAACAGGTGTATTTCCAGTATTTTTGAGACAATCTTCGTGTCCGAACTGATTGTGTAGACGTTCTTGAACACGTCGATGAAGCCTTTGACCGTCCATTGGCCGTCTTTTGTGGAAACATATTCCGACAAATCAAAGGCAAACGCCTTAATGGCGTGTTCGAAAGCCGATTTTTCAGCGGTTAATTTTTTGGTGGATAATTTCACGTTATTTCTCGTAATTATGCTTGTTTTTTTGCCACCAATGTCGAAAATCGGGTCCGGGGACTTCGGGCAGTTCTCGGCCGCGGGTCCAGGCGCCCAACTTGCCGGGGTGCCAGGGCAGGAACCGCGCCAGGCGAACGCCGATTCGCACGCCGGTCATGGTCAGTTTGTATCGCAGGGGTCCGCCCATCATAAACGCGAAACCGACCCAGGTGAGCCGTTCGGTCCAGGACCGCATCGGCGACGGTTCGTTTACTGCACGGTAGCGGAGGTGTACTAGTTGGTGTGGGATGTCGATTTTCACGGGGCAGACCTCGCCGCACGCCCCGCACAGCGACGAGGCGAAGGGCAGCTTTCCCGCCGTCTTCAGCCCGAGCAACTGCGGCGTGAGGATCGAACCGATCGGACCGGGATAGACCCAGCCGTAGGCCCAGCCGCCGGCGTGGCGATAGACCGGGCAGTTGTTGATGCACGCCCCGCAGCGGATGCAGTAAAGCGCCGCCCGCGCGGCCGGGTCCAGGAGCACCTTGCTCCGCCCGTTGTCGATGATAATTACGTACAGTTTCCGGCCCGGCACGGGGCCGTGGATCAGATGCGTGTAGCTGGTCAGCTTTTGGCCCGTGCCGCTGCGGGGGAGCAAATTGAGGAACAGCGGCAGGTCTTCCAATCGCGGCAGCACTTTCTCGATGCCCACCACGGCGACATGGACCGGCGGCGTGGCGGTCGAGAGGCCGGCGTTTCCCTCGTTTTCGATCACCACGGCCGTGCCGGTGTCGGCGATGGCGAAGTTGCATCCGGACACGCCCATGTCGGCTTGCAGATATTCCTCGCGGAGATGACGCCGGGCGATGTCGGTCAGCGCGTTGTGTTCCTCGGAGTAAGGCTCGCCGAGTTTTTCCGTGAATAGATGGCCCACGTCGGCGGCCGACATGTGGATGGCCGGCGTGACGATATGCACCGGACGCTGGCCGGCAAGCTGGACGATGTATTCGCCCAGGTCGGTCTCAACCGCGCGGATGCCTTCCTCCTCCAGCACGCGGTTCAACTCCATCTCTTCGGTGACCATCGACTTTGACTTGACCACGCTTTTGACGTTGTGTTCGCGGGCGATCCGCAGCACATGTTCGTTGGCCTCGGCCGCGTCCTTGGCCCAAAGCACGATGGCCCCGCGCGCGGAGATGTTCCGCTCGAACTCGGCCAGCAGTTTATCGAGATTGGCGATTGCATATTGTTTGACACGATGGGCCGCCTCGCGCCAGTCCTGAAAGTACGGGACCGAGTCGGTCACGGCCCGATTCGATTTGCTCGACCGATCGGCGTTAATACCCAACGACGCGGGGGCGTCCGGTTCGTACAGCCCCTTGGTCTTTTCGGTGAGGAATTCAGCGCCGTCGAGGTGGTGTTGTGTGGTCATAGTATATGCAATTTAGACAGTGAACATTGTATTTTAACGCATCGTGGAATCCATCTCGGGTGACGAACTTGCCTTGATCCCAATTTTATTGGCGATTTTATTTGCCACAATCTCAAAGTCCTTGTATGCCTCATTAACGGCGTAGGTATGTGCTCCAATCGCACCGTCAGCGGCTTTCAGAAAAAACATAGGCTTACGAACTTCTTGTGCCAACGGCATCAGACTACGATAGTCTTTTAGTTTGGCAATGCAATTAGGATCGTTGTCCACAGTTGCGCCCGCAACCGGATCACATTGCATCACGGCTTCCGCGTAAGTCGATGGCATTTTGGCCATCCAACGTTCAAATGCTTTTACAGGACGATCAAGGCGAATAGAATGGCGAAGAACCATGTAGCCGATCGGCTGAATAGTTCCTCTCGGCAATGGCAACTCCTTTATTGGATTCTCGCCTAGTCGTTTAATCCATCCATCTCTCCATGTTCGGAGCGCGGGCCCAAGATTCCGAAGTCCCTGTAGAGAGAAAAGGTCCGGTCCGAGAGGAATAACAACGAAGTCAGAAGCAATAAGCGCAACCCGGTTGATCGCTCCAAGATTCGGACCGAGGTCAAGGAGAATCATATCGGCTTCACGTTTTTCGCCTGCTTTTTGGACAAGTCGCCAAAAAGCGGATGTAATGCGAAAAGCCCTCTCTTCGCCCGCTAAACACTTTGGCCAGACTTCGGACAAATCGTCTTCAAACGTGGAAAGCGCCATGTCGCCAAGAATCAATCCCAGGCGATCATGAATGTTTTCCACATGAACATCGTAAATATCACTGGTGCCTCTTTTCAGCGGTTGCACAGCGCCAAACACGGTAAGAGGCCTTTCATCGCAGGACATTACCTCTTCAAGACGGTCTTCGTCAAGAAATGACGCAGTGAGGTTGCACTGCGGATCGAGATCAGCGGCGATGACGCGAAATCCGCGTTCGGAGAACATCCAAGCAAGGTGGTAGACCATCGAGGTCTTGCCGACGCCGCCCTTGTTGTTGAAGAATGCGATAACCGGGATGCTCATAATCGCCTCCTGATGATGGCCGCGATACAGGAATCTTCAACCTGAAACTCCAACTCGGGATTGCCGTTTTTTTCGAGTTCACGGCGAGCCGTGGCGATGCCGAATCCAAATCGCTGGACATAGCCGAGGTCTTTCATGGCGGCCGCAAGATTGGGGTTGCGGTAGTCATAAGCGCCGGGTTTGCCGAAGTTTTCCTTCGTGACCTGTCCAAAAGGACCGCCGGGATTCTGTATTTCCACGCGATCGCTAAACCAATACAGTCTTACGGGAGCATTTGTATTTTCGTAAGAACGATGCAAAATCGCGTTTCGGACTATTTGCTGTAATGCGACAAGCGGATAATCGGGGCTTTGAACCTCGACTCGCTCGGAAGTGAAATCGACGGAAGTCTGGTTGTTTGCTTTGAGCAGGTCTTCGATTTCGTTGAGCAAATCAGGCAAAGCGCCGTTAATTTCTCGCGAATCCTTGATCGGATCCCCCAATTCTTTTCCGTCAATTCTTAGGAACTGGACATAGGCGCATGGAATCCAATCCGTCGGTGTTTTGCCGACGGCGAGAATCCCCAATACCGTCGGACATACAGTGTCGCCTGGATGCGCGAACCTCAAGGCAAGAAGCTGATGTTCCACTGAACGTTGATTTTGGTCCAGAACTTCGACTGAAACGGAAGAGGGTAAATAGGTGCGTTGAAACAATAGATCGTCAAGGTCGCTGAGACTAGCGGATATAACGGGACGAATGTCCGTTGGCAAGTCCAGAAATCGTCGCTTTTCGTTGAGGCGTCGCTCGTCATCCGGATTCGCGACACCACGACGCGGCCCGGAGCGAATCCAAACGGTCCCCTTGACTCTCACCGGCGGCGCGGAGGATGGATGTACAAACACAACCGCCACGTCCATGCCTTTTAATCGCCTTTTCTGCACATCCAACGATGGAAGCGGTATAATATTCCCGTCACCTCGCATGGCGGCGAGGTTTTGGAGCAACTGATCGGTAATCGATACCCCGATCGGAGTTCCTTCATCCGTCACGCCCACAAACAACACGCCAACTTGCCGATGGTCCGGCAAATCGTTGGCAAATGCGCATACTGCTTGACGGAACTTTTCACCATTTGTGGTTGACTCAGTTCGTTCCACGCGATCAGATTCCAAGTCATCGAGCAGTTCTTCAAGTTCTGCGTCGGTCATGACTATTTACCTTAATATGCTTATGTAAGCCTAGTATATTTTGTTTAATCACACCCGCAAAGACAGAATCTCCTCGACATCCTTTTTTGCCAAATCCTGATGCTCGCCCAACGGCACTCGTCGTTTTTCCAATCGCTCGGCAACGATCCCGACGGCGCTGGCGGGGATGTCGTAGTCGGACAGCCGAGTGGCGACTCCGAGGGAACGGAAAAACTCTTCCGTCCGCTCGATGGCGTGGTCGATCCGTGCGTCTTCGTCGCCGTCGCGGATGCCCCAGACGCGTTCGCCGTATTGGAGCAGTTTCGCCCGCTTGCGATCGATCTGTTGTTGCATCATTCCGGGCAGGATGATGGCCAGCGATTGAGCATGGTCGATGCCGTAGAGCGCGGTCAACTCGTGGCCGATGGCGTGCGTGGCCCAATCTTGCGGCACGCCGCAGCCGATCAGCCCGTTCAGGGCCTGCGTCGCGCACCACATCAGACTCGCCCGAACGACGTAGTTCCACGGCTCGGCCAGCGCCTTCGGGCCTTCCTCGACGAGCGTCAGCAGGATCGCCTCGGCCTGTCGGTCCTGCAACGGGGCATCGGCCGGATAGGTCAGGTATTGCTCCATCACGTGGACGAACGCATCGACCACGCCGTTGGCCGTCTGCCGCGGCGGCAGGGTGAAAGTCGTCTCGGGATCGAGGATCGAAAACCGGGGGAACAAGTGCGACGAGCGAACGGCCAGCTTGTCTTTCGTCGCCTCGCGGGTAATAACCGCTCCGCCGTTCATCTCCGATCCGGTCGCCGGCAAGGTCATCACGCAGCCGATCGGCAGCGCGTCAGCCGGGACGCGGGCGGGGTTGAACATCATGTCCCACGGGTCTTTGCCCTTGTAGACCGAAGCGGCGGCAATGAACTTCGTCCCATCCAGCACCGATCCGCCGCCGATGGCGAGCAGGAAATCGAACCCCTCGGCCCGCACCCGCTCGACGGCCTTCATGCACGTTTCGTAGCGGGGGTTCGGCTCGATGCCGGCGAACTCGGCCGGCGGATTTTTCTTCAGCGCCGCGACGACCTGATCGTATACGCCGTTCCGCTTGATCGACCCGCCGCCGTAGGTCAGCAGGATTTTTGCTCCGGCGGGGACCAGCCGCGGCAACTGGGCAATCGACCTGCGGCCGAAGACGATCTTGACGGGATTGTAGTAGGTGAAGTTGTCCATGACAATAAAAAATGTCGAATGACGGAATTCAAATGACGATTGAATGACGAATGACGAAATTCAAATGACGAAGAGGCGTTGCCGGCGAAAAGCGTTGGTGTCGTATTTTCGTCATTTGAATTCCGTCATTCATTCGTCATTTGACTTTCGACATTCGTCATTCCCCCTCTTCCCATCCGCTCACCAGCACCTCGGCGATGTGCATGATGCGGATGTGTTTGGTTTCCGGTTTGCGTCGCATGATTCCGCCGATGTGCATCAGGCAACTGACGTCGTTGCTCGCCACCACGTCGGCGCCGCTGCGGACGATGTTCGCCACCTTCGTTTCGCCCATCGCCAGCGAGGTGCCGGGCATTTTCACGCTGAAGGTGCCGCCGAAACCGCAGCACTCCTCCATGTCGGGCAGGGGGCAATAATCCAACTCCCTCACGCTTTCCAGCAGCCGCTGGGGCGGGCCGGCTTGGCCCAACTCGCGCCGCCCGTGGCAGCCGATGTGCAGCGTCGTCTTGTGTGGGAACGTCGCCCCCGTATCGGTCACGCCGAGAATGTCGTACAGAAACTCGGTCAGTTCGAACACGCGGCGGCCGATGGCCACAATGCGCGGGTCGGGATCGGCCTGCTCAAAAAAAACGCGGCACATCGCCGTACAGGAGCCTGAGGGGCAAACGATCCAGCGGTGCGGCTCGAACACGTCGCAAAAGTGATGGATCACGCGCCGGGCTTCGTCCCAATAGCCCGAGTTGAAGGCCGGTTGCCCGCAGCACGTTTGCGCGGCCGGATAAACGACCGGCACGCCGAATTTTTTCAGCAGTCGGACGGTTGCCTGGGCGATGCTCGGGAAAAACTGGTCGATGTAGCAGGGGATGAACAGCGCCGCCGGCTCGCCCGGCCGATACGGCGGGTCGTCCTGACGCGGGGCTACGCTGATGGGTGATTTAGTCATGGTTTATTTATAGCCGTTTGACGTTCGCTTGACTAGTACGTCCGACGTCGTCGGCGTTCACAGTCCTGGGGTTGTAGCAGCGGCATCTTGCCGCTATGTACCTGCACGGAGGGCAATACCCCACCCCGGCGCAAATGTGTATCTTATGTTTGCGGCGGTCGCATCGGCCGGCAAAAAGTAGTACAATGGTCATATAGCAATAGGAGTCATGGCGATGTTTCACGGCGTTTTGCTGCTCGTTTCACTGCTGGGCATTCAGATCGACCAACCGGCCGACGCGGAATTGCGAGCCGAGGTCCGCCGACTGGTCCGGCAACTCGACGCGCCGAGCCTGGAGCAGCGCGAGGCCGCCGAGGCGGCCTTGCTCCGCCTCGGACCGGCCGCGCTCGATCTACTGCCGAGTGAAGACCAGCAGGCGTCGGCCGAAATCCGCAAGCGGCTCGCCGGCGTGCGCCATGAATTGCAACGGCGGGCGTCGGCCGCCTCGGCCGATGCCTCGACGATCTCGCTCCGCGGCGAGAAAATGCCGCTGTCGAAAGTGCTGGCCCAGGTCGAGCAACAGTCGGGCAACGCAATCGTCGATTTGCGCCGCCGCTTCGGCCAACCGGCGCCCGATCGGGAATTGACGCTCGACTTCGAACGCACTCCCTTTTGGGAAGCGCTCGATCGCGTGTTGGATCAGGCCGGATTGGCGGTCTATCCGTTCGCCGAGCAACGCGCCGTCGGCCTGGTGATGAAGTTCAACGAGGGGAGCGCCGCGCGTTTCGGCCGGGCGAGCTACAGCGGGCCGTTCCGCTTCGAGGCCGCCGAAATCGTCACCCGCCGAAATCTCCTCGAAAGCAACGCCCGGTCGTTGTCCCTGTCGGTCGAAGTAGCTTGGGAGCCGAGGCTGCGGCCGATAATCCTCGTGCAGCGGATGGCCGACGCGGCGGCGGTTGACGGCCGGGGGCGGCCGCTGGCATTCGCCGATCCGCAAGCCCGGCTCGAAGCCGCGGCCGCCGGCACGGCATCGCTGGTGAAGCTGGACCTTGCGTTCGCACCTCCGCCGGAGGACGTGCGGGCAATCGCCGCGCTGCGGGGCACGCTGCTCGCCACCCTGCCCGGCCGATTGGAAACGTTCCGCTTCCGCGATCTGCCGGCGGCGCGAAACGTTCGGCATCGCATCGCCGAAACGGAGGTCGCCTTGGAACAGGTCCGCAAATCCGCTCGCCAAGCCGCAACCGGCGGCAACGCCGCGGAAACGTGGGAAGTCCGCATCCGCGTCCGTTTCGACGACGCCGGCGACGCGCTCGAATCGCACCGCACCTGGATCTTCGACAATCCGGCTTGGTTGCAGACTGCCGACGGGCGCACAATCGCCCCGGACGACTACGAAACCACCGCCCAGAGCGAAAACGAAGTGGGCGTGGCGTTCTTTTTCACCATCGAGAAGCCGATCGACCGCTACGCGTTCGTCTATCAAACGCCCGGCTCGATCATCACTCGCGGCTACGACTACGAGCTAAAAGACATTCCGTTGCCGTAAGGGCGGGAACGGCATCGATCGTCGCTTCGCAGCCGGGGCACTTTATGAAATGGGGATTGGAGGCAGGTTGCAAACCTGTCCCACAACACTTATTGATTCGTCGGTCCTTAATGTCCGGGGGGCGGGATGTCGTCGTCGGTCAATCGCTTACTCGACTATACGAAAAGTACGTCGCGGTCTGCCAGCCGCAGAATTGACGTTCCCTACCCCAACCCCTAATCCCCAATCCCCAACCCCCGATCCCTAACCCCCAATCCCTAACCCCCAATCCCTAATCCCCAATCCCTAATCCCTAATCTCTCTCCAACTCACGCCGCCGGGCGTTTGGCCGAGTACAGATACGGATTCATCGTCGGGTCGTTGTACATCTTGAATTGGCGATAGACCTTCAGCCGCTTTTGGCCGGCGTAGAGGTCGCCGAGCAGTTCGGCCAGCGAATTCGACAGGTCGCCGCGTTGTTCGGTGAGAATCTGCAAACGCGATTTCGCTTTGGCGACATGGGCGGCCGGGGCGTCGCCGCGACCCGCTTGCTCTTCCATGTGATATATCCGCAACGAAATAATCGAAAGCCGGTCGATCGCCGAGCCGGGCGTTTCGGTGTTCAGCCGGGCGTCCGCGGCGGGCCGAACGCCGGCAGCCAATATATCCGCTATGATATAATCGTCCAACCGCTCGATCAGGTCGTTCCGCTGCTGGTTCAGCTTGTCGATCGAACGTTTCACGCCGGCCACTTCGACGTCGCCCACGTCGGGGCTTCGGGCGATGTCCTCTTGGTGCCAAAGCCGAAAATTCTGCTGATGCTGGA